>Ga0182742_1003204_pt1 | contig 16493 bp, 14 predicted proteins | sample eDN5th37CBELigMG_FD_128880 | JGI IMG/M metagenome (GOLD analysis project Ga0182742, IMG submission 128880) | Enriched Miracle-Growth compost microbial communities from Emeryville, California, USA - eDNA 5th pass 37_C BE-Lig MG (version 2)... ...
AAAGAGAGTAGTCATGTGACTACTCTCTTTGTTTATGACATGACTTCCCCCGTAGGTTTTTTCTAAATTACCAATAAAAATGCTATACTTACAGAAAAAATAAGGGGACGGGACAAACTATGGAGAGAATAAATATTAAAGGACCATACAACTTTGATCAAGTGCTAAGTAGGCTTGCATTAGATCCATTAAATCAAATAGATCTACAGGAACGCTCGGTTAAAGTTCCTCTCATCGTCAACGGAGACAAGCAGGTTGTAAAAGTAACTGCAACGGGTACAACCGAAGAGCCTTCATTTGATTTGAGTGGTAAGACAAGTGAAGCTATTATCGCTCGTTTACGGGAAATTTTCCAATGGGACCAACCTTTAGATGACATTCATGCGCATTTTCGCCATACAGATTTAGCCCCCATTTTTAAAGAGCATGTGGGAACACCATTGGTTTTAGACTTTGATCCTTACAATTGTTTATTAAAATGCATCGTTCATCAGCAACTCAATCTGAAGTTTGCCCACACATTAACTCAACGATTTGTTACAACCTTTGGCACTGAAAAAGACGGGGCTTACTTTTACCCAGATCCAGAAAAATTGGCCAATGTAAAAATTGAGGAGCTACGTGAGCTTCAATTCAGTGGCCGTAAAGCGGAGTATGCCATTGGTGTGGCACGAGCGATTGTAGAGGGGAAATTGGAGCTACAAAAGTTGCACGATAAGTCAGATGATGAGATTATGGAAGAGCTCGTCAAATTAAAGGGCATTGGTCCATGGACCGTACAAAACTTCCTTATGTTTGGTTTAGGTCGACCAAACCTCTTCCCAATTGCTGATATCGGTTTACAGAATGCTCTCAAAAAGCTTTACAATATGGACCGAAAGCCATCGAAGGAAGAAATGGAAGGCTACAAGCCAAGCTGGGAGCCATACGCAAGCTACGCTTCTCTCTACTTGTGGAGAAGTATTGAATAATAGATGGAGTGAACAGAATGAAACAGGAGCAATCCGTAAGAATAACTGAAAAACAAACCTTTCCACTGACAATTAAGAGACTCGGCATCAATGGGGAAGGAGTGGGCTACTTTAAAAAGCAAGTCGTCTTCGTACCAGGTGCACTGCCAGGTGAAGAGGTAGTGGTAGAAGCAACAAAAATTCAACCGAAATTCGCTGAAGCACGCATCAAAAAGATCCGTAAGAAATCAGAACATCGTGTTGCACCACCATGTCCTGTGTACGAGGAATGTGGAGGCTGTCAGCTCCAGCATCTCGACTATCGTCAACAGCTTGTGGAAAAAAGGGATATCGTGAAGCAATCGCTTGAGCGCCATACCAAGCTAAATGTAGAAAAGTTAGATATCCGTGACACACTTGGCATGGAGAACCCATGGAACTACCGAAACAAAAGCCAGTTTCAGGTGGGGCAGCGTGACGGAAAGCTACTAGCCGGATTATATGGGATCAACTCACACAAGCTCGTTGATATTCAACATTGTGCGGTTCAGCATTCTGCTACAAACAAGGCAACATCAACCGTGAAAAAGATTTTACAAGACCTTAAAGTGTCTGTATATAATGAGAAAACTCGCAAAGGTGTCGTACGTACCATTGTTGCACGAATTGGTGTGAAAACAGAGGAACTACAAATCGTATTAATTACAAGCCAACGTGAGCTTCCTCATAAAGACGAAATCGTCGCTCGCATCAAGCAGGCCTTACCAGAAGTTACATCCATTGTGCAAAACGTAAACGGTCAAAAAACATCTCTTATCTTTGGTGATGAAACTAGACTCTTGGAAGGAAGAGAGTTCATCCAAGAAACACTAGGAGAACTCGAGTTTGAGCTTTCAGCAAGAACGTTCTTCCAGCTAAACCCTGAGCAAACCGTGAACCTATATAATGAGGTAAAAGAAGCAGCAGGACTAACAGGTGTGGAAAAAGTTGTGGATGCCTACTGTGGAGTGGGAACAATCGGTCTTTGGTTAGCAGATGGAGCAGATGAAATCCGTGGAATGGATGTGATTGCGGATTCGATTGAAGATGCAGAAAAAAATGCCGAGAGACATGGAATCAGTCACGCTACTTATGTGGTCGGTAAAGCCGAACAAGTCCTACCAAAGTGGGCGAAAGAAGGATGGAAACCGGATGTACTTGTAGTGGATCCACCAAGAACAGGCTTGGATCAACAGTTATTAAACACAATTTTAAAAGTAAAGCCAAAGAAAATTGTGTATGTTTCATGTAATCCATCCACACTCGCAAAGGATATCTCCGTATTGGTTTCTAAATATAAGGTAGGTTATATTCAACCTGTGGATATGTTCCCACAAACAAGTCATATTGAAAGTGTTACTAGTTTAATTTTAAAGGGATAAATGACAGTTTTTTTGGATAAGTCAGACAATATCCACAATTTTATTCACATTGAGCAGAAAATAGGGATAAAAAACGTGAGAAAATCCGAAAAAATAAGTTATCCACAGTCTAATAAGTCTGAACTTGACGAATGGCTCCTTATTTTTCAGGGGCCATTTAATTTTTGTAAGGACAAGTGCTATAGTAGGTAAGGTAAACCATCTTCAGGGGGATAAATCAATGAATAATAACGATATATTAATCAGATTAAGATACGCTTTAGATATTAAAAATGTAGACATGGTAGAAATCTTTAAACTTGGTGGAGTTGAGGTAACCAAAGATGAGGTATTAAAGATCCTCACGAAAATAAATGAAGAAGAAGAGGATAATGAGGATGTGATCATCTGTGATGATCAGATGTTCGATGCCTTTTTAAACGGCTTTATTATTTTTAAAAGAGGAAAGCAAGAACCAAAACCAGGTCAACCTGAAAGACAGGCTCCATCTCTAAAGGAAAGCTCAAATAATCTTCTATTAAAAAAGCTGAAAATCGCTTTGTCATTAACAAGTAAAGATATGCTTCAAATCTTAGAAGATGCAGGAGTTCGTATTACCAAAGGAGAACTAAGCGCCTTATTAAGAAAAGTGGGTCATAAAAACTATAAATTCTGTGGAGATCGTTATGCTCGAAATTTCTTGAAAGGGTTAGCTATTAGATATAGAGGATAGGCTTTTTTAATTGAAAATTTATCCATCTTGCTTTATAAGAGGAGTTCAGTCATCTGAACTCCTTTTGTAGTTGCTTAAAAAACCTTATATTCATAGCGGAGGTCTCGCTGATGTAAATAGTTGATAGTATACTTTATTTATTATGTTGTAGTAGAAGAGAGTGTAACTATTCTATAATTTTATAAGGCAAGGGAGGAATTACAGTGGGAGTACAATTGAAAAAAGTACATATAAAGGGTTTGTGGAAAATATGAAAATAGTAATTGCAGAACGGGATAATCATGAGAGAGTGGCGATAGAATGGCTGATTTCTACCTATTCTATTCCAATTAATAACGTACTTGTGACAAAAACAGTTAAGGAGACAATGGCTATACTTGAAAAAGAACTTCCTGAGATTCTCTATTTAGAATTGGATATGATCCCAGCCGAACATTGGTCGTTAATTACAAGATATGTTAAAACTTTTTCACCGAAGATTATTACTGTCACAGCAGAAGCGACATTTGAACGGGCAAAACAGGCAATTGAACTAGGTGGTGTTGATTTACTTGTTAAACCACTAGATCCCGTAAAAATTAAAAAATGTCTTAAAATGGCGTTGTCACTTGCTGTACAACGAGAAACAATGGATGTCTTTTCCTCTAAGAAGGAAGAGGGGTATTCATATCAATCAATATTTTTAGATCAAGAACAAAATAATGGGGAAATCGCGTTGATGCTCTTGCATACGGAAAATAGTAAAAAGCTTGCTGATTTACAACAATTTTTAACGTATTTCCCATTTAGTGAACCTCCGACGATCTTACCATTAACAGATATGGTTGTATGCTTATTTAAAAATCCACCCCAGCATATAAAAGAAGAAGCATGGAAGGTTTTGAGGGAATGGGAAGCTTTTAATATTGAACCTATTGCTGCGGTTATTATCCCACCTAATACTGAAATGAAATCTGTACATGACATGTATTTAGAAGCTAGAAGACTATTAGAAATGACATTTTTTATCGGATATCGTCAAGTCATTTTACCAAAAGAAGAATACAAATCTTGGTATGAAATGGATCCGTTTTTAACCTCGGCTGAACAGCGGGAATGGGTGGAGATGTTAAATAGTTTTGATAAAAAGAAAATAAAAGAATGGATGCACCAAGAGTTTTTGAATATGGAAACGCCCTTTCCTAATCCGGAAAAGTTAAGGACAAGACTTACAAGTATTCTAGCCCAAGTAAGGCGGTTTATGAAAACGTACGAGCTTGAACAAGGTGAAATGGAAGAATATTATTTGAAAATATTTTCAGAGATTCTGTACAATCGTGTGCTATACAGAGTCGTCCAAGAAATGCTTTTATTCTTATATGAATTACTTGATCGTTCTAAGAATGGTGACGTCTTTTCGAAAAAAGATGTGGTTGAAAGAGGGCTCCTTTATATCGAGAAACATTATATTGATCCTGATTTAACATTAGAAAATGTGGCTGAAGCAGTTGGAAGAAGTACAGCCTATTACAGCCATTTGATCATGAAGAGGCAAGGAATGTCGTTTCGACAGCTATTAGCCAATAAACGTATTAACGAAGCAAAGCGACTCTTAAATTCAAGCGAGCTTTCAATTAAAGAAATAGCCAATCAAGTAGGTTTCCGTAATCCTAGTTATTTTACTAGACTTTTTAAAGAAATGACATCGATGTCTCCGCGTGACTATCGTTTACATATGAGGGAGGGAATGGAGTAGTCCAGATAAATGTGCTTAGATGAAATATCGTAAAAAATTATAAGAGTCGTAAAAAATTATAAGAATCGTAAATTATTATAAGATTTTAAGTGAAAAAGGATAAATGTAACAAGCCCTTTCGAATAAAAGTATTGAATTTCGAAAATTAATTAGCTATTTTTAGCCAAAATTATTCTCTATAATTTTCAGTATATTTAGATAAAGAAAATCTATCTATAAAGGCAATAAAAACTATTTTGCCTGATTCGACTACTTTATCTTTTCCAAAAATAGTGATTAAAGGGGGAATCTATGATGTCATTGGAGATAGAAAAAAAGGCTCCTAATGTAGTCGGAGATAAAAAGCAACAAACACGTTTATCTGTATTTTTACCGGCTTTTCTAGTAGTTGGAGGCGGAGCCATTCTAGGAATTGTGAACAATCAATTGTTGACTGATATTTCAATGAATGGTTTTATAGGTTCTTTACGTGGACTTGGATGGCTTTATCAAATCATCTCAATTGCAGCACTCATCATTGTATTTCTGGTAACGTTTTCAAAGTTAGGTAACATTCGTTTGGGAGGATCAGAGGCAAAGCCTAAATATCCGTTTCTTGCTTGGTTTGCAATGGCTTTAACAGGTGGAATTGCCACGGGAGTCATTACTTATGGAGTAAATGAACCGATCATCTATTTTGGTAACATTTATGGAGAAATGGCCAATACAGGTGTTGAACCTGGTACTTCAATGGCTGCTATCTACGCTATGGGACGCTCTTTTTATAATTGGACATTCATTCCTTATGCGATGTATTCATTGAGTGGGCTCGTGGTTGCTTATATGTATTTTAATCGTAAAGCACCATTGTCTGTAACAGGAACATTAACCCCACTGTTCGGTAGCAAAATTACAAAGGGGGTTTGGCCTGGGATTATCGACACATTAGCGGTGTTAGCAATCGCACTTGGCTTAGCGTCTTCACTAGGAGCAGGTTTAGCATTAGTCGGATCGGGAATCGAGACGTTTTATGGTATTAAGCAGGGACCGATAGTGTGGTTCGTCCTAGTTGTTGTGATAACTGGATTGTTTACTGTTTCAGCGTTAAAAGGGATGGATAAAGGGATTCGTCGGATGGCAGATATTAATGCAAAGGTGTTTTATATCCTGCTACTTGCACTGTTCATTATTGGCCCTACTTTATATATTCTCCAATCGTCAACAGCAGGAATGGCTCAATGGCTACAAAACTTCTGGAGCTGGGGACTTGATCCAGGAATAGTCGGTGGAGAGGCTCTAGTGATGTGGTGGACGTTATATGATTGGGCGATTTGGATTGCCTATGCACCATTAATGGGAATATTCCTTGCGGTTATCTCTTACGGACGAACGATTCGCCAGTTTATGATAATCAACTGGATATTACCAGCTGTGTTCAGTATCTTATGGTTCGGTGTTTTTGGCGGAACAGCCCTACATTGGCAACAAAATAATACAGTTGACTTAGTGTCAACAATTAATGAAAGTGGAGCGGTTGCAGGTTTATGGGCGTTCTTAGCTAATATGCCATTTGCTGTCATCATTATTCCTATCGTGATGATTGCGTTAATCCTTTCATTTTCTACAGCGGCTGACTCAATGGTTCGTGCAATTGCCATGTTATGTACCGTAAATATTCGTTATGATGAAGATCCAGCAAAATGGAAAATGCTGATTTGGGCGATTTCTATTGCGATCATTGCCTTTGTGATGGTTGCTTTCGCAGGCGGAGTACAAGGCGTTGATGGTGTGAAATATTTGGCTGCCTTAGGTGGCTCAGCGGTTCTCTTCGTCTTTGTTTTACAAGTCTGTTCGGCAGTTAAAATGTTCTTTATTGATAAAATTGAAAAATGATTATAGGAAAGAAGAGAGGGGTCAACATGGCAGATCAAGGGATGAAAAAGATAGCCCTAGGAAATGCAATCACATTAGAAATGTTTGTCTCCATAGCGCGTGATGGTGTTCATGTTGATTTTTCAGATGCTTACCGCCAGCGAGTTGAGAGGTCGTGTCAGCTTGTAAACAAATGGATTGATGAAGAAAGAATCATGTATGGGGTAAACACTGGCTTTGGTGCTCTATCAACAAAAATAATTTCACGAGATCAAACAAGATTGTTGCAAAAGAATATTCTTTTATCTCATGCAACATCAGTTGGTGAACCATTAGATGAAGAATGTGTCAGGGCAATTATGCTGATGGTGCTGCAAAACTTAGGGCAAGGGTATTCTGGAATCCAGATATCCACGTTGGAAATGTATCGTCAATGTTTAAATAGTGGTGTTATTCCGTTTGTGCCTCGTGAAGGTTCAGTTGGGTATCTAAGCGTTGAAGCTCATATCGCTTTGGTGATGATCGGGGAAGGAAAAGCCTATGTGGATGGAGAGCTATTACCTGCGAAGGAAGCTCTTCGTAAAGCAGGGCTAGAGCCGATTGAACTTTCAGCCAAAGAGGGCTTAGCGTTAATTAGTGGAACAACGAGTCCAACCGCAATTGGAGCGTTAGCATTATCGGATATGCTACAAGCAGCTAAGTCAGCCGATATTATTGGTGCAATGGCTTTAGAGGTCTTACGAGGAACAACACGAGCTTTTGATGACAGACTGATGATCGCTCGTCCGCATGAACAACAACGAAATACAGCAGCCAATGTGAGAAAAATTTTAGATGATTCAATGATGGCTAAACAGTCGGTCGATCATCGCTTGCAGGATGCCTTATCTTTACGGGCAATTCCTCAATTGCATGGGGCCGCAAAAAAAACGCTTCTTGATGCGTTAGCTACCTTTGAGGTCGAAATGAATGCATGCACTGACAATCCCATCTTATGGCCGGGTGAAGATGGTTGTGCGATTTCAGGAAGTAATTGTGACTCTTCTTACGTGGGGATCGAGTTAGATTCTGCATGTATCGGGGCTACAGCCATTGCGAAAATGTCAGAACGACGAAATAATCGTCTGATTAATTCTCATCTTTCAGGATACCCTGCGTTCCTTGTCCAGAATGCTGGGCTAAATTCAGGGCTAATGATTCCACAGTATTCACAAGCAGGACTTTTAAACGATATGAAACTATTATCTCATCCTGCAACAGTTGACAGCATACCGACCTGTGCTGACCAAGAGGATTATGTAGCGATGGGGTACAATTCAGCGAAAAAAGCTAGGGAAGTAGCGCAAAGGCTTGAGTATGTCTTAGCAATTGAGCTGTTGTCGATATATAATGTTCATCAATTTGTGGAAAGCGAACTTACACCTGGATCTGCTTCAACAGCGGTTTTGGAATGCATTAGGCAATCAATACCAAATATGGCTGAGGACACGTATCTTTACCCTTATTTAGAACGATTGAAGGATTTTATTCATTCAGGTGAGATCATTTCAGTCGTAGAAGAGAAACTTGGTAAGTTACTGTAAATGTATATTATAAAAATTGTTTATTATATATAGAATGTTTAGGAGGCAATCAAGATGGAACAAACAAAAACAGAAAAAGTCATCCGCTATCGCGGACCAAAATTAAATACAAAAGGCTGGTTACAGGAGGCTGCACTTCGGATGTTAATGAATAATTTAGATCCTGAGGTTGCGGAAAGACCAGAAGATCTCGTTGTGTATGGTGGGATTGGAAAAGCGGCACGAAACTGGGAATGCTTTGATGCGATCGTTAAGTCGCTAAAGGAATTAGAAAATGATGAGACACTATTGGTTCAATCAGGGAAACCAGTTGCGATTTTTAAATCACACACTGATGCACCGCGGGTATTAATCGCGAATTCGAATATTGTCCCCGCTTATGCAAATTGGGAAACTTTCCATGAGCTAGACAAAAAAGGGTTAATGATGTACGGACAAATGACTGCAGGAAGCTGGATTTATATTGGTTCGCAAGGCATTGTCCAAGGGACCTATGAAACGTTTGCAGAGCTTGCAAAACAGCATTTTGGCGGTACACTCAAAAATACTATCACGGTAACGGCTGGTCTAGGCGGTATGGGTGGAGCTCAACCACTTGCTGTAACGATGAATGGTGGCGTTTGTATTGGCATTGATGTAGATGAAAGCCGAATCGATCGCCGTATTGAAACTCGTTATACGGATGTAAAAACTGATTCCTTGGACAAAGCAATCGAAATGGCTAAAAACGCAAAGCTTGCAGGTGAAGCGCTTTCCATCGGACTGATTGGTAATGCAGCTGATCTTCTACCAGAAATGATTGCTAAAGGATTTATCCCTGATATTGTGACAGATCAAACATCTGCACATGATCCACTTAACGGGTATATTCCATCAAAGATGTCTCTTGTTGAGGCTGCAAAATTACGAGCAGACAATGCAGAAGAATATGTTAAGAAATCAAAAGCTTCCATGGCTCAACATGTGCAATCCATGCTTGATATGATGGAAAAAGGCGCCATTACGTTCGATTACGGAAACAATATCCGTCAAGTTGCCAAGGATGAGGGCGTTGAAAATGCCTTTGACTTCCCAGGATTTGTTCCAGCCTATATTCGTCCTCAATTTTGTGAAGGAAAAGGACCATTTAGATGGGTCGCACTCTCAGGTGATCCAGAAGATATCTATAAACTGGACGAAGTGATATTACGTGAATTTAGTGATAATGACCATTTATGTAACTGGATTCGTATGGCGAAGGAAAAAATCCAATTCCAAGGGCTTCCATCTCGGATTTGTTGGCTTGGTTATGGAGAACGGGCACGCTTCGGTAAAATCATTAATGAAATGGTTGAAAAAGGTCAGCTCAAGGCTCCAATTGTCATTGGACGTGATCATCTTGACTCAGGCTCAGTTGCGTCACCGAATCGTGAAACAGAATCAATGAAAGATGGATCTGACGTTGTAGCAGATTGGCCAATTTTAAATGCCATGATTAATGCAGTTGGCGGTGCTACATGGGTATCCTTACACCATGGTGGTGGAGTGGGCATGGGCTATTCAATGCACTCAGGAATTGTTATTGTGGCAGATGGAACGAAAGAAGCAGAGGCACGAATTGAACGTGTTCTGACAACAGATCCAGGAATGGGTGTTGTTCGCCATGTTGATGCTGGTTATGAATTAGCGAAGAAAACAGCACGTGAAAGAGGAGTAAACATTCCAATGTTAGAAATGGGGATTGAATAAGATGACAAGACCGATTTGGATCAAAAATATCCACCAATTGGCAACCCTTGCATCCAATAAGGAAGGTCCTCGTTCAAGAGAAGCGATGTCGAAGTTAGGTATTATTGAGAATGGAAGTTTGTGGATAGAAGATGGAATCATCCAGGCCGTAGGATCGACAATTGATCTGGAACAGCAGTATGCAGCTAGAAGAGAAGAAGCTGAAATTGTGGATGCTACCGGTCACTTAGTTACCCCTGGATTAATCGATCCTCATACACATGTTGCTTTTGGTGGTAGTAGGGAGCAAGAATTTGAAATGCGTCTTGAAGGCGTACCATATATGGATATTATGAATGCGGGTGGGGGAATTCATGCGACTACTCGCATGACTCGTGAGTGTACGGAAGAAGAGATTATTAGCCAAACAACAAGACGGCTTGATTCCTTTTTACATCATGGTGTAACAACTGTGGAAGGAAAAAGTGGATATGGAATGAATCTTGAATCCGAGTTAAAGCAGCTAAGGGTAATGAAGAAATTACAGGAAATACACGTGATTGACCTTGTGCCAACCTTCATGGGAGCACATGCTGTTCCTCCTGAATACAAAGGTAGAGAGGAAGAATATATCGATCACCTAATAAATGATATGCTACCTGTTGTGGCTGAAGAGAAATTAGCGGAGTTTAATGATGTCTTTTGTGAAAAGGATGTTTTCACCCCAGAACAATCAGAGAGAATTTTGGAAGCAGGAAAGAGGTACGGTCTGATCCCGAAAATCCATGCTGATGAAATTGTTGCATACGGTGGGGCAGAATTAGCGGCTAAGGTAGGCGCGATTTCAGCTGAACACTTATTGAAGGCATCAGACGAAGGAATTAAAGAAATGGCAAAGGCAGGAACGATCGCTTGCTTACTTCCAGCAACGGCTCTCTATTTACGTGAGGAAGCAGCGAATGGAAGAAAAATGATTGATGAAGGGGTAGCTGTAGCAATTTCGACAGATTGTAACCCTGGGTCTTCGCCAACAACATCGATGCCCCTTGTCATGAATTTGGCCTGTATCTCGATGAGGATGACACCTGCAGAGGCATTAACCGCTGCGACATACAATGCGGCATGCGCAATTAACCGTCAAGATCGAATCGGATCTCTAGAGGTTGGGAAACAAGCTGATGTGGTGTTATGGGATGTAAAAAGCTATCAAGAGTTACAGTATTTGTTTGGTGTAAATCACACAAAAGCTGTTTGGAAAAAAGGAGTAAAGGTGGTCGGGTAACACATGAGTGAGCATTGGCTAGAACAACCGGAATGGTTATGGAATGTGAATACAATCGACCCAACTTATGTTCACCATTGGGTTAGGCAGCTAAAAGAGATGGAAGGAAAGCCGGAACTTATTTTATATGGTGCACCAATTTCTCGTTCTTCCATTAGTGTCTCAGGTGCATCTCTATATCCGACGGAATTTCGGCGAATGTGGAAGGGGTTTGCCACCTACAATTTGGATGAAGATGTTGATTTAGTTGATTTGATTGTTGCAGATGCTGGAGATGTCGTGATGCATACAACAGATATACCTTTGTCCCATAAGCGTATTGAAGAGGCAACAACTTTTCTAGCTTCGAAATATTCTGATGCAGTTACCTCCATGATTGGAGGTGACCATTCAACGACGGCTTGTGCAGTACGAGGAATTAAGGAAGCTTTTCCAAATGAAAGAATCGGCATCTTGCAACTCGATACCCATCTTGATGTACGGGATCCGTCTGAATTGGGGCCTGCAAATGGTACTCCAATCAGGCAATTAATCGATGGATCTACAGTTAAGGGAGAAGATATTATAAATATTGGTTTGCACGGTTATTTCAATGCTAAACCACTGATCACTTATGCTAATTATCATTCCATTCAAATGGTGACATTAAAGAATGCTCGCAAAGTTGGTTTTGTTCATACTGTTCAGGAGGCACTGAACCAGCTATCTCAAAAAGTTGACCGGGTTTATGTCACGGTTGACATGGATGTACTCGATATATCTGTTGCTCCAGGAGTGCCAGCTTCCACACCAGGAGGCTTGTCCACAGCTGAGTTATTCGATTCCTTGCTTGAGATTGGAAAGCATCCATCTGTCCGACATATTGATTTTGTTTGCCTGGATCCAAGTAAGGATTCTAAGGTTTTAGAAACAGTTAAAACTGGTGTATATGCGTGGTTACAATTTGTCACTGGTGTGGTTTGTCGTTCAAAGTAAATTTATTGGTTTTGCTTTTTTTTAAGTGCAAAATAACAGTTCTTGGAGAATATTACACAAAATTTATTAAAACTAGGGCAATCTCACTGAGGATTGCCCTTTTGCTTTTTACAAGTGTAAATATATTAATCACATATGTAACATAACTTATTTACAGAGTATCTAACTATCTAGTAATCTTGATAGAAAAGATTGTTCATAAGTAAGGACAAGGAACAGAAGGAAGGGCTAGGTTTGTCTAGAGGTTTATTGTACATTTTATTATTTTTATTAATGGTGATTTGGGGATTCAATGTGTCGGCCATAAAAATTTTAGTGACGTATTTTCCACCAGTTTTTATTCAAGGTGTTCGTGTGTTTTTGGCGGGGTTGGTGGTAATAGTTGTCCTTATTTTATCAAAGAGATTTGAGCGGATTTCTCGAAAAAATGCACTTGGAATATTTGTCGCTGCCTTATTTGGAGTGTTTGGTCATCATCTTTTTTTAGCACTCGGATTAACCCTAACGACCGGTTCAAATACAGGTCTTATTCTGGGCTTAGTCCCACTGTTCACCTCCATTTTTGCTGTGATTTTCCTGAAGGAGCTATTAACATTTTTCAAAGTTATCGGCATTTTATCGGCTCTAAGCGGTGTCTATTTTATCATTTTAAAAGGAAATGGACCTGTCTCTGGGTTTTCACTAGGTGATCTCTACATCTTTGGAGCGGTAATCACGCAAGCGATTAGTTTTATTGTGATTAAAAAATTAACTACGAATCTTGATTCACGGCAAATGACGGGAATCATGCTGATCTTTGGAGCTTTAATGATGTTCGGATTTAGTTTGTGGATTGAACCAGTGGAGATAAGCCAATTCCAACAGCCCATGTATGTATGGTTGGTTTTACTAGCTTCAGCTGTATTTGCCACAGGACTTGGCCATATGCTATATAATTATGCCATCCAACAATTAGGTGCAGGCTCTACAGCTATTTTTATCAATCTAACCCCGTTCTTTTCATTGCTTGGATCAGCTCTGTTCTTAGGAGAAAAGATTGTGCTTGAGCAGTTAATTGGTTTTGTACTAATCGTAATTGGAGTTATTTTAGGCACGGGAATGCTAGAAGGTTCTTTTCGCAGTCTGAAACGTCGTAATCTTTCAGGGTCTTTGGAAAAATAATTTCTGAGACGAATATAAATTGCTGTATCTATGAGTTCACTCAGTGAGAAGCTGTTAAAATAAATAACAGCTTCTTTTGCTTGCCCTTTATCAAAATGGTTGTTTTCAATGCCAGGTCCCTCACTTTAATCACCATTAATTCTTCTATATATATTAAAATAGAAATATATGTAAGTAGAATCTAATGTGAAAATAATCGTTGGAGGGAGAATATGTTCTTTATTGGATTAACTGTTTCTTTAATTTTGCTTTTGTCAGGAATCGTTTTGCTTATAGAAGCTTCTTATATAATAGGAGGGGTTCTATCAGGGGTAGGTATTATTTTTTTTATTTTAATGTTCCGATATTATCGAAATAGAAATCGTAAAAAAGAGAAGGAGAGCTTGGATTGTTTCGACTGTAACTTTGGAGCAGTGGATTGTCCTAATTTATCAAGAATGAAAAAGATGGATTGCGATTGTGATGGAGATAAAGGATTCGATTGTGACTGTAGCCCGAATTGATCGTAAAATATTTGGAGGGAAAAATAATGAGGGGAATCTTAATGACTATCCCATGTCATCGTATACCTGAAAGATGTCTTCACTTCAAAGGGAAGCCTATGCTTCTATGTGCAAGATGTTTTGCCATGCTACTTGGTTATCTCTTTACACCGATAGCCTTAGCTTTAAACATGGTTGTACCATTATGGGTACCACTCATTATGGCTGTTCCACTTGTAATCGATGGATTTACACAAAAATGGAAGTGGAGGAAGAGTTCTAATCTTGTTCGTTTGATAACTGGAATTCTGTTTGGAGTCGGTCAATCACTTCTTATATCATCTATGACTTGGGACGTTGTTCAATATTATAAATAGAGTACTTCATTTAATTACTAAACTAATAAGGATAATGAGCTGGCATATGCCGGCCTTTTTACTTTATAAGATTTTATCATAATCAGGAACCTACTGGAATTAGGTTGCCTTCATTTATTGTTCATCTGCACTATGGTAAATTAAAATAGAAGTGAAGCAAAAGGAGAGAAATTAAATGCAATTCTTAACCTATGAACTTGCTCAGGAAATCGTTGAACGGACGATGGAAATATTAGATAGTAATATTAATGTAATGAATGAAGAAGGAATTATTATAGGGTCTGGCGATAGTGAAAGGATTAATCAGCTTCATGATGGCGCTCTTCTCGTCCTTAAAAATGGAGAAAGTGTTGAAATTGATCAATCCATGGCAGCTAAAATGAAAGGAACAAGGTCGGGAATCAATTTACCTATCCGTTTTAATAACGAAATCGTTGGTGTTGTGGGTATTACTGGAGAGCCTGAGCAAATTAAAAATTATGCCCAACTTGTTAAAATGGCAGCTGAACTAGTGTTGGAGCAGTCATTTTTACTAGAAAGGGTACAATGGAGGCAAAGGCTACAAAGTGAGATAGTAAACCAGATTATTTCAGATGAAGACTTAAATACAGAGTGGGTAAAAGATCGTGCGAGATTCCTAGGAATCAATTTGCAGCAGCCAAGGTTTGCCCTTGTGATAAAACCATCAGATTATACAGATCTAACCAATCAAAAACTAATTAGGTCTATACAATATGAAATGAATAAGAATGATTTAATAGGTGTTACTTTTAACAATGAGATTGTGATCCTAAAAGCATCATCTGTATCTGAATCTATAAAGGAGCTAACACCTTTCTTGCATCGCTTATTAAAAGTATCCGGAAGCAAGTTCCTTATCGGGACTGGAGGCCTGGCGAAAAGTGTAAAAGAAGTAAAGCTTTCATTTCAACAGGCTAAAAGTGCCGTTTTCGTGGGTAGCAAAATCCAGCCTAATAATCCATTCTATCATTACGAAGATTTCCGATTAGAAGTAATGTTAGCAAAAGTGGGACAGGAGGAACCGGATAAAAATATTTTCTCCTTTTATCAACGATTGCTAGATGAAGGGAAGAAGGGAGAACTAGTCGACACGCTGCAGGCATTTATAGAAGAAAACGGAGAATTAAATAAAATAGCAGAAAGGCTGTATATACATCGAAATACATTACGGTATCGTCTTGATAGAATTGAAGAATTGACTGGAAAAGACCCGCGAAATATAAAGGATATTATTGTGTTATTTACAGCAAAGCTCTTGCATGATATTAGATAATTTGTTCATTTGCACAATTTATTTAAACTATTGCCCTGCTTTTTTCATCAACCGATCCAATGAAAACAATTCCGAAAACGCTTACAATAAAAACATAATAAAAGAAGTAGTGGGTATCCGTTAGGAGAAAAGGGGATTTCTAAGATAGCTATTTTGCTAGCAATGATCGGGGGAGGTAAGTCAGGGGATATTATGTCGCCAAACCCAAATGCTATTGGTGCTTCTGATGCATTTGGTGTGCCGTTAACATCCGTTATGGATACTATTACTAGCATTACGCCCATTATTTGATATCAATATCGATCCGATGGTTGCTTTGCCACTTGGAGGAATCATTGGTGCGATTGCTATGAATCGATTATTTCTACTCTCATATTTGGAGTTTTTAAGCTTTTTGGCTAAAAGTCGTGGGTCGGACTTTTGAAAAGCTTCTAACAGAAAGGAAGTTGGGATTATATGAAAATTGTAATTGCACCCGATTCTTTTAAAGAAAGTTTAACGGCTCTAGAAGCCGCGAATGCCATAGAAAGGGGCTTCAAATCTATTTTTCCAAATGCCGTGTATCATAAGATGCCAATGGCAGATGGTGGAGAGGGAACCGTCCAATCACTCGTAGATGCCACAAACGGTATCATAGAGGAGCGGATTGTTTCTGGTCCGTTAGGCAACCCGGTCCAATCATTTTTTGGATTAATGGGAGACGGGAAAACAGCTGTTATTGAAATGGCTGCTGCATCAGGTTTGCATCTTGTCCCTATGGAAAAGAGAAACCCTTTAGTCACGTCAACGAGAGGAACTGGAGAATTAATCTCAGCAGCTCTTGATTTGGGTGTAAAGCATTTTATTATAGGGATCGGCGGAAGTGCTACGAACGATGGGGGAGCGGGAATGATCCAAGCGTTAGGTGCAAAACTGCTGGATGAAGAAGGAGAGACAATCGGTCCTGGAGGCGGTGCGCTTTCA
>Ga0182742_1003205_pt1 | contig 16491 bp, 16 predicted proteins | sample eDN5th37CBELigMG_FD_128880 | JGI IMG/M metagenome (GOLD analysis project Ga0182742, IMG submission 128880) | Enriched Miracle-Growth compost microbial communities from Emeryville, California, USA - eDNA 5th pass 37_C BE-Lig MG (version 2)... ...
ATCGCCTTTTGTACCGCAGCCGAATAATAATCCCGTGCAAATTAATATCGCTGAAAATCGGACAAACCTCAAACTAATCACTTCCTATAAAAAAGATCATCTTTCCTCACTGCTCCAACATATGTATATTGTCTTCGAAAAAAAGTAAATTTATGAATGAATACCCTTTGCCAAGTATTGGCTTAACGATCGTCAATAGTGTATTTCTCCAAAAAAAAATAGCCGAAATTATCGGCTAAAAGATTGATTATAAGTTGATTGGGTCTTTTTTTTCTTTTTACCGCACCCGCAACCTTTTTTCTTTTTTGTCGTCTGATTGGCCTGTGATTTCATTTGCTGGGAGTACTTATTCATTATTCTGGCCTCCCTTCTTGAACATTTCTTCATATAATGTATGTGACGAGCGGTTTACTTGCTTAATCATCAGCCTATTATTTTTTATTCATTAATAAATCTCTGAAGAATGGTTTCAATAATCGCTGCGAGCCCGGCAATGGCTAAAACAAAGATAATGGAAATCCCAAATGCCGGATAAAAGAAATATAATAAATATAAAAACAGCGAGCTCCACATACCTGTACACCAATAGCAGCTAAGGAGCTCACCAAATGTTTTTCCAAGCACCCCATTTTTGGGAATTAAGTATATTTCCGATTCTCCATCACTATCCAATTCCTTCACTTCATCAAAAAACGGCCTTCTAATAAATTCTGTAATTTTATCATAGACGAGTAACCTTGTGAGACGAAAGCTTGCTAATGCCAGAACAGCAAGCTCAAATAAGGAAAATTCCATATTCATTCCTCCAATTAGAAAAAATCAGCCTATTTTTATGCAAAACAAGGCGTTTGTCCGTAACCCAAAAGGCACTTCAGCAATATGTTATTAGTGTAGTATCACAAGATTAAATAAGGAGGAAATCAAAATGGGTTGTGGAAAAAAAGACCACTTCAAACACGAGAATTGCGTATGTGAAGTTGTCCGTGCGATAAAAGACATTCAAGATAATGCTGAAGAAACTTGCGAATGCCCATCTAACTGCTTTTTAGAGCCGCTAGGTGCCATTTCACCAACAAATAGAAGAAGAAATGGTGCTCCAGATACTCGCGTTATCGTTCTAAAATCTGCGGACGGCAAGCCATTCCATGCTTTTATGACTAGCAATGGTAATATGCAGCAGCCAGGAAAGGACAAAAAGAATCAATCATGTGTATCTATCTTCTTCCGTGTAGAGGAAGTATTTGACAACTGCTGTGCAGTTCTTCGCGTCCTAGAGCCAATCGAAATGGAAGGCAAGGATAAAGAAAACCAGCAAAACCAAAACCAGATGATGATGCAAAAAGTTAAGCCTGTCAACCTTGTAAAAGATGGTATGATTGACTTAAATGCTGTTTGCAACGTTGACTTTTTCCGCAGTACAAACGATTGCATCACAGTTGACCTAAGCTGCTTCTGTGCTGTACAGTGTATTGCAGACGTTAACCTAGATGTTTGTGACTAATTAATAAGAAAGAAGCCAGTCGAAAATCGGCTGGCTATTTTCTTTTCATTCTATCCCCTTAACCCAGTCATTTTTACACCTTTTAACTCAGCCATTGGAATGCTTTGTATTTTTCCGTTTAATTGTTTAATTTCAATCATTTCTTCTGTTCTGCCAATAAGAATCCCCCTAAACGATGTTTCCTCCAATTCAAACACACAAGGAACTGGCGGAAGCTGCTTCGGGAAATTTTCTAAATAGTCTAAACGTTCAAGAGTATTCATTTCCCTGAACCTTTTTACTCTATTAAAGGACTGAACCCCAGCTTGGCGTTTAATTGGCGTAAATGCAGAGCCAGAATCAGCTTCTGCTCTTTGTTCTTCATATGCTTGAATGGATTCTTGTACATCTGTCAATGCTTCCATTGTGTCTTCATTCTTCACCTCTGTCCCTTGCTCAATAGCCGCTTCTTCATTCTTGTTTTCTTTTTCCGCCTGATCCTTATCGTTATTTTTCAACTTTTCTTCTAAATCAGGCTGCTGGTTCTCTTTCACTTTTCTTGGACTAGAATATAGCTCTTGCATTTTTGCTTCTGGAAATTGGATACTAGGCTGCTGGATATAAAGGAGCGGCTCCTTAGCTTTCTTTTTAAGCATGACCTTCACCTCCGCGTACATATGGCTTCACCCTATATGTATGCAAAATATAGGCATTCGTTTACAAAAGACATGAAAAATGAATGGCCTTACATACAAAAAAGAAACCTGCATTCCGTATTGGAAGCAGGTTTCTCTTCATTTTCTTATTAGACAATATGAAATCCAGAATCACAATGGATGTTTTCACCTGTGATCCCGCGGGACATATCACTGAATAGGAAGACAGCCGTGTCACCGACTTCTTCTGGAGTAGTTGTTCTGCGCAGCGGTGCACGCTCTTCAATTTCTTTAAGTATGGTATTGAATTCACTAATTCCCTTGGCTGAAAGTGTGCGGATTGGTCCAGCTGAAATAGAATTCACGCGAATGCCATGTTTGCCAAGGTCATTGGCTAAATATCTCACACTTGCATCGAGAGAAGCCTTGGCCACACCCATCACATTGTAGTTCTTAATTGCGCGCTCTCCGCCTAGATATGTCATTGTTACAATGCTGCCGCCTTCTGTCATTAAGTCCTTAGCTTCTTTAGCAACAGCTGTTAAAGAATAAGCGCTTATATTATGAGCAAGCAAAAATCCATCTCTAGTTACGTTCAAATAATCGCCCTGCAGCTCTTCCTTATTAGCAAATGCTATACAGTGTGCTACTCCATGAATCGTACCAGCATGTTCTTTAATTTGCGCGAAGCATCTTGCAACATCTTCATCGCTTGTTACGTCACATGGAAGAACAGGAGATTTTGCCCCTTCGCCATCTAGTGTTTCAACTAATTCGCGCACGCTCTTTTCCAGACGCTCTCCTGCATAGGTGAAAATTAGACTTGCGCCTGCCTGATGCAAAGAACGGGCAATTCCCCAAGCGATACTTCTTTTATTTGCCACGCCCATTACTACATATGTTTTTCCATTTAAAGAAAGCATTATTATTTTCCTCCCGGATAATTTATTACAAGTTATTAGTACCTAGTGCTAATTCTACTATAAACAATATTAAAAGAAAAGAAAAGAGCCAAACTGCACTTTCGTACAGGTTAGGCTCCATTCTTTTAGCACCAATCACAGAATTCAAGCTCTCTTTTTAATTCATCCACATATTCTTTAGATCCAGTGACAATCAAGCGGTCATTCAGCTGAAGTTCTGTCTCTCCATGTGGAACAAGGGAATCATGTCCTCTGATAATCCTTACAAAGATAACATCTCCGGTAAATGGAAACTCCCTTAGCGTCATACCTTCAAATTCGTTGTTTTTCAGGATAATTTCATAAAGAGTTGTCTCCTGATTCGTTAAAATGTCAACAACACTTGGTGACTCAATCAATGCAAGAAGCAGTGTTTTCTGAGAAAGCAGTACAGAGAACACTTCAATATCGTGTTCCTTCATGCTTTCCTGCAAGTCTGGGCTTTCAAGGCGGCAGATCACGCGATCAATGTTCGCTTCTTTATAGGCAATGGCCAGGGTTGCATTCAATTCCTCATCACCAGTTGTAATAATGACAATATCTGCTTCAAAGCTTTCAGTTTGCTGAAGTGATTCCAGAGAAAAATCTTCAATTTCAACTATTTCAAATAAAGAATCGGAAATATTTTTATCAGATTTCTCATGCTTCTTATGATAAAGCACTGGTTCATACAAATGTGATTCAAGTTCTCTAGAAACAGGCAGTGTCAGCTGGTTTGCACCAATAAAAGCAACCTTGAGTTTTCTTTCTTTGCCCGTCTCTTTCGGGAAAAGCTTTTTAAAAACAATCGGCGTAAAAATACTTGTAATAACAGCAACAAGAATAAGTGTCCCTCCCATTTCAGAAGTAATCACGCCAATTCTTTCTCCAATTGTGGCTGAGGCGATAACCAGAGACAGCGTTGATGTTAATAAAAATCCAGATGCCATCACAGTCTTCATGTCATACCATCGTTTCAGCAGATAAACAGGCAGCAGCTTTGATATCAGCAAAGCAATCAGCAATAGCGGAATGAGCATCAGCAATTTTTTATCGCTTAACAATGACCAAATATTTAAATCTACACCAACCATGACGAAAAAAATCGGTATTAAAAACCCGTAGCCAAAGGAATCAAGTTTATGGACTAAATCTTGGTTCGGCGCAAGCAGCGACACGAGAACCCCGGCTAGAAATGCACCAAGAATATTTTCCGCTCCTACTGTTTCCGATAGAGCAACAAGGAAGATAATAAGGGTAAAAACAGCTCTTGTGCCAATTTGAACAGTTCCTGTCGACATAGCCTCAATAAAATTGCGCCCTTTAAATAGCCGGCCCAGGAAGTACAGCAATACTCCCGCTCCAAATAAGACTAACAGCAGCCAGACACTTCCCTGTCCCCCATCATACATGGAGACAAAGACAGCAAGCAGAATCATCGTGGCCAGATCGGCAATAACAGCGATCAGCAATATAATCTGGCCGATGCCTGTTTTCATTAGATGAGCTTCCTTTAAGGTAGGCACAACAACACCTAACGAGATAGTTGAAATTATTAATGTCATGAGAAAGACATTATCAATAAATCCAGCTAAGACGAATAAGTAAGATAAACCTAATGATAGAAGAAAAATCCCTATGAAAATGATGGTTGAAATTAAAAATGAATTCGGTTCTAATTTGCCATTGGGCAATTTTTCGCGTTTCTTATTGCCTGAAAAAGCGGTAAAATCAATTTCCAAGCCGCTTAAAAACATTAAAAAGATAAAGCCTAATGTAGAAAGAGTCTCCAGCCACATATCTGGATGAACGAGATCAAAGCCGCTTTTCCCGATTATTAGACCCATCAAAATTTCCGCTACAACAACAGGAATGAAATTTAATTTAAATCTATGCAATAAGATTGGCGTCAAAAACGCAACCATGATAACAATGACTAGTGAAGCAACTGAAACACCATGTTCCTCCATCCAATCCCTCCTTTAAAAAGAACTATTTAAATAAAGCTTTTTAGATTAAATAGGCCATAAACACGGTGGCCATGCCAAAATAAATTAAGATACTGATTAGATCATTTATCGTTGTGATAAATGGACCTGAAGCCACAGCTGGGTCTATTTTAAATTTGTGCATAATCAGCGGAATTAATGCTCCGGCAAGCGTCGCAACAATCAATGTAAAAAGGATGGAAAATCCGACAAGGATGCCGAGGTAGAGATTACCCTGCCAAATATATACAATGATTGAAACAAGGACCCCGCAAATAGAGCCTGTTATTAATCCTGTGCCTGCCTCACGTAAAATAAGCTTCGGCTTGCTTTCCTTTTCCAGATCCCCTGTGGCAATCCCCCTGACAGCAACAGCCAGCGCTTGTGTTCCCGTATTTCCGGCCATACCAGCAATTAAGGGAATAAAAACGGCCAAAATGGCCACTTTGTTTAAGGTATCTTCAAAACGTCCTATAAGACTAGCTGTCAGCATTCCTAAGAATAATAAGATGATCAGCCATGGCAGCCGCTTTTTTGCCGCGGAAAAAGGACTGCGGTCAACAGAATCTAAATCTGAGATCCCTGCAAGCTTTGAATAGTCATCAGATGCTTCTTCATCCATGACATCCATGACGTCATCAACTGTGATAATCCCAAGCAAATGATTTTGAAAATCGACAACGGGAAGGGCAAGAAAATTATAGTCTTTAATTTTTCGGGCCACTTCTTCCTGGTCTTCTCCTACAGGTACAGAAACAATCCGGTCATTGGTGATTTCCGAAATCATCGTATCGTCGTCACTGACAATTAGGTCCCTTAAGGAAACAACCCCAATCAGCCTTTTGTCCTCATCAAGAACATAGATATAGTAAATCGTCTCTGCAGTCGGCGCTTGACTTTTTAAAATATACATGGCTGAACGGACAGTCTGGTTAGCCGAAATGGAGACAAAATCCGTAGTCATGATACTTCCAGCTGTATACTCTTCGTAATGAAGCAGGTCCTTTATTTCTTTTGCCGCTTGTTGATCCATGATTGTCAAATAGCTGACTACCTGATTTTTATCAAGGGTGTTTAATAAATCGACAGCGTCATCGACATACATTCTTGATATCATATCAGCAGCAAAATTAGGATTCATTTCCGCCAGTACTAGCTTGTAAAGGTCATCATCCATTTCCAGGCTTTCGAAAAGAGTGGCCATTTCCTCCGGAGAAAGGAAGTAATAGACCATTTTTCTATTCCCCTCATCTAATTCCTTAAAAAATGAAGCCTGATCATAAGGATGCAGTTTCAGGAATTCATCACGAAATCTTTCTATATCTTCATTTTTTAAAGAATCGATTAATAAATCGGCATCAATATGGCTAGCTGATGTTTCCTCTAAAGTGTTTTCCAAACAATTCTCCTCCTTTCAAGAAAAGTTATGCAGCGTTTTTGCTGGATTCTCAGCTCTATTTTAGTCTCTTTGAAATTAAAATATATGCCTCAAACATCAAGCACCACACTATACTAACAAATCTTCACTTTTTTGTCGCATGATTTACATAAATGATAAATACTTTTAACAGGAGCATTTTTTTAACAGCCTTTTTGATACTTTTCCCTCTTTACCCAGATAATATCATTAGCAAACGGATTCTCTAGCAGGGATAAAGTGTACAAAAATCAGATAGGATAACGGTAAAAAGGAGTTAAATATGAGATTAGATATCATTGGAGATATACACGGCTGTTTTCAGGAGTTTAAGGAGCTTACTCAAAAGCTGGGATATGAATGGGAAACAAAAGGAGTGCCGTTACATAAAGAAGGACGAAAGCTTGCATTTGTTGGGGATCTAACGGATCGCGGGCCAAAGTCATTAATGGTGATTGAAATCGTCTCTAAGCTGATCAAAAATGATCTTGCCTACTACGTGCCAGGTAATCACTGCAATAAACTGTACAGGTTTTTTCTTGGAAATAGGGTCCAGATCTCACACGGCCTGGAGACAACCGTAGCAGAATATGAAAAACTTTCGAAAAAGGAACAGCAGATTATAGCCAGCAAGTTTAAAGAGCTGTACGAATCTGCCCCGCTCTACCTAGTCTTAGACGCAGGAAAACTTGTCATTGCCCATGCAGGGATTTCTGAAGAATACATTGGGAAAAACTCATCCAAAGTGAAAACATTTGTCCTTTATGGAGATATAACAGGAGAAAAACATCCAGACGGTTCTCCCTTCAGACGCGATTGGGCAAAGCATTACAGAGGAAAAGCTTCCATTGTCTACGGTCATACACCGGTAAAAGAGCCAAGAATCATCAATAACACCTACAATATCGATACAGGGGCCGTCTTTGGCAACAAGCTCACAGCACTAAAATACCCGGAAATGGAAACCATATCCGTCCCCTCCTCCATGCCCTTAGTACAAGAAAAATTCAAAGACTTTACCTAATTAACGCATCGGGGGTCAGGCCCCCATTGCGTTAATGCGTTAATCCGTCGGGGGTCAGGCCCCCAATGATTTAACGCAGTAAAGAACCTCCCCGGCTGCTATAAAAGCTGCCTCATGTCGTCGGGGAGGTCCTGGTTAAATTCCATGTGTTTTTTTAAAAAGGGATGGTAAAAAGCAAGCTTACAACAGTGGAGAGCCTGCCTGGAAATAAGGTCCAGGCTGCCTCCGTACAGATCATCTCCGAGCAAAGGATGCCCCAGATAGGAAAGGTGTACGCGAATTTGGTGGGTACGTCCTGTTTCCAGCTTGAGACGCAGATAGGTGAATTCCGGAAAGCGCTGAAGAACCTGAAACCTGGTTAGAGCGTATTGGCCTTCAGGGCTTACCTCCCTTTCGATAATACTGTCTTGCTTCCGGGCAATTGGCTGTTCAATAATCCCAGAATCTTCTTGCACGAATCCTCCTGCAAATGCTTCGTACATTCTATGAATTTCCCTGGACTTCTGCTGTTCACTAAATAAGTGATGAACATGTCTATGCTTAGCAATTAAGACGATTCCAGAGGTATCTCTGTCAAGCCTAGTTACAATATGAGCCGAAGATTTGAGGCCCATTTGCTTATAATAGCCGATTAGTGCATTGGCAAGACTTCCTGCAGGATGCTCCCTTGAAGGAATCGTGCTCATACCCGCAGGCTTGTTGACCACAAGCACATACTCGTCTTCGTACAAAATATCTAATGGAATAGTCTCAGCCTTTAGCCCTTCACTCGGGTGCTCTTCAGGAAACTCAACCGTCACCAGGTCTTTTGGCTGAAGCACATAACGGACAGTCTCTTCTTTACCATTGACCATTATAGATCCGCCCTGAAATTTGATATCTGTAAGGGCTGTTTTTGAGATGTTTTTTTCTTTTAAAAAATCCCTGATTAATTTGTTTTTGTCCTCATCAGCAATAACCCATTGCAGCTGAAACCTTGTCATACTTTGCTCCTGCCTTTTTTCTTAATCTGCAACGAATGAATCATGAACCCTTTTCCAAAATGGGAAAGGCCGAAAACGGGCAAAGCGGACTTTTTCATCTGCAACGCGGAATTGAATGGATTTAACATCCTTATGGAGCAGATTTAGATGATCAATGGTAATCTGAAAATCTGAGTCGTTCACCGGCTTTAGCATACAAGTGTGGTGGGCTGGCAGAACAAGCGGAGAACCGACCGTCCGGAAGACCTTATTATTGATGGAAGCCATTTCAGCCAGCTGGATCGCCTGAATCGAAGGATGCAATATCGCTCCTCCCAATGCTTTATTGTAGGCTGTACTCCCTGATGGCGTGGAAACACAAAGGCCATCACCTCTAAATCTTTCAAAATGCTGGCTGCGTATGACCACATCCATCACAAGAGTTGCATCGACCGCTTTGACGGTTGATTCATTTAAGGCTAAGTACCGCGTCTCCCGTCCGCCATGCTGATATCTAATGATCACCTCAAGCAATGGATATTCAACAATATGATAAGGGGTTTTGGCAATGGCTATAACCAGTTTTTCAATTTCTTCTGGAACCCAGTCGGCATAAAAGCCAAGATGTCCGGTGTGAACCCCGACAAAAGCCGTTTTATCCAGACGAGCAGTATACCGGTGAAAGGCATAAAGTAAGGTTCCATCGCCTCCGACTGATATCACTATGTCTGGCTGCTCTTCGTCATAGATAAGATCAAAATCCAATAAATAAGTTTTCATTTTATGCATGAGAGTATTTGATACATTATCACCTTTTGAGGTAATGGCAAACTTCATCTTCCTTTGCTCCTTATCAATTCTATGAATCCTGCTGCTGTTCTTTTTTTCTTGTAAAGAAGGCCTGTGCCTCCTGAATCTCTCCGCGAATCAAGGACATTTCCTCATCAAGTCTAAAAGCAGCCTCTGCTGCTCTTTGCAGCCGCATTTGGATATCCTGCGGAAATTGGCCTTTATATTTATAATTTAATGAATGCTCAATGGTTGCCCAAAAGTTCATGGCAAGTGTCCTTATTTGAATTTCAACAAGGATTTTTTTTTCTCCTTTAATTGTCTGAACTGGGTAAAGGATGACAACATGATAGGATCGGTACCCGCTTACTTTTTTATGGGAAATATAGTCCCTTTCTTCAACGATTTCAAAATCATTCCGGCTCCTTAACAGTTCAACAACCTTCTTAATATCATCCACAAATTGACACATCATCCTAAGGCCAGCAATATCCTGCATTTCTTTTTCAAGATTATCCAGCGTAATCCCTTTTTGAATGGCTTTATCCAAAATACTTGCCACAGGCTTAACACGGCCTGTGACAAATTCAATCGGGGAGTGCAAATTTTCCTGCTGAAATTGTTTTCTCATGCCTTTTAGCTTAACCTTAAGTTCCTCCACGGCCTGCATGTATGGACGTAAAAATTGTTCCCAATCCTTCATGAACAACACCACCTTAGATGAAAATCACTTAATTAAAGATTCCCTCCACTTTTTCAACCATTACTTCTCCGTAATTGCTGTTTCCCTTTATATTTTCAATTAAGTAGGCAAGCTCTTCATGAAGCCCTGAAAGCTGCAGATCTTCGTTCCCGTTTGTTAAGTAAACGCTGGAATCTTGATCCATTGCTTTTTTAAGGACAGACCAAAAAGGTTCTGGGATTACTATGTAAGTATAGTCGTCTAGATGATCAGTTATGTAAATAAATGATAGGTTATCTGAGTCAACCAGCATTTGTTCCATTGGCTTAAGACTTCCAACAGAAATTTGTTCATCTGTACTTAACATTAATTCATTCTTATTCTCATTAAATATTGCTTCCGTAATTGTTATTTTCTTTTTCATATTTTCAACCTCCAAACTCCCTACTATTTTATCATAAGCATTGAAATAATCTAAAAAAATTTGCGGGATTGAATGGAGAAAGAGATAATAAAATGAACGCAGCGAAAGATGTTTGTTTTGAAAGGATGAATCATAATGGAGCAAAATCTTGAAATTGAGTTTAAAAATTTGCTTTTGAAGGAAGAATTTGAACTTCTTAAAAAGTTTTTTAATATAAACGATAGTGACTTTTTTACACAGGAGAACCACTATTTTGATACACCAGTGTTTGCTTTAAAAGAAAAAGGCTGTGCTCTTAGGCTAAGAGAAAAAAAAAGCAGCTTTGAATTGACATTAAAGCAGCCGCACAAAGAGGGACTTCTTGAAACAACGGAATTGCTTAGCGTTTCAGAAAAAGAGGCTATCCTGCGCTCAGGCAAAATCAATCATCCAGCCATGATAGAGGTCATCAATCAACTTGGTGTTTCTGCAGAATCCATTACCTATTTTGGCTCTTTAAAAACAAAGCGCGCCCAGAAAGCATACAAAGACGGCCTTATAGTTCTGGACCATAGTTTATATTTAAATAAGGAAGATTATGAGTTAGAATATGAAGTAAGCAGCAGAGAAACAGGCCAAAAGGTATTTACCGGCCTGCTGCAGGATTTACGAATTCCATTAAGAGAAACAGAAAATAAAATTAAGCGTTTTTACCGAGTGAAAAAGGAGTCATACTAATGAACGCCGGACAATTAAAAGTCATGCTGGAATTGCAGGCATTAAAGAACTTCAGCCAAACCAGCTCCATGCAGCCTGAGCAAGACTCCCTATTCCAGGAGCTCCTTGCTAAAATAATCGCTGAAACTAATACAGATCAGGCATTACCTGCTATTAACAAAGAGAATAATGTTTCCACTAAAGAGATGAATGCTGTACCAGCACCGGTTCTCCCTCCCTTCAGCCAGGCCGGCATGGAGAAATTTAAAAGCCTAAGTCCTTCCATCAATGACATGATTGAAAAAGCAGCAGATGCCTTTAAAATACCTGCTAAGCTCTTAAAATCTGTTATAAAACAGGAGTCTAATTTCAACCCAAATGCAGTAAGCCACGCAGGTGCCTCTGGCCTTATGCAGCTCATGCCAGAAACAGCAAAAGGACTGGGAGTGCGGAATATTTTTGATCCTGAGGAAAACATTTTTGCTGGAGCCAAATATTTGCGCCAGATGATGGACAAATATGATGACAATATTGAACTTGCCCTAGCAGCCTATAACGCAGGCCCTGGAAATGTGGATAAATACGGCGGAAGGATTCCTCCTTTTAAAGAAACAGAGGAATACGTTAGAAAAATAACAAGCACCTTTCTTTCCTAAAATTACATATTGGATTTTAAGCGTCTATTGTTTGCAATAGACGTTTTTCAATTTAAACTAAAGATATAGGAACAATGTCTAAGCTATTTATTTGAGTTAAAAATCACTCATTGATAGAATGAACTTAGCTTACTAAATCCATTATGTGCGAAAATGAAATGATGAAAGGTGAGAACCATTGAACAATCAGGAATCATTCGAAAGAAAGCCGACATCTCCTCATTGTTATGGCAGCGAGAAAAAGCCGCTTGAATTGTTCATGTTTATTGATCCACTTTGTCCAGAATGCTGGGCACTCGAACCAATTATTAAAAAACTAATTATTGAATATGGCCGTTATTTTTCGATCAAGCATGTCTTGAGCGGCAGACTTGCTTCTTTAAATATCGGGAAAAAGCATGGGTATGAAAACATGGCTGAGCATTGGGAAAAAACAGCCACGCGTTCAGGAATGTCATGTGATGGCTCACTTTGGTTTGAGAATCCGATCTCATCTCCTCACCTTGCTTCAATAGCTATAAAAGCTGCAGAGCTGCAGGGACGAAAATCTGGGATCAGGTTCTTACGAAAGCTTCAAGAGGTACTGTTTCTGGATAAGCAAAATGTTTCAAGCTTTGATGTGCTTAAAGGCTGTGCCAAAAATACTGGTCTGGATGTAGCAGAATTTATCAACGACATTCATTCAGACAGCGCAGCTAAAGCTTTTCAATGTGACTTAAAAATTACGTCCGAAATGGATGTGCAGGAAATTCCCACCCTGGTCTTCTTTAATGAACATATAGAGGATGAAGGAATTAAAGTTACCGGTTTTTACCCATATGAAGTATATGAACAAATTATAGAGGAAATGCTGGCTGAAAAGCCCGAGCGCATGGATCCTCCGCCAATCGAAACATTTATAAAATATTTTAAATTTGTTGCTTCCAAGGAAATTGCAGTAGTTTACAATTTAACCATTAATGAAGCGGAACGAGAAATGAAAAAGCTTCAGTTAAAACAAATGGTTGAAAGAATTCCGGTGAAATACGGAGTGTTTTGGAGATATCAAAATATGTAAACAAAACAAAGACCATGCATTTTATGCATGGTCTTTGTTTTCATACGAAAAAAGGGGATGGGAGAAATTTTTCACGGCAAACAAGGGGTAATGTTTGTTGTGATCAACTTCATATCTGTAATATAACACGTCCTTTTTTATTTATCAATGAGTTTGTGCTTTTATTCACATTATTGTCAAATCCCCTCATAATACAGGAAATAAAGAATATATTTTTTATAGGACAAAAATGACATGTACAAATTTGGAGGATTGAAATGAAGAGGATTCCCTTTATCATCATGCTCTGTTTTGTAGTTATTTCTTTTATATTAAACTTTTTTGCACTTTTAAAAGTTTTTCCAATCTTAATTAGTTCACCACTGTTATTTTTATCTTTATTCATTTTCATTTCATCGCTTAATAACCGGAGGAGCTTTAAAGGGTTTTAACGGCAAAAAAGGAGAACCATACTCTGGTCTCCTTTTTTGCATTTTAAGCTTATCCTAATAATTTTTCCATTTCATTAAGCTTTTCTTCGAAAACTTTGCATGCGTCCTCAACTGGTTTTGAGCTTGTCATGTCGACCCCCGCCTTTTTAAGAACTTCAATTGGATAATCGGAGCTTCCGGCTTTTAGGAAACCAATATATCTTTCGACTGCCGGTCCGCCTTCCTCCAATATTTGCTTGCTTAAAGCGGTTGCTGCACTAAATCCTGTTGCATATTGGTAGACATAGTAATTGTAATAAAAATGAGGGATTCTAGACCATTCTAGCCCGATTTCTTCATCAATGGCCAGGTTTTCTTCACCAAAGTATTTTTTGTTCAAATCATAGTACTTTTGCGTTAACGATTCAGCTGTTAATGCCTCGCCATTTTGTCCCATCTGATGGATAAGATGTTCAAATTCCGCAAACATGGTCTGTCGGAAAACAGTGCCCCTGAACCCCTCAAGATAATGATTTAACAAATATAATCGTTTCTTGTCATCATCAACGGTCTTCTCTAAATAGTGGCTTAAAAGAGCTTCATTGCATGTAGAAGCAACCTCAGCAACGAAAATTGAATAATTTCCATATGGGTATGGCTGCGACTTTCTCGTATAATAGCTATGGACGGAATGCCCGAATTCGTGTGCAAGGGTAAAGAGGTTATTTACATTATCCTGCCAGTTCATAAGTATATATGGATTTGTTCCATAAGAGCCGGAGGAATACGCACCGCTCCGCTTTCCTTTATTTTCAAGTACATCTACCCAGCGATTTTCAAAGCCTTCTTTTAAAACCTTCAAATAATCATCGCCAAGAGGTTCTAATCCTTTTAAAATAATATCCTTTGCTTCTTCATATTTAATGTCCATCTTCACTTCTTTCACCAAAGGTGTGTATAGATCATACATATGAAGATCAGAAAGGCCAAGCACCTTTTTGCGCAGCTTGACATAGCGATGCAAAAGATGCAGATGATTATTCACTGTTTCCACTAGATTATCATATACGGATTCAGGAATATTGTTAGCAGATAAAGCGGCCTCGCGAGCTGATTGATAATTTCTTATTTTTGCATAGAAATTATTTTTCTTCACATTTCCGCTTAGTGTGCTTGCAAAAGTATTTTTAAATTTTCCATACGTATCATAAACCGCCTTAAAGGCATCATGCCTGACCCTTTGGTCGTCACTTTCCAGAAAACGGATGTAGCGGCCATGGGTTACTTCTACCTCTTCGCCGTTTTCATCCTTAATGGATGGGAATTCAAGATCAGCATTATTCAGCATGCCAAAGGTATTGCTTGAAGCATCAAATACTTCAGATGCTTGTGCCAGCATTGCTTCCTGTTCAGCTGACAAGACGTGTGGGCGCTGCAAGTTAATTTCTTCTAATGATTGTTTATATAATTGAAGCTCTTTCTTTTCCTCTAAAAAGCCATTTATTTTTTCTTCATCCACTGACAAAAGCTCCGGTACAATGTAGGCTAGGGCGCTGCCTGCCTGGGAATAGAGATTTTTGATTCTGTCATCCATTCCTTGATAAAAGGAATTGGTGGTATCCTGGTCATAGCGCATATGGGCATATGTATAGAGGGTTCCAAGGCGCTCAAGCAGCCTGTCCTGATATTGGAGCGCTTCATATAATAGGTCAGCACTCTCTCCTAGCTTTCCCTGGTATTGCTGTGCATCAGGGATCAGTTGACTAACCTCTTTATATTCCTTGTCCCATGCCTCATCATTGTCAAAAATATCTTCGAGTCTCCATGTCAGTTCTTCAGGCACTTCTTTTCTAGCTGGAAGGGCTTTCACTCCTGCTTCATTAGCCATAAATCCATCCTCCATTCCATATTTTACAAAGATCATTAAATAAATTATTTCTAGCTCTAGCATATAAAGTCCTTTAATAATGGGCTTTTCTTTTTAAGAAGGGGTCAGTTTAAACTGACCGTTGATTTCAGCGAAAATCAACTAAGCAGTTAAACTAACCTTAACACACTGACTGAAAAAGAAAATATCAACCGTTTGGCTTAATAGAGGTCATGATTATTTTGCCGTATTTCTTATAAAAAATCCTTTCGTTTTCTAAGTGGTCTTTTTGGTTTTCTGCTATAATAATTGGTCTTTTCTTTCGAATGTAATTTTCTCCTGCTGGTTCCAGGACTTGAATGCTGTTCAGAAGGGTGATATATTCTTGTACTGCTTTGGCAGCACTCCCCCCTTTGCTCAGAGGAAGATTTCTCAATTTAATATCTTTATTCCTAACTCTTTTGGAAAATGCATGTAGGATGGATTCTAATGAAAGATCTTTACGGGTAGTAAGGGAGTCTATGAAAATGTAGCTTTGCCATTCAATTGGCGAGGTTTCGATATGCACCCCATGGTAGACGGGGAGACCAATTTCTGGCGGCAGCAGCGAAGGACTCAGGCGATTAACATACAGCTCTTGAAGAAATTTGTTTTTCATGGAGCCATAAAGGGGAATCGTGATGGTTTTCGCTTTTCTTATTTCATGCATCCAAATGTTGCTGTTAACGGGTGAAGAATGGATTGGCTGAAGAAGATCGGATAGCGCGGTCTTTTGTAAAGGCTTCACATTGAACTTGGAAATGACATTTTTTGCGGAATACGGGAGAATTTGCTGAAGGCTGATGAATTCATTCGTGATGGGACAAAAACCCAAAACTGTCCATTGGTTCGAAAGCATATTGGAGAGAAATAAATAATCAAATCCTGATAAAACAGCTTGGGTGCTGCCCTTTCTCTTCATACTCTTTCCGGCCCGAATCCAGATGGGGGTAATATTTGCCAATAAATAGGCTTCCGTGCGTTTAATAAATAATTCTTCCGGAATCGTTGAGCATTGATATTCGATGGCATATTCAACACCATTATAAGCAAAGCCAATATCCGGGCGCTGGGCTATATCTTTGTAATATGGCTCGAGCTTTGGTGAGACGCCTTTGGTTTCAAGCCACTGAAATAGTCGGAGCTTTCCGGATAAATGGTACTCGGATTCCCGCTCATAGCTCTCTGAGCAGGCTGATCCCTGTTTGTGGGCAAAATGAGGAATCTTTTTCGTTCCAACTTTTAAGCTCACATCTTCCCCGCACTCGGGACAATAAAAAACCTCCTGTCTTCTAAGTTCCAACAGCTGTGTGCGGCTGTTTTTTACCGCATTAATTAATTTCCCTTGCTTAGTTAGCGAAACTAGCAACTCATCAGCTCCTTTCTTTTTTACATCAGTTAAA
>Ga0182742_1003206_pt1 | contig 16490 bp, 17 predicted proteins | sample eDN5th37CBELigMG_FD_128880 | JGI IMG/M metagenome (GOLD analysis project Ga0182742, IMG submission 128880) | Enriched Miracle-Growth compost microbial communities from Emeryville, California, USA - eDNA 5th pass 37_C BE-Lig MG (version 2)... ...
AACAAACTTATTGTGAATTTGACCAACAATTTTTACCTGATCGATACGTAGAAGGGATTTGTCCAAACTGTGGTGCAAATGCTCGAGGCGACCAAGGTGATCATTGTTCAACTGTGTTAGAGCCGCTTGACTTACTGGATCGAAAATGTAAAATTTGCGGGAATTCCCCAACAACAAGGTTCACAGAGCATTTTTATTTTTCACTAAGTTCGTTCCAAGCAGTGTTAGAACAGTATACTCAAGCAGCGGAGGAGAACCATCTCTGGCGTGAAAATGCTATTAGTTTAACGAAACGCTACTTAAAAGAAGGCTTACAAGATCGAGCCGTTTCAAGAGATTTGCCGATCGGAGTGAGTGTTCCAGTAGCTGGTTATGAAGAAAAGAAGATCTATGTATGGATTGAGGCGGTTTCAGGTTATTACACAGCTAGTAAGTTATGGGCGAAAGAAAATAATCAAGATGATTCGGCTTTTTGGAATGCCTCAACTGTATCTTATTACGTTCACGGGAAAGATAATATCCCATTTCATTCGATTATTTGGCCTGGAATTCTTGCTGGTCTTGGTAAAGAACCGTTGCCAACTCACATCGTTTCCAATGAATACTTAACATTGGAGAGGAAGAAATTGTCCACAAGTAAAAACTGGGCCGTTTGGGTTCCGGACCTATTAGAAAGGTATCATCCAGATTCGATTCGGTATTTCCTCACCATCAACGCACCAGAGAATCGTGATGCTGATTTTTCTTGGAAGGAATTCATTCATAGCCATAATAGCGAGTTATTAGGAGCGTATGGAAACTTTGTCAATCGAACATTGAAATTTATTGAAAAATCATTTGATGGAGTGATTCCTGAGAAGCCTATCACTACAAATATTCAAGAGAAAGTTAAGCAACTATACGATGAAGTAGGTCAGTGCATTGAAGCCACTTCATTTAAACTAGGATTGGAAAAAGTCTTTGAACTAGTAAGGTTCTCCAATAAATACTTTGACGAACAAAAACCTTGGAAACAAATAAAAGAGGACCCTGAGTCGTGCAAACAAACCTTGGCTGACTGTGTTTACCTACTAGCAAATCTAGCGCAAATCCTAGCCCCATTCCTACCTTTCTCAAGCAACAAGGTCAAAGAAATGGTAAACACACAACAAGCCCAATGGAAACCAGTCAAAGTCCAATCACAACAACTATCCAAAATAGAACCAATATATGAACGAATAGACCTAGCTAGAATTGAAGAGGAACTAGAAAGATTAAACCAACAGAAAAAGTCACAGTACGCCCCGAAAAATCTTGTTTTACAGGATGGATGTTCCACAGATAGTGAGCCAAAATAAACCCGGTCGGAGTATACTCTCGACCGGGCTATTTTTTCGACGCAAGAATACTTAAGTATGCTTCCCATGGGCCAACGTCGGTGTTGTACCTTTTTGCCATCACTCTTACAATTTGAGAGATATGCGTTAAATCATGAACTACCCAGGTTAATAATAATTCTCTAAACCAAATTCGGGATGGAGACCTGTTTTTTCAAGGTCTCTTTCTGGATTGACCAAACTCTTCAGTTTCATGATATTTTGAGCGCGGATGTTCTTGAATTCTATTAACCTTTCTTCAATGGGAATATGAGCGGACCTCTTTAGGTGGCTGAATCGGTCAAATGGGGGAAGGGGGCTAATTGAACCGTCTTGAAGCACTCTTTCTAATCGAGGAATCCAGTTCGTATCATCCACCTCAATCAGATGATTCACCACTTCGTAGGCATTCCAAGTTCCTTCGCCTTCATTGCAGTGCAACCAACATTCCGAAATCCCTTTTAGCAGCTGTTCTATGGTGAGTGGTATTCTTGCCAAAACTTCAATCGATTCTTCAAGGTTAAATTTCATTCCGAAAAGCCCCTTTCAATCTTTAAAAGTGGAATTCAGTAAAGCAGTATCTAATAGAGGAATGGTAGTTATTGAATTGTATTCGAAAAGAGAAATGAACATACATGCGAAGGAAATTCAATGACCGCTATGTTGTAAATAAGAATAACCAATGAGAAGAAAGGATAATCAATAAGGAGGAGGTATTGAGCTTTTAAAGGAAATCTGAAGGCATGCTAGTCTATTATTTTATATAATATCTTGGCATAATCCTAGATTTATGTTATTATTTTCATCGTCGAAAAGATAACAAACCAACACGCGGGTGTAGTTTACTGGTAAAACCTCAGCCTTCCAAGCTGATGTAGTGGGTTCGATTCCCATCACCCGCTCCAATTATTATGGGCCTATAGCTCAGCTGGTTAGAGCGCACGCCTGATAAGCGTGAGGTCGGTGGTTCGAGTCCACTTAGGCCCACCATTTTTCATAGGAAATGATTAAATTTCTTCTTTTCGGATATCCTAACAAAAGAAGGACGTTAAGCTAATTTATAATTGTTCCGCAGTAGCTCAGTGGTAGAGCATTCGGCTGTTAACCGAACGGTCGTAGGTTCGAATCCTACCTGCGGAGCCATTTTTTTGCCTTTTTTTAAAAGCATAAAAGTATACATAATGATGAAGTAAACTACTTAACGCTACGAACAGTGGCGTTCGTATATAATTAACAGATATGGCAAAGACCGACTGAATTCAGTCGGTCTTTCTTATTGTTCACACTTTTTTCAGTGTTAGATTATACTTGCCAATTGGTGATTAACGTTTTCTTCAATTCATATTAAAAGTCTACTGAAAATATTTCTGCACCATTTTCTCAGCTGTCCTTGTTGCGAGTGCTTGTGTTGTTAAGGTCGGATTCGGACCGCCAAGGGAATTGTAATCCGCGCTATTGTCGGCAATGTACAGTCGTTCTACTTGATAAGCTTCGCAGGATGTATCCACCACAAAACCCATCCGCATTGTACTTTGTAGATGAATGAAATAATTCGGTGGCAGGTCGGTGCGATGGATTTGTTTGGCGCCTGCTTGCCGTAAGATATTTGTAGCGATTTTCGTTAATTGCTCTCGTCTCTTTCTCGATTTTTGACTCGGTGTATAATGAATCAACGGAACAGCTCCGTGTTCATCTTTTACGTGGGGATCCAACTCCACTCGATTTCGATATTGGACCTCATCATCGGTAATAATCGAAAGCGTGAGCGTTCTTCTGTAGTCTTTCATGGCTATATCTAGTTCAGACCCGATGAGTCTTCCTCTTTGATCCCACTCGCTAGAATCTGATTGGCGGAGGCGATTATACCCGTATTGACTGAACCCAAAAAGGGGCTGAGCGCTCAGTCCGGGGCTTTCTCCAATGTTTTCGATCATACCAAGACCTGGATAATCAAGCCGTGCTCCTGAAGTATGACCCACGAATGGGTTAATGGAGGGACTTCCTAAAACATCCATTAAGGGTTTCTCATCAAATACTCCTGTAACCATGTCCATATAATGATTGGTCAAGCCACGTCCAACCCATGGGTTTTTTGGCAATTCAGAGTTTAGCCAAAGACGTGGAGTCTCAACACACCCCGCGGCCATTACAACCACTTTTGCTCGGATTTCCACGATTTCACCTGTCCAAGTATCTCGACATTGTACCCCAATCGCACGGCGTCCTCTGCCGGAACTTTGCACTGTAAGCACTTTTGTGACAAATGTATTCGGCATAATGGCAACATTCCCCGTCCTCATCGCGAGGGGGATATAGCTGACATTTGTTGATCGTTTAGCCATCTTTTCAAGCGATGGACCATAAGGACAACCTTGCCCACAATGCCCACTTAATGTACAACCTTCCATATGGCTTAATTCTTCCAACGAATAATTTGGATCCATCAGATGCTCATTTGGCGGTAAAATGGCATTCGGTTGTGGCCGGTACCCAACGCGCGTAACATCTAACGTTTTATTAAGGGAAAAGCCAGCTTTTTCAGCACCATAATAAAACAAAGCTTCTTTCGATGTGGTTGGGGCAAATTCAACCGGCAAAGTGCTTTCCACTTTTTCATAATAGGGGATGAGTTCTTTATAATTAATGGGCCACTCGTTATTGATGGCTTGCGGGAATGCACGTAGAGAGTTGGCATAGTAATGAAGGGTAGACCCTCCAACTCCAGCAGTTTGCCAAAGGACTGCCCGATCAGGAAGATTCCGAAACCAAGGCGTACGTCTGCGGTCTGCAGACCCCCAACGGAATTTCCCGGTAACGAAATCATTCATATCATTCTCTAATCTAGTCAACTGCTGGCGATAAAGCGAACCATCCAAATCCTGAGGATTGGAACTTAGCTTTGCTTCACCACGGTTTTTGTTCGGTTCAGGCCACTTTTTATTTCCATACCATGGGCCGGCCTCCAGTACCAGCACACGAATGCCTAATTCTCCTAGTTCTTTCGCAATAACGGCGCCGCCCCCACCAGATCCAATCACAATCACATCAGGATTCTTCATTCTTCACCCTCGTCTCTGCAATTTTTAAAAGAAATCCACGAAAATCACGAAACCCAAGTGATACTCCTGGGTATCCAATTTGATTCCAGCTCAAAGGGAAAAATTCTAGGCGGCGATGTTCCGGCTGATTTAAACGGGTCGAGCCATATGCTGGCCATTCTGAAAAATACCCAAACATGGAAAGGCGATTGAGAGCATCTGTTACATATTTGACTAATCCAGCATTATTTTGAAAAGGAGATGGTAACAAGTAAAGGTCAATCTCAAGGTTCTCTAGTGCAGATAAAGTTCGAACGCGATCTTTTCGGGAAAGGCGAGAAAACATTCCTCCTCCAGGAAATGGAGTTTGCGAAGAGACTTGTGCTTTCTGAGCGTTTATAAGTTGAGTTGCTGCGCTGTCTAACATAACGGCTGTGGGATACGCGAGAGGGACAATGGTATTGTGTAACTGCTGCTGAATGGAAACACGGTGATTTAAAGCATAAATGAGATATTCATGAACCGACATATCTGTTGCCCCGTAATTGTTCCCGAGTCTAGGAAGAATGGCATCGGTAAGTGCTCGGTAGCTAGCCTTTAAGTACTCATGAGATTGGATAGACTGACTGATGATGCTTCACCTCTTTTTCATATATCGGAATACTACTACTCTATGTTGTCTGACATTGTTTATGAATGTGTTACAAAAAATGGAAAAGTGATGAAGCCAAGTAATTCACCATCTGGTTATAGGAAAGACCACAAAGTGGAATTGATTAATGGCAGCGATTGAAGCGAAGCGACCTGACATCCATAAAAAAAGTTAGCGCAGAGATTCAATCTCCGGCTAACCTTATATTCTAAAAACTTTTCTTTCTTAGTGCTGACTCATCTGCATTTCCATCAAACGTACCGCATTTAACAACCCATAACCTTGAGCGTACTCATCCTGTCCCAAATCCTCACAAGCGTTCAGAAGGTGTCTTTTTACATCGTCAGGAGATTGATTTGGGTTGTCTTGTAGCATTTGTGCTACAACACCTGCGCAGATTGGGGTCGCCATCGAAGTTCCGGATAGTGAAAAATAATCTATATCAACACGTGCGGAGGCGTTTGTTTTATCTAAAAATGAACCCGGGGAGCGAAGCGAAATAATATTCACGCCTGGTGTGACAAGGTCAGGTTTTGTTAGACCATCAATGGTTGGTCCACGGCTTGAAAAATCAGCAACAGTATCATTGGAGCGATCGACTGAATTTTTGTCATCCGCAGCACCGACGGTAATGACTTTTGGACTTATTCCAGGGCTGGCAATTGTGGAAGAACCTGGTCCAGAGTTTCCAGCGGCAACACAAACGACCATGCCGTTATCCCACGCTCTTTCCACGGCTTTTACCACGGGATCGTCTTTTGCAGACTGTTGAGCATCACTGCCGAGCGATAAGGAAAGAACTTTAATATTGAATTGTGATTGATTTTGGATACACCATTCAACACCTGATATCACTGTCGATAGGGAGCCGGAGCCCATTTTATCTAAAACTTTTACTCCAACTAAATTCGCTTCAGGTGCAGGCCCCTTATACATCCCACCGGATGAAGCTCCGTTTCCTGCCGCATCACCCGCACAATGTGTGCCGTGTCCATTGTCATCATACGCATCTGTTCGGTTGTTAATAAAGTCTCTAAATCCAATGATTCTTCCTTCTAAATCTTCGTGTGGGTAAATACCTGTATCAAGAACGGCGATGGTAACATCTTTTCCTGTTAAACCGGATTCCTGTAATTGGTCGGAGTTGATCGCGGGGGTAGCGGTATCAAGTAGTGCCTGTACTTTACGGTCATAATAGACTTTTTTAATATGCGAACAGCTATTGAGGAATTGCTCCATGCTTTCAACAGACATTTTTGCGGAACAACAGGAAACGGAAGGGAATTGGTGGAGCGAGTGGCATTTAGTATTCTGCAAATCTTTCACACCAAGATCGAAACAATCGTCTTCAAACTCAATCACCAAGGGCAACTTCTTAGCCTTTTTCGTAATATATTCAACTGGCCGATGCAAAAAGCATGGTAGGGAAGGAAAAGGGGAGTACATGTGCAACAGTTCTTTTTGTATGTTTTTATCCAGCTTATTACCCATTCGCCGAACCAGTTGAACGATCGAAAAACTAAACATGCAAATCATCCTTTCTTTTATTTTGACTCTTTTCTCAAAGATTGTTGTTTTTAAAGGAAATATAGAATGATTTAGTTATGATTCCATACCAAAGTTCGTTAGCGAGATGAGAAAAGAGCTTACAAACAAAGTAGTCACGTGGAGAGAGGCTTATATCTCGTTAAAAGCGGCTTTAGGATTTTAACAACAAACTTTACGAAACAGCCTTTATTTTAAAAAACTCTTTTTAATAGAAAACTAGAGTAAAGTGAAAGAGAAAGAGGGCAAATCCTAAGAAGATGCCCGATTAACCTCATTTATGACTTCTTCTAGATTTTGCCTTGCTCCATCGATCATTCTCTCGTAGAGGCCTAAAATAGATTGTCCATAATTTGTGCCAGGTACAGCCCATTTACCGTTTAAACCTACCCATGTTGTGGCAGACCCTCTTTTTACCAAATCAAATCGTGGGTCTAGTAATGGATATCCATCAGGCAACGGCTTTGTCGATGCATAAGCATATAAATGTTGCAGATGGGCTAGTACACCATCTCGAGGTGTCTCAAAGCTTGCTCCTGGATTATCTGGTCCTGTAGCACCTAAGCCACAAAAGTTGTTTTGCTCTGGCTTCACGACTCCGGTAAAACGAAGATAATCGGTTTCATGCATTGCTTGCGCAAACGCGACATCTCCTCGGATGCCATAATATTCTCCGAACGTTAAATAGTAGATTCCCAGTTCAATAGCATCAGGATTGATTTTTTTCACAAATTGGTTCATATGCTCTGGAGATAAATAGGTTTTCCCGAGAATCGAATATCCAGATGGTTTTTCTTCATTTGAGCTGTCGCTTGTGCTTTCAGAAAGAATATAGGCATCGCTAACGCCTGCCTTCTTTACTTCTTCCAACCGTTTTTCTGCATTCTCGCGGCTTGAAAAGGCCCCAGCCTGAACTCGGTACCATGTTTCACCTGAGATGGAAAGAGTCACAACAAACGAATCAATGTTTTTTGAACGTAGAAAACTGACACGTTCGTCTGCATTTTCTCTTGTTTTAAAGGAACCGGCGATTACTTTGTATACGGCTCCTGTTTCTTGATCATCATTTTGTTTTTTTTTAAGATTAAAAGCTTTGGCAATTCCAATTGCGTGACCTTGTGCCACTTTTTGGCGCCATGAAGATTGCTTCATCAACGCAGCATCTTGGGCATTGTCAATAAAACCGTTTTCGGTTAAAAGCGCTGGCATCGCTGTTTCGCGGAGAACATGGAAGTCCGCTTTTTTCTGCCCACGGTCTTGTAGTTGATTCACTTTAATCACTTCTGCATGAATGACATCTTGATACTTCGCGGTTGTAGAAGAGTTCGACAGGCTTGTGTGAATATAGTCTTCATATCCTCTTGCCGAGCCATTAAAGGCATTGCAGTGAATCGATAGGAAAAAGTCAGCTCCCCAAGCATTCGCCTCATTGGTTCGCTGTCCTAAGCTTTTACCGCTATCACCGGTACGACTCATTTTGATTTGTACATTTTCATATTGATTGGTTAAAATCGAACGAATCTTTAAAGCGATATCCAAACTAATCTCTTTCTCTTTCAATCCATTACCAACCGCACCAGAATCTGAACCACCATGTCCTGGATCTAAATAGAGTTTCATTACATTCACCTCCAATTCTTTTTTTAGAAAAATAATCTTTACACTTATATATGTATGGAATAAAAAGAAATTTGGCAGGGACAAAGTCTATTTTCTAAAAAAATGATGAGAAAACCTATTGAAATCTGAATATTTCTAAAGTGGTGGATTTATTGTTTTATTTGATAGGAAACTCTGATATAATGAAAAAACAGCGGGGTAGAACATACGTTCCCGACGAGAGGAGTGAGCACAATTCTAGAAGATTCAATGAATAAGAGGGGGTTGGTTATTTGGGAGAAATGCCTCAACTTTATGCGCTAATTATTACTATTATGTTAAAAAAATATTTCAATATGATTAAACTTGTCCCCTTTTCTAGCATAATTCCATAGAAATAGATTGACAGATATTTCTAAAGGAGGAATTTTAATGACAAAAAAACAAATGAAATTAATCCCCTATACGATTCAATCAGTAGTGGATCATGCAAATTCAACACCAGTAGGCGTTGAATTTGTACAGGCACCGGCGATATGGGGTAAAAGCAGTCATGGAGAAGGGGTTGTCATTGCAGTCGTTGATACTGGGATTGACACGGATCATCCTGACCTGAAAGACCAAATTATTGGAGGAAGGAATTTTACCAGTGATCATAATGGTGATCCAACCGTATTTGAAGACAATAACGGCCATGGCACCCATGTATCTGGAACCATTTCGGCAAGTTTAAATCAAAACGGAGTTGTTGGGGTTGCGCCTAAGTCAAAAATTTTAAGCTTAAAGGCTTTGACGGGTGAAGGTGCTGGTGATTATGAGTGGATCATCAATGCGATTAACTATGCTGTCGATTGGACTGGTCCGAATAATGAAAAAGTGCGTGTGATTTCGATGTCTCTGGGAGGTCCTACAGATGTACCGGAAATGCATCAGGCGATTCAGAAAGCCGTAAATCAGAACATTTCCGTCGTTGTCGCGGCAGGAAATGAAGGGGACGACAACGAAGAAACATTTGAGTATGCCTATCCAGGTGCTTATAACGAAGTCATTTCAGTAGGGGCGGTGAACAATGATTTAGAGCTCGCTCCATTTACCAACACAAATGCAGAAATTGATCTTGTCTCTCCTGGTGTCGAGGTCGATTCCACCTATCTAGACAATCAATATGCGAAACTATCAGGAACCTCGATGGCGGCTCCGCATGTGGCCGGTGCGTTAGCCTTACTCATGAATCTAAGTGAAAAAGAGTTTGGCCGATCTCTTAGTGAAGCAGAAATTTATGCCCAACTTGTCAAAAGAACGTTACCACTTGGGTTCCGAAAAAGCTCCGAAGGAAACGGGTTTTTGCAGCTAAACTTAATCGAAAAGTTAACAAATCTAAACACTCCGGTAACAAATGCCAAGGATAATAAAAACTAACCTAAACCGTGAAAAGGGGGATAAAATGACTAAGGAAAATTTTCAGCTAAATACTGCATTAGTAGAATTAAGTCGAAACAAATCAAAAATCTTAAATGAAAAAGGGTATTATGATGAAGAACAAGATCAAAAGATTATCAAGGAATACTATCAATCCATAGATTTTAATCAAAGTGACAAAACCGCTATTACTCAAAGTCTCCATCAATTAATCTCCAACACGCATGAAAATCAGCTTCCGTATAATTCTGAGACACGGAATTTACTCTATTCAAGAGTAGACCTTCACACGGATGGTACGCTAAAAAGTATCTATTCTGGAAACAAACAAGATCCTGAACAAACCATTAGAGAAGATCATGAAGCGGAACAGAACAGAGAGAAAGCGCTGGCTAAGTTAACAATGAGCATCTTCGAAAATGATCAAGCGCGACAAAAGGCTGTGGCCGATATTGAAAGGGAGTTTATGTATAATTGCGAACATGTTGTCCCTCAGTCTTGGTTTGATAAGGACAACCCAATGAGAGGAGATCTTCACCATCTTTTCACTTGTGAACAGGTGTGCAACTCCTCAAGATCCAATTACCCTTATTATGATTTTGAGGATTATACTCCTCAAATGGAAATAGAAGCCATTCGGCCAGAATGTGGGAAATATGAAGACAGTAAATTTGAACCTGAAAGCGGAAAAGGCGTGGTTGCTAGAGCAACATTATACTTTTTACTAAGATATCCTGGTGAAATTAACCGATATAATAGCAAGGACATCAAGATGCTCATCCACTGGCACCACGAACATGAAGTATCCATCTATGAAAAACATCGCAACAAAGAAATCCATCAGATTCAAAAAAATCGCAACCCACTAATTGATTTTCCACAACACATCGATAAAATAGATTTTATGACCTTAATAAAGGCACAATAGGGCAATCAAATTGCTCCACATGAAGAGAGGAAAAATAGTTTTAAAATACCGGTCAATTCGTCACTCTACTAGAGTGACATTTTTTTATGTAGATAATAGAACATATATTCGTATATAATAATGAAAGGAGATGATTTAAACATGGCAATTAGAGATCGTGGAAAGATCAAATGGGCACCTGCGTCCTTTTTACCGGAACTACGTTCAATGATGCGGGAAGCTGAACAGGACGAACTCAGACAAAAGAAGCCGCTGATTGACTCTTATGAAATAGAAGAATTTGACCGCAAAATCTGTTACGCGATGGAGTTTAACTTTCCAGTACTACTCAAACGTTGGACCGAAGGATTTACATATGAAGAAAAAGGGCGAGTACATTATCTCGACACCATTCGAAATGAGGTACGCATGGTTACGGACGATGGGGCGGCTGTACGCATTCCGATGGCTGATATTGTAGAGGTGGAAGTGATAGAACAAAGTTTTTAGATGGTAAGGGTAAGATTATCCCAATTCTTTCCTTTCTACAGGTTAAAATTTTGGTACAATAAAGATAGAATATTAAAAGAATTGAAAAAGGTAGGGGACATGATGGAAAAACATGTGTTTAAGGTGAAAGGAAATTGGGAAGGCGGTCTTTTAGGAGTTGGCGCCATTGAAGCCGACGATTGGGAGACGGTGATATCAACTCCAAAACAACTTGCAGGTGTTGGGAACGGTGCGAATCCGGAAGAGTTATTGATTGCAGCTACTGCAAACTGTTATTTAGCGACTTTCGGTGCCATTTTAAGCAATCGAAAAATTGATTTCTCTCAAATTGAAATGACTTCGGAAGGAATCGTCTCAAAAGACGGGAAAAAATTAACGTTTGAAAAGATCATCCATAAACCAGTCGTCACAGTTTCCAACCTAGATGAAGAAGAAAAGATTAAGCAATTGGCAGAACGTGCGGAAAAAGCTTGCTTTATCTCGCAAACTTTGAAAGGGAATGTTGAGGTCACCGTGGAACCGGTTTTGAAACTGAACGAATGATCCTAAATCCTCCTTGTTTATAAAAGCAAGGGGGATTTTTGAAATTGCATAACGGAATTAATAGATAAATAATGTTATCGGACTCCTAATCCAACCACATAGGAATTTCTGCTTCAAAACAAGTAACTTGTATGTAGATTGATTGAACACTGCTGGAAAATGGACTATATTTCAAACTAATTGGTATATTTGATAATTCGAATCTAAGGAGGAGATTGAATGGACTCATTCATGAAACGAGCTGTTGAGTTAGCAATCGAAAATGTAAAGGAAGGCGGGCAACCGTTTGGTGCTGTACTAGTGAAAGACAATACCATTGTTGCTGAAGGCGCAAATGAATATCATAAAAACTTTGATGTTAGTGGACATGCTGAATTGCTGGCCATCCGCAGAGCCCAACAGCAATTCCAAATCAATCAGCTAACTGGTTATAAAATGTACGCTAGCGGCGAGCCATGTCCAATGTGCTTAACTGCGATGTACTTTGCAGGCATTGAAGAGGTGGTCTATTGCCAATCGGTTGAAGACGCAGTTGGAGCCGGATTAGGATTATCGAAATTAATTTATGAAGATTTAAAGGAAGAAAGAGAAGACCGCCAATTAAAGATGATCCGGATGGTTTTAGAAGAAGGGCAAGAAGACCCAATGAAGCTCTGGAAGCAAAAAGGATAGGGAATTGATTGTCACTAAAAAAGTTGTCCGCTAATAAAGACGCTAGAATGATAGATTCTATCATTCTAGCGTAAATCGTTTTATGAACGAACCTTCAATTTCATAATCCGTTCACAAATAAATCCCACTACCATTCCAATAAAAATTGGTAATAGAGAAATCTCAGTATAGGATAATGAGAACTTAAAGACAAGCATATCTACCTTTGCTAAAAAACCTATAACATAGAGGAAAATCATCGTTCCAATTGATGCAATCAACGGAAACCAAAAAGACTTATTCACAATTCCACCTCCGCTAACCATTTTTTATTTATACCTTTAACTTCTTTGAAAAAACAGTTGGTGCTTCTTTTTTCTTGTCTAAAACTTCAATAAGGACAATTTCAACTAGTTTCCCATTTATGTCACTGATTCTCTCAGAACAATAACTAAATGCCTCCTTTAATTTATCTAATGGTAATCGGTTAGCAATTGTACAGTGGGGTATCCAATGATTTGGCAAGTACAGAGAATGAGGGTTATTATTGTATTTCTCGAAGTGTTTGTGGTGACTTAAATGTAAATAAAACAAATCCTTTGTAAGAGTTGGTGACAGGAATAAGGTGCCCGAATTCAAAAAGGATCCAATTGTTTTAAAATTTATGGAAATAGCAGATTGATGATGACAGAACGAACCCATTTCTCTTATAAATTCATTAATATACATTTTATTGTAGCTTGCTAGAGTAATATGTGGTCGTCTATCTTCAACTTCGAAAGCATAACAGGAAATAGACTGTTTCTTTAATTCCTGCCAAATGTTTTTTATGATTTGTTCGGTCTTAGTATCAAAGATTGCTACTACTGCATACACAACATACCCACCTTGTTTTCTTGGCTTTATTTTTAATTGTATAAGAATATTGATAAGTAAAAAACTTTAGGTTTAGAAGTCTTTTCTATAATTATCCATAAGAGGCTGATTTTCTGTTAAAATTGAAGCAGATTAAACAACAATCATGATAAGGTATTATGGTTGGAGGTGCTTGGATGGGCGCACTATTAGGAGTGCTGGCTGATTTATTCGGTGCAATAGCTTTTGCACTGATGGACGAAAACAATAAAGACAAAAACGAACTAGCCTCTAAAGAGTAGTGGTTTTTTAATCATGGTTAACAAAGAAAGCCGCTTCCCAAAGTTGTGGGAAGCGGCTTGTTTCCATTCAGATGGAATTATTTATCCACGGTAGCCTCCATAATGATGCCCATGGTGTCCGCCATGGTGTTGTCCGTGATAACCGTGGTGATGCCCATGGTGCCCATGGTGCCCATGGTGGGGACCGTAATGGCCATATCCTCCGTGGCCATATCCACCGCCATAACCACCGTAGCCTGGGTATCCACCATACCCGCCATAACCAGGGTAGCCCCCAAAGCCACCTTGACCGCCGTAACCGCCGTAACCTGGCTGCCCAAATAAACCTTGAATTCTTTTGTCTTCCATCATATCGCTCCTTTTTTATAGGGTATAGTGTAAGATATGTAAGTTCACCTAAAAGGTACAGGCTTTTGTCCATACTTTTATAAAAACAAACACCGCCAAAGGAACGAAAATGGTCAACAAAAAAATAGGGTGAAAAGCAGGAAAACGAAAACTGAACGAGAATACCATTCTTAGAATTTCTAACTGGGTTTTTATTAGAGTCATAAAGCGAATTTATAGAGGAGGATGAATTTTTGTCTAAGCCGATTGCTTTAACAAATATCACTATTTATCAGGAAGATACGAGGAATAAAGTGAAAAAGGCCTACGTTGATGGATTTGAAGAACCTCTTACTTTTGGCGTTCATGGTGGGGTCAAGGAGTTCTATGGCGTGAACCCAGAAGTCCAATATCCTTCAACTCTAGATCATCTAGTTGCTGCAGCTGGCGGCTGACTGGTCGGGACATTGTCAGGCGCGCTGGAGGCGCGTAAAATTCCAAGTTCCCCCAATAAGATTAAAGCCAATGTTCAAGGGGTCATTGAGGCTCCAGATGGGGTCTTGAAAATTACAAAAATTAGCTGTCATTATATGCTCAAAATTCCAAAAGGGAAACGGGAAGCGGCGGAACGAGCCCTTTCTGTATTTGACCAAGCTTGTCCTGTTTCCCAAACGTTAAAAGGGGCGATTGCCTTTGAACATACTTGGGACATTATGGAATACTAAGTTTCGGAAAAGTCCCAGAACCCCCATGGCATTTACAAATGGGGGTTCTCCCTATAGATCAGAAACAATTACCTAGCTTCAATTCAACAGAATTCATACGAAAAAGGCAATCAATTATAATGATTACCTTTCGTATTCGAAAATTATTAACCTAGTGCTTTCTTAGTAGCTGGTCCGACTATACCATCCACTTGAAGGTTTTTAGCTTTTTGGTATTTCTTCACGGCGGCTTCTGTCGCGGGCCCAAAAATTCCATCGATTCCTTTTGTGCTATAGCCTTTATTAGTTAAATTTTGTTGCAGTTTTTTTACTTCTGCGCCTTTCATGCCTTTTTTCAGGATTTTGCTTGAATAGGCAGTTATTGAAGTGTCTTTTTTAGACGTTTTTGTGGCAGTTTTCGGAGCTGTAGATGTTTTTTTCTTTGTTTTCGTTGGTTTCGAAGCAGTAGTTGACTTTTTAGCAGGCTTCGCAGCAACTTTGCTATTCAGCGCCTTGCGGGTAGCCGGTCCGACAATGCCATCTGCCTTCAGGTTATTCGCTTTTTGGAATTTTTTCAAGGCCGATTCTGTTGCTGGTCCGAAAATTCCATCAATACCTTTTGTGCTATAGCCTTTGTTGGTCAAATCTTGCTGCAATTTTTTCAATTCCGTTCCGCGCATTCCTTTTTTTAGTACAGTGCTTGAAGGAGCAGCTGTCGCTGGAACTGAAGCTTTTCCGGAAACGTTGTATCCATTTGCCGCTGCAATCGAGTTAAACGATTTACTCGACGTTGTAATTATAACCGGCGTATTGACATCAACCTGATTATAAAGCCATTGTACTTCATTGTTGTGCATTCGCACACAGCCGGCGCTCACATACCCACCGATGCTGTTCGGGTTATTGTTGCCGTGAATCGCGTATGTTGTTCCCCATGTACCGCGTGCATTGATTCCAAGCCATCTTTTTCCAAGTGGATTCCGTGGATCCCCGCCAGGAATATTGTCAGTATAGTAGGGGCGATTCTTAATTTTATTCACGATTTTAAATTTGCCCTCAGGCGTTTGTGAAGGTTGCCGGCCCGTTCCGACACTAAATGTTCTTACCAGTTTATTATTTTGATAATAAGCTAGTTGGTTGTTTGACTTATTGATAATAATTAAATCTCCACTTGCTGCCGAAGCAGGTGTAGGTGCCTCAATGAACACTAGGCTAAAAAGCAGCAATAAACTCAGCATTATTTTCTTCATTTTATTTCCCCCCAGAAGTGTTATAACTATTCCTCTCTCTACCTAAACCTCCTTAACATCCTGCCGCATCATAAAACGAGTTTTAGTAGGCATTCTTAAAATCATCATCATCTAATAATTTCCTGTTAATGGGCAATAGTTCCTGCTTTTAAAGTCTCGATTGTTTCTTACTTTTACGACAAAAGGCCCATCCATTTGGCGTTATTTGGAATTGTACTCGGGGTAATTACTTTCTCGGTGACCATGGTCAAGAAAAAAGTGGAATACGGCAATCGAGAGCGTGTCTCGATGCCCGTTGGCGAAGAGAAAAGTTTGCAACGGTAATCGAGAGTCGTGCTCGATGCCCGTTGGCGAAGAGAAAAGTGAGCAACGGTAACCGAGAGTCGTGCTCGATGCCCGTTGACGAAGAGAAAAGTGAGCAACGGTAACCGAGAGCGTGTCTCGATGCCCGTTGGCGAAGAGAAAAGTTTGCAACGGTAACCGAGAGTCGTGCTCGATGCCCGTTGGCGAAGAGAAAAGTTTGCAACGGTAACCGAGAGTCGTGCTCGATGCCCGTTGACGAAGGGAAAAGTTTGCAACGGTAACCGAGAGTCGTGCTCGATGCCCGTTGACGAAGGGATAAGTGGTTAGAGGTAACCGAGAGGCGCGCTCGATGCCCGTTGACGAAGAGAAAAGTGAGCAAACGGTAACCGAGAGGCGCGCTCGATGCCCGTTGACGAAGAAAAAAGTGAGCAACGGTAACCGAGAGTCGTGCTCGATGCCCGTTGGCGAAGAGAAAAGTTTGCAACGGTAACCGAGAGTCGTGCTCGATGCCCGTTGACGAAGAGAAAAGT
>Ga0182742_1003208_pt1 | contig 16485 bp, 15 predicted proteins | sample eDN5th37CBELigMG_FD_128880 | JGI IMG/M metagenome (GOLD analysis project Ga0182742, IMG submission 128880) | Enriched Miracle-Growth compost microbial communities from Emeryville, California, USA - eDNA 5th pass 37_C BE-Lig MG (version 2)... ...
CATGTATTGGAATAGATTCACATAATATAAAAATATTGTTAGGGAACGTGTCGAAAAATATTTTTTTGACACCCCAGCAACGGGTTAAACTGTTGCTAAATCAACATTTATAGAGGGAGGAAACTGTATGAGCTACATGGTAGGCGTGGATGTTGGGGGGACTTTTACAGATGTTACATTGGTTGATAGTAAAACAGGAGAGATCAAAAATCACAAGGTTTCTTCAACCCCTGAAGATCCTTCACGGGCCATTATGAAAGGTATAAAAGATATTCTAGAAATAAATGATATTGCCGAAAGTGATGTCCAATATTTAGCGCATGGAACGACGGTTGCTACCAATGCCCTAATTGAACGAAAAGGTGCGGTTACTGGTCTTATCGTTACAGAAGGATTTCGTGATTTACTTGAAATTGGGCGTCAAACCCGTCCTAGTTTATACAATTTCTTCGAAGAAAAACCTCAACCCGTTATTCCTGGAAATTTAAGATATGAAGCTAGCGAAAGGCTTTTAGCAAATGGTGAAGTGTATAAGGTAATTGATGAAGTCAGCCTACACAAAGCCATTGATGCATTAAAGGAACAAGGGGTAAAATCGATCGCAGTATGTTTCCTATTCTCTTATTTAAATCCAGAGCATGAAAAATTGGCAGTTAAGGAAATTAGAAAGCGTTTTCCGGATGTATACGTTTCAGCTTCCCATGAGATTGTTCCTGAGTTTCGTGAATACTCCAGGTTAAGTACAACAGCATTGAACGCCTACTTAGGGCCAGTAATGAAGAACTATATGGAAAACTTCTTGAATTCAGTAAAGGAATATGGAATTCCGGTGGAACCATATATCACACAATCTAATGGTGGAATTATCTCCATTCATGAATCAGTTGCCTCACCATTACGTACTGCTGTATCAGGCCCTGCAGCAGGAGTGGTAGCAGCTAAGAATTTAGCAGAGCTTACTGGATATAAAAATATGATTACTTTCGATATGGGAGGTACATCAGCGGACTTTAGTTTAATTGAAAATGGAGAACCTAAGATTTCTATGGAAAGAGAAGTGGAAGGTTTTCCTGCCCGTATCCCTATGTTAGATATTCATGCTTGTGGTGCTGGTGGTGGCTCGATTGCTTATATTGATAACGGTGGAGCATTAAAGGTTGGTCCTGAAAGCGCCGGTTCTACACCTGGTCCTGCGTCTTACGGTCGAGGAGGTACAAAGCCAACTGTTACGGATGCAAACCTTTTACTTGGTCGGTTAAATCCGAAAGAGATATTAGGAGGACGTATGTCAGTAGATATGGATGCTGCAAAGCAGGCCATTCAAGAACACATTTGTAACCAATCGAAGCTTACTTTAGAAGAAGCAACAGCGGGAATTATCTCTGTAGTTAATGCTAATATGTCACGGGCCATTCGATTAATCTCTATTCAAAAGGGACATGATCCAAGAGACTTTACTCTTGTATCATTTGGTGGAGCGGGTGGATTGCATTGTAGTGCTCTAGCTAAAGAGTTAAATATTCCAAGAGTCTTAATTCCACCTTCACCAGGAACCTTTTGCTCATTAGGCTTGTTGGTTACAGATGTAAGAACAGATTATGTTCGTTCTACACTGGAAGATGCCTCACCAGAAAGTATGAATGTAGTTGCCTCGCATTTTAAGGAGTTAAAAAATGAAGGGGTTAAATTACTAGAAAAAGAGAATATCCCTGAGTCAAAACGCAAATATGAGTTGGTTATCGACGTACGATTTAAAGGGCAAAACTATGAAATTCCCATTCCGGTTGAATGGGATGAGTTGACATCAGCTGGTTTTGCGGCATTAAAGGAACGTTTTGAAGAACAGCATGAAAAGATTTATGGTTATGCCAAGAAGGATGGGATTTTAGAATTTGTAAACTATCGTCTAACTGCTGTAGGTCAATTACCTAAGGCGAGATTTGAAAAATCAACTGCTGCAAACGAAACGGCAATCCCTAGAGCTGCACGTCAGGTTTATTTTTCTGAAGTTGAGAGACCGGGGTATTACGAAACAAAAATCTATGATCGCAAAAATCTTAAGCCAGGGAATAAAGTTCAAGGTCCTTTAATCGTCGAACAAATGGATACAACGATATTAGTCCTACCCGACCAAACTATGGAGGTAGATGATTATGGGAATCTGATTATAAATACGTTCGGTGGGGAGGAGTAAAAGAATGGTGAATCAAGTAGATCCTATTACTCTAGAAATTGTTGGAAACTTATTACTTTCTGTGGCTGAAGAGATGGGAATCACTCTTGTCAAAACAGCCTTTTCAACGAATATCAAAGAACGGAAAGATTGTTCAACGGCTGTTTTTGATGCAAAGGGAAATATGACAGCTCAAGCTGAGTATGTACCGATGCATTTAGGCTCAATGTTAGATGTAGTCAATGAAGTGCTAAAAAGATACCCTACAGATTCAATTTATCCAGGGGATATGTTTGTTACGAATGATCCTTACTCAGGTGGGGGGACTCATTTACCGGATATCACCATGGTTGCGCCAGTATTCGAGGCAGATAAATTAGTAGGTTTTGTAGCGAACATTGCCCACCATTCTGATATTGGTGGAATGGTTCCAGGTAGTGTATCGCCCGATTCAACGACGATTTATCAAGAAGGCTTGCGTATTCCTCTTGTGAAAATTTGTTCTAAAGGTGAATTAATCAGAGAAAGTTATGATTTTATCACACTCAATACGAGAACTCCGGTCGAAAGACAAGGAGACTTAGATGCTCAGATCGCTTCCAATAAAGCGGGTGTTAGAAGACTACAAGAAGTAGTTAGAAAATATGGTGTAGATTATTTTGAAGCATGCACGGATGCACTACTGGATTATGCGGAAGAGTTAATGCGAGCTGGAATTCGTTCATTACCAAATGGTACCTATACATTTGAGGACTATTTAGATGATGCGGGAACACATTCACAGGATCCGGTTCTCATTCGTGCCCAAATCACAATTGATGAAAGTAATGCCATTGTGGATTTTGAAGGAACCAGTCCACAGGTTCCTGGACCACTCAATATGGTGTATTCCGGTTTAGTTACAACCATCTTCTATTGCTTTAAGGCGGTTGCTGGGCAAAATGTTTTCTCGAATCAAGGTATTTATCGTCCATTAACCGTGAAGGCTCCAAAGGGTTCCATAGTCAATTGTACATTGCCGGTCCCTGTAGGACAAAGGATTGATACTTCGCAACGTGTGGTAGACGTTATACTTGGAGCCCTCTCTAAAGTTGCACCTGAACGAGTATTGGCAGCATGTAACAGTGTTGTAACCTCGGCGATTTTCTCTGGAACCAATCCAAACACAGATAATTACTTTGTCTATTTAGAAACCATTGCGGGTGGTTCAGGTGCACATGCATTTGGAGATGGACTTAGTGGAGTACAAGTTCATATGACCAACACTTCTAATCTACCAGTAGAAGCACTTGAAAGAGAGTATCCAATCTTAATAGAGAAGTATGCGCTTCGAACGGATTCAGGTGGAGCAGGCTTACACCGTGGAGGATTAGGGATTCAACGTGACTATCGTATTTTGACGGATGGCCTTTCCTATACCGGTCTTGGGGATCGACATAAGTTTGCACCTTGGGGAATTAATGGTGGAAAAGAAGGAAGTCCTGGTATTTTCTCTTTTGCAAAGAACGGAAAAGAAGAAATTAAATTAAGTTCAAAAGTATCCGAACTTCCATTAAATAAAGGTGATGTCGTTAGAGTGAGTTCACCTGGATCAGGAGGATTTGGATCACCATTTGAAAGAAATCCAGAGTTAGTTTTATTTGATGTTATTGATCAGAAGGTCTCAGTAGAAAAAGCTTTAGAAGACTATGGTGTTAGTATCATTTATAACAATGGAACCTACTCTATTGAAATAGAAGAAACAAAAAGAAATAGGCTTGGTGTCTTGCAAAATAGTATTTAATAATAGAGCGCTCTCTACAGGTTTAATAAGAAAGTCAAGGTAGGAGCGCTTTTTTATCTAAATTTGTTTTTAATATAATAAGAGTTTTTTGTTAATTTTCAAATAAGATTGAATATTCTGACAAGAGGACTTATAATATATTATAACAAAACAATACCATTAGGCGTTCTAATAGGAGTTAGGAGGGATGTTTGTGGGGAATGCACTTCTTGATATAAAGGGTTTATCGACTGTATTTAATACAGATTATGGTGTTTTTCCAGCCATAAAGGATGTCAACTTGTCCCTAAAAAAAGGTGAAACGTTATGTATCGTAGGTGAGAGTGGGAGTGGAAAAACCATTACATCTATGTCACTTATGCAGCTTTTACCTTCTTCCGGGAAAATAGCATCAGGTGAGATTCTTTTCCAAGATATAGATTTGGTGAAATTAAACAGAGTAGAGATGAACAAAATTAGAGGGAAGTCTATCTCTATGATCTTCCAGGATCCAATGTCAGCCCTTGATCCTGTATTTACTTGCGGAAGTCAAATAACGGAAGCCATCCAAATTCATGAGGACATTTCGAAAGAAGAGGCTAAAAGGAGAGCAATCGAACTGTTGAAGGAGGTTGGAATCCCTCACTCTGAAACCATATTTGATGCATATCCCCATGAACTCTCTGGTGGAATGTGCCAACGTGTCATGATTGCGATGGCCCTATCCTGTAAACCAGACTTATTAATTGCCGATGAACCGACAACTGCTTTGGACGTGACTGTGCAAGCTAGAATTTTAGATTTATTAAATAAAATCAAAAAAGAGTTTAATATGGCAATTCTGCTAATTACCCATGATTTAGGAGTAGTAGCCGAAATGGCTGATCGAGTTGCCGTTATGTATGCGGGGCAAATCGTCGAAGAAGCAGATGTAATGACCATATTTAAAAAGCCCAAACACCCGTATACGAAAGGGTTAATCAAATCAGTTCCACCATTACATCAGGTTGATAAAACCCTTTATAGCATTCCAGGAAATGTTCCGACAATTAATTCAATGCCAAAAGGCTGTAGATTTAATCCACGTTGTTCTTTTGCTACAGATTTGTGTGTTGAAAAGGAACCAGAGTTACAAAAGATCAAATCCAATCATACAGCTAAATGTTGGCATATAAACGAAGGAGTGTGAGGAGACATTGAAAAGCAACACTCTTTTAGAGGTTAGAAATGTAAAAAAACACTTCCCTGTTAGTGATAAAAAATTATTTTCTACACAAAAAAATTATGTTCAAGCAGTAAATGGTGTTAGCTTTACCATTAATGAAGGAGAAACCTTTGGTTTAGTTGGAGAATCCGGCTGCGGTAAAAGTACTTTGGCACGATTGATTATGGGGTTAATCAAAGCAGATAGCGGTGAAATCAACTTTGAAGGTAGAAATTTCTTAGAATTACGTGGGAGGGAACTACGTAAAAGCCGAAAGCAAATGCAAATGGTATTCCAGAAACCCTATGAATCCCTCAATCCTAAAATGACAGTTGGACAGATCATTAGTGCACCGTTTGATATACATGGGGTTTATAACAAACAAGAACGTGTACAAAAGGTTAAAGATTTACTAGAAATGGTGGGCTTAAGTCAGCAGTATATCAATCGATATCCACATGAATTTTCTGGAGGTCAAAGACAGCGAATCGGAATTGCCCGTGCGATTGCCCTAAACCCCAAATTAGTTATTTGTGATGAAGCGGTATCTGCGCTTGACGTCTCCATTCAATCTCAAATTTTAAATCTATTAAATGATTTACAAAAAGAATTTAAACTAACTTATTTGTTTATCTCCCATGATTTATCAGTCGTAAAACATGTGAGCGATAAAATTGGTGTGATGTATTTAGGAGAAATGGTTGAGGTTGGGGACGCGGAGACAATCTACAAAAATCCTAAGCACCCATATACGCAAGCTTTACTTTCAGCGATTCCAATCCCAGATCCTACCTTTAAAAAGGAACGAATTGTCCTCGAAGGAGATCTACCTAGTCCGATTAATCCGCCGAGTGGTTGCCGATTAAGTACAAGATGTCCTTATGTTATACCACTTTGTAAAGAAATGAAACCAGAGCTAAGTACGATAGGTTCCAATCACATGGCTGCTTGTCATTTATTCTCTGAATCCAAATTACAAAAGATCAATTAAATTTTCCGAGAAGTTGGGGGTGAGATTATTGCTTCGTTTTGTATCGAAAAACGTTGGAGTAGCTATTGTTCAAATTTTCATCGTTGCGACCCTGGTATTTTTATTGCTTCGTTTCATGCCTGGTGATCCTGCAGTCTTAGTCTTAGGTACAGAAAGAGGCGCTGATCCAGCTGCTGTTGAAGCGATGCGTGCGACCCTTGGTTTGGATCAGCCACTATTAACACAGTACTTTACTTGGTTTGCAGATATACTCAGATTGGACTTTGGACAATCTCTATTTAATAACATTGATGTTACTACATATCTAGCTGAAAGGCTTCCCAAAACACTTGAATTAGCAATTGTTGCAATTATTATCGGGTCAATTATCGGAATCAGCCTTGGAATTATTGCAGCTGTCAAACGAGGCGGAGTTGTAGATATGATTGTTTCATCTATTGCAGCTGCTGGATTATCCTTCCCAGTGTATGTAACTGGTACCGTGTTAATTTTACTTTTAAGCTTACAATTGAATTTGTTACCTGCAAGTGGGTATACCGCTTTTTCAGAAGACCCGGTTGCCCATATCCAAAAGTTGTTCCTCCCTGCCATTACGGTAGCCCTACCGCTGGCTGCATCGATCGCGAGAATGACTCGATCCTCTATGCTTGAGGTCTTGGGCAAGGACTTTGTTCAGACGTTACGTGCTAAAGGACTAGCTGAAAAAATGATCATTTTCAAGCATGTACTTAGAAACGCCATTATTTCTGTTATCACAGTAATAGGCTTAGAGTTAGCTAATTTAATTGGTGGAACCGTATTAATTGAGTTTTTATTCAACTGGCCTGGATTAAGTTCATTATTAGTAGAATCCATCAATAACCGTAACTATCCGATTATCCAAGGTTCTATTATCGTAATCGCTGCATTCTACATTCTAATTAATAGAGCAGTTGAAATCATTTATGGGTTAATGGATCCTAGAACACGTTAACGAAGTATTTTTATAGAAAGAGGGTGGGAGGATGGCTCGGAAGTTTTTACATCACAAAACATTCATCGTTAGTTTTATCATACTTCTTCCAATTCTCATTATTGCACTTATTGGTCCATGGATTGCACCAAATGATCCTTTAGAAATCGATTCTACCAACGTACTAAAAAGCGGTACATCAGGGCATCTATTAGGAACCGATGAATATGGAAGAGATATACTTAGTCGTCTAATCTTAGGTATTCGTCCAACTATGCTAGTGGCAATCGGAGCAACATTAATCGCATTTTTTGGTGGAGTCGGGTTGGGTGTAATAGCCGGTTATGCTCGAGGATTTACTGAAAAAATGATCATGCGAGCAATCGACATTGTTTTATGTTTCCCACCAATTCTACTTGCCTTAATGGTTGTTGGATTTTGGGGTTCTGGTGTAAAAAACCTTATTTTGATTATCGGTGTACTTTATATCCCGCGTTTCGCACGGATTACCCATTCCGCTACACTTCAGGTTAAAGGATTGGAATATGTACAAAGTGAACTTTCTTTAGGAGCTTCTCATTTTAGGGTCATCACCAAAGCAATTCTACCAAATATCATGTCTCCGTTAATTATCCAAATCAGCTTAACGATAGCGGCCGCTATTTTACTAGAATCTGGATTAAGTTTCTTAGGGCTAGGAGTGGTTCCGCCTGAACCATCATGGGGTCAAATGATTGGTGATGCTCGAGGTTATATTTATAACAATCCAATGTATGTTATTTGGCCTTCATTATGTCTCGGTGTAACGATGCTTGCCATTAATTTAATGGGAGATAGTTTTAGAGATATCTTAGACCCGAGACTGAAGAATAAACAGTAGAAGGTATTATTAGCGTTTACAATATAATTTTTATAAAGGGAGTGAAAGTATGGCTAAAAGATTGATGGTATTGGTTGTCTTATTGTTTGGGTTAGTAGTGTTCTTAGGAGCTTGTTCAAGTAAGGAAAATGCATCCTCTAATTCAAATTCTGGGGATGCAACAGGAGATAAATCTGGAGGTTCTTTAACATTTGGGTTAGCTGCAGAACCAACAACCATGGATCCTTATATCCAAAATGGAACACATGGTAGAACGGTTAAGTTTGCGATTTTCCGTGGGCTTTATAATTACAATGAAAAAGGCGAGTTAGAAGCAGAACTAGCAGAATCGTACACAACAAATGACGAATTGACACAATACACATTTAAGCTTCGAGATGCAAAATTCCATAATGGAGATCCGGTAACTGCAGAAGATGTTAAATATACTTACGAGCGTATATTAGCTCCAGATAGCAAGGCGACGTTCAAAACAGAATTATCAATCATTAGTAGCATTGAAGTGATAGACGAAAAAACTATTACGTTTAATCTTTCAGAGCCTTCCGCTCCTTTCATTCACTATACGGCACTTCCAGAATCTGTTGTAGTATCAAAGTCTTATACTGAAGAAAACGGAGAAGATATCGCGACTAAGCCAATGGGGGCAGGACCTTTTAAGTTTGTTTCATGGGCTCAAGGAAGCAATATCATTGTTGAAAAGTTTAATGATTACTACAAAGAAGGCAAACCTTATTTAGATGAAATCAAGTTCCAATTTTATACAGATGAGAACACACGTGTAAATGCTCTTCGTGCGGGTGATGTCACTTTGATTGAGAACGTTCCTTGGAAGGATACAGAATCCATTGGTCAGATGGAAAACCTAAAGCTTGAAAGTGCAAATGGACCATTTATGGCATTACAATTTAATACTGACTATGAACCATTCAATAATCCAAAGGTAAGACAGGCGATTGCCTATGGTATTGATCGTAAAGCAATCCTTAATACGGCATTTAGCGGACGTGGAGAGGCAATCTATGGAATGGCAATTTTAGAAGGTTATATGGGCTATGACGAAAAGTTCACTAAATACTTTAAGCATGATGTGGAAAAAGCAAAAGAGCTTCTAGCTGAAGCCGGTTATCCAAACGGATTCAAAGCGAAACTATTATCCACTTCTCAGTATGGAATGCACGAGCAAACAGCCGTTGCAGTACAATCAGAGTTAAAGAAAATTGGTATTGAGGTAGAATTAGAGCTTCCTGATTGGGCAACTAGAATTAATAAAAACGTTCAAGGCGATTATCAATTCCTAGTTGCAGGAACTTCTGGAGACATTACAGATGGTGATTGGATGAGTAACTTCTACCAAGGCGGACCGGCAAGATTAAATAACTCAGCAAACTTTGATGATGAGCAGATTAATAGCTTGCTAGCACAAGGTAAGAAGGAAAAGGATCCTGCAAAGCGTGAGGAAATCTACCAACAGTTGATTGAAAGAGCAATGGAATTATCACCATTCGTTTACTTGAATTGGAGAGAACAAAGCTATGGAATGCAAAAGAATGTTGATGGCTTTGTAAACCTTGATGGTTTCCTATCTTTCCAATCAGGTTTAACTTTAGAAGACACATATCTTAACGAATAGACTCTACTAAAAAGTCATGGAGTGGAAGGTTTATGAAGTTAGTTGGAATAGGTGATAATGTCGTTGATTTCTATGAAGATCAAAACACGATATATCCTGGTGGAAATGCTCTAAATGTAGCTGTTGTTAGTAAAAGAAATGGTGCAGAGAAGAATGGATACATTGGAATTATCGGTGATGATTTAGAGGCAGAACATATATTAAATACTCTAAGACAAGAAGAGATTGATGTGACGAGAATTCGTAAAATGTATGGCCCAAATGGTAAAGCGTATGTTGCTATAGATGAAAACGGAGATCGGGTCTTTAAGAAAACCAATCGAGAGACCCGAGTACAATCGATAGCAACTTTGCAATTTACGGATGCTGATCTAAATTATATTAACGAATTTGATGTTATTCATACAAGCATAAACAGCAACATTGAACATGAACTACAAAGATTAAGTTACAAACCCATTTCTTATGATTTTTCAATAAAAAGTAAATATAGTAAAGAGTATTTAGCAAAGGTTTGTCCTTTCATACAATTTGCCTTCTTTTCCGGAAGTGGAATGAATGCGGGTGAAATGGAAGAATTAATCCAATACGTCCACACATTCGGCGTGAAAATTGTTGTGGTAACAAGGGGTGGAGAGCCAGCTATTTGTTCAGATGGTCAAAAACAGTATTTGCAGCCACCAAACGAAACAGAAATTGTTGATACAATGGGGGCAGGAGATTCTTTCATTGCAGGTTTTATTACATCCTATTTCGATACACTCGATTTACCTACTGCCTTAAGGAATGCAGTGATCTCGGCAGGGAATACTTGCAAGACTTATGGTGCATTTGGGTGTGGGAAGAAGGTGTAGAAGAATATTAGTTTATTTATTGAGCAAGGTGTTCAGCGATTGTGCTGAGCACCTTTTTGAATGTGCACCCAGCATGAGTGGACATTCAAAGGTAAGGGGACCCTTTTGTTCTTGTAGAGATGGTTTATATTGCTGAACGCTCCCGGAGAGGAGGGAGTGTCATAACCACACCTTTCAGTTGAAAGAATAATTCTTCACAAAAACGTCCTGCTTCTATTTCTTTTCTAAGGTTTTTATGTGTGGTATCAAGAACTCTAATTCAAATTTAGAATAGAATGAGATGCATATGATTTAATTTAAAAAGACATGAAAATAGAGGTGAGATCATCTGCTTACATAATTTTCGAAACCTTTTGGTAATAAATCCGTAATAAAACAAATAAGGAAGCGAATGTAGACCGAATAGAAGATGCTGAAATAAAAAAACATAAACAATTGGTTCATAAGATCGTTTCTCATCTCCAAAAGAAGCATCATTTGGTGACAGAAGGGTATTATCTTGCCATTTTTATGTCCCTAGGGATAAGCTTGGGTGTCGTGTTCGGATTGACTATATTTGATAATATTGGGTTAGGAATACCGGTTGGAATGAGCATGGGCATCGCCATCGGAGTTGGGGTGGATGCAGATGCTAAGAAAAAAGGGAAAACGATCTAGACTTAGGAAGTGTTAGTCTAGTGATATTTTCAAAAAATAGATTTGGTTAAAATAGAAGGTAAAATTACTGACAATAATGTAAACAAGTATTTAAACATAGAATAGGAGAGAGCCAAACATGTATGAACCGAAGATGAAAGAAACCGACAATAGTGTCATTGAATTTATTGAACGTGTGGAAAATGAGAAGAAGAAGGCAGATGCCTATCAGTTATTAGAGATTTTTGAAGAGGTAACGGGTTTCGACGCAAAAATGTGGGGTCCTAGTATTATCGGCTTTGGTAGCTATCACTATAAGTACGCATCAGGACACGAAGGGGATGCGCCTTTAGTGGGTTTTTCACCAAGAAAGGCGAAAATTAGTCTATATTTGGCCTATGAAAGTGAGGAAAGAGACAAATTATTAGAAAATTTTGGTAAACACACGAAGAGTAAGGCTTGTATTTATGTGAATAAATTAGCTGATATCGATACCAATGTTTTAAAGGATTTAATTCAACATACCGTAGAAACCTATCAGAACCTTTATCCGAATGAATAAAGGTATTGCCATTGTTCTACATCCATTTCCTAGTAGCTCGCTTACTGCACTAACCACGTTAGTTGAAGAATATTACCGAAGAAAAAGCAACCTTTTTACAAAGGTTGCCCCACTTAGTAAATGAGATTTAGACAGAATCATTTCTGTTTTTTCCTCGGAAATTATTTTCTAGGTAAATGACAACCTTCAGAACCACAGAAATTTCTATCGTTTAGAGTGGCTTCTTGTGATTTTTCTTTCTCTAGTTGTTCTTGTTGCCATTCCATGTCAATGGTTGGTGAAAATTTTTCTGGATAACGGATGTACCATCGTTGTTTGCGAATAAGAAAGTTATCTGTATCCAAAAGAAGAGCCTCGTCGAGTTCTTTTAATGCTTCTTCTTTCTTGCCATTATTCGCATATTGCAATGCTAACTTAAACTTAGTTTCTGAAAGCTGTTTTTCCAAGGGACCAACATCGTTGACTGGACCGGGTTTTTCTTCATCTAGTACAACTGTTTCTTCGGTACCATTAATTAATTTTTCTATTGCGTTCAAATGTTCTGGGCTAGTGACATAAAATCTTTGTTTAATTAAACGAATAATGCCGTTTTTATCAATGAAAATTCCATTCGGTACGACTTTGAATCCAAAGTAATTTGCCATTTCATTTTCAGAATCTATTACTGTTGTAAATGAATTATTTTGTGCATATGGTTTTACTACCTCTGCCCCTAGAACATCAACAGAAACCGAAAGTATTGCAACGTCCTGATTTTTATGCTTTTCAAGAAAATCCTGCCAACCTGGCAGCTGTTCACGACATCTTCACCAGGATGCCCACATAAATATTAACGTATTTTTTCCTTTAAAATCACTGATGGACACAGTTTCTCCGTTTATATCTTTGAATGAGAAGTTTTTGATTTTAGTTAAAAGCATATAATCCCCTCCTAAAGTTAGTTTAGTATATATGCTCCTTTATTACAATTGTTCACAACGAGAGAATATGTTAATTAGCAAGGTGGAGATAGAAGTTTGGTTCTGTAGTTATTGCGTTGAGTTTCAAAACTTGATACCATATCTTGGTCAATGAACAATAATGCTTTGCTTCATGCTTGAAGCAAAGACCATACTTATGTTAGTAGGATCACTCCCCACTATGATAAACGCAGAAGTCCATTTGTGTGACGATACTAAACCTCAAATTTCACATTACCAAGCCATTTGACAAATTCAGGATCTCTATGTGAAAAGAGCACGCTCTCTTTGGTATCTAAAGCAGCAATCGTCTCCATATCCTCTTGATATAATTCAAAGTCAAAGATATTAAAGTTTTCGATGATTCTCTCTTTATGAACGGACTTAGGAATCACAACGATGTCTCTTTGTGTCAACCAACGCAAAATGACCTGGGCAACGGATTTGTTATACTTTTCGGCTATCACTGCTAAAGTTTCGTTTTGAAACATGTTATTTTTCCCTTCAGCAAACGGACCCCAGGACATGATCTGAACCTTGTTCTCTTTCATGAGGGTATGACTGTCTACTTGTTGGCAGAAAGGATGGGTTTCAACCTGATTTATAGCTGGAACTACTTCATTATGGGTAATCAAATCCACGAGGCGATCCGGATAGAAGTTGCTAACTCCAATTGCCTGAATCTTACCTTCCGCGTACAATTCCTGCATCGCTCGCCACGACCCATATACATCCCCAAATGGCTGATGAATTAAATATAAATCTATGTAGTCCATTTTTAGTCGTTCCAATGATTTGGCAAATCCTTGCTTTGCGCTCTCGTAACCAGCATCCTGAATCCATAGTTTGGTGGTAATAAATATTTCTTCCCTTGGAACGCCACTTCGTTTGATTGCCTTTCCTACTGCTTCTTCATTCATATAAGCCGCTGCCGTATCAATCAAGCGATAGCCTGCCATAAGAGCATCGTACACTGCTTGTTCGCATTGGTTTGCATCTTCCATTTGATACACACCAAAACCAAGAATAGGCATCTCCACACCATTGTTTAATATTACTTTTTGCATCATATTCTCCTCCTAGGCCCATAGGGGTTCCTATTTTATTCCTCTTTTTCTTGACCTACTGTTTCTTTTGTATCAACCAAATCTACCTCCTGAGAAACATAGTAAATGCTTGAGTTCACTCCATGTCAACCTTTATTAAGTAAAGTCAAAAAATAAACCATTGACATGGAGTTCACTCCAGCTGTTATGCTATCAAAAGTAAAGAAAGAGGGAGATACTTTTATGATGATTTCAGAAGTAAGTGAAAAATTTGGCATCTCACAAGATACCCTACGTTATTATGAACGAATCGGTCTTATTCCGCCTATAAATCGTAATACTAGAGGGCTAAGGGAATACACAGAAAAAGATTGTGGATGGATTCAAGTTATTTTGTTTATGCGTGACGCCGGTATGTCTATCGAATTACTGCTAGAGTATGTAAAAATGGTTCATCAAGGGGATGAAACCATGCAAACAAGAAAGGAACTGTTAATCGAACAAAGAGACCAGTTGGTGACAAAAATTGAAGAACTACAGAGAACCTTGGATCTTTTGAATGGGAAAATTAAGAGCTATGAAAAGTCTGTAGTACCGAATGAAAAAAAACTGACTCGCACAGAAGAGTAAGAATGGAAGAGGAGATATCGTATGACTAAACAAAACAATCAATTACTTATTCTTATATTAACTTTAGGTGTTTTTGGAATTTTAACGACAGAGATGGGTGTCATTGGGATATTGCCTTCCATCGCTGAACAATATGATATAAGTGTATCTCGAGCAGGGCTGCTAGTGAGCCTCTTTGCGTTGGTTGTTGCCATATCTGGACCAATTATGCCGTTATTATTTTCAGGAATTAATCGTAGGGCGGTCATGCTCCTTGTACTTGGTATTTTCATTGTAGGAAACCTGGTCTCCATGTTTGCATCTAACTTTACGGTTTTGCTCATCGCTCGTGTCATCCCAGCCTTTTTTCATCCCATCTATTGTTCATTGGCTTTGACAGTAGCTGCTACGTCTGTAAGCAGGGAAGAAGCTCCAAAGGCTGTGTCTAAAGTGATCATGGGAGTTTCCGCAGGTATGATCCTGGGTGTACCCATCACGAATTTTATTGCTAATCAAACTTCCATCCAAATGTCGATCTTATTCTTTGCTATCGTTAATATGATTGCTTTTGTTGCTACATTAATATTTGTTCCCTCTTTACCCGTTAAAGAAAGACTGTCTTATGGAGCTCAGATTAGGGTATTGAAAAAGCCCATGGTTTGGTTAGCCGTTGCAACAGTGATATTTTTAAATTCAGGAAATTCTAGTATCAATACCTTCATTACCGAGTATCTTGAAACCATTACGAATGTCTCTGGGAACACGTTAACGTTTGCGTTATTTTTATTAGGGGTTGCCAGTCTTATTGGAGCCTTATTAGGTGGAAGGCTGCTTTCTAGAAACGCATTTAAAACGGCCATGTCTTTCCCCATCGTATTAGGAATCGTTCATTTATTGTCATTCTTAACCGGGAAGTCGATTGGACCGATGATGTTAACCATTTTGTTGTGGGGAATATTATTCGCAATATCCAATAGTGTTAGTCAATATTGGATTACTTCAGCAGCTCCAGAAGCGCCTGATTTTGCCAACGGATTGTTTTTATCATGTGGAAATATAGGGGTCACCATAGGTACAGGAGTAGGTGGATTAATCATATCTAGAATGGGAACGCAATATATCGTATTAGGAGGATTATTATTCCTACTATTGGGCTTGGCATCAATTGTTCTCAGTCGTTACATGCTCAGTCCTACAACTAAACAAGTGGCAAGTTAAGAGGGGAGTTGCCGTTTAGGCAGCTTTAAAAGATGTAAAGAAGTCCACCAACTTTTGGAAGGGGGATCGGTTTTGAGTTAAATCCACAATTCAGCGATGAGAACACATCCAGTATCATCATTAATGACAATATCTTTGCTTTACTCATGAATGAGGAGCGTTTCAAAGAGTTTAGTAAAAAGGGAATTGTGGATACTTCTACTGCCTCTGAAGCGATTTTTTGCTTATCAGCTGAAAAGTCGAGAGCAAGTAGACGAGCTGGTAAATAAGGCACTTTCAGAAGGCGGCACAACTAATAGCGAGTCTCAAGAGCATGGATTTATGTATGGATGGGATTTTCAGGATTTAGACGGTCATATCTGGGAAGTTGTTTATATGGATGAAAGTGCATTTTAATCAGGGGTAATCTATTAGTAAAGAGTTTGTGAATTTAGGTTTGATATTCTAGGGGATGATGTCTTAAAAGATATCATCTTTTTATTATCTTTTACCAGATTAGGAATATGGGAAGACTTAAAGTAACAGGGGGGTAACACAATCACTAAAGATACATTTTTAAAACTCCTTTGAATTTTCATATTCTCCGCAAACGAGCGCTATCGCAGAAGACCATAAACCTTATAATGTCCCAAATCGAGTAACCAGCAAATATAAGGTAAGCGGAGTTTTTCCGGTTAATTGTAGAATGGAGCCCGTTTCAGGGTAAATAAGGGAAGAATTTCCACTAGCGTTGCATATGTATCCACAGGCCAAAAAAATAAATCTATATAGCCTCTATTAATTAGATTAATAGGGCTATTTTTATGGACGAAAGCAAAAAAATCTCCTAAAGTAGAAGCTGAACCCACGTTATCCGTGACTGCGACTAAAGGAGACTTTCATGGATAACATCATATCAAATCAAACGGTATTTAGTAAATGCCTTTCTTTCTTACCATTTGAAAAATTTAAGGGTTCGTCCTTAGACAACGGAGTAAAAAAACTGACCACCGCTAATTTAATGAGG
>Ga0182742_1003209_pt1 | contig 16484 bp, 13 predicted proteins | sample eDN5th37CBELigMG_FD_128880 | JGI IMG/M metagenome (GOLD analysis project Ga0182742, IMG submission 128880) | Enriched Miracle-Growth compost microbial communities from Emeryville, California, USA - eDNA 5th pass 37_C BE-Lig MG (version 2)... ...
AAGTCTGCGTCCACGTTTTCTAAATGAATATATTGGGCAACAAAAAGCTAAAGAAACTTTAAAAATTTATATTGAAGCTGCCAAGCAGAGAAAAGAAGCATTAGATCATGTGCTTCTATACGGCCCTCCAGGACTAGGAAAAACGACATTATCCAATATTATTGCTAATGAATTAGGAGTAAGTATTCGTACTACTTCAGGTCCGGCAATAGAACGTGCTGGAGATTTAGCTGCACTACTTACAAATTTACAAGAGGGCGATGTGCTTTTTATTGACGAAATCCATCGGCTTCACCGCTCAGTAGAAGAAGTACTCTATCCAGCGATGGAGGATTTTGCTCTTGATATTATGATTGGCAAAGGGCCAAGTGCACGATCAGTCCGTTTAGATTTGCCACCATTTACGTTAATTGGTGCTACTACTCGAGCTGGACAGCTGTCAGCCCCTCTACGTGATCGATTTGGTGTTATTTCAAGACTGGAATATTATACAGTTGATGAATTGGCATTTATTATTTCACGTGCAGCAGAAATTTTAAATGTAGATATTGTTGGCGAAGCGGCTACAGAAATTGCTCTACGTTCACGAGGGACACCACGTATCGCTAATCGTCTATTAAAGCGAGTTAGAGATTTTGCTCAAGTGCGTGGCGATGGCATCATTACCCATGAGATTGCAAAGCAAGCTATGGAGCTATTGCAAGTAGATCCTATGGGGTTAGACCATATTGATCATAAAATGTTAACAGCTATGATGACTAATTTTGCAGGTAAACCGGTAGGTTTAGATACAATTGCTGCAACGATTGGTGAGGAGTCTATTACGATTGAGGATGTATATGAGCCTTATTTGATGCAAATAGGCTTTTTACAGCGTACTCCTAGAGGAAGAATTGCAACTGTGCAAGCTTATCAGCACTTAGGTATTCCATTTCCAGAATAAGCTGGAATAAGAAAGGAAGATCAAGATGAAAAAAATAGCATATATGTTGCTTGCTTTGATATTATGCATGACTGTAATGCCTGTTCATAAAGCTGAAGCGTCTTATTTAAAGACTGTTAGAGTAGCCCTGTTTATGGACGAGCCTGGATTATATTCTAATAAAACGTCTTATGCTACATTGGGTTCTAAGTCAAACCTTAATTTAAAGCTAAATCAGGCACAGCTATTAACCTACAATGCAAATGCTCAATTAAAGGTCGGCCTAAATGACTATAAAGTTAAAGTGATGGAAAGTACATCGTTTGAGTCAGTGAATAAAGCATACCAAAGCTTAAAAGCAGCTGGAGGGTCAGCGTCTATTATTTCTATGCAAAAAAATGATACGCTCGTATACCAGCTCGTTGAAGGAAGCTATGCAACAGAAGCTTTAGCAAAAGCAGCTTTAGAAAAGTGGAAAAAATCTTTAAGCAGTCTCATTTCAGGTGTGCCGTCAATTAGTGGTCCATTTGCCTTAACGGAAGGCATGTATAGTACAAAAAATGATGCATTAATGGCTGCTAGTAAATATGGAAAGCAAGGCTTAGACACGGCTGTAGCTTTACAGGTAGATTCGAGTGGAAAAGCGTATTATTCTGCAGTAATCGGTATGGTTAGCTCACAGGCAGAACTGGATCTAATAAAGATAGTTGCTAGTACTTTGGGTGGACAGTTTAATTCATTAAGTGGCTCAGAACAGCTTATTATTATTCGCCATGATCATGCATTAACAAATCATAGTGGTACATTTAACGATTTAGTTTTATTTAATGGAGGTCAGCATAAATTAGTTGTCACTGCTGCAGAAGATGGTACAGTAAACTTAACAGAGCGTGCTAATCGCTCATATCGTGGTAGTTTAGAATTTGGTCGTCATAATAATCAATTCTATGTTATAAATGAATTGTCTGTTGAGCAATATTTATATTCCGTTGTTGCAGTTGAGATGTATACTTCCTGGCCACTAGAAGCATTAAAGGCTCAGGCTGTAGCATCCCGTACCTTCGTCGCACAAAAAGGGATGCAGTTTAAAATAGCCCACGTTGTTGATACAACATTAAGTCAGGCATATTATGGTGCTGATTCTGAAACAGAAAATACGAGAAAAGCAGTTGATCAAACAAGAGGCGAAATTATTTTATATAATGGTAAAGCGATAGATGCGGTATATTCATCTAATGCTGGAGGTAATACAGCAAAGGCAAGTGAAGTATGGCGAAATGATTTACCTTATTTACAAACGGTACCTTCAAATGACACATTAGCAGAAGAAGGGTTATTAGATTGGTATAAGATCGTGCTAAATGATGGCAAGGTTGGCTATATGCGTTCAGATTATCTTAAAGATACTGGACAAAAAAATGAAGCGGGACTAGCTATATATCAGGTTACTGGTGATAAGGTTGCCGTTCGCAAGCATCCTTTAGTGCAAGCTACAGTTAATCAAATTGCAGAGCTAACTAAAGGCACTCAGGTTACCTACATTGGCAAGCATGTACAATCAAATGCTTACAGATGGTTAAGAGGTCCATATACCTCTAATGAATTATTAGCTGCGATTAATAAGCAGCTAGGGTCGAATTATTCTCAGCCTATATTAAAACTAGAGGTTGCTAGTCGTGGTGAGAGTGGCCGAGCATTGTCTATTAAAATGAACAATGAAATACTAAAATTGTCATCACCAGATAGTATACGTAGTTTATTTAATGTTGATGGCTCACTTCCTAGCACAAAGCTTGATATTGAGGCATCAGGCTCAGTCGCTATATTAGGTGCGAATGGACAGATTAGACAAAAAGATGATGGCTCTCAATCTATTACGATTCAAAGCCTGTCCAATCAAACAACGTCCTCATCACCGTATGTTTATGTATTAAATGGTGCAGGTGATGTAAGAGCAGTAACTAAAGAGGCAAGTTATACCTTTACTGGAACCGGGTTTGGTCATGGCGTAGGAATGAGTCAATACGGTGCATATCAACTTGCCAGAGCAGGGTATGATTACCAATCAATTTTGAAATACTACTATACAGGTGTAACTATAGCTAAGGATGAATAACGATGAACGTTGAACTATTTAATTTTGATTTACCAGAAAAGCTTATTGCTCAAACTCCACTCGCTGACCGAACAGCATCAAGATTGCTTTTATTAAACAAGCAAAACGGTCAATTTCAAGATAAGACGTTTAAGCATATTGTAAATGAACTTAATGAAGGTGACGTTCTCGTTTTGAACGACACTAAGGTATTACCAGCGAGACTATTCGGAAGCCGAGAAGGCACTGGGGCAAAAATAGAATTTCTATTGTTGAAGCAAGTTGAAGGTAATAGCTGGGAAGTATTAGCTAAACCTGCAAAGCGAGTGAAGCAAGGGACGATAATTAATTTTGGGCAAAAGCCTGATGGTACCCCTTTACTTAAGGCAATAGTTGAACAAGAGCTAGAAATGGGTAGCCGAATCGTGCGCTTTGAATATGACGGTATTTTTAACGAGCTGCTTGATCAACTAGGAGAAATGCCGTTACCACCTTATATTAAAGAGAAGCTATCAGAAAAGGAAAGATACCAAACGGTTTATTCCAAGCATGAGGGCTCTGCAGCAGCTCCAACAGCTGGCTTACATTTTACAACTGAACTGTTAGAGCAATTAAAGCAAAAAGGTGTACAGCTAGCATTTATAACGTTACATGTTGGTCTAGGAACGTTTAGGCCAATGTCTTCTGAAACGATAGAGGAGCATGAAATGCATGCTGAATACTACGAAATTACAGAAGAAACAGCAAAAATATTAAATGATGCTAAACGTGCTAACAAACGTATTGTAGCAGTTGGTACAACCTCTTGCCGAACGCTAGAGACGATTGCCCAACGTTTTGCTCATCAAGCTATTCAAGCTTGTAATGGCTGGACATCAATATTTATTTTCCCAGGCTATGAATTTAAACTCGTCAATGCACTTATAACGAATTTTCATTTGCCTAAATCAACACTAGTGATGCTTGTAAGTGCACTTGCATCAAGAGAATTTGTACTTGATGCTTATCAACACGCCATCGAACAAAACTATCGCTTCTTTAGTTTTGGCGATGCGATGTTTATATACTAGATAGACAGGATGAGTGAAATAATTGGCTATAAAATATGAATTTATTAAACAATGTAAACAATCAGGGGCTCGATTAGGCCGTATTCATACACCTCATGGTATTATTGAGACGCCAACGTTTATGCCTGTAGGAACACAAGCAACAGTTAAAACGATGAGTCCCGAAGAGTTAAAAGCAATGGATGCTCAAATTATATTAAGTAATACATATCACCTGTTTTTACGTCCAGGTCATGAAATCGTAAAAAAAGCAGGCGGCTTACATCAATTTATGAACTGGGATCGCCCTATCTTAACTGATAGCGGTGGCTTCCAAGTGTTTAGTTTAAGTGAACGTCGTAAAATTACAGAAGAAGGCGTTGAATTCCGTTCTCATTTAAGTGGTGAAAAGCTGTTTTTAAGCCCTGAGAAGGCAATGGAGATTCAAAATGCACTAGGTCCAGATATTATGATGGCGTTTGACGAATGTCCACCATACCCTGCTACTTATGACTATGTGAAGCAATCAACTGAGCGTACATCACGCTGGGCTGAGCGTTGTCTAGCTTCTCATGCGAGAAAACATGATCAAGCTTTGTTTGCCATTGTACAAGGTGGTATGTTTGAAGATTTACGTGTTCAGAGTGCAAAAGATTTGACTTCCATGGATTTCCCGGGTTATGCTATAGGAGGACTAAGTGTTGGTGAGCCTAAGCATTTAATGTATGAAGTACTAGATTATACGGTGCCACATTTACCTTTTGATAAACCACGATATTTGATGGGGGTAGGTTCACCTGATGCCTTAATTGAAGGCTCAATTCGTGGAGTAGATATGTTTGATTGCGTATTGCCTACACGTATTGCTCGTAACGGTACGACAATGACAAGCGAAGGTCGTCTAGTAGTAAGAAATGCTAAGTTTGCAGAGGACTTTGGTCCATTAGATCCGAAGTGTGACTGCTATACGTGTAAAAACTACACAAGAGCATATTTACGTCATCTTATTAAAGCAGACGAGACTTTTGGTCTTCGTTTAACAACGATTCATAATCTTCACTTCCTAGTAAACCTAATGAAGCAAGTAAGAGAAGCGATTATGAATGATGCTTTACTTGATTTTAGAGATGAGTTTTTTGCAAAGTATGGTATGCAAGATAACCAAAGTGGTTTTTAATAGAGGTTCTCTTAACTTTTATACATATTGGAAAGGGGTGATATCATGGAACTAAACCTTGCAACAGGAGCTGAAGGTGGTAGCATTTGGGGAGTAATTCTTCCGTTCGTGCTAATGTTTGTTGTTTTCTATTTCCTTTTAATTCGCCCTCAACAAAAGAAGGCTAAGCAACGTAATGCAATGCTTAACGAATTAAAAAAGGGCGACAAAATTTCAACGATTGGTGGTCTTCACGGCACTATCGTAGAATTAACGGATGATACTGTAGTTATTCGTGTAAACGATACAGTAAAATTAACGTTTGAAAGAAGTGCTATTAATCAAGTATTACAGCAAGCACCATCTGCTGAATAAAATTAAAACACGTCTAGTTATCAATGTAGGACAAGCTCCTATTGAAAACTAGACGTGTTTTTTAGTTTGAGCCTTTCATATTTACGCCAATCATACCACCAAGTGTACCACAGCCAACCATAGTTAATAATTGAAGTAGGCTATCTAAGCTAGGTGAAATATTTGAAGCTAAGAAGCTAATAAGCATGACAATCAAACCATATATAACGCCTAATGTACTGCCTTGATACCATCCCTTTGCTTCGGTTCTTTTTCCTGCCGTTAATCCTCCAATAAGTGTAGCAAAACCATGTACTGCATACGATATGATGGCTAGAGCTGATTCACGAAACCCAGTAAATTGTAGTAATAAAGATAGTATCAATGCTCCTACTGCTAACCAAATAAGAGAGTAAGTTAATCCAGTAATTAGTGGGATAGATAATACCTTCTTTGATTGCGTGTTCATACTATTCCTCCTTAAAATAATGCTTATTTCATATATATGGACAAACTATAAAATTAGTACAACCATTTCCCATTGTTCTTCTGTTATGGCAAACTTTACGTACCCCTGTTTTGGTATGAAGCTCATTTAGCTCGGTCAAAATACCACTTACAATGAGCAGGGAGGCACAAAAATGGAATGGTATAATCTAATTCTTCGCACCGTTATGATGTATATTGCTGTTTTTGTAGTCATGCGGTTAATGGGTAAGCGTGAAATTGGAAAGCTTTCAGTCATTGACCTTGTTATCTCGTTTATGATTGCTGAGATCGCCGTAATAGAGATTGAGCAAATGGATAATAATTTTTCTCATGGTCTAATTCCCATTTTTACACTGCTTGCGATTCAGTTTAGTACAGCAGCTATTTCGATTAAAAGCAGGAAGCTTCGTTTATTTATGGATGGAAAGCCTAAGATTATTATCGCTAATGGCAAAATTGATGCTAAGGAGCTCAGAAAACAACGGTATACATTAGATGACCTAATGCTGCAATTACGTGAAAATGGCTATGCAAATTTAAATGAAGTAGATTTTGCCATTCTTGAGACGAGCGGTAAGCTATCAGTTATAGCTAAGGAAGAAGAACCAGAACCGCATACACATACTTCACTGGAACAAGAAGATGAAAATCATGTTGACAATACAGAAAATGTAACTCAGAGACGAAAGGTTTCAGATGAGCTAAAAGCGATTATCCCTCCAGGCTTTCGTTACGAAACATTACCAATTCCGTTAATTATGGATGGAAATGTACAGGAAGATAATTTGAAAGCCATTAATAAAACTGTTTTTTGGCTTAAGAATATCGTTCATGAGCATGGAGCACAGCATTTTAAAGACGTTTTATTATGTACAATCGATCATAGAGATCGCATTTATATTGATGTGGCAAAAAAGAGTTAGGTAAACCATTTATTGATATAAGGTAGACGAACTAAGTCGTCTTTGTCGACCAGCTTCGTTTGGAAAAGTAACCATAAATAAACGATAACCATAGCTAGTCCAGCACATAATAAGGTTAACCACTGGTCTAGGAAGGAAAGCTGATGCCAAGTAAATAAAGCAAACGCTCCTGCTACAATAGTATTAGCTAGCACCTTAATTAAATCAATAAAGTTCCACTTAAAACGAATGTAGCGTTGAACGGCAATCGCGTGTAAAAGCGTCACTAATATTGTGTTAATACCAATAGCGATAATGGCACCCTTTATCCCTAAGGTAGGTATAGAGGCAAGTGTCACAATCAAAGCTAACTTAACCATAGCACCCACTAAAGTATTAATCAGAGCAACTCCTGGCTTATTTAATGCTTGTAGAGTTGCCTGAAGTGGTGCTTGAAGATAAATAAAAATGCCAATCGGTGCCAACAGCTTCAAATACTCACCATATTCACCATGTGCATAAAGCAGATGGCAAAGAGGGATAGCAAAAATAAACATAATCATCGTGACAGGAGTTCCAGCAACAAGTGTTATTTTGATAGTTTGATGCAATCGCTTATGAATAGTAGCTTGTTCATTTTGAGCAGCTGCCTCAGAAAGCGAAGGGACTAAAGAAACAGCTAGTGAATAGGTTAGTGCAGTGGGAAGTAAAATAAGTGGTAAGATCATCCCTTGTAGTGCTCCATATTGTGCAGTTGCAACTCCAGTTGCAATGCCAGCTACAGCTAAGCTTCTTGCGGTAAATATTGATTCCAGCAAGTAAGCAATAGAGCCGGTTAATTTACTTCCAGTAACAGGTATAGCTATACCTAAAATCTTTCTCGTATATTTTTCGTTTGTTGTAGAGGTATGACTCTGATTCAAAATGAGCTCCTTACTAGAATGGTGCTCACTTTTTTGCTTTTGTCGTTTAAATGAAACATACATAAACAGTAAAGCTACACATTCACCAATAACGACCCCAGCCATCGCTCCGGCAGCACCATAGCTTAATCCAAACGGAAGTAATAAATAGGCTAGCAGTAAACTGAATATAATCCGTACAATTGTTTCAACAGTTTGTGCTACAGCGTTTGGAATCATGTTTTGCAAGCCTTGGAAATATCCTCTATAAACACTAGAAATACCAACAATGATAACGAGTGGACTCATAACGATAAAAGATTCAAAAACACGTTTATCTGGAATGATATACTTGATAATAAAAGGAGCAGCTATAAGCATAATCGTTGTTAAAATTACAGCAGCACCTACCGTAATGAGCATTGCTAATCGATAAATCGTTTTTACAGCCTGCTCGTCACCTCTTGTTTTAGCATCTGCAATCCATTTTGCGATAGCTAGAGGTATACCACCTGTTACGAGTGTTAGCATCACAATGAGAAAAGGGTAGCTTAACTGGTAAATTCCGACTCCTTCTGCACCAATAATACGAGGTAATGTAATTCTTGGAATAAATCCTAATATTCGATTAATAATGCCAGCGACAAGTAAAATCATTGCACCTTTAATAAATGTTTGTTTTGTCATACGTCACCTCTTTTGTTTTCCATTACCACATCATATGCTTGTCTATCTCAAATTCATGCGTTATTTTTATAGCTAATAACAGCTTTTATTGTTAAAATAGAAATACCGAACAGGAAATTGGAGGTGCAGCATGGCTGTTATACCTTGGGATGAAACAATTAAAGCACTTTGTCAAAGTAAAGCCGATGAATTTAAACTCGTTGGATATGAGCATGTATCAGCAGAAGAGGTCTGGGATTGTGTCAGTACACCGTATGCTAAAGCAGGAATACCTGCTACTCATCAGCTTGTAAGTGACATCCTATCTTTAAAGGTCATGAAATTTATGAACTATATGATGATGTCTATATATCGACAAGACTCCTAAAGTGAGTCTTATTTTTTTGACTGAAATTGCTGACCTCTGTATAATAGGAATATTGAGAAACTAAGGGGGACATACAAATGATTAAGAAGCGATTGTTTGTCTTCATTACTGTGGTAGTTGTCTTATTTGCTGCAATGGTGTGGACAAGCCCTTCCATTTTGAAAAATGTTAAACTCGGACTTGATCTTAAGGGCGGGTTTGAAATTTTATACGAGGCTTATCCGTATGAGGAAGGCGGAACAGTAACAGCTGAAAACCTTAAAAAGACAGCAAATAGTTTAGCTCAGCGTATAGATAAAACGGGTGTTGTAGAGCCAGTTATTGAAACTGAAGGTACAAATCGTATACGTGTAAAAATTGCAGGCGTTGAAGACGAAGAGGCGATTAGAGAAATATTATCTCGTCCAATCAATTTAACGTTTCGTGCTCCTGATGGAACGATAAAACTAGACGGTACTGATTTTAAAGAAAACAGTGCCTCCATCACCTATGATGCTTTAAGTAGACCAGCCGTATCCATTGAATTAAAAGATGGAACAAAGTTCGGTCAAGTTACATCTGAGCTACTAGGTCAGTATTTAGCTATTTATTTAGACGAGGAAGAAATTTCACGTCCTGGCATAACTGAAGTTATCGCTAGTAAAACGGCACAAATTACATTAGGTCAAAATGCAACGATTGAAGAAGCTGAAAACTTAAGAGATCTCATTAATATGGGGTCATTACCTTTAAAACTTGAAGAAAAATATACTCAATCAGTAAGTGCTCAATTAGGTATGGATTCGTTAAATAAAACGGTGACAGCAGGTGTGATTGGTTCACTTATCGTGCTGTTATTAATGGTTATCATCTTTAAAGTGCCTGGTGCAGTTGCAGCAGTGTCGATTATTACTTACTCTTGGCTGCTTATTTTAGTACACAATTTACTGGGTGCAACCTTAACCTTACCTGGTATAGCAGCATTTGTGCTTGGTGTAGGGATGTCCGTTGATGCAAATATTATTACTGCTGAGCGTATCAAAGAAGAAATTCGTAGTGGTAAATCTATGGAATCTAGCTTAAAGGCGGGTTCAAGAAATTCATTTAGAACAATTATGGATGCTAACATTACGAGTATTATTGCTTGTATAGCGCTTTACTTTATCGGTGATGGTGCGATTAAAGGGTTCGCGCTTACGATGATCTTCAGTATCATTGTTAGTGTTATTACTAATATTTATTTATCACGTTTCCTTCTTTCACAGCTTGTACGTAGTAAAGCATTTATGAAGCCTAAATTCTACGGGGTAAAGGAGGACGAAATCAGTGCGCTTTAAAACTAAAATAAGATACGATTTTGTTGATAATCGTAAAAAGTTTTATATATTTTCTTCATTGCTAGTAACACTAGGTATCGTGTCCTTGCTTATATTCAAATTAAACCTGGGTATTGATTTTAGTGCCGGTACAACAATGGATGTAAGTGTTGAGGAAGGACAATTTACAAATGAATTAGTCGATGAGATATTATCACCGTTTGATTACAATATTTCCAAAACTATAGGTGGTACAAATAACGAGCGTGTATCACTACGTTTTGGTGAAGAGCTGTCAAACTCACAAATTACCGAGATCCAAAATACATTTAAATCACAGTTTGGTGAGCAAACACACTTCGAGGTCTTTGTCGTAACAGCTGATATTGCAAGAGAGCTTGCGGTAAAAGCAATATGGGCAATATTAATAGCTTCGATATTAATTATGGTCTATGTGATGATCCGCTTTGAATGGCGTTTTGCTGTAGCAGCAAACCTAGCAATTTTATATGACTGCTTTGTTGTAGTAGCGATATTCTCAATCTTTAGATTAGAGGTTGACTTACCATTTATTGCAGCGATATTAACGACATTAGGTTATTCCATTAATGATAAAATCGTTATTTTTGACCGTATTCGTGAAAACTTAAGATTTACATCATATAAAAATGAAGCTCAATTATCTGAGTTAGTAAATGCGAGTATTTGGCAAACAATGGCACGTAATATGTATACAGTATTAACGGTTTTAATCGTGACAGTATTTATATTTGCGTTTGGTAGCGAGTCTATTCGATTATTCTCATTAGCTATACTAATTGGATTAATTAGTGGTGCTTACTCTACGCTATGTATTGCGAGTACTGTTTGGTTTGATTTCAAACGTAAAGAAAAGAAAAAAGTTGCAGCTAAGCCTACTCCATAAGAGTAGGCTCTGTCTTTTATTGAACATGAAGTAATAGGAGGGGTTGGATGATTACACAAAGAAATCGCTGGGCATCCTATGAACTAAATGATAAGCAAACTGAGCAAGCGACTATGATTGCTCAATCCTTTCAGTTACCACTTGTTGTAGCGAAGCTTCTAGTACAGCGTGGAATTGAATCAAACGAAAGTGTAAATAAGTTTTTATATGGCGATGAAAGTGAACTATACGATCCCTATTTATTAGCAGATATGGATAAAGGTGTAGCTAGAATAAAGCAAGCTCTAGAGCAAAAGCAAAAAATACGTATCTATGGTGACTATGATGCTGATGGAGTATCAAGTACGACGGTGCTTTACTACACTTTTTCACAATTAGGAGCAAATTTCGATTACTATATTCCTCACCGTATGACCGAAGGCTATGGCTTAAATAAAGCTGCAATAGAGCTTGCAAAGCAAGACGGAGTTCAGCTTATTGTCACAGTAGATACAGGAATTAGTGCGGGAGAGGAAATTGCATATGCCAATGAATTAGGCGTAGATGTTGTTGTAACTGATCATCATGAGCCACCGCAAATATTGCCAAATGCAATTGCAGTTATAAATCCAAAGCAGGAGCATTGCCTGTATCCCTTTAAAGGCTTAGCGGGAGTAGGAGTAGCATTTAAATTAGCGACAGCCTTGCTTGGTGAAGTTCCGCTATCATTAACCCCTTTTGTTGCATTAGGAACAGTTGCCGACATTATGCCATTACATGATGAAAACCGCATATTAGTTAAGAATGGGCTATTACAAATCAAAACAGGTCACTATGAAGCATTTAATGCGATAGCAAAGGTTGCTGGATTTGATATTTCAGCTATTAATGCCTCCCATATAGGCTTTGCTATTGGACCACGCATTAATGCTGCAGGTCGACTAGAGCATGCTAAGCAGGCAGTTTCTTTACTTATTGAACAGGATGCAACTAAAGCTTTAGAAAAAGCAACTAAGCTTGATGCACTAAATAAAGAAAGACAATTGATTGTGGATGAGATTATACAAGAAGCCGATACGCTTTGGCAAACGAAACGTGATCAAGCGAGGCAAGAAGGAAAACGTGAGCCAGGTGTTATTCTGCTGCATCAGTATGGGTGGAATGTTGGTGTTATCGGTATCGTTGCATCGAAATTATTAGAACGCTATTATAAACCAGTTATTATTTTTGGTGTAGATAAAGAAACACATATGGCAAAAGGCTCTGCACGCTCAATTGAGGGCTTTGATTTGCACTATGCCTTAACAACCTGTGAGCATCTGCTAGACCATTATGGTGGACACGCTGCAGCGGCAGGGATGAGTACACATATTAATCAGCTAGCTGCTTTAGAGGAACAATTATCTGAGTTAGCTTATACTATAATTAGTGAGGAGCAATGGATTCCAAAGCTACAAATAGATTTAGTTTGTCAGCTGCAAGATGTTACACTTGAAACGATAGAGCAGTTTGATTTACTTGAACCGTTTGGCATGGGAAATCCTTCACCTCGAATATTAATTAACGATATAAGTGTTGAATCTGTAAGAGCGATAGGCAAAGAAAGTAATCATTTAAAGCTACTTGTAACTGATACACTAAATCAGCTTGATATTATTGGTTTTGGTTATGGCGATTATGCCGATAAGCTCGACAGGTTTGATCAAGTTGAAGTAGTGGGGCAATTATCTATAAATGAATGGAATAACACTAAACGTCCTCAGTTACAATTGCAAGATATTATGACAAAAAAGAATATGATAAAAGTGTTTCCAACACGCGAACATTTTGGTATCATTTATCAGTACATTCAAAAACAAAAAATGATAGCGTTAGATCAAGTCAATGACAAATTATGTAGCTTAAGCGGTTTAGAACCAGCTGAGGTGAATTTTATACTTAATGTATTTGAAGAGCTAAAATTTATAAATAAATCTGCAACTAGTATTATCGCAGTAGTTTCTCCAAAACGTGCTGAGCTGTCAAGTTCAAAATTGTATCGAAAAGTAAGTCAGTCATTTGAATTAAGTAAAGTTTGATCTAAACATAAGGAAGGGCGAAAAGCTAATGTCAACAATTAACTTTAAAGATCATATCCGTGTTATTGAGGATTTTCCTACACCAGGAATTAGTTTCAAAGACATTACAACATTAATGCAAAATGGTGAAGTATATAAAGCTGCTATTTTGGAACTAAAGAAACTAATTGAGAAATATGAAATTGATGTTATAGCTGGTCCAGAGGCACGTGGGTTTGTTATTGGTGCCCCTCTAGCCTATGAGCTTGGAGTAGGCTTTGTACCTGTTCGTAAAAAGGGTAAATTGCCATACGAAACGATTAGTGCTAGCTATATGTTAGAGTATGGTGCTGATTCTTTAGCGATGCACAAGGATGCGATTAAGCCTGGTCAACGCGTACTTATTGCAGATGATTTACTTGCAACTGGTGGTACAATTGCAACAGTTGTTGATTTAGTTAAACAGCTTGGTGGAGAAGTAGTAGGAGCTGCATTTTTAATCGAGCTAGAGGAATTAGCTGGCCGTAAAAAAATTGAAGGTATTAATATCTTCTCCTTGTTAACGTATTAATTTTCTTTAGCTTTAGGACCGCTTTCGTTTGCTAGCAAATGGACGCGGTCTGTTTTTATAAACAACATTGACGAAGTATGTAGTTTAGCATCATAATAATGAACAAAGAATAAAAAGCTCGAATTTTCATAAATGACTAGCTTGGAAAGGATTGTTTCATGGGCATTGGCATTGAACAATTAATTGAGAAAGCATCCGTTTATATGAAAGAGCAAGATCTCCAATTGATAAGAGAAGCCTATGAATTTGCAGATCAAGCTCACAAAGGTCAGGTTAGAAAATCTGGTGAACCGTATATATTACATCCATTAACAGTAGCTGATATTGTTTTAGATATGCACTTAGATGTTATATCTATCGTAACAGCTTTATTACATGATGTTGTTGAGGACACTACGGTTGATTTAGAAACGGTTCGCGAAAAGTTTGGCGAAAGCTGTGCCATGTTGGTGGACGGATTAACAAAGCTAGAAAAAATAAAATTTCAATCTCGTGAAGAGCAACAGAATGAAAACTATCGAAAAATGTTTGTCGCTATGGCACAGGATATCCGTGTAATTTTAATTAAGCTAGCTGATAGACTACACAATATGCGTACATTGAAATACCAATCAGAAGAATCACAGCGCCGTATAGCATATGAAACGTTAGAAATATTTTGTCCCATTGCACATCGTTTAGGCATGTCTGCGATTAAATGGGAGATGGAAGATACAGCCTTACGTTATTTAAACCCACAGCAATATTATCGTATCGCAAATCTTATGAAGAAAAAGCGTGTCGAGCGTGAAGCATTTATTGAGGATGTCGTATCACGTATACGCGAGAAGCTACAAGAAATGGGTATTGAAGGCGATATTTCTGGTCGACCGAAACATTTATACAGTGTGTATCAAAAAATGACGACTCGTAATAAGCAATTTAGTGAGATTTATGATTTATTTGCTATTCGTGTCATTGTTGATAATATTAAAGATTGCTATGCAACGCTTGGTATTATACACACGCTTTGGAAACCGATGCCGGGTCGTTTTAAAGACTATATTGCAATGCCAAAGTCAAATATGTATCAATCATTGCATACTACAGTCATCGGACCAAATGGCGAACCTACAGAAGTGCAAATTAGAACGGTTGAAATGCACCATACTTCAGAATATGGTATCGCAGCTCATTGGGCTTATAAAGAAGGTAAGTTTGTACCAGGTGGTAAATTTGGTGAAAATGTAACATGGTTCCGTGAAATATTAGAGCTGCAAAATGAAACAAATGACGCAGCTGAATTTATGGAATCATTGAAAATGGACTTTTTCTCTGATTTAGTGTTCGTCTTTACACCTGATGGCGAAGTTATTGAACTGCCAGCAGGCTCAGTACCTTTAGATTTTGCTTATCGTATCCATACTGAAGTTGGTAACCGTACGATAGGTGCAAAGGTAAATGGACGTATTGTACCGCTTGACCATAAGCTAAAGACGGGCGACATCGTTGAAATATTGACCTCGAAGCATTCATATGGGCCAAGCTCAGATTGGGTGAAAATTGCTCAGTCCTCACATGCTCGTAGTAAAATTAAACAGTGGTTTAAGAAAGAAAAACGTGAGGAGAATGTTGCAAAAGGTCGTGAAGCCATTGAAAAAGAGCTTAAACGACTAGGACTTGAACCCCATTTGTGGATGACTGATGAAAAGCTTCAGGAGGCTGCGGCTAAGTTTACATTTAATGATATTGAAGATATGTATGCTGCAATTGGCTTTAATGGTATTACTGCTGCACAAATTGTCACGAAGCTAACAGAGAAGCTAAGACGAGAGCAGGAAGAAGCAAGCTTAATCGAGCTTTCAAATGAAAAAACTGAAATTAAAGGCTCAGCAGTTACTTCACGTAGTAAGAAAAATAATAACAACGGTATTAAGGTAAAAGGCGTAAGTAATTTACTTGTTCGTTTTGCACGCTGCTGTAACCCTGTACCTGGTGATATGATCATTGGTTATATTACACGTGGACGTGGTGTATCTGTACATCGTATGGACTGTATGAATATTCCGTTTGGTAAGGATGAGGACGAAGCAGATCGCGTGATTGAAGTTGAGTGGGTGGAAAGTGCGTCTGCTAGCTATAGTGTAGATATCGAAATTACAGGTAATGATCGTCGTGGCTTATTAAACGAAGTATTACAAGCCGTTTCAGAATCTAAAACAAATATTAGTGCCGTTTCAGGTAGAACAGCAAAAAATAAAATGGCAGTTATTCATATGACTGTGCTAATTAACAATACTGAGCATTTGTCGAGTGTTGTAGAAAAAATTAAAAAAATAAAAGATATTTATTCAGTACAGCGTATTATGCAGTAAGGGGAATATCATGCGAGTTATTTTACAGCGTAGTAAGGAAGCATCCGTACAAGTAAATGGACAGATAGTAGGACAAATCGATAAAGGATTTGTCCTCTTAGTTGGGATAGGTCCTGAGGATACGGAAAAAGAATTACAATGGATGGCCGATAAAATTGCAGGCTTGCGTATATTTGAAGAAGTAGAAGGTAAAATGGACGTGGATATAATGCAGATTGGTGGTTCTATTTTATCAGTTTCACAATTTACGTTATTTGCAGACTGTAGAAAAGGACGTCGTCCAAATTTTATGGGAGCGGCCAAGCCAGATATGGCTGAAGCACTATATGAGCAATTTAACACCATGTTACGTGAAAAGGGATTAAAGGTTGAGACAGGAC
>Ga0182742_1003210_pt1 | contig 16483 bp, 18 predicted proteins | sample eDN5th37CBELigMG_FD_128880 | JGI IMG/M metagenome (GOLD analysis project Ga0182742, IMG submission 128880) | Enriched Miracle-Growth compost microbial communities from Emeryville, California, USA - eDNA 5th pass 37_C BE-Lig MG (version 2)... ...
CCCGAGATCGCCGCCCCGATCGTCGAGGCATATGCCGACTCGCTCGGGTTGGTGTTCCTGTGCGCCGCGCCGGTCGCGCTGCTGGGTTTCGTGGTGTCGCTGTTCCTCAAGGAGGTGCCGCTGCAGGAGCTGGATCCGACCGCAGCGGTCGACATGGGCGAGGGATTCGGCATGCCGAGCACCGAGCCTGCCGAGAAGGTCCTGGAGACCGCGATCAGCCGGATCATGCGCCACTCGCCGGAGATCCGGTTGCGCACGGTCGCGGGCTGCCCGGGCTGCGATCTCGACGTCGCGGGACTGTGGGCATTGCTGCAGATCTACCGGCACAGTCAGGTGTTCGGCTCGGCCACGCTCACCGCGATCGCCGAACGCCTGCGCGTTCCCTACGAGGTGTTCGAGCCGATCTTCGACCGTCTCGTCGCGGGCGGATACGCGCTGCGCACGGGGGATCGGCTGTGGCTGACCCAGGCCGGCCTGAGCCAGGTCGACGCGGTCTCCACCGCACTCGTCGGGCGCATCATCGAAAAGCTCGAGAAGTCCCCGTCCTTCGAAGGTCGCCCCGACCGCGTCCAGGTCGAGGCCGCGCTCGAACGCATCGCCCACCGGATGCTCGTCCAACGTGACTGGTCCGACGACCGCGCCGAACTCGCCTCCGCCGCCGGCCCCGCCGCCTGACCCGTACCGCGAACGTGCGCGGGTCTGGGCACCTCACCTGGCACCGCGAACGTGCGCGTCTGCACCCCGCCACGCCGCAGAATCTCAGCAGTTCGCGCACGCTCACACCGATCGAGCGCGCATGAAACTAGAACCTGTTCCAGATCGGCAGAGACGCGCGTACGATCCGGTCATGAGCCGGATCGGAGATTTCCCCGACGACGACGTGGCGGGCTGGATTCAGCGCTCACCCGACATCGGCACCGCCATGGCCAACTACACCCACGCGGTCTACACCAAGGGCAGGCTCCCCATGCGGGTGCGTGAACTGGCCCGCATGGTGATCGCGCTCGACAACGAATGCGTGGTGTGCCAGAACACCCGCGACGGCGAGGGTGCGGCCGCCGGCGTCGACGAGGAGCTCTACGAGCACGCCGCCGAGTGGCGCACCTGGCCGGGGTACAGCCCGGCCGAGCGCGTCGCGGCCGAGTTCGCCCACCGCTTCGCCACCGAACACACCGCGCTGCGTGACGACGAGGATTTCTGGGCGCGCGCCGCTGAGCATTTCGACCCCGAGCTGCTGACCGATCTGGCCCTGTCGTGCGCGATGTGGCTGGGAATGGGCCGCATGCTGCGCACCCTTGACATCGGGCAGAGCTGCAAGATCACTCTGTAGTTCGCGCTGTGCCGCCCGCCGCGGCGCGGCAGAATGGCTTGTGTGACTTCGCGGTCAGGCAAACCTCTCGCTGCAGCGGCCATCGCCCAGCTCGAATCCGACGGTGTCGCGACGCTGATCGGCACGGTCGTCAACCCGGCCGGGCTGATCCACGCGAAAACCGTTCCGCTACGGCGCATGAGCACATTCGCTGAGCCGGGCCTGGGCGCGAGCCCGGTCTTCCACGCCTTCACCATCGACCAGGTCGGCATCGTCTTCAGCGACGCGATCAGCGTCGTCGGTGATCAGCGCATCCGCATCGACCTCAGCGCATTGCGCATCCTCGGGGACGGATTGGCCTGGGCGCCCGGCGCTTTCTTCGATCAGGACGGCGCGCCCGACCCCTACTGCAGCAGATATGCCCTGCAGCGCGTCGCGGACCGGCTCGAGACGGCTGGGCTCACCGCGCAGGTCGGCCACGAGATGGAGTTCGTCCTCGTCGGGCCCGACGGCTCCCGCCTGCCCTCGCTGATGTGGGCCCAGTACGGCCTCGCGGGCCTGCTCGAGTTCGAGGGTTTCGTCCGCGAGGTCACCGACTCGGCCAACGCATCCGGGGTGGCGATCGAGCAGTTCCACCCCGAGTACGGCGCCAACCAGTTCGAGATCTCCCTCGCTCCGCTGCCGCCGGTGGCGGCGGCCGATCAGCTGATCCTGATGCGCATCATCGTCGCGCGGGTGGCGCGACGTCACGGGCTGCGGGCCAGCCTGTCGCCGCTACCGTTCGCCGGCGGCGTGGGATCCGGTTCCCACCAGCACTTTTCGCTGTGCCGCGACGACACACCGCTGCTCTCCGGCGGCAACGGCGCACGCGGCATGACCGAGGAAGGCGAGTCCGCGGTGGCAGGTCTGCTGGCCGGGTTGCCCGCCGCGCAGGGCGTGTTGTGCGGCTCGGTCCTGTCGGGACTGCGCGTGCAGCCGGGACACTGGGCCGGCGCACACAACTGCTGGGGTACCGAGAACCGCGAGGCCGCCGTGCGATTCATCATCGGCGGCCCGAGCAATCCGCACGGCGCCAACGTCGAGGTCAAGGTCATCGACCCATCGGCCAACCCGTACCTGGCCACCGCGACGATCCTCGGCCTTGCCCTGCACGGCATCGATAACCGGCTTCCGCTGCCGCGCGAGGTGTCGGTCGATCCGTCGGCACTCACCGACGCACAACGCACCGAGTCCGGCGCCGAACTGCTGCCGTGCGGCCAGGCCGAAACCCTGCCCGCCCTGGACGCCTCGCCACTGATCCGGGGGATTCTCGGCGACGAGATCGTCGACGCGGTGTTGGCCGTTCGCCGGTACGAGCAGAAGAACTTCGGTGAGCTCCCGCCCGAGGAACTCGCCGATCGGTTCCGGTTGGCCTGGAGCGTATGACCGACGTTTGCGCCGCGAAAGTTGAGGTAACCCGGAACCCATGATCGGTACTCTTCGCACCGTGGTTCTCGACAGCCGGGACCCACGCAGTCTGGCCGAGTTCTACGTCGGGTTGATCGGCGGCGAGATCACCGCCGACGAGGGCGACTGGGTGGTGGTGACAGATCCGCAGGGCCGACGGCTGGCCTGCCAGCTCTCACCCGAGCACCAACCGCCGACGTTCCCCGACCCGCGGGGGTCCCAGCAGTTGCACCTCGACATCCTGGTGGACGATCCCGACGCCGCCGAACGTCAGGTACTCGAGCTGGGCGCCACCCGCGTCACCGACGCCATCGGCGAGGACGACTTCCGGGTTTTCCGCGATCCGGCCGGTCACCCGTTCTGTCTGGTGTACAACACCTGAACTTCACATGGGCGCCCACGCGTCGGGCAGGCGCCCGTCCACATCGGTGAACCCGTAGCAGCGCGCCAGCTCCGCCGACGTCACCGATTGCTGGTTCCACCGCGTCCGGGCGGGGTCGGCGGCGATCGCGGCCACACCGCGGCCGACGAACCGGGGTGTCTCGGATTCGGAGAAGCCCGGGGGAGCGATCGGCTGACCGTCGCCGCGTGCGGGGTTGAGCGCCATCTCCCAGTTCGATTCGCGCACGCCGTAGTTGTCGAGCATCATCTCCGACCGCAACCAGCCGGGCGTCACCGAGACGGCGGTGCCGCCGTACGCGGCGAGTTCGTGCCCGTGGCTGAAGGCCAGGCGGTTCACCGCGGTCTTCGCCAGGTCGTAGAACACCGACAGCCGGTAGTTGTCGGCATTGAATTCCGTTGTCCCGTCGGAGATCTCCACGAGCAGTCCGCCCGGGCGAGTGACCAGCAGCGGCAGCAGGCAGTGCGACGTGATCAGATGCGTGTCGATACCGAGACGTAGGAGGCGCAACCCGTTTTCGAGGTTGTGTTCCCACATCGGCCTGCCCCACGTCGCGGGGGGACCCTTGAGGATCTCCGCACCCCAGATGTCGTTCACCAGGATGTCGATGCGGCCCTGCTCTTCGCCGATCTGTTCGGCGAGTGCGCGCACCTGCGCAACCTCGAGGTGGTCCACCGGCACGGCGATGCCTTTCCCGCCCAGGGAGGACACCAATTCCGCTGTCTCCTCGATGGTTTCGGGACGATCGTAGTCCGACCGACAGGTTCCGGTCCTGCTGCTGCGGCCCGTGCAGTACACCGTCGCGCCGGCTTCGCCCAGCGCCGCGGCAATGCCACGGCCCGCTCCGCGCGTGGCTCCGGCGACCACCGCGATGCGATCACGAAGCGCCTCCGGATCCGGTGTCCACCGCATCCACCGAGTATCAACCCCCCAGGCGTCTCACAGTTCCCGTTTGACAGCCGAGATGCGGTATATCGGCGCATACTCGCAAGAGTGACTCCGCTGCAGCGATACATCGCAGAAGAAATCGCCACCGATCACCTCGACGGACTGATGTCACGGCGCGAAGCACTGCGCAGGCTCGGCCTGCTCGGACTGAGCACGGCCGCGGCCACCGCCGTCATCGCCGCGTGCAGTGAACGGGAGCAGACCACGACGGCCACGACGGCCACGACCGAGAACACCACCGACACCGCAGGTCCGCCGACAACCGAGACGCAACCGCCGGCGGAACCGCCGGGCATGCAGACTGCGCTGCCCACCGCGGCGGTGACGTGGGCCGGACCGACCGGTGAACTGCAGGGCGCATGGGCCGAAGCCCCCGACGCCCGCGGCGCTGTGCTCGTGATCCACGAGAACAAGGGACTCACCGACCATATCCGCTCGGTGGCAGGTCGCTTCGCCGGCATCGGGTACTCGGCGCTGGCGATCGATCTGCTCTCGGGGCAGGGCGGCACGGGACAATTCGCCGACCCGGCCGATGCCACCGCCGCGTTGAGCAAGATCCCGCCGGAGGAGTTTGTCGCCAACCTGCGGTCCGGGATCGACGAGTTGTCCCGTCGCGCGCCCGACTGCAAGCTCGCCGCGGTCGGCTTCTGCATGGGCGGCGGACTCGTATGGCGCCTGCTCGCCGCGGGCGCACCGCAATTGGCCGCCGCCGTACCGTTCTACGGTCCGACCCCGGACGACCCGGACTTCGCCGGTTCGAAGGACGTCGCGGTGCTCGCGTTCTACGGTGCGCTCGACCAGCGGGTCAACGCCACCGAACCGGTCGCGCGGGCGGCGCTGGAGAAGGCCGGCCTGGTGCACGAACTGGTCACCGAACCCGGTGCCAATCACGCGTTCTTCAACGACACCGGCGACCGTTACGACCCGACGGCCGCGGCCGACGCGTGGCGACGCATCCAGGAGTGGTTCACCACGCACCTCGCCTGAGTGAGGTCCGGGAGCTCGCCTCAGGTGCCCGTAACTGTCTCGCGGGCGCCGTCAGCCGACGCCTGTCGGTTGTCCGGCCGATTGTCTCGGTGCATAACGCAGCACCGCGGCGACGCCGTCGGCGGGGGAGCGGTCCTCCGGCACGCACACGAGATCGGCGCCGATCGTCAGCGCGAGCATGGGCAGTGCCTCGTCCGCGCGCAACGTGTGCACGGGTGCGGACCCGAGTTCGGAGAGCACGTTCGCATTGGGCGCCACCGTGGCCAGCTCGTCGCCGGACACCACGGTCGCATCGCCGACGCGTCCGACGATGAGCGTCTCGACGGCGCCCTCCCGCAGCGCCGCGCACACGCCGGCCAGGCCTTCGGTGGCAAGCCCGGAATGGCGCCCGAGCTCCGCGGCGAACCTCTGGGCGACGTCGTCGACGGTCGCGGTGTCGGCTCGGACGAAGTGTTCGGCGATCGCCTGCCGCAACTGTTGCGGGTCGAACCCGCTGTGCCGCGCCCCGATCTCGAGATGGGCGACCCGGTCCGCCACACGCTCGGGCAGTTGCGCGACCAGGTCGGTGCGGGATCCGACCTCGCCGACGACGAACACCACCGTGGGGTCTTCGCGGTCGACGATCTCGGTCACGGCCTCGGCCGCAGCACGGATGTTCTTCTTGCGGTTCTCCTCGGTGTGCGGCTGTGGATCGCCGTAGCCGGGGGTCTCGGCGCCACCGGCCTTGTGGATCGGATGGTTGCCGCCGTCGACCGTGCGGGTGCTCGGCGCGGACGAGTCGTCACGGTGTACCGCGACATCGGCGCCCGCGTGGTCGACGGTGACCACGAGATACGTGCCGCGGTCGGCGCCGTGTTCGAGTGCGGGCACGATGTACGGCAGCTCTGACACCCGCACCACCGGTGCGCCCACCGAGGAGTCGAGTTCCTCGTCGACCAGGACGCCGTCGGCGTTGGCCACCAGCAACCGGCTGCTCACCCCTACGGGCGGCGGGCTCTCGGTGACCGCCGCCTCGAGGTGGCGCACGATGTCGGGTGTGGCGTGATGACGTTCGAGTTCCTCGCGTAGACCTCGCCATTTCAGGTCCCGCTGAGCCGCCGCGTCCTCGGTGTTGTGCGAATCGTCGAAGTGGATCGACGCGTACGGGCCGTGCGCCGACAGCAGTGACCGGAAGTGTTCCGAACGCATGATCATTCCTCCCTTGAGCTCCTCCTCGAGGGGGGTGCCCGTAGGCCAGGACGACAAACCTGATCGGGTGATTCAGCGCCACGCGACCGGAAGGCGCTTGATGCCGTGGATGAATGCCGATTGCAGACGGTCGGGTTCCTCGGTGGCGACGATGTCGGGCAGGTGGCGGTGCAGTTCGGAGAACAGCACGGTGATCTCGCGCCGCGCGAGGTTGGCGCCCAGGCAGAAGTGGGCGCCACCGCCGCCGAATCCCACGTGCGGATTGGGATGGCGCTGCACGTCGAACATCCACGGGTTGTCGAACTTCGTCTCGTCGCGGTTCGCCGAGCCGTACCACAGCGTGACCTTGGACCCGGCCGGAAGCGCTGTGCCGGCCAGTTCGGTATCGCGGGTCACGGTGCGGCGCATGTAGATCACCGGCGATGCCCAGCGCACGATCTCCTCGACCGCGGTGGGGGCGAGTTCGTCGAAGCGTGACCACCACAACCGGCGTTGTTCGGGGTAGCGGGTGAGTGCGAGAACGCCGTGGCTGATCGCGTTGCGGGTGGTCTCGTTGCCCGCGACGACCAGCAGGATGAAGAACGACGCGACCTCGGCCGAGGTGAGCCGTTCCCCGACGACCTCGGCCTGCACCAGGCTTGTGGTCAGGTCGTCGGCCGGCGCCGAGCGACGTTGGTCGGCCAGCGCGGTGGCATATGCGCCGATGTCCATCGCGACGGTGACGAACTCGTCGAAATCCGTTGTCAGATCGGGGTCGCCGAAGCCAAGGATCACGTTGGTCCAGTGAAAGATCTGTTGGTGGTCGCTCTCCGGGATGCCCATCATGTCGCAGATGATCTGCAGCGGCAGCGGTCCGGCAAGTTCGGTGACCAGTTCGGCGTGGCCGTCGGGATTGCGATCGACCATGCCGGCCACGAGCCTGCGGGCCCGGTCACGCACTGAATCCTCGATGACGGCGAGCACCCGCGGGGTGAACGCGCTGCGGACGATGTTGCGCAGCCGCGTGTGTCGCGGATCGTCCATGGCGATCATCGAGCCGAAATACTCTGCGAGTTCCGGGGTTTGATCACCGATGACGATCCCCGACGCCGAACTGAACAACTCGGGGTGCCTGCTGGCGTAGAACACGTCGTCGTGGCGTGTGAGCGCCCAGTGGCCCGCACCCTGCGGAAAACCCTCCTCGGTGTCGAACGCCGGGTGGAACGAGATGGGGGCCTCACGGCGCAGCGTGGCGAACGCGCCGTCGCGGATGTCGTCGTCGAGTGCCCAGAAGTCCCACGACCCGAGGTTGATCTCCGACAACGGCACATCGGGCGGAGCCGCCCCGTTGACCCGCGGTGCGATACCCATGCCGCCAGGGTAGAGCGCCGCGGCGCCGACGGGTGGAATCCCGGCGGAAATACGGTCAGCGGTCGAGCACGGCATGCAGGAAACGCTGGGTGCGCTCGTGCGTCGGATTTCTCAGCACCTGCGCGGGCGGGCCGGTCTCGATCGCGGTTCCCGAATCGAACATCACCACCCGGTCGGAGATCTCCTCGGCGAAGCGCATCTCGTGGGTCACCATCAGCATCGTCATGTCGGTGTCGTTGGCGAGGTCGCGGATCACGCCGAGCACGTCGCCGATCAGTTCGGGGTCCAGCGCCGACGTCGGCTCGTCGAACAGCAGCACCGAGGGGCGCATCGCCATGGCACGCGCGATCGCGACCCTTTGCTGCTGTCCGCCGGAGAGCTTGTGCGGCTTGTGGTCTGCGTGTTCGCTCAGCCCGACCATCTCCAGCAGGTCGCGGGCGCGTGTGGAGGCCTCGGCCTTCGACATGCCGAGAACGTGCACCGGTGCCTCGATGATGTTCTCGAACGCGGTCATGTGCGGGAACAGGTTGAACTGCTGGAAGACCATGCCGACCTTGCTCCGGGTGGCGCGTAGCGCCCTGGTCTCCTTGCACTTCTTGCCGTCGCGGGCGTCCCACAGTGTTTCACCGTCGATCGTCACCAGTCCGTCGTCTGGGGTCTCCAGTGTCATGAGGATGCGCAGAATGGTGGTCTTGCCCGACCCGGAAGGTCCGATGATGGAGACCTTCTCTCCGCGCGCGACCTCGAAGTTGAGTGAGCGCAGGACGCGGTTGTCGCCCCAGCTCTTGCTGACGTTCTCGAATGTGATCATCAGGCCTTCCCGTCGTTACATGCACGGATGTCAGTGAACTGGTGCATAGCGCCGCTCCATCTGCCTGATCGCGAGCGAGGAGACGTAGCTGATGATCAGGTACATCAGGCCGGCGATCGTGAGGGGCTCGAGGAACTGTCCCGTGCTCTGTCCGATGGAACGGGCCGTCGTCAGCACCTCCAGTGTGCCGATCGCGTACAGCAGCGCGGTGTCCTTGAACATCTGGATCAGGTAGTTGCCCAGGACCGGGATGATCATCGCGATCGATTGCGGAAGAACGATTCTCGACCACGTGCGTGCGCGCGACAGGTTCAACGCGGTCGCTGCCTCCCACTGGCCCTTCGGCAGCGCTTCGATGCCTGCGCGGTAGACCTCCGCGGTGTAGGCGCTGTAGTTGATGCCGAGGACCAGCACGCCCGCGGTGAAGTTGGACAGCGTGATCCCGTACTCGGGCAGGATGAAGTACACCGCGAAGATCTGCACCAACAACGGTGTGCCGCGGACGAACAGCACGTAGAAGTCGAACAGCTGCGACACCACAGGTATGCGTGGATAGCGGATCACCGCGACGAACAGGCCGAGGACCAGCGCTATGGCCATGCCGACGATGGTGAGCCGGATGGTGAGCCAGAACGCGTCGAGCAGTTTGGGGAAGATCTCGAGCGCGAACTGGTTGTCCCAGATCTGGGCCGCGACGTAGGTGGTTGTCATGATGTGCTGCCGATCATCGGGCGGAACACCGGCCGCGGTGAGCCGCGCAGCAGGCCGCGGCGCCGGTGCTCCAGGCCGAACCGGTTCTCGAGCCATCGTGTGATCGCGGCGAGTATCAGCGCGAGGATGAAGTAGACGACCAGCAGCGTGAGCAGGATCGTTGTGGTGTCCTGTGTTTCGGTGCGGATGGCCAGACCGTTGGCCGTGAAGTCGGCGACGCCGATGAAGTACACCAGCGGCGTGGCCTTCAACAGGTCGACCGCGACGTTGCCGAAAGACGGCAGCATCACCGGGATCGACTGCGGCACCAGGATGCGGCGCATCCGCTGCGCGGGTTTCATGCCGAGCGCCACGGCCGCCTCGGTCTGTCCGCGTGGCCGGGATGCGATTGCGCCGCGGACGATCTCGGCCGCGTAGGCTCCCTCGTTCAGGCCGAGGACGACGATGCCCGCGACGAGGTTGTCGGTGAAACGCACACCCAGGAACGGCAGCGCGTACACCACCCATGCCAGCTGGACCAGGATCGACGTGCCGCGGAAGAACTCGACGAACACGTACGCCGGGGCGCGCAGGATCCGGTGTCGCGAGAGTCGCATGAACCCGACGACGAAGGCCACCACGACGGCGATGAGGATGCCGAACACGGTCACCAGGACCGTTGTCCAGAGCCCTTCCCACAGCAGACTCTGGTACTGGAGCAGTTGGTTCATCGGTTCGGCTCTATCCCTCTGCCTCGCAGAGTTCCGCTGTGGTGACGCCTAGCGCCGCCTCGGCATCGAAACCCCATCTCTGCATGATGTCGGCGAATTCCGGGCCCTTCTTGAACTCGTCGAGCACCTCGTTGTACCTCGCGACGTCGTCGGTCTGGGACTGCTCGAACGCCGCACCGGAGCCCGTGGCGGGTGCGTCCTCGATGGGGTCGGTGACCTCGAAGCTCTTGTTCACCTGAGCCATGCCCCGCAGCGAGAGGGTGGGCAGCAGGAAGGCGTCGACGCGGCCTGCGGCAAGTGACTCGACGCCACTGACGTTGTCGCGGACGATGACCCGTTGTGACTGCGGCACTTTGGCAGCGATGAGGATTCCTTCCTCGAAACCGCCTGGCAGCACAGCGATCTTCATACCGGGGTTGTCCAGCACGTCGCGGATGGTGGTGATGCCCGCGGGGTTTCCGGGTGGCACGGCGAAGGATTCGGTCGACACGATCACCGGTTCGGAGTACGCGACCTCGGCGCAGCGTGACTGCTTCATGAACAGGCCCGCGGCGATGACGTCGACCTGTCCCGATTTCAGCGACGGGATCATCGCGTCGTATTCGATTCTGGCGCCTCGGATGTCGTCGATGCCCAGGCGTTGCAACACCGCACGGAGAACGTCCGGCTCGGCGCCTGTCACGGTGCCGTCCACTTCGAGTTTGGTGTACGGCGGCTCGTTGAAGACCGCGACGCGCAGGTAGCCCTGTCGCCGCCCGCGGTCGAGCACACTGCCTTTCGGTGCGCCGGTGCCGGGTTCGGTGAAGGTGCAGGCGCCCAGCGCTGCTGCCAGGGGGATGCCGACAGTCAAAGCCCCAGCGCCACGCAGCAATTGCCGCCTGGACAGATCATGAGGCACTCTCGGCTCCAATCATGGTCCGTTGTCTCGATGGCCAGGCAAATCGATGTACAGATGTTCGACGGCTCGGATTGCCCGAAAAACTAACGAGGGTCGGTAGGATTGTCAACAATCATCTCGGTCGGGTTCACGCCGAAGGTGTTTGCGGGGATCAACGACGTCGGGGCAACCGACAAGTCAATCGCGGAGAACGGTGGTTCTGGCGGTTAACCAGAATTCCGCAGAATTCGTCGTTGCCGCCGAGTCGTTCGGGGTGGCCCGGCTCGCGGCGTTAACAGAGAAGCCTCGGATCGGCAACTCGGGCAACATGTGTGGCGCGGTCGAGGGAACGGCGTCCCTTCCAGGGCGATTCGGATGTGCCCTCGTCACATGACGCCGGCGCCGCTTACGACACCGTCAGCGACCGCTGTTCGGACCAGATCTGCGGCCACGGGTGCCTGCGCTCCCGCAACAGGAAGAGTTTGAGATCCCCGTCGATCGTGGCGAGGTTGCGCACCGTCACGAAATGTTCGCGCATGCCGTCGGGTTCGGCGCCGACGTACAACGCCTCGTCGGCCGTGTCGGGAGGGGGAGTGAAGTACCCGTAACTGCGGTTGGTGCCGTACGCCTGCGGCAGACCGTATCGCGGCGCGGCGCCGTCCAGGTACGCGGCCGTGATGTACGACTCGCCCAGAAGCACCGTGCGGTCGCGCTCGTCCTCGGGAAGGTCGCGATAGGCCGTGGCGGCGGCTTTCGCGATCCGGTCCCCGACGTCAGGAGGGGTGATGTTCACCGACAGGACCAAGATGGCAACCGTCGCCGCGACAGCGGTGACCATTCCGACCCGCAGTGCCCAGCGTCGGACCGCCCCAGGCGACACCGATTCGAGACAAACCGCACCCGCGGCGACAAACGGCGCATAGAGCCCGCCCAGGTAGTAGGGCCGCCCGGCCGTCGCGACGAACACGACGTAGAGCACGACGCCGACGGCCGGCAGGAAGCGATACTCGCGGAATTCGGCGTGGCGCAACAGACACCATGCGCCGTACACGCCCAGGCCCACGCCGAGCACACCTGCGAACAGGATCAGCTGGACCGCGACCCCGGCTCGGCCACCGTACAGGTACTCGGCTTCACCGGCGACCACCGTGGTCATCTGGAGCTGGGGCCATCCGTGGACGTGCTGCCACACGAGCGTCGGGCTCACCATCGCAAGAGCGACCGCGGCCCCGACCCACAACAGCGGGCGCCTCAACAGCGCACGCGGTCCGCACCAAGCGATGCCCAACAGCAACACCGCACACAGAAGCAACACCTGAAACTTCGTCATCGCGGCCAGGCCGGTGGCCGCTCCCGCCGCCACCAGCAGGCGGTCATCGCGTGTGCGAATCCAGCGCACCAGAAGCCAGATGAGCAACAGCCACTGGGCGGGTTCGAGCGTGTAGGGCGTCAGCCAGTGCCCGGCGAACGTCGAGAACAGCGCCGTGGCCTGCGCCAGCGCGGTGACGGCCTGGGCGCGGCGCCGTCCACCGAGCTCCCGTGCGATGAGCGCCGCCAGCACCACGGCGCATCCGGTGGCCAGCACAGCGGGAGCCCGCAGGGTGACCAGCGACCCCGGCGCCACGGTGTCGGCCAGTGCGGCCAGTGCGGGCGTCACGGGCGGCTGGTCGGCCGCACCCCAATCCAGGTGGAAGCGGCCGATCGCCAGCATGTACACCTCGTCGAACCAGTAGCCCTTGCCCAACAGCGCTGCGGCGCAATGAGCTAACGCCGTCAACGCGGCTATCGGCAGGACCGCGGCAGCAGCGAACGGTGGCGCCGGTCGTGACACGTCGCCGCCCCCGAGAACTGCCATCCGGCCCAGGTTATCTCGGCGCGGATCGGTAACGTCGACGCGAGTCGGTCCGATAAGCCAACCGGGGTGCACGTCTGATGCAGGAAACCCGCGTCCCGTTCGTGGCCGGTATGCCGAAGACGCTGCGGTGCCGGAGATGGGGGGGATCGCCGGCACCCGGGTCCTGAACATCAGGAGAGTTGGTGATGATTGTGAAAACGACGACGACGAGGTTCGTGGCCGCGGCACTGACCGTCGGTGCGCTCGGCTTCGGTGCCACGGCGTTCGGTACGCCCGTCGCATCGGCAGGTCCGGCGGCGCCGGTCCCGCTGAAACCCGGCGACGGCGGGTGTTTCCCGTTCTGTGACGGCGGGCCGGGTAAACCCGGTGGGCCGGGTGGTCCAGGACACGGTGGACCGGGTGGGCCGGGTGGTCCTGGGCACGGTGGCCCGGGCGGCCCCGGTGGGCACGAGGGCCCCGGTAGGCATGACGGCCCGGGACCCGGCGGGCCGGGCGGCCCCGGCAGGCACGACGGGCCCGGAGGGCCAGGAGGCCCCGGTTGGCACGATCCCGGCCACGGTCCGGACAAGGGACCATGGTGGGCCAACAACCGCCACGACTGGTGGGACGACCGCCAGGGACCGCCACCGTGGGGCTGGGGTCCACCTCCGCCCGTGCACTGGAACGGCGGACCGCTGCCACACACCATCAATTACTGGGGATACAACCTGAACCCCGTGTGGCACGACGGTTTCCGTCAGTGGGGTGTGTGGCTGTTCGGTATCTGGATCCCGATCTTCGGCGTCGGGTTCAACTGACCGCACCGGTCTGATCCGGCTGACCGGGCACAACGCGCGGCGATCGCGCGTTGTGCCCGGCATGACATCGATCGAGGGGAAGGTGCGCTTCGGGGTCGGCCTCGGAGCGGACACCACGCCCGAGGACCTGCCCGGCATCGTCGACTACCTGGAGAGCAGCGGAGCCGACTCCGTCTGGTTCAGCGAGTTGGTCTACAGCCCGGCGGTCGACCCGTTCATCGGGATGGCGTACACGTTGTCCCGCACCACGCGACTCAAGGCAGGCACCTCGGTGGCGATCCTGCCGGGCCGTCACCCCGTCCTCGTGGCCAAGCAGGTGGCGTCGCTGGCCGCCCTCGCGCCCAGGCGGGTGTTGCCGGCGTTCGGCCTGCACTCGGCCCTGACCGCCGAGCGCGACGTGTTCACCGTGCCGCGGGGGCGGCGCGGGGCGGTGTTCGACGAATCCCTCGAACTGCTCAACGCGGTCCTGCGTGGGCGTGACGTGAGCTTCGACGGCGAGTTCTTCAAGGTGCGATCCGCCGACGTGCAACCGGTGCCCGCGAAGCCCGTCGACATCTGGCTGGGCGGGTCAGGACCCGTCGCGCTGGCACGGATCGGGCGTCTGGCCGACGGATGGCTGGGCAGCTTCCTCACACCTGTCGAGGCGGGCGCGGCACGTCGCACCATCGAGCGCGAGGCACAAGCGGCGGGCCGCGAGATCGAACCCGACCACTACGGCATCAGTCTCGCGGTGGCGGCCGGGGACATCCCCGACGACGTCTATGACATGGCGCGCCGGCGCCGACCCGAGGTCGACCCCGCCGAGTTGATCGCGGCCGACTGGCCCACGCTGCACCGCCGCATCGACGCCTACGTCGACGCGGGGCTCACCAAATTCGTCGTGCGGCCGGTGGGATCCGGTGACCGCGAGGCGTTTCTGGAGCGTTTCGTCGGGGAACTGTTGCCTCGGCAGAACTGATCCCTCGACCCGAGGACATCGGCAAACCTGCCCGGTTGAACCGCACGGTTCCTACCGTCGTGCCACAGGGTGTGCGCGCACCGCGTGCGCGCTGACCCTGCAGCGAAGGAGATGGTGTCATGAAGATGGGGTTCCTGCGGACGGGTGCAACGGCCAGGCCGGGCGTGCGCGGCACGTTGTCGGCGGTGGTCGCCACGGTGGTTCTGGCAACCGCGCTGGTGCTGGCGCCGTCGGCGGTCGCCGACGACCGACTGCAGTTCACGGGTACGACGCTCTCCGGCGCGCCGTTCGACGGTTCGAGCCTGGCCGGGAAACCGGCCGTGCTGTGGTTCTGGACGCCGTGGTGCCCGTTCTGCAACGCCGAGGCGCCGTCGGTCGGTCAGGTTGCCGCCGCCAACCCGGAGGTCACGTTCGTCGGTGTGGCGGCCCGCTCGGACGTCGCGGCGATGCAGAGTTTCGTCGACAAGTACAACCTGGGCTTCACCAACCTCAACGACGCCGACGGCTCCATCTGGGCGCGCTACAACGTGCCGTGGCAGCCGGCCTACGTCTTCTACCGTGCCGACGGATCGTCCACCTTCGTCAACAACCCGACGTCGGCCATGTCCAAGCAGGAGTTGTCGGACCGCGTCGCTGCGCTGAACAGCTGACCGGGTGGAACAGGACCTCCTGGGGCTGGCCTTCGGGGCAGGTCTGGTCGCCGCGCTGAATCCCTGCGGATTCGCACTGCTGCCCGGATACCTCGCGCTCGTGGTGCGTGGTGAGAACGCCGCGACAGGAGCTCGCGCGCTGGGCCGCGCTGCCCTGGCCACCGTCGCGATGGCCACCGGATTCATCGCGGTGTTCGGCACGTTCACCGCGCTGACCGTGGCCACCGCGAGCACCGTACAGCGCTATCTTCCTTATGTCACGGTGGTCATCGGCCTGATCCTGGTGTGCCTCGGCATCTGGTTGCTCGCGGGCCGTCATCTCGGTGTGCTGATGCCGAACTCCGTTGCCGACAACCCGCGTTGGGCGCCGACCGCGCGCATGGGTTCGATGCTCGGATACGGCATGGGCTATGCGCTGGCGTCGTTGTCGTGCACGATCGGGCCGTTCCTCGCGGTCACCGGGGCGGGGCTGCGATCGGGCACGCCGCTGCGCGGCGTCGGCGTTTTCGCCTCCTACGCAGCGGGATTCACGCTCGTCGTCGGCGTGCTGGCGGTGGCGACCGCGCTGGCCCGCACGGTCGTGATCGACCGCATGCGCCGGATCCTGCCGTACGCCAACAGGATCAGCGGAGCACTGCTGATCCTGGTAGGTGTGTATGTCGGTTACTACGGGCTGTACGAGGTCCGATTGTTCAGCGGCAGCGGCGATCCCTACGACCCCGTGATCGCGGCAGCGGGCAGGATCCAGGGCACCCTGGCGGGGTGGGTGCACCAGCACGGTGCGCTGCCGTGGGTGATCGGGCTGCTGGTGCTGATCGGTCTCGGCCTGCTCTGGCGTGTCAGGACTTCCGCGAGACGGTCACCCGCACGTCCGGCCACGGCGGACGACGCACCATAGCGACCGTGGCGAGCGTGGCCGCCACGAGGCCGATCAGCTCGCCCAGCATCGCGATCCGCGTCGAATCGACCGCCGGCTCCCACACCGGCTTGCCGTCCGTGACGACGAACACCCCGGCCGGGCGCGCACCGTGACGCCCCACTGTGCTGACAGGGATCACGGTGGCCCCGTCCGGGGTCACGTACGGCTCACCGAACACCCTGGAGGCGTCGGTGTCGTCGGTCAGACGGTCGAGGGCATCACGTATCGGCACTGCGCGTGTCTCCATCGTCGTGGGGAATTCCTCGCATCGATTCAGGTACGGGGCGGATCACTGCTCGAAGTCGAGATCGTCGTCGTCGACCGGCACCACGATCGCCTGCTCCAAAAGATCTGCCTCGTTGGCGTCGGGCTGGGCCGACACCCGAAGCTGCACGTCGGCGAGCGCAGTGTCGAGGTTTGCCTCGTCGTCGTCGACCCGCACCGATCGAAGCTGGTCAACGGCATCGGCCTCGGGTGCGAAGTCATCGAATGGGCGGTCGCTGGCTTGCGTCATGATCGTCCCTTTCTGCGCGAACGGCGTCGGCACCGTCGATTGTCCTCCCGGCC
>Ga0182742_1003212_pt1 | contig 16475 bp, 17 predicted proteins | sample eDN5th37CBELigMG_FD_128880 | JGI IMG/M metagenome (GOLD analysis project Ga0182742, IMG submission 128880) | Enriched Miracle-Growth compost microbial communities from Emeryville, California, USA - eDNA 5th pass 37_C BE-Lig MG (version 2)... ...
CGACTGGCCCGAGAAGGTGCCGATTACCGAGGAAGAACTGCAAATCTTCGCGCGGTATTTCGGTCATGTGCTCGACCGCCTGTTCGGCCCCATCGACACCGATCCTGACAATAAGGGCTTGCCACAGTTAACATCAGATGGTAACAGTAAGCCATGAGCGAGGATCGTGACCAGAGCCTCGACACGCTTCTGGACCTCGACGGTCAGGTGCTTGTTGTCGATCCCGAGGGCGGCCATTGGGTGAAGTTCGTTGTCACCCGCGTTCCGGTATCGCCAGAGAAGCCGCACGGCCTCGATTATTCGCTCACGCTTCACGGGCCTTCGGGCGAACGGCTGGTCGGCTTCGATAACGCCCATCCGGTCGGCCGGGGCAAGCGCGGCGAGCCGATGGACCATCGGCACCGCCTCCAGACCGTGAAGCCCTACGCCTACGAGGATGCGGCCACGCTGCTGGCCGACTTCTGGCAGGCGGTGGACGCGGTATTGAAGGAGCGAGGCGTAACATGACCACCCTGAAAGTCGGGATTGCCGGCTACGACGAAATGAAGGCCCGTACTATGCGGATCGCCAAGGGCGAGGAAAAGCCGACGGCGGACGATCCGAAGGTGTGGTTCACATCCATGGAATCCTTCGCGCAGCTCCTTTCCAGTGGGAACCGCGAGCTGCTGCGCGTCATCGACGAGCAGTCGCCCGGCTCGCTGGAGGAACTGTCGCGGATCACGGGACGGGCGAAGCCCAGCCTGTCCCGAACCCTCAAGAAGATGGCGAGCTACGGCCTGATCCGCATGGACCCCGGCGAGGGCCAGAAGATCGTGCCCAAGGTGTTGCATGATCGCGTGGCGCTGGACTTGCCCTTGCTCGAACGCCGCGCGGCGAAAGGAGGCGCGCTATGAACATTCATTCCCCGCACGTCGCCCTGCGCGCCGCGCTCTATCTGCGCGTCTCGACTGCCCGGCAGGCCGAGCATGACGTGTCGATCCCCGACCAGAAGCGGCAGGGCGAAGCCTATTGCGAGTCTCGCGGCTATCAGCTTGTGGAAACCTTCGTCGAGCCGGGCGCATCGGCGACCAACGACCGCCGCCCCGAGTTCCAGCGCATGATCGAAGCCGGCACGTCGAAGCCGCCAGCGTTCGACGTGGTGGTGGTGCATAGCTTCTCTCGCTTCTTTCGCGACGAATTTGAAATGGAATACTACTACCGGAAGCTGGCGAAGAACGGCGTCAAGCTCGTTTCCATGACGCAGGAACTTGGTGACGATCCGATCCACCAGATGATGCGGCGGATCATGTCACTGTTCGATGAATACCAGTCGAAGGAGAACGCCAAGCACGTCCTGCGCGCCTTGAAGGAGAACGCGCGGCAAGGCTTCTGGAATGGCTCGCTGCCGCCCATCGGCTACCGCGTGGTCGATGCCGAGCAGCGCGGCACGAAGATGAAGAAGAAGCTGGAAATCGACCCGCTGCACGCCGATACCGTGCGCCTGATCTTCCGCCTTGCATCGGAAGGCGACGGCACGTCCGGCCCCATGGGCGTCAAGAACATCGTCAGCCACCTCAACAGGAACCGCATGTTCACCCGCAGCGGCGGGCGTTGGGGCATCGGCCAGCTTCACCGCATCCTGACCCGCCGCACCTATATCGGCGAACATCGGTTCAACCGCCGGTCCAAGAAAGGCGAGGTGAAGCCGGAGGAAGAAGTCGTCACCGTCGCGGTGCCGCCGCTGATCGACCTTGAGATTTTCGAGGCGGTGCAGAAGCGGTTGCAGGTCAACAATCCGAAGGTGACGCCGCCGCGCGTCGTCAGCGGCCCGAACCTGCTGACCGGCATCTGCTATTGCGGCAATTGCGGCGGGGCCATGACGCTGCGCACCGGCAAGAACGGCCGCTATCGCTATTATGCCTGTTCAATCCGGGCACGGCAGGGCGAAACCGGCTGCAAGGGCCGCGCGATCCCGATGGACAAGCTGGACCGCATCGTGGTCAGCCACATCGAGGAAAGGCTGCTGGACCCCGAGCGGATCGAAGACGTGCTCGCCTCGCTGCTGGATCGCCGGCAGGAGAGCGTCGAGCGGCGCAGCCAGCACATCGCCGAGTTGAACCAGCGCGCGGCCGAGGCCGATATGCGGCTAAAGCGGCTCTACGAGGCTATCGAGGCGGGCTCGCTCGACCCGGCCGAATCCGCCCTCGGCGAACGCATCGCGGGCCTTACGGCGATACGGGATCAGGCACGGGCCGACGCCGTAAGGACCGAGGCCATGCTGAAAAGCTCGGCCCACAAGGACCTCACAGGGGCGGCCGTGCGAGAACTGGCGAGCGAGGCGCGCACCGGGCTTCGGCTCGAAAAGGGCGGCTATCGGCGGGATCACGTCCGGGCTTTCGCGCAGCATGTCGAGGTCGCGGACGATGCGATCTACATCAACGGCAGCAAAAACACGCTGTTGAGGGCGCTGATAGCCACTAAGGGAGGGAAATCGGCGGGAATCGGCGTTCCCGGTTTTATACCGAAGTGGCGGATGGGGTGAGATTCGAACTCACGGTACGGTTACCCGCACGGCGGTTTTCAAGACCGGCAATGCCAACGGCCATTCTGTCGCCAAATCAATATGATAGCAGGGACCGAAGTCGGAATTTCGGGACTTTGTCCGGGATTTCGAGCGCCGCCCAGCTCACGCCATCAAGCAGATGCCCCTAGCGGTTGATAGGCGGCTTGGAACAGTAAGCCCGCGCAGACTCCCGGTTCGGACCGCTCCCTGCTGCGCACTCACTTCCTGCAACGTTCAAAGCGCGATATTAACCCCGCTATCTGGTTTGTGCTGGGGGGAAGTAATGAGCGAGCTGCATTCGAGGCCACTATCTATCCAGTCCGTGTATGGGCTGTATCGCGATGGCAAGCTTCATGTAAATCGACGCTACCAACGTAAGTTAGTTTGGACTCTCGTGGAGAAACAAAAATTAATAGATTCAATACTAAACAAGTATCCGATTCCTGCGATACTTTTGGCGGAGCGCCCAGATAGCAGCGGATCTTATGAGATTATAGACGGCCTTCAGCGTCTGCATGCAATCCTTTCATTCATAGAGACATCATTTTCTACGAACGACGATCGAGTTTTTGACATTGAGCACTTCCCGACTGCGAAGGCGGCAGCGGAAGAAGGTATCTTTGTAGCGTCGGATGAAACGCGCAAACTCACTCCGCGAGAAGTGAGCGGGATTCTGGACTACGAACTTGCCTTGTCCACGATGCGGGGTGCGAGCGAAGCCGAGATCAATGAGGTGTTCGATCGAATCAATACCTATGGGCACCGGCTGAGTGACCAGGAACGCCGCCAAGCAGGTGTGCAGAATGAATTTTCAACGCTGGTGCGCCAAATTGCCTGCACTTTGCGTGGCGACGAAACCACCGAAATCGTGCCCCTGCGAAAAATGCCCTCCATTAGCATTGACCTACCCAAGGCTAAACATGGATATCAGGTGCAAGCCGATCAAGTTTTTTGGGTCGAGCACGGAATATTGCGAGCCTCAGAACTAAGGGACAGTGAAGACGAACAATGCATTGCTGACATAATTGCATGCATCGCAACTGGAGAACTAATTTCACGCTCGAAAGATTCCTTAGATGAGATATATACCGAGGGATCTGCTCAACAAAAACGCGTTGCGACTGCCCTTTCGGTGTATGGCGCACGCGAACTGGCGGACGAGTTCAAGTATTGCGTTGACCAAATAACAGCTGTGTGCGCTACTGATGGCGACACGAAACTACGTCAACTTCTCTTTGAAGTAACCAACACCAATGGATTTCCATCCGTATTTGCTGCAATCTTACTTGCATTTCATGAGATAATATTCCTTGATAAAAAGGTTATTACCAATTCTTCTGGCTTAAAGAAAGCTATGCGTGGCATCGCGCGCCGCATTAGCAGCGGTCAAAAGGCAACATCACCGGCCCAGCGGCGTGCGAACATAGATACTGTCAAAGGACTCGCCTCGCCGCACTTTGTGAGCAGCGACAAGCCCATATCGGTCTATGCCAACCATACTACCGCCGACATCGACGCCAAGATCAGACGCTCAGAGATTGAGGCCGCAGACTACGAGCTGAAACAAGGCCTGCTTACACTGGGGCCGAACAGGACTCGCGACGCCAGCATCATAAACAAGATTTTGAAAACTATCTGCGCCATTGCCAACAACGGGCCCGGGCGAAGCGGGCATATCTTCATTGGGGTAGCCGACAAGCAGGCTGATGTGGACCGCATCAAAACCTTGGATGGAGTAGATGGACGAGCAGTAGGAACACGCCACGTTGTTGGGGTCACAAGGGAGGCTGCCGCGCTGAACATATCGATCGAACAATACTTAGAAATTTGGAAAAATGAAATTGAAGAATCGCAGCTCAGCGCACCTCTAAAGCATAGTGTATTGTCGTCAATTCAATATAATTCATACTATGGCTTAGGAGTTATCATTATCACCATACATGCGCAAAAAGAGCTCTCTTATTTCGAAGAAAAAATCTATTGGCGCAAAGTAGACTCGACCTGCTCGGCGACGAAGCCCGCCGACATTGCAGCGATCGCCCAGAGGTTCTGATGAGATGGGCGGCTGCAGCCGCCCTTGAACCGCTGATTAAGAGTCCGGCCATTTTGTCGGTTGCTCAATGGGTTACATCCAAAATGGGAATGATCCCAGCTATTTGGAATCAATACGTTATGGCCGATTGGCAAAACGCCGCTATGCCTATTTCTGGCTCAGCGTGACGCCCCGCATGGGGTCCGAGACGCCAGCCCCTCACTTCCCCCATGTGTGAGGGGCTAGTTTTTTGCGGCGCGCTCAAACACCTCCAGCGCATCATCCGCCAGTGGACGCTGCAATGCGCTCGCCTCACTCCACGGCGCCCGCATCCACGTCTCAATCTCATCCGGCTCTGTCAGTATAACCGGCATGGCCTTGGGGTGGATTGGCCGCACCACCTCATTGGGCTCGCAGGTCAAAAACGCAAACAGATCAGCCGTCTCCCAGCCTGTCTTGATCTTGCGCACGCCCTCCCAGCCGCGCAGCTCAATCCCGGCAAAAAACGCCAGCGGCTCTGGACCGCCATTGGCCAGCCGGAACCAGATTGGCGTGTATTTCCCACCTTGATCCCTGCCAGGCTCTGCGAACGCCGTGAATGGCACCAGGCATCGATGCTCCGGCGTCAGCCACGGCTGCCAGTGTCGAGATTTGGTGTTGCGGACGTTAGTTGTGCCGCTGTCCGGTTCCATCCTGAGCAACTCGTCAAAATCGACGTCTTTGCCCTTAGCGCGCAATCTGTCGGCGCGGTTGGAGGCGGCCTGATAGATGGCCTGCCGCGATGACGGCATGCCCCAACGGGCCATCGCCAGCACGCGCTCGCCATCCTGATTGCGCACGATGGGCGCCATGTAATCGGGGTAGACGTCGCCGGGCTGGAGGTTGCCGGCCATCGACCGCATGGCCCGGGCAAGATCAATGATCGCCTGCGGCCCCCTGGTCTGGGTGTAGAGATTGCACATCGTCCGGGCCTCCATCGCCTCGCAGCGGCGTCGCCTCGCGCGGCTCTGGCTTGAGCATGTCCGGCCTGACAGCCACCGGCAAGCGCCGCCAGTCAGTAGGCGGCAGGTCGGGCGCCAGCGACCTGTACAGGTCGTAGCAATAGCCGGTGCATTTCATGCCGTATTTTTGCGGCTTCCGGACCCGCTCATCAGCCCACTTGCACCCGCGTCGAAACCGGGCCAGCAAATACCCCATGGTGACCCGGTGCCCATACTTGGCCGCACAGGCAACGGACCGGACGTCCGCGCGACGGCGGCAATAGTCGCACCGAAACCGGATCAAGACATACGGATATTCGCGTAACTCCGTTTCAAGCGTCGGCTGGCCAACAAATGTGGGCGGCGGTTTTTTGTCCATGTTCCTGCCTCGCTCATGAGAACGAAATAGGAACATCGACCGTTCCGAGTCAATGCGGCGACGTTGCCGCTTGCACTGCCTGCTGGCCTGCGTGGGAACGAATCACCGGCTGACAGGTTCTGATTCGCATCGGAGCGACGGAGGGCGCAAAATGGCCCCGCGAACCTACTGGAAGGGATATCTGAAGATGTCCCTCGTGACCTGCCCGGTGCAGATGATGCCGGCGACCAGCGACAACGAAAAAGTCCGGTTCCACACACTCAACGCTAGGACGGGCAACCGCGTGGTCAGCCAGTTTGTCGACGCGGAAACTGGCAAGCCGGTTGACGAAGATGATGAGGTCAAGGGCTACCCGCGCGGCGAGGATGAGTACGTCCTGATCGAAGACGAAGAGATTGAGGCCGTGGCGCTGGAAAGCGTCAGGACCATCGACATCGACATGTTTACGCCGGCCGACAGCATCGGCTGGATCTGGTACGACACCCCCTACTATCTGATGCCAGATGGCGAGGTGGGCGAGGAAGCATATTCCGTAATCCGGGAGGCGATGCGCTCCACCGGGATGGTCGCCATATCGCGATTAGTGATTGCCCGGCGTGAGCGCGCCATAATGCTTGAGCCGCGCGGTCAGGGCATCGTGCTGTGGACCCTGCGGTATGGGGATGAGGTCCGCGACGCGTCCGATTATTTTTCCCGCGACGATGGAAAACCCGATCCGCAATTGATGAAGCTCGTCACGCGCCTGATCGATGAGCGCACCTCTGACTGGTCGCCCAAGATGGTGCATGACCCGGTGCAGGAACGCCTCCTGGACCTGATCAATGAGCGCAAATCCACGCGGAAGCCCAAGCGAAAGGCCCGCCCGGAGCCGGCGACCGAGGAAGTACCTACGAACGTCGTCAGCATCTTCGACGCGCTGAAGCGCAGCATTTCCAGCGAGAAAGCCGGAAGCTCCCGGCGAAAGGAATAATCTGGCAACGACCAGTGTTGCGGAGCTACAAGGGACAGATGACGCAGCTATCGCCCCAGCCGAGAATTAGACTGTCGAAGCTACGCGACATTGGCTGGAGGCTTTGGGACCCAATCGGCCTGCTGAGGGCCAATGGCCCGTCATCGGGAAATTGGGATGACGAAGCGAACCTCGGGTTTGCTGATGAGTATGACACCTATCTGATCTCTGCCGCGTCTCAGTTGCGGCAAGGCGTGCCGAGCGCCCAGGTTGCAGACTATCTCGTCCAGATGGAGTGCGAATACATGGCGCTCCGCAGGGATCCGACAACGCGGAAGCGGGCTGAGGCAGTTGTCACTGCATTGCTGGCGGATCAGTCGATCTGGACCTGGCCTGATGAACAAGGAAAATTCGGCCAGAGCGACTGATTTCGCCACTTCCCACGGTCACGCCTTGGGCAAAGTGGGCGGCGGGGCCTTGTCCCGCCAGTGGCGCGCCCATCGCAGCAACATCTCCGCAACCGTCATCCCGCAAAGCCCGAGAAAAAATCCCACGGCTCCGGTCACCTCGCCGGGTGAGCCGCCCCATGCCGCATACCATTGGGCAGCGACACGGGCGGCCGGTGGGGTGAGATAGCCGGCGGTGATGGCGCCCACGACGGCGGACGTCAGCCGCATGGGCCAGGTGTAGGAGGGGTTGACCAGCCCACGGACCAGGCCGCCGCCGAGGCCGGCCGCAACATCGATCCCGCGCACTCCCAGCCAGTAGGCCAGCAGATCAGGCGGCGGCGCATCAGCCATAGATCACCTCGCTCTGACGTTATCGGCCTTGGTTGCCGCCGCTGTGGCGATATCCGTAACGACCGTTTTGACCTGTGGCAGGGCGGCCACCTGCTCAATCTTGGCAAGGGGGCGGTTGGCCCACAGGCCCCATACAGCAGCGGCCGCTGCCACAATGAGGCCGGCCGTCTCCTCCAGCCCTTCGAGGGGAACCCAGCCCTTGCTGGCGGCCCACGTGCCGGCGACAATGAGCAGGTAGCGCAGGAGCATCATGGCCGTGGTCATTTTGCGGCTCCCTTGCGAGCAGCCTCAATCGCCGCATAAGCCGCCGCGAGGCTGGTGATCGCCGTCGCTACAGACGTGGGCGGCGACGCGCAAAATGTGCGGACCACGGCCCGGGCGTCCTGGGCGGCCATCTGGACTTTTGCCGGCGCGAACAGATCGACGGCCAGCGCCGCCGTCTGCACCTCGACGCAGTAGCTGGCGAGCTTGCTGCTCGCCTGCTCAATCTTGGGGTCGATCTTTGTGGCGCCCACGACGGTGGCGACGCCCGCTGCGATCTGGCCCCAGGCAGTGGGGTTATTGGCCGACTGGCAGGCGGCGAGCGCCAGCATGCCGATGGCGGCCGCCATCAGTTTGAGGATCTGCATGTTGTCTCCGGGGATTTGCGCCGGTGGCGCGGGGGTCAGGCTGCGCCGAGGGTGGCCCAGGTGTTGCGGCCGACAACGCCGTCGGCCGTCAGGTGCTCGCGCCGCTGGAAAGCGATCACGGCGTCATGGGTCTGGCCGCCAAAATCCTTGTCGACCTTGAGGGATGCGCCGGCGGCGTTGAGCAGGGTTTGCAGGGTGGCGACGTCGGGTCCCTTTGCCCCGCGACGCAGCACCGGCATGCGGCCCAGCGGCGGCGTGGCCGGCTCGCTGTTGCCGGCGCGGACCAGCGCATCATGCAGCGACGCCCGGGTGGCGGGGCCAGCGACGCCATCGACAGTCAGGCGATTGTCCGACTGCCACGCCCGCACCGCATCCGGCGCATAGCCCAGCGCCACCAGAGCCAGCCGCGTGTAGCACTCCAGCCGGTCGGCGTAGCCGTTGAGCCCGCCGTTGATCCGGCGGGTGATCATCTCGTTGTCGCCCCTGTCGGCGTAGGCGTTGAGGCCGCGCGTGTCCCAATACCAGATCGCGCTCAGCCCCTCCCAGGGGTCGGTGTTGATGCGCTCCGGCTCAGCCTCAAAATCCGGCGCCGATGGATCGATTTTGCGCGCCCAGCCCGTGTAATCCCGGTGATTGTAGCGGCCCGTGCACTGGATCGGACCATGCCCCCGGAACCTGTAGCCGTCGCCCGGCTGGGTGTTGCCGAGGTCGGCGCGGCCTTCATAGCGCTGCTGCGCCGGCGTCGGGCCCCAGACCTCCCGGTCATGCTTAAACTCGCCGCTCTCGTGCATGATCTGGGCGAGATACGGGACTTGGCGATGCAGGCGATCGAGGCCGACGCCGGGGCCATACTGGTCCAGCGCCATCATGACGGAGTTGAGATTGCCCGCGTCAGGCGTGCGTCGGCACGCCCTGCGGACCTGTGCAGCGGTCAGCATGGATCACCCCAAAAAGATTCCCGCCAGAGGCGGGTGCGGTTGTCGTCAGGATAAGTCGCTGATCACATCTGGATGGACGATGAATCAACCGAGCCATCAGTTGACCCCGGCAGCACGCTGGTTGGCTGGCCGTTAAGGTTGAGCACGCTCATGTGGTTGATGTTGCGCCTGGGTCCAACGGGGGTCGCCGGTCCAGCCAACGTATTGCCGATGTACTGGATTGTACCTCGCGGCCAAGTGGTAATAAACCCGCTCGACCACTGCGGCGATCCAACCAGGTTAATGGTGGTGCTCTCAACAAACACATGACCATATTGCACGAACAGGAATGATTTCATTGACCCGATAAGGTAAATGTCTGCGTTCAGGATCTGCATTATGGCCTGGCTATCGTGGACCCATATCGCGGAGTCCCCGAATGATCCGAAAACCAAATCGTTGCTGACGCTTGCCAGTGAGAGATAATTGACTTTGATGCCGCAACCGGTCGTTGCGTATAATTCCATCGCGCCATAGCTGACAGACGTGGCGCCCGACACCTCCTGCGTAAAGGTGTTGCCGCTCGCGCTTGTAAGGCGGGTTTTGCTCGACCCTGCCCCACGGATATGCAAGCTGCCTCCGCCGACTAGCGGCTTGATCTGGACGTTTTCGGTGTAGATTTTCTGCGAGCCCTCATCGACCGCAACAATAGTGACGTCGAACCCGTTGAAATCCAGTGTCACCGCCTCGTTGACGGCGCGCTGGTACGTCCTGAATGCCAGACCAGAGGTCGCGCCACGGCCACTGTTGGCGTCGTTGCCGTCCGTCCTGACGTAGTAGGTCCGGTTCGCGTAAAGGCGCTCCCTGATTCCGAGATTGTTCTGCCCATTCGCCATCTGCGCGCTGTTCAATCCCTGCGAAGCAGTGTCAATGCGAACAAATCTGCCATCAGCTGCTGGCTTCGCATAATAGTCGCTTGGGTTGAATGTCGCTGCGTCTGCGGCGGACTGCGCTGCAGCCCGTGCGTGGTGCTTCGCGCTGTACTCGTCCCCTGAAACAGGCCCATCAGTCCTGATCGCCCAGTTCTGGGCAACCGTCACGCTGCCAGCTGCAGCCGCTTCGGAACTACTTGCAGCATCGGCAGCACCCACGGCAACACCGGCCGACCCCGCAGCCTGCGTCGCATGGTACTTCGCGCTATAGCCTTCACCGGGGGCCACCTCGCCATTGGCCTGCGTAGCCCATGCCTTCGCCCTGTCCGCTTCGTCGCTCGCTTCGCCTGCATGGTATTTTGCGCTATACCCCTCTCCGGCAACGACCTCGCCACTGGCTTGCGTTGCCCACGCCCTCGCAAGACGGGCATTCTGCAGAGCGCTCACGCCTTCGCCCGTTTCGACCTCGCCAGCCTCCTGCGTGGCCCACGCCTGCGCGAGCGCGGCGGCAGCCTGCGCCATCTCGGTGCTGAGGGCCGCGTCGCCACGCAGCGTCTGACCGACTGACCAGTCGCCGGTCACATCCGACAGCTTGGCGTACAGGCGGAAGGGATCGTCCTGGCTGGTCGTGACCTCCAGAAACGTAAAGCCCTCCGGCTCCGCATCGTGGAGCGACCGTTTGGCGATCGGACCCGCCGCGTTGACGGCAACCGGCAGGCCGCCGCGCACCTTGACCAGCAGATCGTTGACCGATTTGTGCAGCGTCACGGCCGATGACCACTCAGGCGCCGTTGGCATCAGCACCCAGGCGGCGCTGTCGGTAACGTTGGCGCCGGGCCAGCCATAGGCCAGCGTTAGCTCCGACGTGGAGACGATCGCGGCCACCGGCACGGACAGGCCGCCGCAGTTAAATGTGTCGCCCGGCCATCCGACAAACTGCGTCAGATGGCCAAGCACCGTCGTTGACCCGGCCGCGACCGAGACCGTGTTTTCGTCCGCCATCAATGTCTCCGGGATCAGTCCTGCGGCGCCGGGTCCGGCAGGTGTTTGGGATGGAGCGCCTTGACGCGCTCACAATGCAGCAGCCATTCGGCTGTTTTCGGCGGCAGCGAAAGACCCTGCTCGCGCAAGGCGCGGGCAAGCTCGGCAACGGCGTCCAGCTGGTCGCCGACCGGCATATACGCCACCGCGCGCAGGCGGCGGGCGTCGCCGGTAATGCGCACGGATTTCAAGGGGCGGCCTCCATGACAAACTCTCCATCTGTGTAAGGGACGCTGGCGACACGGACACGGTAGCGGCCGGGATAATCGCACCCCAGCAACAGCGCCGTGGCGTCGGCGTCGCCGGGCGTGACGTCGATCGTGGTTACGTCGCCGGCCGGGTCCGTAACCGTTACAGTGCAGGGGATCGGCAGGCCGGACAGCAGGTCGCCCTCCAGCCGGGCCGGGCACGCGGCCCGGGCGCGTCGCCTCGGCCTCACGCCAGAGAGATCGACATAATGCAGGCCGGGATCGGCGGACTGGCGCAGGTAAACCCAGCCGCGATCCGCCTCCAGGCGCTCAAGCGCCGCCAGCGACATGCCGCCAGTCTCAAGGATGCGCCCCGTCTCCGGGCAATAGCGGGCAAACGGCGTCAGCCGATCCCAGTCATTATGCCGGCCGGTATGACTGCGGTCGCCGGCGGCAAAGGCCGCCAGGCGGCGCTGTTTCGGCGAGTGCGCTGGCGTTGTCATTTTGACGCCTCCATAACCACGATGTTGACGCCACCGCCGTAGGAATCCTGCGCCTGATACTCGTAGTATCCGGCTCCGGGCGCGTCGCGAACGATCAGCGTGGTTTGCAGGAGATACCAGGCAAGGCTGGTGCCGGAGCCGGCCTGAAAATAGTTATTGGGCAAGCTGTCGATCTGCCCGCCATTGCGCCGCACAGTCAGGCCGCCAACCGTCGCGCCTCGCGGGATAGTAGGCGTGCCGCGATAATACGCCTGGATGATCACCGCCCCTGTCCCGCGCAGGTTGATGCCAACCGTGGCCGTGGTGTCGCCGCTGGCGGACACCACCTGCGAGATAGCGCCATTGCGGACATGGATGTTGTCGACTGTCAGATTGCCGATCTGCGCCGACGCCGTGATGATGTTGGTCGCGGCGAGCTTGCTGCCGTAAATCGACCCGTCAACGACCAGATCGCCGCGCAGGCCGAGCGTGTAGCTCACCGCCCCGTCCATGCGCCGGACGCCGTTGAGCACCATGCCGCCGGTCACGCCATCGATGCTGCCGGTGACCGCCCATTGCACCGACATGCCATTGATCGACGACGTGTGCGTGGTCAGCGTCGCCGTATGGCCGCCGACAGTTGTTTGCAGCACGCCGATCTGCGTCGCCTGCGCGCCCTGCGCATCCGACACCGCCGTCAGTTGGCTGGTGATCGTGGCCTGGTTGTCGTCAACCTTGGCGTCCAGCGTGGTGATCTGCTGCGCCAGCGCTTCCGTCTGCGTCGACCTGACGGTGATTTCCTCGATCAACGCCGCCTGCACACCCTCCAGTTGCGCCAGAAACGTCGTGATTTGCTGCGCCAGCGCCTCTGTCTCGGAGGTGCGGACGATCCTTTCCTGGCTGATCGCCGCAATGGTTTTGCCGACCCGGGCGGCCAGCGACACCCGCAACTGGTCCTCGGCAATGCTGGCCGCCATGGCGTCCGAGGCCAGCTGCTCAACCCGATCCTTGAGGTCCGCCAACGCCTGGCGAATGGTGCCAGCGCCAAGCTCGCTGATTGACCTGATATCCTTGCGCAGCTGCTCCTGCAGATCTGCCATCTCGATCAGGATCGAAGCAATCTCGTTTGAAATCAGCGGCTTGAAGGTGCGAAACGATGAGAACACCCGGGGTCCGACGACGCCGGAAGCGCTGATCGCGTGCGCCCGGATGTAGACGTCCTGATCCTCGACGTGGCGGATGGCGAAAGTGCCGGACGTCTCGGGCCCATCTGACACCAGGTCGGCCGTGGACCAGTTGTCATAAGAAACCTCGACCACATAGCGCGCCGCCGAGCGGGCCTCGCCAACTGACCACTCCATGTTGAGGGCCGTTGTGTGCTGGAGCGCATAGGCCCGCACCCAGGGCACAACCGGCACCGTGGGGCCAAGGATATCCTCCACGCCCGGCACTGGCGGCTGGGGCGGCGGGACCTCTCCCAGCGCCACCCAGACCTGCGGGTTGTCGGCGATGGCCTCGATATTGACCCGATAGCGACTCTGCGGCTCGACCGATTTGACCAGATAGGGCTCGGCGATCTCGACCAGCGGGCCGATCAGCACCGAGGTCATCTCGTCGCCATCCGCCTGCCAGAGGCTGCCCCACGCCACCGGCGGATCGTAAAACGCGCCAACGGCAGCGACGTCATCGGCGTTGGCGACAACGATGTTGGGCGCAGCCCCCTGCGTCACCCGCACCGGGCCAAACTCCCTGTTGGCGCGATCGCGGACATACATATAGCTGTCGGCCGCCACCGCGACGTCGGTATCGAGGGTGAGCACGTACCCTGCCCGCCCCATGACGCCGGCGGCGCGGGCGCCGTCGCCCATAAACCATGCGTCGACCAGCGCCGGATCGCCCCGGCGCATCAGCCGCCCCTCAAGCTCCGTGGTAAATGAGCGCCGCTCGCGGCGGTAATAGGCGCTGGCCGCCAGCCAGGTCGCCATCATATGCGCATGCTCATAGCTGGAGACGCCGGCCATCTGGTAGCGTCGGGGCGTAATGGTTGGCGTCCCGAAAAACTTGCGCACCTCGGCGCGGCGGGCCGGGTCGGCGTTGGGGCTGTACTCGACGATCACGTCTGCCGCGCCATCCGTCAGCGACAGATCAAACTCGCTGGCCGAGGTGCCGCGCACGATCTGCCGGCGGGTGATGGCGTGCTTGCGGGCAAGGCGCGGCTCATCGCGCGTCAGTGACCAGGCGTTGCCGAGGCGGGCCGGCTGGGCGCGGATGACGCCAAGAACCGTCTCAGCCGCTTCATAAACCGAGACGGGGCCACGGATCACGCCGTCAAAAGTATCCAGCGACGTCAGCGTGTTGCGATAGTGCAGGATGCGGTCCAGATCCAGATCGCTGTCGGCGCAGCCCGCGCCATAGGTCCGGCCGTTGATGGTCCCGCGCATGATGTCGGCAAAGGCGTCGATCGCCTTGCGCGTCTCCTGCAAAAACCAGCCGCCGCCGGTCCACACCGGCAAGCGGGCAATGGCCTCGACCTTGATGGCGTTAAAGGCCGTGACGCCAAGCGCCTTACCGCTGCGCACCTTGATCGCCAGTTCGGTGACGTGCGGCCGGACGATGGTTTCCGACAGCCAGGCGCGCATGCCATCCCACAGGATGGCGTTGGTCACATCGGTAACCCGATCGTTGCCCGGCACCTTGTCCGCCACGGTATTGCGGGCGCGGATCAGGTAGCGCTTGCCCTCATCGACCGTGACAAACCGCGTGAAACGCAAAGGCTTGGTCGATTTCTGATAACCGCCATCGGCGTACAGCACGCTCCAGCCGCTGATCGGGTTGTCATCCTCATCGCACTCGGCAACCTGGAATTCCACGCCCCATTGCATGGGGCCGGTGTCGGAGCCGTTTTTGTTCGTAAACGTCGAGAAAACGCCTTGCGGCAGGGAATAGTCCAGCTGGACGCGGCCGGATTTGCGCCCGACCGGAGTCAGCGGGAATGGCCCTGTCCATGGCAACACCGCCTCGGGGCGTGGAAGCTCCTGACTGGTGACGCTCTGCGAAGAGATGACGGCGGCCGGCACAAGGTCCGAGGTCTGCCCAGGCTCGATGATCTCGATCTGGGCGCCCGCAAACGGCGCGGTTGTGCCGCCGGCCCGGGTCCACATCACCGCGTCGCCCACCTTGATCGTTTCGACGGTGCAATAGCCCAGGGTCAGCGTCATGCGCTGATACAGGTCCTGATCCTCGCCAACATTGACGACATAGGCCGGCTGCGACAGGTCCGGCTCTATCCACGCCCGGCCGTACAGCCGGGGGATGCGCTCGCCAGCGCGCGGCAGGTTGCCGCCGCCGGTGACGCCATAAACCTTGTCGTCGCTTTGCTTGTCCTTTGTCTTGGCGGCGCGATTGAGCAGGTATGAAGCGCCAACGGCGATGCCGGCTGTAAGGCCGGCCGCGACAATTTTGCCGGTGAGCGTAAGAGCGCCGACCGCGCCAAATGTGCCGGTCAGGCCAGCCGCTCCCGCAAGGGCGCCAACCGCGTAGGGCATGGCAATGGCGAGGGCCAGCATGCCGACGGCCATGCCAATCTGCTTTCCGGCCTGCCGGCCGCCGCCTGCGCCATCGCCCAGCGGCAGGGTGGTGATGGCGACGACATCATCCGGCCCGACCAGCGTATCGCGCCATGCGCCGCGCAGGCGCACGGTGTCGTCGGTCGGCAGGCAGCCGCCCTCGCCGCCCCGGCGATGCACGGACACGATAACCGGGCGCGAGCGGTCGCCATGTCTGGCAACGATGGTCGACAGCCGCCGCCTGCGGCGGTCAAGCGTCACCGGCGGCGCGAGCGGAAGCCCGCGCACGTTCTGGCGCAGCACAAGGGTCAATATTACTATCTCTTTGCTTTGGATATTTTTTGGGGGAGGAAGAGGTGGCTAAGGCTAAGCAGGAGCATCTCAACGGGGCTTTGGAAGCGTGCGCCATGAAGGCTGCTTACATGAACCTTGTTATCCAGATCGCAGCCTCAAACGGACAGGCGGGCGATATAATTGACAAAATCGAAGAGCAGTTCGCTGCGACGGTGAAAAACGTCGCCCCCAACGCTTCCTCGGACACTTCCGACAGCATGCTGAACGAAGCGATTGACCATACGCTCAATTCCATGCGCCAGATGTTTGATGAAATCCGGTTCGATCTGCTCTGAGACGATCGGCAGGGCTTTTGACTAGGCTCCGGACCTATAAAAACGGTTTCGCTTTTAAGCGCTTTCTGATTCAAGGCTCCCGAAGGGAGCCATCGGATGGACACGCACGTTTTCTGGCTGACGGACGAGCAGTTCGCGCGGCTTGAGCCGCATCTTCCAACAGATACCCGCGGCAAGGCCCGGGTGGACGACCGACGCGTTATCAGCGGGATTGTGCATGTCTTGAAATCGGGTTGCCGCTGGGTGGATGCGCCCCCGATCTATGGCCCGAGGAAAACGCTCTACAACCGGTTCGTTCGCTGGGCGGACAAGGGCATCTGGCAGAACATCTTCCACGCTCTGGCGGCAGCGGGCGGCCCTCCGGCTCAGGTCCTGATCGATTCATCGGCGGTTAAAGCGCACCGGTGCG
>Ga0182742_1003213_pt1 | contig 16474 bp, 14 predicted proteins | sample eDN5th37CBELigMG_FD_128880 | JGI IMG/M metagenome (GOLD analysis project Ga0182742, IMG submission 128880) | Enriched Miracle-Growth compost microbial communities from Emeryville, California, USA - eDNA 5th pass 37_C BE-Lig MG (version 2)... ...
AAATGCTTTAAGCTTGCTTGCTTTATGATCCAATCAGCTGTACTTGGCATAATTTGCATTAAGCCAGATGCTCCTTTAGCTGAGGATAATCCTGGTTTAAAGTTTGATTCAACCTTAATAATTGCTGCTATAAGATGAGTATCTATATTATATTTTTGGGCATGCTGCTGAATTTCATCCTCATACTCAATCGGATAAAGTATTTTACCTAACCAATCGGACTTCATAAACAATAACACTAATAAAATAATAGCAAGCAATAACAGAAACCTTTTTTTTATCTTCATTTTGGCTTCCTCTCAGCCATAAATTGTTGCACCTGTTTATAGGTTTCTTCTTCCGTTCCGCTATTATCAATAACCCAGGTCGCTTTATTTTTCTTTTCCTCTAAACTCATTTGCAGCGAAATTCGATGCTCAGCTTCTTCTCTCGAAATATGATTTCTGTTCATTAAGCGATTGACTTGAGTTTCATAATCCACATACACAACTAAAATTCCTTCATATAAATGCTCTTGCTTAGTTTCATATAATAATGGTATATCAGCAATAATTAATCCATCTGGATGGTCATTTTTTAAAGCCTCAAATTGATGCAGCATGTAAGCACGAATAGCTGGATGTGTAATCGCTTCTAGCTGCTTGAGCTTGTCCTTATTTGAAAACACAATATTCCCTAATGCTTGTCTATTTATTGTCCCATCTTCATTTAAAATAGCTTGTCCAAATTGTAATACAATTTGATTATAGGCAAGTTGACCAGGTTCCACGACAAGACGTGCAACCTGATCAGCATCAACTAGTAATGCTCCTTGTTCAACGAGCAATTTACTTACTGTACTTTTCCCACTTGCAATACCACCTGTTAAGCCAATAATCATGTTTTACCTCCTAAAGCAGCTTAGAAGCCCCAATTACTATTAATATTATACTTGGTAGTATGCCTACAAAACGAATAAACTCAAACTGTGATAATTTTTTTCCTAACCACAGACCAGCCATTATAAATAAGCTGCTACTTAACATAATAGTTAATACGGTTAAAATAACCGGTAAATGTAAAAATGCTGCACCTATCCCAGCACCAAACGCATCTAGTGATAATGCTAAACCTAGCATTATCGCCTCGGTAGCAGAAATCGAACCAGAGCGGTCAACGTCTGCTGTTTGTGGTGTTCGAAGAATTTGAATAACTAAACCTAGTCGTTTTAAATTAAGTGTTAAAACGGTAGAGTTTGAATGTACTTTAACCTCTTGTTGACTATCCTCTGCGGTATAGTCCATGACATTATCCTGCTCTTCTTGTCTTGCTTGCTTCATATACTGATAGAAGCTCCATATACCGATTAAAATTAATATTATGGCACCAATATATTTAGAATAATGTAATGGTACAAATGCTTTAAGATAATCGCCAACAAGCATGGCAATAAAAATAACGCTCCCCGAACATAAAGCTAAAATGAATATGGAAACTAGCGATATTTTTATACTACGCAATCCATATGTTATACCAACTCCACAGCTATCAATACTAACGGCAATTGATAACATAATTAAGGATAAGAGTATAGACATTAAAGCCATCCTCCTGATGCATATATTTTACAGACATTTCTGAACTGTAAAGTATCATATGCAGGAGAATGGTTTTGTGTTTCTGCCTATTTATTTAGCATGCTTCATCGGCTGACACTTTAAGCAAAAATGAGTCCCTCGTCCGCCAACGACTGTTTTCACTATAGGCTTTTGACAGGTTGGACAGGCTTCATTTTTTTTACCATAAACATTTAACTGCTGCTGGAACATCCCCATCTCACCTTGTCCATTTACATAAGACTTTATAGATGAACCACCTGCTTCAACCGCTGCAGTTAAGGTATTAACAATAGCTAAATGCAGTCGTTTCCACTCGGCAGTTGTCAAAGAGTCTGGCGTTCGTTCAGGATGGATGCCTGCTAAAAATAATGCCTCATCTACATAAATATTCCCTAGTCCTACGATTAATTCTTGATTTAATAATAAAGGTTTAATTTTAGATGTTCTATTTTGTAATTTTTCTCGTAATAGTTTAGCGGTAAACTCATCGCTAAACGGCTCAATACCTAATTTACTTAATGGAGGTAACTTTAAATCGTCCCCTGCTTTATATAAATGCATGGTCCCAAACTGACGAACATCCTTATATCTAAGCTCTGTCCCATCTTCAAATGTAAATAGCACATGTGTATGCTTCTCTACTGTATCTTCTGCATGAAATAAGCCGTAACGTCCTTCCATTCGAAGATGAGAAACTAATACTAGGTCATCTAATATAATGCGAAGAAATTTCCCTCTACGCTCTACTCTTTCAATCGTATGTCCTATTAATTGAAGACAAAACTGCTGTATATCATCAGGATGCTGGATGATGCGCGGTAAAAGGACCTTTACCGCGGCTATTTTTTTTCCGCTAACAAGCTCAGTTAATGTTCTTGCTACCGTTTCAACCTCTGGTAATTCAGGCATAGCTACACCTCAACCTATTATTTTGCTTCATACCAACTTTTACCTATGCTAACGTCCGCACGAAGAGGGACGTTTAGCTGCATAGCTGATTCCATGACCTCAGGCACAAGCTGCTTCATCAATTCTAGCTCATGAGGAGGCACTTCAAAAACAAGTTCGTCATGTACTTGTAGAAGCATTTTACTTTGCAAGTTTTTCTCTTTAAGTGCTTGGTCCATATTGACCATAGCTAGCTTAATAATATCAGCTGCCGTTCCTTGAATAGGAGTATTCATAGCTATACGCTCAGCAAATGAACGTAGATTAAAATTAGAAGACTGAATGTCTTTTACATAGCGACGACGATCTAACAGCGTGAGTACATAGCTTTTTTCTTTAGCCTGAGCAACAATATCAATCATATATTGCTTAACGCCGCTAAACACAGCGAAATATTGATCAATAAAGGCAGCTGCTTCCTTACGAGTTATACCAAGATTTTGTGATAGACCAAAATCACTAATGCCATACACGATTCCAAAGTTAACTGCTTTTGCTGATCGACGCATATTCGAATCTACTTCCGCTTCGGTTACACCAAATACATCCATCGCCGTTTTAGTATGAATGTCCATATTGTTTTTGAACGCTTCAATTAGCTTTTCATCTTTTGAAATATGGGCAAGCACACGCAGCTCAATTTGCGAATAATCGGCCGCTAATATAACCCAGTTTGGCTGTGAAGGAATAAACGCTTTTCGAATTTTACGTCCTTCCTCTAGTCTAATTGGTATATTTTGTAAATTAGGAAATTGACTGCTTAAGCGTCCAGTAGCAGCAATTGTTTGTCTATAGTACGTATGAATTTTGCCCGTTTGCTGACGAATTTCTTTCGTTAACCCTTCAATATAAGTAGACTGAAGCTTAGCTAATTGACGATATTCTAATATATTTGGAATGATAGGATGGTATGGTGCAAGCTCTTCTAGCACCTCTGCATCAGTTGAATAGCCGGTTTTTGTCTTTTTCTTAGGTGGTAAGCCTAGCTTTTCAAATAGCACCTCACCTAATTGCTTTGGCGAGCCAATATTAAATTCCATCCCAGCTAATTCATAAATAGATGACACTAGCTCATCAAGCTTTTGTTTAATTTCTTCACCCTGACGAAGCAGCTCAGCTTCCTCTACTTTAATACCGAGCTTTTCCATATTAGCTAAAATTGATGCTAATGGAGCCTCAAGCTCATAAAATAGCTTTTCCATATTAACATCATGTAATTGGCTATTTAGAGGCTCAATTAAACTTTCAATAACTGAAGCCTTTGTTGCAAGATGATTATATAGCTCTGTTTGCTCTGGTAGCTTTAGCTTTGCTCCCTTACCATACACCTGCTCATCGCTTGCTAATCGATAAATACCATTACGCTCTGCAAGTGTATGCAGCAATAAAGTACCATCCGTTTGATCAAGCAAATAGGCAACAAGCTGTAAATCATGTAAGAAACCATTTAATTCAATATTTAGCCAGCCTAACACAAGCTTAGCTTTATGTAGATCAAAGCCGTACTTAACAGCCTCTTCATCAGATAACCATGCTCTAAATGGTTGCAGCTCATCAGATTGAAGCGTCTGTTGATTTATAACAAATACAGTGTCACCAAAGGCAATACTTATAGCTACAAATTCTGCTGCATGTGGGTTTTCCCCAATTGCTTCAATATATAAGCCATGCTTTAAGCTTTGCTTAATATTATGTAATAACGCTTCAATCTCTTGTTTTTGATCTATAGATTGTAATGTAATAATATTTAACGCTTCCACCGCTTTTGCAGCTTCATCTGTAGATGTCCCACTTTCAGCCGTAACATTTAATCGCTCTATAACCGATTTAAACTCTAGCTTTTGCAATGTTGGTACTAATTGCTGCGGATTAAAACCATCATACTGCATGTCTTCAACTTTAATTTCTATTGGCACCTCACGATAAATAGTCGCTAATTGCTTACTTAATCGTGCAGAGTCAGCATTGTTTTCTAAGTTTTCTTTTAGCTTGCCTTTTTGCTTATCGATATTTTCCAGCACTTCTTCAACGGAAGGATATTGCGTTAAAAGCTTTATCGCTGTTTTTTCGCCTACGCCAGGAACACCAGGAATATTATCTGATGTATCTCCCATTAGTCCTTTTAAATCAATAATTTGCTTAGGACTTAACTGATACTTTTCAAAAATAGCGTCAGGCGTGTATAAATCAACATCTGAAACCCCTTTACGTGTTACGGCAATCGTAACATGCTTTGACGCAAGCTGAAGCATATCTTTGTCACCTGATACAACAATTGTTTCTATCTGTTTTTGGTCTGCTAGGTTTGTCAGTGTACCAATAATATCATCTGCTTCATAGCCTTCTATTTCATATTGAGCAATCCCAAACGACTTTATAAGCTCTTTTACAACAGGAAACTGCTCGGAAAGCTCACTAGGTGTTTTTTGTCTCCCGGCTTTATATTCTGAAAAAGACTCATGTCTAAAATTTACTTTACCTGCATCGAATGCTACAAGGACATGTGTTGGTTTATATTCTTCAAGCAGCTTCAATAACATTGTTGTAAATCCATATATCGCATTTGTATGCAATCCTTGTGAATTAGTTAGCGGTGGCATCGCAAAAAAAGCGCGATACGTAATACTATTTCCATCTATTAGCATCCATTTTTCCATATGAAGCTGCACCTCATTTAAAAATATTTTCACATATTTATCATACCACAAACGGTGATAAACATAAAAAAACTGGTCATTTAATTTGGTTTCTTATTCATCTTGCTAAGCTATAATAAACTGGAAAATAATAAAAAGAAATTAAATATCAATTATAAATATATGATTTATCGCTATAAACGATATTAAATAATAGTAATTGACTAATTATTCATATGAATGTAATATTATTAAAGTCTTTTTTATATTATTTTTGGGGGTTTTTTTCATGAAAGTTAATTTGAAAAACGCTATGGGAGTAACTAAAAATGTAAAGGTTGGCTTTAGCTGGACTACCTTCTTTTTCGGCTTCCTTCCTGCTCTATTCAGAGGCGACTTAAAATGGGCTGTTATTATGTTATTAATTGCAGCAATCATTGGTTCTTTTACATTTGGTATTGGTGCTACTGTAGTAAGCATCGTGTTCTCCTTTATCTATAATAAAATTTATATTAAAGGATTGCTTGAAAAAGGCTATGGACCTGCTACACAAGAAGATAGTGCGATACTTCAACAAAAAGGCATTATCTCAGTTAACTAACCTTCTATTATTAGTCGTATAGTTAACATAAAAGAAGCTTGAAAAAAATAGAAATTTCTATTTTTTCAAGCTTCTTTCTTTTTATATTAAAGCCTTAAGCGTCAAACTACGATATAGCCTTACGCATTTAAATCAGGTTTTTTGCCAGTTACTAGGTAAATTACACTTTCACCAATATTAGTTGCATGATCTCCAAAACGCTCTATATAGCGTGCTACGAAGCTAAGCTGCTGTGCTTGCGGAATATTTTTTAAATTCTCCTCCATAAGTACAACTAGCTCACGCACCACTTTTCCATATAACTCATCAACTTGATCATCGTCCTTAGCCATTTTATAGGCTAAATCTACATTTTCATGAACGAAGGATTGGATCGCTTCGTATGTCATATCTCCTACAATTTCACCCATTTGCGTAATATCATCTATAGGCTTAATAAGGGCTTTATCTTCAATAATGAGTACTGTTTCGGCAATATCAATGGCCAAATCTGCCATACGCTCTAGATCGTTTGCAATATGAAAAGCAGCAATAATACGACGCAAATCCTTAGCAACAGGCTGCTGAGTAGCTATAAGCTTAATGCCGAGCTCAATAATACGCTCTTCCATATCATTAACCTTTAAATCATAAGCGATAATCTGTCTAGCTTTTTCTGCATCTAACTGTGATAATGCTTCAATCGATTCCTTAATAGCTTTTTCAACCATCTCGCCCATTTCAACTAACCATTCGTTAAGCTGGTCTAAGTTCTGATCAAACTCTTTACGAACCATCATCATCTGTATTCTCTCCTTTAAATTGTGATCTTATCTCTATTAGCCAAATCGACCACTAATGTAATCCTCTGTACGCTTATCGTCGGGATTAGAAAATAGCTTCTCTGTTTCACTATATTCAACAACTTCACCATTTAAGAAAAATACGGTTTGATTAGATACACGAGCTGCTTGATGCATATTGTGTGTGACCATAACAATAGTATATTTATCTTTTAGCTCTTGAACCAACTCTTCAATTTTAAGAGTAGAAATAGGATCTAGTGCACTTGTTGCTTCATCCATTAATAAAATATCTGGATTTACTGCTAATGCTCGAGCAATACATAGACGCTGTTGCTGTCCACCTGAAATTGAAAGAGCAGAACGCTTTAAGTGGTCTTTAACCTCATCCCAAAGTGCTGCTGCTTTTAAGGAGGTTTCAACAATCTCATCTAATACCTTTTTGTTTTTTATGCCATGCAAACGTGGTCCGTAAGCTATATTGTCATAAATAGATTTAGGAAATGGATTTGGTTGCTGGAATACCATACCTACTTTTTTTCGTAAAGTTTCAACATCTACTTCATTTGAATAAATATTTGTGCCGCTAATTGTAAGCTCGCCTTCAATTCTTGTTCCGATAATCATATCATTCATTCGATTTAGTGTACGAAGTAGTGTTGATTTACCACAGCCACTAGGTCCGATAAAGGCAGTAACGGCTTTTTCTGGAATCGTTAAATTCACATTTTTTAATGCTTGAAAATCAGAATAAAATAAATTTAAATTTTTTGCTTCAATAAGTGTGCTCATCAGTTTTTCCTCCATTGCATGCTTTGTTGATGCTTTAGATTTTTTTAGAGTATTTGTTTCGGATAAATACAGCTGAAATATTCATTAAAAGCAGTACAGCTAAAAGTACGATAATACCGCTTGCCGCAAGCTCCTGGAAGTCTGCTTGTGGACGAGATAACCAGTTGTAAATTTGAATTGGCATAACTGTAAAGGAGTCCAAAATTCCGTCTGGTAAAAATGCAACATACGTTAATGCACCAATCATAACAAGTGGAGCTGTTTCACCGATTGCACGTGAGAAGGCTAATATACAGCCTGTTAATATGCCTGCAATAGAAGAAGGTAATACTGAACGAGCTACGGTTTGCCATTTAGTTGCTCCAAGGGCAAAGGAAGCATCACGACGTGAACGTGGCACCGCTCTTATCGCTTCTTGAGCAGATACGATAATAATTGGAAGTACGAGTAATGCCATCGTCAATGAGCCTGCTAGTAAGCTTTTACCCATGCCAAACATACGAACAAATAATGCTAAGCCTAAAATCCCATAAACAATAGAGGGCACACCAGCTAAAGTGCTTATATTAATTTGAATAAGCTTTGTTAGCCAGTTTTTTGGGGCATACTCTTCAAGATAAATGGCAGCACCAACACCAAAAATAAAAGATACTGGTGCCATAATGCAAAGCATATAAATTGAACCAACAATTGCTGACTTCATACCAGCTTGATCAGCTTTTCGAGATGGAAAATTTTGAAATAGCTCTGGCTGCAATCTAGCAGTACCGTCAATAATAATATCTATAATAAGAACACTTAACGCGATAATGCCGACTGAGGTAGCTAATAAAAATAACATGTGTAACATAACATCTATACTGCGTCTACCGGCTATTTGCTTTCTATTAGCATCTTGAAAAATACTCATCCTAGTACTCCTCTCTATATTTTCTAGCAATATAATTAGCTAGGAGATTTAGTAGGAATGTAATGATGAATAGTGTCATACCTACTGCAAAAATTGAACCATAAGCTAACGATCCATGAGGTGTATCACCTAAGCTTACTTGTACGATGTACGCCGTCATCGTTTGTATACTATCAAGTGGGTTAAATGTTAAGTTCGGGGTCGAACCTGCTGCCAATGTCACAATCATCGTTTCACCAATCGCTCTTGAAAATGCTAATACTGCCGATGAAACGATACCTGAAAATGCTGCTGGAACAACAATTTTCAAGGCAACTTCAAATCGTGTAGCACCAAGTGCATAAGCACCATCACGAAGTGAACGTGGAACTGCACTCATCGCATCCTCAGATAACGAGCTTACCATTGGAATAATCATAATGCCGACAACAATACCAGCACTTAAAGCGTTAAATACGCCAGCTGACGGGAATATCAGCTGTATGATAGGTGTAATAATGCTAATCGCAAAGTATCCATAGACGATGGTTGGGATACCTGCTAACACCTCTAGTATTGGCTTAACGACTCGTCTAACTTTATCAGGGGCATATTCTGATAAATAAATAGCACTTGCTAAGCCTATTGGAACAGCTACTAAAATCGCAATAAGCGTTATCATCAAAGTACCAAACAATAATGGTAAAATACCAAACTGATGTGGCTCAATGAGTGGAGACCACTTTGTACCTGTTAAAAACTGGCCAATATTCACCTTTTGGAAAAACGATACTGTCTCAGTCGTTAATGTTATGACAATGCCTTCTGTCGTTAGTATAGAAACTAGTGCACAGATAAATAAAAACTTAGGCATAAAAATATTCATCAAGCTTCTCTTTTTATTTTTAAATGGGGATGCCTCTTGATTAATAGAAACAAGTTGTTCTTTGATAGGCATGTTACAGCCTCCCTCGTTGATTTACAATTTGTTAACATATGGTCCGATAAAAAAGTGATGTCTTGTAGACACCACTCTTTTGAACATGGTAGGTCAATTGTTATTTATTAATAAGTGCGATTTGCTCTGCATAAAGCTCATCAGGCATAGCTACATAGCCAACCTCTCCAGCTAATTCACCAGCATTTTCTAAATAGAAGTTAACAAATGCATTGACTTCTGGACGTTCCTTCATCTCTTTATTGTTAATATAAATAAATAATGATCGAGATAATGGTGTATAGGAGCTATTGTTGATCGTTTCATAGCTTGGTGAAACTGGTCCATTTCCACCATCAATAGCTACGACGTTTAATTTATCTGCATTTTCCTCATAATAGGCAAATCCAAAGTATCCAATAGCATATTTTGAACCCGCTACACCAACAACTAATACATTATCGTCCTCTGAGAATGTAACACCTTCTGTTTTAATAGGATCTTCACCTAAAATTGCTTCAGCGAAATAATCATACGTACCAGAATCTGCACCAGGAGAATAAAGTACAATATTTTCAGCAGGCCACTCTGGACGGATATCAGACCATTTTACAGTACCAGAGGTACTGCTATAAATGGCATGTAACTCATCTACAGTTAAGTAATCGATAAAATCATTTTCTTTACTAATAACTACGGAAAGACCATCATAAGCTACATCTAGCTTTGTAAATTCAATTCCGTTTGCAGCACACGCTTCTTCTTCAGCTGCTTTAATTAAGCGAGAGGCATCAGCGATGGCAATATCACCTGCACAAAATTGCTTAAAGCCACCACCAGTTCCAGATACACCTACAGGAACACGTACATCTTTATGAAGTGCATTAAATTCTTCTGCTACTGCTTCAGTAATCGGATAGACAGTTGATGATCCATCGATTAAAATTTCGCCACTTAGTTTCACGTCTTGCTTCTGTGCTGTTTCTGTTTGTCCTGCATTTCCAGTTGCAGTACTATTTGTTGCATTGCTAGCTGGGTTATTTCCATTGTTGTTACCACATGCTGCAAGCAATAATGTAGCTGCTAACATTAATGTTACTGACCCCTTAATAACCTTCTTGTTTAACATTGATTTCCCACTCCTTAATTGTTTATCATCCATTTTGACTACACTTTAATAGTAATGCTAGATTGTTAATCTTATATTTTTCGTTTGTTAAGCCTATGTAAAATAAATTTCAAAGTATTAAGCGGATGTTTACACTAATTAAGATAGTTGTTTAGCAGTGCTAACTCAGAGGTTGTTTTTCTCGTAAGTTGACTAACACATTTAGCTTGCTCTGAAATAGTCGTTATTTCCTTTTGATATTGTGCTAATGCAGTAAAAATGGCTCTAAACACCTCTTCAGTCTCATTAATAATGTGTTTACTTCTATCCGTAACTGCAACAGAGGCTTTAGAGGTGAGCTCATTTTGTTCAATAATAGTAAACATCGCTTGAATCACATTTTGTATATGAAAAACAGAGCCCTTTGTTTTTTGAGCTAATTGTCTAACCTCTGAAGCAACTACATTAAAAGCTAGTCCGTGCTCCTTTGCTTTAGCCGCTTCAATGGTGGCATTCAATGCGAGTATATTACTTTGCTCTGATAACTCCACGACATCACTAGCTATCTTTTTTAATTGCTTACTATCGTTTTTCATATTTGATATTTGTAAATGCTGTAGCTTAGTATGGTCGGTAATGTGATTAAAGCTATCTAAAATAGCCTCTAACAATGTTTTTCCACGCAAGGTTGAATCAATCATTTGATCGAAGCTTTCCTGCTGCTTCACGATTTCCTGCTCAACTTTCTGCATTTCTTCTGCAATGTGCTGTATATAGCTACTTGCTTTTTGTATTAATAAAGACTGCTCATATTTCGCTTGCGTTTGCAGCTCACTTGCTAGCTCCATTATGTTGGTCATTGTCAATACACCTTGTAAAACTTGCTCTGATGACACTAATAACACACAGTCATAACGTGTTTGTATATCTCTATTAAGAGCAGCAGCAATAACGTGTTCAGCAGAGGAGGAAATATTAATCATTAAAGGCACTTGATCGATGAGTACCGATACAGGCTTTTCATAAAATAATGCAGAACTATAGCGGCGGCTGAACTTCAAAAATAAAGTATTTCTCATAAACAACGTGATAGGACGATTTAATGTATCGACGAGCACGATACACTCTACTCCTTCATTTTGCTTAAACAAATCGATAAGCTGCTCACAAGTTGTCCCTTCATCAATCGTTAATGGTGTTGTCATATAGTTTTGAATAGATAGCGAAGAGGCTAATTGATTTTTTTCATTCAGCTGGTTTTGCTTAGTTATAGTGAACACTATCATCACTCCTAGTTTTTCTTCACTATAAATGACAACAATTAAAACTACTGCAAGCTTTTGTAAAGTTAGTTTAAAATTAAACCTGAAAACGTTTGAAACTATTTGAAAGCACTATATAATAGAAAGTAGGAAAGAGGTGTTAGACATGCAAGCTGTTCATGAAGTTGTACCCTACGAAAATCCATTACTATCAATCCGTGTCTTTCAAACACTTCGTAAAGAACATACGCGAACTGATTGGCATTATCATAAGCAATTAGAGCTATTACTCGTTTTAAGTGGACAATTAGATGTTTTTCTAGAAGGCGAGCATTATATATTAAAGGAAAACGATTTAGCGATCATTGGGGCATCAGAGCTACATCGTGATTATTGTACGAAGCCGTTAAACTACATTGTCGTGCAATTTGATATTGAGCATTTCTTTGATCAAGGCTCAATTACTTACATGAGGTATTTTTCTGAAACACATACTCCATTAAGTCAAATTAATTATTTGTTTCAGGAAAATGCTCAAGTAAAAGCGAATATAGCTGAATATTTACGACAAATTCACGCTGAGGCACAACAAAAAAACAGCGGCTATGAGCTCGCTGTTAGTATATTAATTAAGCAAATTTTATTAAATTTACTTCGTTATGATACGAAAAAGGTTTTAGCTGAACAGGATTCCTTCGATAAAATAAGACTTAAGCCTGTTCTAGATTATATTGAGCAGCATTTAACTGCAAAAATTCATATAGAAGAAGTATGTAAAATAGCAAATATGAGTTATTACTACTTTGTAAAATATTTTAAAAAGTCAATTGGGCTGTCTTTTACAGAGTATGTTAACTACCGTAAAGTTAAATATGCTGAGCGCTTACTCGTCACTAAGGATTTGAGCATATCCGAGGTTGGCGAAAAAATAGGAATGCCAAATATGGCTCATTTTTATAAGATGTTCAAAAAATACAATGATTGCTCACCGAAGCAATATCAGAAGAAAATGCTTCAATGGAAACCAGAATACAATTTATAATAAAAACTCGCAAACCTATACATAAGGTTTTGCGAGTTTTTTTGGCATGACCAATTTATAGCCGACGCCTCTTATCGACTCAATGCGTACTGCATTTTGCTCTAATTCTAATTTTTTTCTTAGCGAGCTAACATGGACGTCTACTGTACGTTGACCTCCAATATAATCAAAGCCCCACACTACATTCATTAAATCATCGCGGCTTATAACAACACCTGGACGTTGCACTAAATATAAAAGCACTTCAAATTCTTTAGGTCGTAAGGAGATAGGATTTTCCTTCACTAGCACCTCATACTTGTCAGGATAAATATAAAGCTCTCCAGCTACGATGACCTTTTCATCAGATAGTGATGGCTTTATCTCTTCGTTTCTTGTTCGACGTAATACGGCAGAAACTCTTGCTAATAGCTCTGCTACACCAAATGGTTTAGTTATATAATCATCTGCTCCGTGCTTAAGCCCTTGAACGACTTCTTCCTCTGCATTACGTGCAGTTAATATGATGATAGGTGTTCGCACACCATTTTGATGTAAACGATTAAGAATTTCAAAGCCATTTAATCCAGGTAGCATAATATCTAAAATAATAAGATCAAATTGACTTTGCAATGCGATTTGTAAGCCCTCTGCACCATTCTCAACTACCGTTGTCTCATAGCCTTCTTGATTTAAGTTATACGACAGTAATCGAGATAATGTTGGTTCGTCTTCTATGACAAGAATTTTATTAGACATTTTACAACCTCCAGCAGTAAAACATGATATTGTTTTACATTTCCTTATTATTTTAACATTATGAAAGATGATATAAAACAGTTTATTATGCAATTAAGAATGAATAACTGGCAATTCTACAATAAAGGTTGATCCTTTTCCTATTTTACTTGAAACTGATATTTGTCCCTTATGCATATCAACTAAATGCTTCACTATAGATAATCCTAAGCCTGTACCTCCAGAGTTTCTCGACCTAGCTTTATCTACTCGATAAAAACGTTCGAAGATACGCGGTAAATCCTTATCTGGAATACCAACTCCAGTATCAGAGATAGTAATAGCAACAGTATCGTGAGTAGTCTCACTAACATTAATTGTAACTTGTCCATCCTCCGGTGTATAGTTTATTGCATTACTTAAAAGATTTACAAAGATTTGTCTTAAGCGATCTTCATCAGCCTCAATATACAGCTCCTCATTCATATCAAAAGTTACGGTTATATTTTTCTGCTGTGAAGTCACTTCTAGTATTTGAATCGTATGCTTTAAAAATCCATTCAGCTCAACTGGCGAAAGCATAAGTGAAGTACGACGCGATTCAATTTTAGAAAGCTCCAATATGTCTCCAATTAGTCGATTTAAACGTTCACTTTCATCGTAAATAATTTGCAAAAAGGCCATAGCCGTTTCTTCATCCTTCACCGCACCAGCTAGTAAGGTTTCAGAGAATCCCTTTACAGCTGCTATCGGTGTTTTTAGCTCATGCGACACATTCGCAACAAATTCGCTTCTCATTCGCTCTAATCTTCTAAATGCCGAAACGTCCTGTAATACTAGTAATAATCCGCCATATTCATACTGACCCTCTGTAATCGGAACAAGGTTTAATTCGAGTAAACGCTCCTCGGGATAATAAAAATTTATTTCATCGTGTATAAGCGTATGTGTCTCAAAACCTTCATTGATAAGCTGTAATAGCTCGTATTGTTGCTTGATTTGAGTATAGTGCTTGCCAATTAAATTTACTGACGACACACCTAATATTTCTTCAGCACGACTGTTCATGATGACAATCTTGCCACTTTCATTCATCAGCACTACACCATTGATCATATTCGCTAAGACGCTCTGTAAATGATTTTCATTTTGCTTAATTCTCGTCATCTGGACTTGCAAGCTTTCTGCCATTGAATTTATTGTTTGTGCTAGCTCCCCAATTTCATCTTGTTTAATATGCTCGACCCTAGCTCGATAATCTAAGCTCTTTATTTTTTTTGCGACCTGATTTATATGCTCTATAGGACGTGTTAAGCTAAGCGCGATTCGATAGCTAGCAAGGGCAGCAATGACGAATAAAATAGCTAGTCCTACAACCATGACAACAGTTAACTGTCTAATCGATTGCTCAACCTCAGCTAAACTAAATGATAAACGGATGAAAAACGGGCTTTGATCATATGGATTTGTCGTTGCTATAGCAACATAAAGCATATCTTTATTAAAGGTTGTACTACCACGTATTGTATAGCCTATTCCATCCTTCATCGCACCTATAATTTCTTCACGATTACGATGGTTATCCAATTCCCTTACATCGGGCGTATTAGAGTCACCAACAACAATTCCATCGCCTCTTATATACGTAACACGAGCATCAGTTAAGGACTTAATTAGTGTTGATTGTTCACTGAAAAAGTCAATTTGTGCTTCTACTGCATCATCTTTAGGCCAATCCATTTGAGCTGATATAAGTAAAAGCTCTCTTTCTAATGTTTGTTTTAAAATATTTATATGGTTTTCTCTGTACGTTTGTAGCATTAACAAACCAGCAGCTAATACTGATAAAGCAACCATAATAATAATAATGGCTGTTAACTTGGCCCGAAAACTTAACATAGTCATCCTCCGTACATAAAGTGTATATGTATTGTTATACCATAAATTTATATGTGTTAAGTCATATGATTGTAAAGTAAATGTAAACATTTAAATTATTTTAACAATCTTGGCTTTCACTATTACATTGTTTTTAAATAACGTTATACTAATAATGTAAACTAATTATTAGAGGTGTATGAGTTGAACAATTCTCATTTAATTAAAGCATTCATTCAAATGCAATACGTGCCACGGTGGCATGAATTTTCGCCTCGGTATAAAGACAATGCAGCTAGTCATAGCTTTCGCTGTGGGGCTATAGCAGTATTAGTCTCCATTATTGAAGAGCAGCTATCTGGACAAAAATTTGATCAGGCACAACTGATTGGAAAAGCGATTCTTCACGATTTAAATGAAACAGTGACTGGCTCAATTAAATATATTACAAAAAAGGAAGCAACATTAGCATCTCATATAGCCCACTTAGAGGCTGAAGTCAATCAGCAGCTCGTTAGTGTATTATCTCGTTCACTTCAGCCTGCATTTACTAGCTACATCACTAATGCAGAGGATGATTCCTTTACAGGTAAGCTTGTTAAGGACATTGATAGCTTTGATGCTATGCTATTTTGCAAGCGTGAGGCTAATTTCACTGGAAATAGTATTTTCGCTCAGCAATATAACGTACTTAAGCAAAAGCTTGAACAATCTGAATTCTCCTCAATACGTTATTTAGTGCAAGCACATGAAAATGATGAGGGCATACAGCAATTTTTAGATTATATCCTAAACCTCGATTTGATTGAACGTTGGGGCGGAAGCTTTAATTTGATCCCAGATAACGATGCTACGCATTCGTTCCGTGTTGCTGCATTATGCTTGTTTTTAGGTCATATAGAAAAAGAGAAATATAAAACAAATGTTGATATATATCAATTGCTCGGAAAGGCTATTATGCACGATGTAATTGAAGGGGTAAGTGGTGATGTTGCATCTCCTATAAAAAAATCGTCAAATGAAATTAAACAAGCATTTCTGCAATTCGAGCAAGAGGTTGGTAGGAAAATGGTTAATAAGCTACCCTCATTTATGCATCATACGATGAATAGCTTTCTTGTTGAAGCTAAGGACGATTCTACTGAAGGTATACTTGTTGATATTGCAGATAAATTAGATGCACTTATTAAAAGCAATTTAGAAATGAGAAACAATCCTCACTATGCTAATCGTTATGAGCAGCAGCTAAAGCAAATTCAGCATCATTATGAACAGCCATCCGTT
>Ga0182742_1003214_pt1 | contig 16470 bp, 15 predicted proteins | sample eDN5th37CBELigMG_FD_128880 | JGI IMG/M metagenome (GOLD analysis project Ga0182742, IMG submission 128880) | Enriched Miracle-Growth compost microbial communities from Emeryville, California, USA - eDNA 5th pass 37_C BE-Lig MG (version 2)... ...
GACCGTGGCCCTCGCCAACGTCCTCGACTGGGCGCGCCCCCAGGAGGTTCCGGTGGTGGTCGTGCCAGGTGCAACGCACTTTTTCCATGGCAAGCTGGTCCTGCTCAAGCAATTGCTCCAGGCCCACCTGCACCACAAGCTGACCCCCTAGGGGCCACTTTGAAAATGCTTGTTACGCCAGGTATGGCGCCGACCGGCATTGCAGCATGGCATGCCTATAATGCCCAGTCTCGTATCTCGTGCAGGCTGGGAAGCCATTGGCGTCCCGGTCATGCCGCTGTTGGTTTTTCTGCTTCAGGCATCACCCTTTCCGAATCGCCCCGAACATGACTTCTTATTCCCTGCTATTTGCATCATGGCAGCGCCGGATGGCTGCTGCCGCTGTCACCGCATGCCTGCTGGGCAGCACGCCGCCGGTCCTGGCCCAGGCCAGTGCCGCCGCGCCTGCCGCACCCGCCGCCACCGTGGCCCCGCAGACCGTCACCTACGCATCCGAGCTTTCCACGGTCCCCGTCCCCAATGTGGCTGCGCGCGCCTGGATCTCGCTGGATGTGAACAGCGGCCAGATCATCTCCGCCCAGGACCCCGACACGCAGGTGGAGCCGGCTTCGCTGACCAAGGTCATGACCGCCTACCTGACCTTCAAGGCGCTGCACGAGAAACGCCTGACGCTGGATCAGCAGGTTCCGGTATCCGAGCACGCCTGGCGCACCGGCGGCTCGCGCATGTTCATCGAACCGCTCAAGCCCGTCACCGTGGGCGAGCTGATCCAGGGCGTGATCGTGCAGTCCGGCAACGATGCCTCGGTTGCGCTGGCTGAAGCCATTGCCGGCAGCGAACCCGCCTTCGCCGCCATGATGAACGAGGAAGCCAAGCGACTTGGCATGAACAACACCCACTTCGTGAACGCAACCGGCCTGCCGGACCCCACCCACCTGACGACCGTGCGCGACCTGGCCACGCTCGCCAGCCACATCGCTGCCGACTTCCCGGACCACTACCGCTATTATCAGCAGCGCGAATACACCTACAACAACATCACCCAGCCGAACCGCAATCGCCTGCTGTGGCTCGACCCGACCGTCGACGGCATGAAGACCGGCCATACCGATGCGGCAGGCTACTGCCTGATTGCATCTGCCGTGCGGGGCGATCGCCGCATCGTCACCGTCGTGGTGGGCACCACCAGTGAGACCGTGCGTGCCCAGGAAAGCCTCAAGCTGCTGAACTGGAGCTTCCAGAACTTCGACACCGTCAAGCTGTACGATGCCAACCAGGCCGCCATCGAGGCGCGTGTCTGGAAAGGTGAAATCGAGCAGGCAGCACTGGGCTCGTCCAGCCCGGTTTGGGTCACCGTACCGCGTGGCCAGGCTCCGCAGATCAAACCGGTCGCACAGCGCACCGACCCCCTGATTGCCCCGCTCGAGCAGGGTCAGCAGGTCGGCACACTCCAGCTGCAGCTTGGCGACAAGATCGTCCAGCAGATGCCGCTGACCGTGCTCCAGCCCGTGGCCGAGGCCAGCTTCTTCGGTCGCCTGATCGACGCGGCACGCCTGCAGTTCCAGTAAACAGTCCTGGCGCGGCCGCTTTGCCAGGCGGCCGCGCTCGGCGCTAAGCTAGGGATTTCATCCCGGACAGGTAGCCATCATGTCTGACAAAGACTCCGTCATCGAATATCCGAGCGACTTTCCCATCAAGGTGATGGGCAGGGCCCACCCGGAGTTCGCCCAGGTGCTTACCGCCGTCGTCATGCAATTCGACCCGGTTTTCGACCCCGCCACCGTGGAGATGCGGCCCAGCAAGGGCGGCAACTACATCGGCCTCACCTTCACGGTACGTGCCACATCCCGGCAGCAGCTCGACGACCTGTATCGCGCGCTGACGTCGCACGAGATGGTGGCCTACGTCCTGTAGGCGCCCGGCAATGCACACACGCTGGCTCGAACCCCGGCCTGCACCCTACCAGCCGGTGTGGCAGGCCATGCAGGCATTCACCCGTGCCCGCCTGGCCGATACGCCCGATGAAATCTGGCTCACGGAACACCAGCCGGTGTATACGCTGGGCCAGGCGGGCAAGCCAGAGCATCTGCTGAACACCGGGACCATCCCGGTGGTTCCCACCGACAGGGGCGGCCAGGTCACCTACCATGGTCCGGGCCAGGTGCTGGCCTATGTACTGTTTGATCTCAGGCGGTCGGGCTACTTCGTGAAGGAATACGTCCATCGCGTCGAGCAGGCCGTCATCGATACGCTCGCGCAACTGGGCGTGCCCGACGCGAAGCGCGAGCCGGGCGCGCCCGGCGTCTATGTCTGCCTGGACGACCCCGGCAGCCGGCCGGCAAAGATCGCGGCGCTTGGCATCAAGGTCAGGAACGGATGCACCTACCATGGCGTATCGCTGAACATCGACATGGACCTGGCGCCGTTCCGCGGCATCAATCCTTGCGGATACGCCGGGTTGCGCACGGTGGACGTGGCCTCGTGCGGCGTTCGCGTGAACCTCACCGAAGCGGGCGACAGGCTCGCAGAACAGCTGGCAAGGCACCTGCTGGCCTGACGTTGCGTACAAGCCACCCCGGGTGACGAACCACCTTGGTGGCGACGCGGGTATGCCCGCCCCATTTTCGACCAGGGGCTAAAATGGTCGATCTTCCCTTTTAAAGGCAGCCGGACGGGCCAGACGCCCCACGGCACGAGAACCATGACATCCCTTGCTGACCAAGCCGCCACTGAAGCCCGCGAAAGCCGCGTGCCGGCGGCGTATGACGCAACCCAGAAGCAGAAGTCCCAGGCCAAGACCGCCCGCATCCCCATCAAGGTGGTTGCAGCGGAAAAGCTGAAGAAGCCCGAGTGGATCCGGGTCCGGGCGCCCGCGCCCGGCTCGCGCTTCTACGAGATCAAGCGGATTCTTCGCGAACACAGCCTGCACACCGTCTGTGAGGAGGCGTCCTGCCCCAACATCGGGGAATGCTTCGGCAAGGGCACGGCCACCTTCATGATCATGGGTGACAAGTGCACTCGCCGCTGTCCGTTCTGTGATGTCGGCCACGGGCGACCCGATCCGCTGGACGCGAACGAACCTGAAAACCTGGCACGCACCATTGCCGCGCTCAAGCTGTCCTATGTGGTCATCACCTCGGTGGACCGCGACGACCTGCGCGATGGCGGCGCGGCGCATTTCGTGGAGTGCATCCGCAGGACCCGCGAACTGTCGCCTGCCACCCGCATCGAGGTGCTGGTGCCGGACTTCCGCGGCCGCCTGGATCGGGCGCTCGAGATCCTCAACGGCGGCCCGCCCGATGTCATGAACCACAACCTGGAAACCGTGCCGCGGCTGTACAAGCAGGCTCGGCCAGGTTCGAACTACGAGCATTCGCTCAAGCTGCTGCAGGAATTCAAGAAGCTGCACCCGGATGTCCCCACCAAGTCCGGCCTGATGCTGGGCCTGGGCGAAACGGACGAGGAGATCCTCGAGGTGATGCGCGACCTGCGTGCGCACGATGTCGACATGCTCACCATCGGCCAGTACCTGCAGCCGTCCGAACACCACCTGCCCGTGCTGCGCTATCCGCACCCGGATACGTTCGCCATGCTCGAGCGCGAAGCCTATGCCATGGGTTTCACGCACGCTGCCGTGGGCGCCATGGTCCGCTCCTCGTACCACGCGGACGAACAGGCTCACAAGGCCGGCATCACCTGACAAGGCCTCGTCCGCCCCGGTGTAGCGCAGCATTCCGGGCGGGCGAGCGAAGCGTGAAATACTGGGGTCGGCCACTGCACCGCAAGCTTCGGAGCAATGGCACAAGCCTGACTAGATGTAGGAGTCCGGCGTCGGATAGGTGCCGGGCACCAGGATTCCCGTATCGATGCGGTTGATGTCGGTATGGCCGCACAGCGCCATGCTGGTGTCCAGTTCGCGGGCGATGATCTCCAGGGCCCGTGTCACGCCCTTCTGCCCCATGGCGCCCAGTCCGTACAGGAAGGACCTCCCGATCAGGGTGCCCCTGGCGCCCAGGGCGACGGCCTTCAGAACGTCCTGTCCCGACCGGATCCCGCCGTCCATCCAGACCTCGATCCTGGAGCCGACTGCGTCCACCACGGAAGGCAGCACATTGATGGAGGACAGCGCGCCGTCGAGCTGGCGGCCACCGTGGTTGCTGACGATCAGGGCATCGGCACCGCTTTCCGCAGCCAGGCGGGCATCCTCGGCATCCAGCACGCCCTTCAGGATCACCTTTCCGCCCCAGCGCTTCTTGAGCCACTCAATGTCGGCCCAGCTCAGCTTGGGGTCGAACTGTTCGGCCGTCCAGACCGACAGCGAGGACATGTCGCTGACGCCTTTCGCATGGCCGACGATATTGCCGAACTGCCGCCGCTTCGTCCCCAGCATGCCCATGCACCATGCCGGCTTGGTGGCAAGGTTCATCATGTTGCGCAGGGTCAGCCTGGGCGGCGCCGTCAGGCCGTTCTTCAGGTCCTTGTGACGCTGGCCGAGGATCTGCAGGTCCAGGGTGATCATCAGCGCCGAGCAGCCTGCGGACTTCGCCCGGTCTATCAGGTTCTCGACGAAGCTGCGATCGCGCATGACATACAGCTGGAACCAGAACGGCGCCTTGGTGTGTGCGGCGATGTCTTCCATGGAGCAGATGCTCATGGTGGACAGGGTGAAGGGCACGCCGAATTCCTCGGCAGCCCTGGCCGCCAGGATTTCTCCATCCGCATGCTGCATTCCGGTCAGGCCGGTGGGCGCCAGGGCGACCGGCATGGCGGCGTCGATTCCCGCCATGCGGGTGCGCAGGGTGCGATTCGTCATGTCCACGGCCACGCGCTGGCGCAGCTTGATCTTCTGGAAGTCGCTTTCATTGGCGCGGTACGTCGACTCCGTCCATGCCCCGGAGTCGGCATAGTCGTAAAACATCCGCGGTACCCGGCGCCTGGCCAGGATGCGAAGATCTTCGATGGAGGTGACGATGGAACTGGGGTATGCGGACACGGATGGCAGCCTGGTTGAAATTCGTAGAGTCCCGCGCGAAAACATGGAACGACCCCGTGCGAAGCGGTGGCTTCCAGGACAACGGCCTGCGATGCCCCGGCTTTCCGCGACGGCGCGAGACAATGGTATCGACATATTGTAGCGATAGGTCGACCGTCAGAGTCCGAGCGCTGTCAGCATCAGGAAGGTGGCGAACAACACGAAGTGCGTCATACCTTCGATGGCGTTGGTCTGGCCGTCGTTGAGGTTGATTGCCGCCGCGATCAGGGTGATGGCGACCATCACCGTCTGCACCGGCGTCATGGCCATCTGAAATGGCGTGCCGGTGAACAGCGCCAGGGCTTCCATCAACGGTACGGTGAGAATCACCGTCGACAATGAGGCACCCATGGCGATATTGACCACTGCCTGCATGCGGTTCGCAAGCGCTGCGCGCAACGCGGTCAGGATTTCCGGGCAGGCAGAGATGGCCGCCACGACCAGGGCAAGCAGCATCGGCGGCGCGCCCGTTCCGGCCAGGCCCGTGTTCAAGGCCTTGGACATCACTTCCGCCAGCGCGCCAATGACCACGACGCCGCCCACCAGGAACGCCACCGACAGCCCGACCCTGGCCGGCGTGCCGTCGGCAGCGCCGGGCCGGCCCCGCTTTTCAGGATAGCTGTAGCTGAAAAAGTAGCTGTGCGCCCCGGTCTGCATGCGCAGGAACAATCCGTACAGGCCGAGCATGGCCACGATGGTGAAAGCCGAGTAGACGTGCCAGCTGGCGCGCGGGATGAATTCCGGCACGACCATGGAAATGCCCATTGCCGTCAGGATCATGACACCATAGGTCTTGCCCGAGTCGTCGTTGTAGGGCTGCTCTCCGTGCTTGATGCCGCCAATCAGCGCGGCCAGGCCCAGGATGCCATTGATGTCCAGCATGACGGCGGCAAAGATGGTGTCGCGCACGAGCGTGGGCGAGGGCTCGTGGCTCATCATGATCCCGAGCACCACCACCTCGACCAGTACGGCGGACAGCGTCAGGATCATCGTGCCGTACGGGTCCCCGACCTTTTGTGCCAACACCTCAGCATGGTGGGCGACCCGCAGGGACGCGCAGACAATGGCTGCGATCAGCATCGCAGCGACTGCCAGTGCCACGACGCTGCCCGCCGAGATGAACCGATGCTCCAGCCCGTATGCCGGCACACAGGCCGCAACTGCCAGCCAGAGCAACTTTTCCTGCGTCAGAATGGCTTTCATCCGTAATCCTTCGGGCTGCTGACCGAGCGCAACCCGGCAGCACACGCCATGCCTGCGGCCAGGACATGGACCAGAACTGCGGATCGTCATGCCGAACACGGACAAATAGCCGAAACACGCAAGACCGGCAGGAGCCCACCTGGTACGCTGGCCGGTCCATAGCGCTTCAGCTGACACCGTACAAGAGGATCTGCGCATGCCGAGTCGTCATTCCATGCTTTCGCGGAGGTGGTCATGAACGCCGCCGCCATCTCCATCCAGGCCAGTTCCCCACAGAAGGCTGATTACGAGGTCATCATCATCGGCGCCGGCATGGGCGGCATCGGCATGGCAGCGCGCCTCAGAGCCCTGGACTGCCAGGACTTCCTCATCCTCGAGAAGGCCCAAGGCGCAGGCGGCACCTGGCGTGACAACCACTACCCCGGTTCAGGATGCGACATCCCCTCGCACCTGTATTCGTACTCGTTTGCGCAGAACCCCTCATGGTCACGGGTTTTCTCGCGACAGCCGGAAATCCTGGCCTACATCGAAGGTGTCGTAAGACAGCACGGGCTGCAGGCCCACATCCGATACGGTAGCGAGGTCACCAGCGCCACCTGGGACGAGGCCTCAACCCGCTGGCGCGTCCGCCTGGCCGGCGGCGACACCCTGTCGGCCCGCACGCTGGTCGGCGCCTGGGGCCAGTTGAACAGGCCCGCCATACCGGCCTTTCCCGGCGCGGAACGCTTCCGTGGGAAAAGCTTCCATTCCGCGGCATGGCGGCACGACATCGATCTGCGGGGCGCCCGCGTGGCTACCGTAGGCAGCGGCGCCAGCGCGGTCCAGTTCGTCCCGCCCGTGGCCGAGGCGGCGGCGCAGCTCACCCTGTTCCAGCGCACGCCGAACTACATCGTGCCCCGCCTCGACCGGGAGTACACCCCTGAAGAACTGGACAGCTATCGCCAGAATCCGCAGCAACTGCAGGAAAGCCGCGATGCGCTGTACTGGGACAGGGAGCATCGCTTCGCCAAGATGCGCCTGGGCTCGGCCAACGCCGAGGAAGTAAGGGCGATAGCCATGCAGCACCTTCATTCCCAGATCCAGGATCCCGAACTGCGCGCCAGGCTGACACCCGATTATCCGGTGGGGTGCAAGCGCATTCTCGTCTCTGATGATTTCTACGCCGCACTGAACCGTCCCAATGTCGAACTCGTCACCGAGCCCATCGTACGGATCGAGGAAAGCGGGATCCGGGCTGCCGCCCGCCTGCACGAAGCGGACGTCATCATCTATGCCACGGGCTTCGAGACCCAATCCTTTCTGGGCGCAGGCGATATCGTCGGACGGCGGGAATGCTCGCTGCGCGACACCTGGGCGAACGGCGCATCCGCCTACCTGGGCATGCAGGTGCCGAGCTTTCCGAACTTCTTCCTGCTGTACGGCCCGAACACCAATCTCGGCCACAACTCCATCATCTCCATGCTGGAGATACAGATCGACTACGTGGCACACGGCATATGTGCCCTGCGCGATGCTCCCGATGCCGCTCTCGATATCGAGGCAGAAACCCTGCAGGAGTACGACCGCTGGCTGCAGCAGGCCCTGGCCGGCTCCAGCTGGAGCGGCAGTTGCAGGAGCTGGTACAAGGCTGCCGATGGCCGCATCGTGGCCAACTGGCCCGGCACCGTCGAAGAGTACAGGGCCATGGTGGCGCAGCACCTGCCACAGATCCTGCAGGAGGCTTCCCAGGAAGCCAGCCCATGACCCACCCAGGGAAAAGGGCCGGAGCCCTCCGGATCGACCTGGCGCTCCGGAGCCCCGCGATCAAGGAAACCTGCCTGTCCATCCAATAGTCCGTTCCCGCGAATCTACCGGCCGGCTCGGGCCGCTGCCATCACGAGAGGTTTCCATGCTGCAAACCCAAGATGCCATTCCTGTCACGCAACGTGCAGGCAGTCTGACGCTGGCAGACCTGTTCCTGCAACAGGTGGCCCTGAATGCCCAGGGCACTGCCTTGCAGGACGACAGCCGCCGGCTCACATACGGAGAGCTCAACAGCCGGGTCAATCGCCTGGCCCATGCCATGCGTTCCCTGGGCGTGGAGCCTGGCGACCGGGTGGCAGTGCTGTCCGAAAACCGGATCGAATACATCGAGCTCGAGATGGCGGCCGCCAAGCTGGGCTGCATACTCGCATGCCAGAACTGGCGACAGTCCGACAGCGAACTCGAGCACTGCATTCGGCTGGTCTCGCCACGGCTGGCATTGTATTCGGCACGCTATCGGGAAACACTGTCCCGCATCGAGCATGGAGTGGAACGCACGATCGACATCGACGCCGAGTACGAAGGCCTGCTTGCCGGCTTTCCGGACGCGGAACCCGGCAACCCCCCGGACCCCGAGGTCGGCCTCATCATCCTGTATACCAGCGGGACAACCGGTCTGCCCAAGGGCGCCCTCATCAGCCAGCGCGCCATGATCGCGCGCGCGACGATCTCGCGCATGGACAGCACGGTCCTGCCCGGCGACACCTTCGTCGCCTGGGCTCCCCTGTTCCACATGGTCTCGACCGATGCCGTGTATGGCACGCTGGCCACGGGCGGCAAGGTCATCGTGATGGACGGCCTGGACGTGCCCGCGCTGGTCCGCATTGCCGCCCGTGAACCGCTGGGCCACCTGGTCCTCATGCCAGGCATGATAGACCGGGTCATCGACGAACTGGAGGCATCCGGCCTGGAACCCATGAATGTCCGCTCAATAGGCTGCATGGCCGACCTGGTCCCTCTGGACCAGATCGCTACCGTGACGCGGCTGTTTCGCGCGCCCTTCAAGAATTCCTTCGGATCGACCGAGACGGGAACGGCTCCGGCCAGCCGGGGGCTCATTCCGGTCGGCACGATTCCCGCCTCGCTCGCGAAGGAACAGAGTTCACACTGCGTGATCCGGCTCGTGGACGAGGATGACAACGACGTGCCGGATGGAATGCCAGGCGAACTCGCCTTCCGTGGGCCCAGCCTTTTCAGCGGCTACTGGGCTGCGCCCGACGTCAACGAGCGCGATTTTCGCAATGGATGGTTCCACATGGGCGACATGTTCGTGCGAAATGCCGACGGCACGCTCGACTTCGTCGACAGGAGGAAGTACCTGATCAAGTCCGGCGGAGAGAACATTTATCCTGCAGAGATCGAACGCGTGCTGCTGGCATGCGACCGCATACGCGAAGCCGTGGTGGTCCGTCGTCCCGATGCGCGCTGGGGCGAGGTACCGGTAGCCTTCGTGACGAAGGGAGACGACGCCTTATCGGCGGACGACGTGGTGGCGCATTGCCGAGGGAGAATTGCATCGTACAAGCTTCCCAAGCAGGTGGTCTTCATCGAGTACGACGCATTTCCGCGCAGCACGACGGGCAAGGTCAAACGACACGAGCTTGAGGCCTTGCTGCCTGGCTGAACACTTGCTCGAGCCACTGTGAGGCATCCTCCAGCAGCTGCCCCGCCTCGGGAATCAGCCTGCCCATGGTGACAAAGCCGTGGATCTGGCCGGAATACTGCCGGTGCGTCACCGGCACGCCAGCCTCCTGAAGGCGCTGCGCATAGGCGTCGCCCTCGTCGCGCAGTGGGTCGTGTCCTGCCGTCATGATGTAGGCGGGCGGCAGCCCTTCGAGGTCGTCTGCCAGCAGGGGAGATATCCGCCAGTCGTGGGCCTCGGCGTCGCCCAGGTAATGGCGCTTGAACCAGCGCATGGTCTCGCCCGTGAGCGGCACGTTGGCGACCTCCCCATATGAAGGATGCTCGCGACTGAGATCCGTGACCGGGTAGAACAGAACCTGTCCTGCCAGCGCCACGTCGGCGTCTCGTGCCATGAGGGACACGATTGCCGCCAGGTTGCCGCCCGCGCTGTCGCCACCGACGGCCAGCCTGGAGATGTCGATACCCAGGTCTCGTGCATGGGCAACGATCCACTGGAAGCTGCCGTAGGCGTCTTCCACCGCCGCAGGATAAACGTGTTCCGGTGCCAGCCGATAGTCGATGGACAACACAACGACCCTGGCCGTGCGGGCAATGGTGCGGCACACCACATCATGCGTGTCGAGGTCGCCGAAGACCCATCCGCCGCCATGGTAGAAGACCAGTGCCGGGGCCGAGGTCTGGTCGACGCCTTCTTCGCGATACACGCGCATCGGGACCGGACCATTGGCCGTGGCAGCAATGGTATTGGTCACCTGCGCCACGGCCGGCGTTTCGGGACTGACTGCGAAGCGCCCCTCTCGATACGTCTGGCGCGCCTGCTGCGGGCTGAGGGTTTCGTACGGAGCACGTCCGGCTGATGCCAGCATGTCAAGCACGCGCCGGGCGCTTTCGTCAAACGATGTAGGCATATGTCGACCTCGAGTTTTTGACCATAGTTTGCCCTTCCCTGATCCCAGCGGCAATCAGGTCCACCACCAATCCGCATGACGAAACAGCGCGGACGCCTTCCTTCCGGACACTTGCTAGACGTCTTCCCGTTCGACCCACTTCACCACTGACGGCGGCTCATAGGTTTCGAACGCGGTCAGCACGCCTTCTCCGGTGTCGGCGGTCAGGAGCATTGCGCGGTGTCCCTGACCCAGGAATCCATTGACCACGGTTTCATCCAGGAACCGTTCCAGGGCATCGTAATAGCCCCCGATATTCAGCAGCCCGCAGGGTTTCTCATGCAGGCCAAGCTGGCTCCACGTCCAGATCTCGAAGATTTCCTCCAGTGTGCCGATGCCGCCCGGCAGGGCCACGAATGCATCGGACAGGTCGGCCATGCGCGCCTTGCGTTCATGCATGGAGCTCGTGACGATGAGCTGGGTAAGGCCGTCATGGGCAACCTCGCGGTCGACCAGCGACTGCGGGATCACGCCGATCACCGTGCCGCCCTCGGCCAGTGCGGCATCGGCGATGGCGCCCATGATGCCTATGCTGGCTCCACCATATACGACCCGTATGCCGCGCCTGGCGAGCATGCGTGCAAAACTCCGTGCCTGCTCGATGTACTCCGGCCGCGTGCCCGGGTTCGAACCGCAATAGATACAGATGCTGCGAATTTCCATGTTGTCTTCCTGACAGATAACCACGCATCTCTGTGCGTCTGTCGATCCAGAATAGCAGCAGTTCCATGAAAAAAAATCGTGCGCGTGTCGCTTTGCCGCGACATAATCCGCCAGACAAGACCCGTGGTCCGCCTGCGGCCAACATGGGTTCATCGTCAAAAGGAGCATGCGGTGGAAGCTGTGAATGAGCTGGTCAACAACCTGAATGGACTGGTGTGGGGCCCGCCCATGCTGGTACTTATCCTCGGCACAGGCTTCGTGCTCATGGTGATGCTGAAGTTCATGCCGCTGCTGCGGACCGGCACCGGTTTCCAGCTGATGTGGCGTGGCCGCGCCAAGGGCGAGCCCGGCAGCGGCGAAATCAGTCCTTTCCAGGCATTGATGACCAGCCTGGCTGCCACGGTAGGCACGGGGAACATCGCAGGCGTGGCTACCGCCATCTTCCTGGGTGGCCCGGGCGCCCTGTTCTGGATGTGGTGCACCGCCCTGGTCGGCATGGCGACCAAGTATTGCGAAGTCGTGCTCGCCGTCCACTATCGCGAAAAAGACAGTCGTGGTGAACACGTGGGCGGGCCCATGTACGCCATTCGCAACGGGCTGGGCCAGCGCTGGGCATGGCTCGGCGTTGCCTTCGCCATCTTTGGCGGGCTGGCCGGCTTTGGCATCGGCAACATGGTGCAGGTCAACAGCATGTCGGATGCGCTGCACGTATCGTTCGGCATTCCCGAGTGGATGACCGGCGTGGCCACCATGGTCTTCGTCGGCCTGGTCGTACTGGGCGGCATCCGCCGCATCGGGGCCGTCGCAGCGGCACTGGTGCCCTTCATGTGCGTAGCCTACATCGTCGCCTCGCTCGTGGTCCTGGGTGTCTATGCCGACCGCATTCCCGGTGCCTTCGACCTCATCTTCACGCATGCCTTCAACCCGGTGGCGGCCACGGGCGGCTTTGCCGGCGCCGCTGTCATCGCTGCCATGCGCTACGGCATCGCCCGCGGCATCTTCTCGAACGAGGCCGGCCTGGGTACCGCCGGCATTGCGCAGGCGGCCGGCACGACGCGAAGCCCCGTGACGTCCGGCATGATCGGCATGATCGGCACATTCATCGACACCCTCATCATATGCACCATGACCGGCCTGGTCATCGTCTGCTCAGGGGTCTGGACCGAAGGTTCGAGCGGCGCGGCCCTGTCGGCGGCCGCCTTCGAATCCGCCCTGCCCGGCATCGGCCAGTACATCGTCGCGATCGCGCTGGTCATCTTTGCCTTCACCACGCTGCTGGGCTGGAGCTATCTCAGCGAGAAGTGCTGGGAATACCTGGTGGGCACCCGTGCCATCCTGCCTTTCCGCATCATCTGGGTCATCGCCGTACCCTTCGGCGCGCTGGCGCAGCTTGATTTCGCCTGGCTCGTGGCCGATACCCTCAATGGGCTGATGGCCATACCGAACCTGGTATCGCTACTGCTGCTCAGCCCCATCGTCGTCAAGCTGACGCGCGACTATTTCGCTGGCCCGGCAAACACGTAGCGCCATGGCCGAGCAAACCGGAGGAACCGGCTAAAATCGCCGGGTCGCTCCGGCCAGCCGCCATGTCCGAACAGGACGTGGAGGAAGGAGCTTTTTGCTGGTGCCTTCGTCATGCGCTTTTCAGCTTTGTCTAGAACCGGCCGGGCTGGGCGAAAGAGTCTTGCAGCGCTTGCGCTGCTGGCCGCATCGTCGGCCTTCGCCCAATCGGATCCCCTGCTACCGCTTCCGGCAGACATGGCCGATCGGGTCGCCGCCTGTACGGCCTGCCATGGCAGCCAGGGCCGCGCTGGCAACGACGGCTACTATCCGCGCATTGCCGGCAAGCCAGCCGACTATCTCTACCACCAGTTGCTGAACTTCCGTGACGGAAGGCGGCAGTACGCCCCCATGACGTGGCTGCTGCAGACATTGCCTGACGACTACCTGCGCGACATCGCCACCCATTTCGCCAACCAGCACCCGCCTTACGAAATGGGTCCTGCCCCCCATCTTCCCCCAGCCGTCAGGCAGCGCGGCGAACAGCTCGTGCGCCAGGGCGACCCGGGACGCGGCACGCCCGCCTGCATCGCATGCCACGGCAGCGATCTGGCCGGCATTTCTCCCGCCATACCGGGACTGCTGGGACTCCCGCGCGACTACATACTGGCCCAGCTCGGAGCCTGGCAAGGCCGCACGCGCGCCACGCCCGAGCCGGACTGCATGGCCAAAGTGATTGCCGGCGTCCCGCCGGAAGACGTGGCCGCCGTGGCCGCATGGCTGTCGGCCCAGCCCGTACCGGATGACTACAGGCCTCGCGAGGCGCCGGACACCGTCCTGCCGCTGGCGTGCCATGGCGTGCCCCAGCCCGTCGCTTCCCCGAAGGAGGCGCCATGACTGCCTCGCGAATGTCCCGATCCGGCGCCGGCCGATGGGTGCGTCGCGGCGCATCCATCGTGCTCGTGCTGTTGCTGCTGCTCCTTGTCGCGGGCTACTGGCTCGGCACTGACGACGACGAGCTCGTTCCCGCCACGACGAGCGACTTTTCCGATCCCACCCTGATCCAGCGCGGCGCCTATCTGGCGCTGGCGGGCAACTGCCTCACCTGCCATACCGCCCGGGGCGGACAGGACTATGCCGGCGGCCGCGCCGTGCCCACCCCATTCGGCACGCTGTACGGATCCAATATCACGCCTGATGAGGCAACCGGCATCGGCTCCTGGACATCCGACGACTTCTGGCGTGCCCTGCACAACGGCAAGTCGAAGAATGGCGACCTGCTGTATCCGGCCTTTCCCTATCCCAACTACACGAACGTCACGCGCGCAGATGCGGATGCGCTCTACGCCTACCTGCGCAGCATTCCCCCGGTGTCACGCGAGAACACGCCGAACACCTTGCGTTTCCCCTACAACCAGCGATTCTCCCTGGCTTACTGGCGTGCCCTCTATTTCCGTCCCGGCGTTCATCGCGACGACCCCGGCCAGGATGCCGCCTTGAACCGCGGCGCCTACCTGGTCAACGGCCTGACCCATTGCGCAGCCTGCCATACGCCACGCAACGGGCTGGGCGCCACCCGCAGCAATGCCACCCTGGCCGGCGGCACGATCCCCATGCTCGACTGGTATGCGCCCCCATTGTCATCCAATCGGCCGCACGGGCTGGGCGATTGGACACCCGAGCAGATCGCATCGCTGCTCAAGACGGGGATCAGCGAGCGCGGCACGGCCAGCGGCCCCATGGCCGAGGTCGTTTTCCAGAGCCTGCAGTACCTGTCCGACGAGGACGTCGGCGCCATCGCCAGCTACCTGAAGACGCTGCCCGAGAGTCCCGAACAGGCCGTCGCCGCTTCGCAGGCCGAGCGCATGCAGGGTGCGGCGGGTATGCTTGGGCAGGGCCAGAACATCTACGAGGCACAATGCATCGACTGCCATGGTGCCAAGGGCGAGGGCAGGCATCCCGCCTATCCGCGCCTGGCGGGCAACCTGTCGGTGATGTCGCCCGATGCCGTCAACGCCATCCAGGCCGTGCTCAACGGCGGGTTTCCTCCGGGAACGGCAGGAAACCCGCAGCCTTATGGCATGCCACCCTTTCGTCAGACGCTCAGCGATTCCGACGTGGCTGCCGTAGTGACCTTTATCCGGGCGAGCTGGGGCAACGATGCAGCTGCCGTCTCGCCCGCCGACGTACGGCGTTACCGTACCATTCGCTGAACCGACGGCCGGCAGAATGCCGGCCATGCCATTCCACCATTGTGATCAGTCTGCAAAACATCTGCAAAACGTACGACGTCATCAATGCGCCTCCCTTCCAGGCGCTGACCGACGTCAACCTGGAAATACAGCGCGGCGAGATATTCGGCATCATCGGACGCTCGGGCGCTGGCAAGAGCACGCTGATACGCATGCTCAACCTGCTCGAGCGGCCCACCAGCGGGCGCATCGTCATCGATGGCGAAGACATCACCGACCTGAACGGCGGCGCGCTGCGCAACGTGCGCCAGAGCATCGGCATGGTCTTCCAGCACTTCAACCTGCTCAACGCCCGCACGGTCTATGAGAACGTACGGTTCCCGCTTCGCCTGACAGGCGCCTACTCGCGTGACGACATGCGCCTCCGCGTGGAGGAAGTCCTCTCGCTGGTCGGCCTGTCGGACCAGCGCGACAAGTATCCCCGCCAGTTGTCGGGTGGCCAGCGCCAGCGCGTCGGCATCGCCCGTGCCCTGGCCAACCGGCCCAAGCTGCTGCTGTGCGACGAGGCCACCTCGGCCCTGGACCCGGAGACCACCCAGTCCATCCTGCAGCTGCTGCGCCGCATCAACAAGGACCTGGGCCTGACCATCGTGCTGATCACGCACGGCATGGACGTCATCCGTGCCGTCTGCAACCGTGTCGCGATCGTGGACAAGGGCCGGGTCGTGGAACTCGGCGAGGTCGAGCAGATCTTTCGCGCCCCCCAGCACCCGGTCACGCGCGCCATGCTGGACCCTCTGGGCATCCATTTCGGTGTGCCTGCCCCGATAGGGAGCGACACATGATGGGAAACATCTATTGGCCGGAAGTGCTGGAAGCCACCTGGCAGACGCTGATCATGACTGGCGTGTCGCTGTTCTTCACGGTGCTGATCGGGCTGCCGCTGGGCATCGTGCTGTTCCTGACGAGCAAGGGACAATGGCTGCAGAACCGCTTCGTCTATGGCGTGCTGTCGGTCATCACCAATGTGCTGCGCTCCGTGCCCTTCATCATCCTGCTCATCGTGATGATCCCCATCACCCTCTGGATGGTGGGCACATCGCTCGGGGTGCGTGGCACCATACCGCCCCTGGTCGTGGGCGCGGCCCCGTTCTTCGCCCGTCTCACGGAAAACGTCCTGCGCGAGATCGACCGCGGCATCATCGAGGCCTGCCATGCCATGGGTGCCAATACGCGGCAGATCATGCTGTGGGCCATGCTGCCCGAGGCGCTGACCGGGCTGATCGCAGCAGTCACCGTGACGGCCATCATGCTGGTGGGCTACTCGGCCATGTCGGGCGTGATCGGCGGCGGCGGCCTCGGCGATCTGGCCGTGCGTTTCGGCTACCAGCGCTTCCAGACCGATGTGATGGTCGTGACCGTTGCCATCCTGGTCGGGCTGGTCCAGTTGCTGCAGATGCTCGGAGACTGGCTCGTGGACAGGCTC
>Ga0182742_1003215_pt1 | contig 16466 bp, 12 predicted proteins | sample eDN5th37CBELigMG_FD_128880 | JGI IMG/M metagenome (GOLD analysis project Ga0182742, IMG submission 128880) | Enriched Miracle-Growth compost microbial communities from Emeryville, California, USA - eDNA 5th pass 37_C BE-Lig MG (version 2)... ...
GCCTGGCTCGCCGCGCCGGAAGCCTTCCTGGGCGATGGCCGCGTCACTGGCGTGCGGGCGCTGCGGATGCATCTCGGCCTGCCGGATTCCAGCGGCCGCCAGCAGGTGATGCCGATCGAGGGCAGCGGCTATATCCAGCCCTGCGACCTCGTCATCAAGGCGCTGGGCTTCGACCCGGAGGACCTGCCGGCGATGTTCAACGAGCCGGAACTGGCGGTGACACGCTGGGGCACGCTGAAGGTGGACCACCGCACCATGATGACGAGCCTGCCCGGCGTCTTCGCCGGCGGCGACATCGTGCGCGGCGCCTCCCTGGTGGTCTGGGCAATCCGTGACGGCCGTGACGTGGCGGATCAGATCGATCGCTATGTGCGGCAGAAGGCCGGCCAGACAATGGCCATGGCGGCGGAGTGACGACGATGGACGGCATGATCGAGAATGGCGCCGCTTTCGCTGCGGCCTATCGCGACAACGCAGAGCGTCTGGCCGAGGCAGCGCATATCGACCTGACCGAGCACGACGCCTGCGGCGTCGGCTTGGTCGCGGCGCTGGACGGCAAGCCGCGGCGGGAGGTGGTGCAGGCCGGCATCGACGCGCTGAAAGCCGTCTGGCACCGCGGTGCCGTGGATGCGGACGGCAAGACCGGCGACGGCGCCGGCATCCATATCGAGATCCCGCAGGACTTCTTCGCCGAGGTTGTGCAGCGCGGCGGCGACCGGCTCCGCCCGGGCCGCATCGCGGTGGGCATGGTCTTCCTGCCCAAGACGGATCTCGGCGCGCAGGAGCGCTGCCGGCAGATTGTGGAAACCGAGATCCTCTCGGCCGGCTACGCCATCTATTCCTGGCGCCAGGTGCCGATCAATACCGCCTGCATCGGCGAAAAGGCGAATGCCACGCGCCCGGAGATCGAGCAGATCCTGATCTACGACCCGGAGCAGCGGGACGAGGCGATCATCGAGCGCGACCTCTACGTCATCCGCCGGCGGATCGAGAAGCAGGCCATCGCGGCGCAGATCCCGGAGCTTTATCTCTGCTCGCTGTCCTGCCGCTCGATCATCTACAAGGGAATGTTCCTGGCGGAGCATCTGACGGAATTCTACCCGGACCTCCTGGACCAGCGCTTCGTTTCCCGCTTCGCCATCTACCACCAGCGCTATTCCACCAACACATTCCCGACCTGGCGGCTGGCGCAGCCCTTCCGGATGATCGCGCATAACGGCGAGATCAACACCGTCTCGGGCAACATCAACTGGATGAAGAGCCACGAGACGCGGCTCTCCCACCCGCTGCTCGATCCCTATCTGGACGACATCAAGCCGGTGATCCAGGCCGGCGGTTCCGACACCGCCACGCTCGACAACGTCTTCGAGCTGCTGGTGCGCGGCGGCCGCGACGCGCCCATGGTCAAGGCGATGCTGATCCCGGAGAGCATCGGCAACAACGCGACGATGCCGGAGGCGCATCGCGACCTCTTCCTCTACTGCAACGCGGTGATGGAACCCTGGGACGGGCCCGCGGCGGTGGTGGCCACCGATGGCCGCTGGATGATCGCCGGCATGGACCGCAACGGGCTGCGCCCGATGCGCTACACCATCACCGATGGCGGGCTGCTGATCGTCGGCTCCGAGACCGGCATGGTGAAGCTGTCCGAGGAGCGGATCGTGGCCAAGGGCCGGGTCGGGCCCGGCCAGTGCATCGGCGTCGATCTCGCGGAAGGGCGCTTCTACAAGGACCGCGAGCTGAAGGACCTGCTCGCCGCCCGCCACCCCTTCGGCGAATGGGTGCAGCGCACCACCCGGATCGACGAGATCGTGAAGGCCGATTCCGGCGAACCGGAGCTGTTCCGTGGCGAGGAGCTGCGTCGACGCCAGCTCGCCGTCGGCTACACGCTGGAGGAGCTGGAGGTCATCCTGCACCCGATGGTGGAGGATGCGAACGAGGCCGTGGGCAGCATGGGCGACGACACACCTGTCGCCGTGCTGTCCCGCCAGTATCGCGGCCTGCACCATTATTTCCGCCAGACCTTCAGCCAGGTCACAAACCCGCCGATCGACTCCCTGCGTGAGACGCGGGTGATGACGCTGAAGACCCGGCTCGGCAATCTCGGCAACATCCTGGACGAGCATCCGAGCCAGTGCGACATGCTGATGCTCGACAGCCCGGTGCTGTCGAACGCCGAATTCGCCGCCATGCGCGCCTATATGGGCGGCAGCGCCTGGGAGGTGGACTGCACCTTCCCGGTCGCGGAGGGCGAGGCGGGCCTGCGCCGCGCCATAGACCGCATCCGGCGCGAGGCCGAGGAGGGCGTCCGCAGCGGCTGCGCCCATGTCATCCTGACGGATGAGAACCAGGGGCCGGATCGCGCCGCCATCCCGATGATCCTGGCGGTCGGCGCGGTGCACACGCATCTGGTGAGGAACAGCCTGCGCACCTTCACCAGCCTGAATGTCCGCGCCGCCGAGTGCCTGGACGTGCACTACTTCGCCGTGCTGATCGGTGCCGGCGCTACCACGGTCAATGCCTATCTGGCGCAGGAGAGCATCGCGGACCGCCATCGCCGCGGGCTGTTCGGCGATCTTTCGCTGAAGGAATGCGTCGCCCGCTACAAGAAGGCGGTGGACAAGGGGCTGCTCAAGGTGATGTCCAAGATGGGCATCTCCGTCATCAGCTCCTATCGCGGCAGCATGATCTTCGAGGCCATTGGCCTCTCCCGTGCCCTGGTCAACGAGTTCTTCCCCGGCATGCCGAGCCGCATCTCCGGCATCGGCCTCTCCGGCATCGCCCGGCGCTTGCTGGCGCTGCACCGGACCGCCTGGGATGCGGATGTGGTTACCCTGCCGGTCGGCGGCCTCTACAAGCTGCGCAAGCGCGGTGAGACGCACGGTTTCGAGGGAAGCCTGATCCACACCCTGCAGAGGGCGGTGGAGACCGACAGCTACACCACCTACAAGAAGTATTCCGATGCAGTGCGGAAGCTGCCGCCGGTGGCGCTGCGCGACCTGCTTGACTTCCGCTATGAAGGCCGCTCGCCCATCCCGCTGGAGGAGGTGGAGAGCATCACCGAGATCCGTAAGCGCTTGGTCGCGCCCGGCATCTCCCTCGGCGCCCTCAGCCCGGAGGCGCATGAGACCCTCTCCATCGCCATGAACCGCATCGGCGCCAAGTCCGACAGCGGCGAGGGCGGCGAGGATCCGGCGCGCGCGAAGCCGCGGCCGAACGGCGACAACGCCAACAGCGCCATCAAGCAGATCGCCTCCGGCCGCTTCGGCGTGACGGCCGAATACCTGAACAACTGCCGCGAGATCGAGATCAAGGTCGCCCAGGGCGCCAAGCCAGGCGAGGGCGGGCAGCTTCCCGGCTTCAAGGTGACGGAGCTGATCGCGCGGCTCCGCCACTCCACCCCTGGCGTGACGCTGATCTCACCCCCGCCGCATCACGACATCTACTCGATCGAGGATCTGGCGCAGCTCATCTACGACCTGAAGCAGATCAACCCGGATGCGACGGTCTGCGTGAAGCTGGTCAGCCGCTCCGGCATCGGCACCATCGCCGCGGGCGTGGCCAAGGCGAAGGCGGATGCGATCCTGGTCTCCGGGCATTCCGGCGGCACCGGCGCCAGCCCGCAGTCCAGCATCAAATATGCCGGCCTGCCCTGGGAGATGGGCCTGTCCGAAACCCATCAGGTGCTGCTGCTGAACCGGTTGCGGCACCGGGTGAAGCTGCGCACCGATGGCGGCATCAAGACCGGCCGCGACGTGGTGATCGCCGCCATGCTGGGCGCCGAGGAATTCGGCATCGGCACGGCCTCGCTGATCGCCATGGGTTGCATCATGGTGCGGCAGTGCCACAGCAACACCTGCCCGGTCGGCGTCTGCACCCAGGACGAGAAGTTGCGGCAGAAATTCAGCGGCAGCCCGGAGAAGGTCATCAACCTGTTCAGCTTCGTGGCGGAGGAGGTGCGGGAGATCCTGGCCTCCCTCGGCTTCCGCAAGCTGACCGAGGTGATCGGCCGCACCGACCTGCTGAAGCAGGTGAGCCGCGGCTCCGACGACCTGGACGACCTTGACCTCAACCCGCTGCTGGTGAAGGCGGATGGCGGTCCCTTCCCCGCCTATTGCACGCTGGAAGGCCGGAACGAGGTGCCGGAGACGCTGGACGCCGACATGATCCGCGATGCCGCGGCGCTGTTCGAGCGCGGCGAGAAGATGCAGCTCCAGTACAATATCCGGAACACGCATCGCGCCATCGGCACCAAGGTCTCCTCCCGCATCGTGCGGCAGTTCGGGATGAATGGGCTGCAGCCCGGCCACCTGACCGTCCGGCTGCGCGGCAGCGCCGGCCAGTCGCTCGGTGCCTTCGCGGTGCGCGGGCTGAAGCTGGAGGTCTTCGGCGACGCCAACGACTATGTCGGCAAGGGTCTCTCCGGCGGCAGCATCGTGGTCCGCCCGGCGCCTTCCTCCAACCTGGTCTGGAACGAGAACACCATCATCGGCAACACGGTGCTCTACGGCGCGACCTCCGGCGAGCTCTTCGCCGGTGGCCAGGCCGGCGAGCGCTTCGCGGTCCGCAACAGCGGCGCGATCGCGGTGGTGGAGGGCTGCGGCGCCAATGGCTGCGAGTACATGACCGGCGGCACGGTGGTCATCCTGGGGCCGGTCGGCGACAATTTCGGCGCAGGCTTCACCGGCGGCATGGCCTTCCTCTATGACCCGGATGAAACCTTCGAGCGCCGCGTCAATCCCGACACGCTGCTCTGGTCCCGCTTGGCCTCGGCGCATTGGGAAGGCGTGCTGCGCGACCTGATCGCCCGGCATGTGCGGGAGACCGGCTCGCCCCTCGGCCAGCGCCTGCTGAATGGCTGGGCGCAGGAGCGCGACCGCTTCTGGCATGTGGTGCCGAAGGAATACGCGAAGTACCTGCCGGTGCCGATGCAGGATCCGGCGGCCATCGCCGCCGAATGAGCCGGCGCGGGGGGAGGGGGCGCTGTCCTCTCCCTCCGTGGCTTTCGCCTGTGCAGCGCGGTGTCTTCCCCGCGTGGCGTACGAGTGGCATAAGCCCGCCGTGCGTATTCTCTACCATCTTCCCTTATCACCCTATGCCCGCAAGGTCAGGCTGGCCCTGGCCGAGAAGCGGATTCCCTTCGAGCTGCGGATCGAGCGGATCTGGGAGCGCCGGCCCGAATTCCTGGCGATGAACCCCGCTTGCACCGTGCCGGTGCTGGTGGAGGAGAACGGGTTGGCAATCGCCGACAGCTACGCGATCTGCGAATATCTGGATGAGGCCTATCCTGACATTCCCCTGTTCGGCCGCACCCTCGGCGAACGGGTGGAGGTGCGGCGGCTCGTCGCCTGGTTCGACGGCAAATTCGCCCAGGAAGTCACGCAACGCCTGCTCTATGAGAAGCAGCTGAAGCGGCTGCTCGGGCGCGGCAATCCGGATGCCGCGGCGATCCGCACCGGTTACGCCAATCTGCGGCCGCATCTCGAGTATCTCGGCTGGCTGGCGGAGACGCGCGCCTGGCTGGCCGGACCGCAGGTGAGCCTCGCCGATTTCGCTGCCGCGGCGCATCTCTCGGCGCTGGACTTCATCGGCGATGTGGACTGGAGCCTGAACGAGGCGGCGAAGGACTGGTATGCGCGCATGAAGTCGCGCCCCTGCTTCCGCGCCCTGCTGGCCGACCGTGTCAGCGGCATCACGCCGCCGCAGCACTACGCCGACCTGGATTTCTGAACCGGGATTATCGCCGCTGCGGCCCGGCCTCGTTCAGCGCTAGATTCTGCTGCGCGAGATCGGCGGCAGGGGAATCGGGCGCCAGGGCGATGACCTTTTCCCAATCTGCCCTGGCGCCAGCCGTATTGCCCCTGAGCTGGCGGATGATCCCCCGCTCCAGCAGCGCTTCCGCATTCTCGGGCGCCAGGGCGAGCGCCCGCTCCGCATCCGCCTGCGCCTCCTCCACCCGGTCCAGGTGCCGGAGCGCAGCGGCGCGGAAAACCAGGGGCTCGGCGCGGCTGGGATCCAGGGTCACCGCCCGGTTCAGGTCGTCCAGCGAATCCGCGTAGCGGCCCATGCTGCCCAGCGCGACGGCGCGGTCCACCAGCAGGTCGATGTCATCCGGCGTCAGGGTCAGGGCCATGGTGGCGGCGGCATAGGCGCGGCCGGTATTGCCCAGCAGCATCCAGGCCTGCCCTGCCTGGGCGAAGACGGCGGCGCGCGCCGCCGCGCTGCCATGGCTGGTGCGCGCCAATTGCTCCAGCCGTTCCGCGCCGCGCTCCGCCTCGCCCGAGGCCAGCAGGGCGAGCGCGGCGCAGTGCCGCGCACCCTCGCCGCCGCCCGCGGCCTCCCAGGTCTCGGCGAAAGTGCGGGCATCCTCGGGATCGGTCCGCAGCATGGCCAGGCAGCGGTCGTATTGCGGCCCTTCGGCCAGGCGCGGGATGTCGGGCGGCAGGGGCAGGGATTCGCTGGCTGCTTCGGCTTCCGGGCTGCCGAGGGCGAACCAGGCGCTGCCCAGGGCCGCGGTTAGCAGCAGGGCGGCAATGGCGCCGATCAGGGCAGGACGGGCTGACTTCACGACGGCACTCTAGTCGCCGGGCCGGAAAGGCGCCAGATCGGCGGGCATGACAGGAAAGAAGGCAAGGGCACCGCGCCGGCTGGTGGTGGCGGGCCTCGGCTACAGCGGCGCGGCGGTGGCGGGGGCGGCCGCGGCCGCCGGCTGGCAGGTTACCGGCACGGCGCGCGACCCGTCCCGCATGGAGGCGCCGCCCGGCGTTGCGCTCATCGGCTTCGCCGAGGCCGCATCCGCTATCGCCGCCGCCACCCATCTGCTGGTGACGGCGCCGCCGGGGGAGGGCGGTGATCCCGTCCTCGCCGCGCATGCGGAGGCGATCCGCGCGGCCGAGGGGCTGCGTTGGATCGGCTACATTTCCACCACCGGGGTCTATGGCGACCGCGGTGGGGCCTGGGTGGATGAGGCGACGCCGCCCGCTCCCGCCCAGGAGCGCAGCCGCCGCCGGGTCGAGGCGGAACAGGCCTGGGCCACCTTCTCCGGCGGCCGGGCGGTGGACCTGTTCCGCACCGGCGGCATCTACGGCCCGGGCCGCAGCGCTTTCGACGATCTCCGCGCCGGCAGGGCGCGGCGCATCCTCAAGCCCGGCCATGCCTTCGGCCGCATCCATCGGGACGACATCGCCCTCGCCGTTCTGGCCGCCGCGCGGCAGGACCGACCGCCGGGCTTGCGGGTGCTGCATCTGGTGGATGACGAGCCGGCCGAGAGCGCCGTGGTGCTGGAGGAGGCGGCGCGGTTGCTCGGCATCGCGCCGCCCCCGGCCATTCCCTTCGCGGAGGCCGAGCGCGGCATGTCCCCCATGGCGCGCAGCTTCTGGGCGGAGAACCGGCGCGTCGCGAACGCCGCCACCAAGGCGGCGCTCGGCATCGCCTGGCGCTATCCGACCTTCCGGGAGGGGCTACGCGCCATCCTTATCGAGGAGTGCGGCGAGGCTCCGGCGTAGCAGCGCCAAGTCCTGCGGCCGGGAGAGCCGGTGGTCGCCATCCTTCACCAGCACCACCTGCACATCCGGGCCGGTGACTGCCTCGGCGATCTTCAGCGAAAGCTCCCAGGGCACATCCGGGTCCTGCTGCCCGTGCAGCAGCCGGACAGGGATGGAGAGCGGCACGGGCCCCTGCAGCAGCAGGTGGTTGCGGCCTTCCTCCAGCAGCACGCGGGTGATGGGATAGGGATCGCCATAGGCGCTCGGCCGGTACCAGATGCCGTCGCGCTGGAGTGCCGCGCGGGCCTCCGCCGGCAATTCCGTGGCCATCCGGGCGGTGAAGTCGGGCGCGGCGGCGATGCCGATCAGCCCCTTCACCCGCTCCGGCCGCCGCAGTGCCAGCAGCAGCGCGATCCAGCCGCCCATGGAGGAGCCGATGAGGATCTGCGGCCCCTGCGTCAGCCGGTCCAGCGCGCAGGCGGCGTCCTCCGCCCAGCGCCCGATGGTGCCGTCCACGAAGCGCCCGCCGCTGGCGCCATGGCCGGAATAGTCGAAGCGCAGGAAGGCCTGCCCGCGTGCCGCGCAGAAGGCGGCGAGGTCCTCCGCCTTGGTGCCGGTCATGTCGCTGTTGAAGCCGCCGAGGAAGACCACGCCCGGCCCGCGCCCGGCGATCCGCCGCCAGGCCAGTTCCACCCCGTCGCCGCGATCCAGGCGGCCCGTCTCTTCGTTGCTCATACCCGTGGATAGCCGCGCCGGACCAAGCTTTCAAACAGCGCGCCCGCGCCGAAGGTCCAGGGGGGGCAGGCATCGGTGCGCTCCACCTGGTTCACCAGCGCACCGAGCCTCGGCGTGGCGATCCGCACCACATCCCCGGGCCGGTGTGTGAAGCCGAGGCCCGGCGCACCGCGATCCTCGCTGGGCGAGAAGGGCGTGCCGAGGAACAGCACCGCCCCGTCCGGATACTGGTGGTGCGGGCCGGTCAACTGTTCCACCAGCGACGCCGGATCGCGGCTGATGGCGCCGACCGCGCCCTGCTCCTCCAGCCGGAAGCCGTCGGTGCCCTCAATGGTCAGCGAGAGGGTCGCGCGCCGCACATCCTCCAGCGTGAATTCCGCATCAAACAACCGCAGCAGCGGGCCGAGGGCGCAGGAGGCGTTGTTGTCCTTCGCCCGGCCGAGCAGTAGGGCCGAGCGCCCCTCCACATCCCTCAGGTTCACGTCATTGCCCAGCATGGCGCCGAGGATGCGGCCGCGCGCATTCACCGCCAGCACCGCTTCCGGCTCCGGGTTGCTCCATTGGCTGACGGGATGCACGCCGATCAGCGCGCCGGTACCGACTGCCGCCATGGGCTGGCATTTGGTGAAGATCTCGGCATCCGGGCCGATGCCGACTTCCAGATACTGGCTCCACCAGCCCTTCTCCACCAGGGCGGCCTTCAGCCGCATGGCCTCCGGGCTGCCGGGCCGCACCGCGGAGAGGTCGTCGCCGATGATGCCGCGCACCTCCGCCCGCACCGCCTCGGCCCGGGAAGCGTCGCCGTGGCAGCGTTCCTCGATCACCCGCTCCAGCATGCTGCGGACATAGGTGACGCCGCAGGCCTTCACCGCCTGCAGGTCCACCGGCGCCAGCAGCCAGGGGCGCGCCGGGTCGCGCGCGTCATGCGCGCTGTTGGCCAGCAGCGCCTGCATGTCCAGCGGCACCGGCACGCCGCGGAGGCGGATGGCGCCGAGCGGGTCCTCCTCGTTCAGCCAGCGGCTGACGGTGCCGAAGCGCGGGGTCATGTCGAAGGCGGCGCCGTTCAGCAGGGCGATGGCCAAGGGGCCCTCCGGCGTCATCACGCGGGCCGCATAGGCGCCGGCGGGCCAGTCTTCCGGCAGGCTGGTCGCATCCAATTGCGGCATGGGGCGGTCCTCCCTGATCCTTCGCTTCGGTGCAGCCTACCCCCCTCCGGCGCCGGCCGGCAGACCCCCTTGGCGGCGGCCCGGATCCCCGCCAGGGCAGACTCGGCTGAGAGATCCGGCGGATGGCGGTTCCTGCATGTAACAAGCCCTCGCCATGGGCCATCCACTGGGTCGCCGCGGTTTTCTACAGCATCCCCCGCGACACTTCGGCCCAGGCCGCTCCGTGGCAGTGTCACTGTACTCGGCAGCCCCCTGGACCGCCGGCAGCTGAGGGCGCTGGGCGTTCAGCTCGTGCTCTCGGAAATGTCCGTCGTCATGGCAGGCCATACCTTCTCCGCCGGGAGTGCCGCGTACCAACATCGAGCGGCTCCGGAGAAGCTGGTGCTTTGCACGACGGGCAGCAGCTTCACCTTCACGGCGTGAGCCCTCGGCAGCGCCTTTCCAGCCCATTGCCCGGTGGTTGACGCAGCCTATGCCCGTCGAAGGGGCATCGGCCGCACCCGCCGAGGCCCTGCTGGATGCCGAGGGCCGCCCCACCGACGACCCCGACGCCTTCTTCACCGATTCTGCCGCCACTGGGCGGCATGGCGCGTCGCCATGCTGCAACCACTCTGACCCTCTGGCGGCACAGGCCCGGAAGCACGCCCATGTGATGTCCCCGGACTGCCATCCTTCCTTCACCCGCCGCGCGTTCCGGTCCGTGGCTTCAGCAGAGCGGGAGAGGGGTGGGGTGCGCTGCCCAGCGCCACGCCGCGCGGATGCCCGGGAGAGGGCGGCCCTTGTCGTCGCGGGCGTGGTGGTCTGCCTGGCCTTGGCTGCGCTCGGCTTCGCGCTTCGGGGGCCGTTGTCCTGGCTGCGGACCGCCGAACTGGCAGGCTCGGTGGACAGCATCGCCGCGGCGGTGCGCGAGGCCGGGGTCTGGGGGCCGGCCGCATCCATGGCGCTGATGGTCCTGCATTCCTTCCTTCCCTTCCCGGCGGAGCTTCTGGCCGTGGCCAATGGGCGGATCTTCGGCCTGCCCCTCGTCCTCCTGGTGACCTGGGCCGGGGCGATGCTCGGGGCGTTCGCGGCCTATGGGCTGGCACGCTGGCTCGGCCGCCCTTCGTCCGGCGGGTGGTGCCGGAGCGGCACTGGCGCAAGCTGGAGGAATGGACGGAATGGGGCGGCGCGGGCGGGCTGCTGCTCGCCCGGCTGATCCCCGTGATCTCCTTCAACCTGATCAATTACGCCGCAGGACTGGCGGGCATCGGCTGGTGGCGCTTCACCTGGACGACCGCGCTCGGCATCCTGCCCGTCACCACCGCCTCCGTCCTGGTCGGCAGCCACATGCTGAGGGCGCCATGGTGGGTCTGGGGCCTTTCCGTGGCGGCGGTCCTGGCGGCGGTCATCCTGCACCGGCGGCCCTGGCGGCGGGGTGGCCCTCCGGCCCCTGGCGCCTGAGCCATGCGCGAGGATGCCGCCCCGGCCTGCGCCGGGATGGACCGCCGCCGCTGCCACCGCTAACAGCGCATCCATGCCCGCAACCCGGCCGCCCGCCATCCTGCAGGTCCTGCCCGCCCTGGTCTCCGGCGGGGTGGAGCGCGGCACGCTGGAGATCGCCGAGGCCCTGGTCGCGGCCGGTCATCGCGCCCTGGTCGCCTCCGCCGGCGGGCCGCTGGTCGGGCCGCTGGAGCGGCTGGGGGCGCGGCACGTTACCCTGCCGCTGCGCGGCAAGAACCCGGTCGCGCTGTGGCGCAATGCTGCCGCGCTGGCGGCGCTGGTCCGGGCGGAAGGGGTGGGGATCATCCATGCCCGCTCCCGCGCCCCGGCCTGGTCGGCGCTGCTGGCGGCGCGACGGACGGGGGCGCATTTCGTCACCACCTATCACGGCACCTACAATGAGGGACTGCCTGGCAAGCGCCTCTACAACTCCGTCATGGCGCGGGGTGAGCGGGTCATCGCCATCAGCCGCTTCATAGCCGACCACATCCGCGCCCGGCACGGCACCGATCCCGGGCGCATCCGCGTCATCCCACGCGGCGTCGATCCCCGGCGCTTCGACCCCGCCCAGGTCGCGCCCGCCCGCATCGCGGCGCTGCGCGCGGAATGGCGGGTGCCGGAAGGGCGGCAGGCGGTGATGCTCCCCGGCCGCCTGACCCGCTGGAAGGGCCAGACGGTGTTGCTGGAAGCCATGGCGCGCCTGCCCGGCGATGCCCTCGTCCTGCTGGTCGGCGCCGGCAGCGGCGGCTTCCGGCAGGAACTCGCCGCCCGCGCGGCGGCGCTCGGCCTTGGTGACCGGGTCCGCCTCTGCGGCCATACGGAGGACATGCCGGCGGCCCTGCTGCTGGCCGATCTGGTGGTGCATGCCTCCACCGATCCCGAAGCCTTCGGCCGCACCGTCATCGAGGCGCAGGCCATGGCCCGGCCGGTCATCGCTGCCGATCTCGGCGCGCCGCGGGAGACGGTGGAGGAGGGCGTCACCGGCTGGCGGGTCCCACCCGGCGATCCCGGGGCGCTGGCCGCCGCCATCGCCGCCGCCCTGGCCCTTCCGCCGGCGGCGCGGCAGGCGCTCGGCGACCGCGCCCGCGCGCATGTGCTGGCGCGCTACACCACCCAGGCCATGCAGGAGGCGACGCTGGCCGTGTACCGGGAACTCGCGTGACCGAACGCATCCTCGTCATCAAACTCGCCGCGCTCGGCGACTTCGTGCAGGCTTTCGGGCCCTTCGCCGCCATCCGCGCGCATCACCCGCGGGCGGAGATCACCCTGCTGACCACCCCGCCCTATGCCGAGCTGGCGCGGCGCAGCCCCTGGTTCGACCGGATCTGGACCGATGGCCGCCCGAGCTGGGGCAACCTGCCGGCCCTCTGGCGCTTGGCGCGGCGGCTGCGCAGGGCGGGGTTCGGCCGGGTCTATGACCTGCAGACCTCCTCCCGCTCCTCCCGCTACCGGCTCCTGGTCGGGCGGGGGGCGGAGTGGTCGGGCATCGCCGTCGGCGCCAGCCACCCGCATGCCAACCCGCTGCGCGACTTCATGCACACCATCGAGCGCCAGCGGGAGCAGCTGGAGATGGCCGGCATCCGCCATTTCCCTGCGCCGGATCTGTCCTGGCTGGATGCCGACATCTCCGGCTTCGGCCTGCCGGACCGCTTCGTCCTGCTGGTTCCCGGCGCTTCCCCTGGCCGCCCCGGCAAGCGCTGGCCGGCCGAGCGCTACGGCGAGCTGGCCGCCGCGCTGGACCTGCCGGCGGCGGTGGTCGGCGGCCCGGCCGAGGCGCCGCTCGCGGCGACCATTGCCGCACGGGCTCCGGGAACGCTCGACCTCACCGGGCGCACCAGCTATGCGGCCCTGGGGGCCGTGGCCCGCCGGGCGGCCTATGCCATTGGCAACGACACCGGCCCAACCCATCTTATTGCCGCGGCCGGCTGCCCGACCCTCGTCCTGTTCGGGGCCGAGAGCGACCCCACCCTCTGTGCCCCGCGCGGCCCCACCGTGGCGATCCTGCGGCACGAGAGCCTGGCGGCGCTGAACCCGGCCGCGGTGCGGACGGCCCTGACCGGGCTGATCGCCGCCTAAGTCTGTAACCTGCTTGACGGCGGCGGCCCGGCCCGCTCATGGTCCGCGCCCGTTTTTTGCCCCAGGAGCCTGCCCAACGATGCCTGCGATCACCCTGCCCGACGGATCCGTGCGCCGCTTCGACGGGCCGGTCACGGGCACCGAGATCGCGCAGGCGATCGGGCCCGGCCTGGCCAAGGCCGCGCTGGCCATGCAGGTGGACGGCAAGATCCGGGACTTGGCCACAAGGCTGGACCATGACGCTTCCGTCCGCTTCATCACCCGCAAGGATCCCGAGGCGCTGGAGCTGATCCGCCACGACGCCGCGCATGTGCTGGCGGAGGCGGTGCAGGAACTCTTCCCCGGTACCCAGGTGACGATCGGCCCGGCCATCGAGAACGGCTTCTATTACGACTTCGCCCGCAACGAGCCCTTCACCCCGGAGGACTTCCCGAAGATCGAGGCGAAGATGCGGGAGATCATCGCCCGCAACGCCCCCTTCACCTGCGAGGTGGTGGACCGCGAGAGCGCCATCGACCTCTTCAAGTCGAAGGGCGAGAGCTACAAGGTCGAACTGATCCGTGACCTGCCGGAGGGCGAGCGGATCACCATCTACCGCCAGGGCGAGTGGCTCGATCTCTGCCGTGGCCCGCATATGCGCAGCACGGGCGATGTCGGCACTGCCTTCAAGCTGATGAAGGTGGCCGGCGCCTATTGGCGCGGCGACCACCGCAACGCCATGCTCAGCCGCATCTACGGCACCGCCTGGCGCGACCAGAAGGAACTGGACGCCTATCTCCACCAGCTGGAGGAGGCCGAGCGCCGCGACCACCGGAAGATCGGCAAGGAGATGAACCTCTTCCACATCCAGGAGGAGGCGCCGGGCAGCATCTTCTGGCACCCCAAGGGCTGGCGGCTCTACCGGACGCTGGAGGACTACATGCGCCGCCGCCTGGACGCCGCCGGCTACCAGGAGGTGCGGACGCCGCAGCTCGTGGACCGGAAGCTCTGGGAGGAATCCGGCCACTGGGAGAAATTCCGGGAGCACATGTTCATCACCCGCGTCGAGGATGAGGCGGAGAAGGACCGCGTCCTGGCGCTGAAGCCGATGAACTGCCCCTGCCATGTGCAGATCTTCAACCAGGGCGTCCGCAGTTACCGCGAATTGCCGCTGCGCATGGCGGAATTCGGTTCCTGCCACCGCTACGAGCCGAGCGGGGCGCTGCACGGGCTGATGCGCGTGCGCGCCTTCACCCAGGACGACGCGCATATCTTCTGCACCGAGGACCAGATCGCGGAGGAGACGGTGCGCTTCGCCGCACTGCTCTCCTCCATCTATCGCGACCTGGGCTTCTCGGAATTCCGGGTGAAATTCAGCGACCGGCCGGTGATGCGTGCCGGGACCGATGCGGTCTGGGACCAGGCGGAAGGCGCGCTGAAGGAGGCCTGCCGGATCGCCGGCATCGAATACACGCTGAATCCAGGGGAGGGCGCCTTCTACGGCCCGAAGCTGGAATTCGTGCTGCGCGACGCCATCGGCCGGGACTGGCAGTGCGGCACGCTCCAGGTGGATTTCGTGCTGCCGGAACGGCTGGATGCGGAATATGTGGCGGAGGATGGCTCGCGGAAGCGGCCGGTGATGCTGCACCGCGCCATCCTCGGCAGCTTCGAGCGCTTCATCGGCATCCTGATCGAGCAGCATGCCGGCCGCTTCCCGCTCTGGCTGGCGCCGGTGCAGGTCGTGGTCGCCACCATCGTGGACGAAGCCGCGGATTTCGCGCGGGAGGCCGCGGCCGCCTTGCAGAAGGCGGGGCTGCAGGTTTCTCTCGATCTGCGGAACGAGAAGATCAACCGCAAGGTGGTGGACCATATCGAGCAGCGCGTGCCGGTCCTGGCCGTGGTCGGCCGGCGCGAGGCGGAGGAGCGCTCCCTGGTGCTGCGCCGCCTGCCGGGGCGGGAGCAGGAGACGCTGCCGCTGGCGGAAGCCGTGGCCCGCTTGGCGAGTGAGGCTACCCCTCCCGACCGGGTTGCGGCGGCGTGAAATGAACCCCATAAATATAAAGCTAGACTCGTTCCCACTGCGATAGGAGAGACCCATAGCTCGAGGTCCCCATACCAACCAGTTGCCGCCGCGCGATGGGCCGCGCGTCAACGAGGATATCCGCGTGCCGCAGGTGCGGCTCATCGACCAGAACGGCGAGATGCTGGGTGTGATGAGCACCCGCGAAGCCCTGGCGCGTGCCTATGATGCCGGGCTTGACCTGCTTGAGGTCAGTCCCAACGCGGTGCCGCCGGTCTGCAAGATCCTCGACTACGGCAAGTACAAGTACGAGCAGCAAAAGAAGGCCAACGAGGCCCGCAAGAAGCAGAAGACCGTCGAGATCAAGGAAGTCAAGGTCCGTCCGAACATTGACGACCATGATTACGACGTGAAGATGCGTGCCATGAAGTCCTTCATCGAGGAGGGCGACAAGGTCAAGGTCACGCTCCGCTTCCGCGGGCGCGAAATGGCTCATCAGGACCTTGGCATCAAGGTGCTGGAACGGATCCGTGGCGATCTCGGCGATTCCATCAAGGTGGAGCAGATGCCCCGCCTGGAGAACCGCCAGATGATCATGGTGCTGGCGCCGAAATAGGCGCCGCGGCCGCGCCCGCCCGGTTCTCCTTGACCCGGCGCGGGCTTCCGGGCTATCCGGCCCGGATCATCGGGACAGCCCCGACTCTCGGTCGCCCTGCCAGGCGGGGCGGCTCCGCCGCTCCGCGAAGGCTCGCGCAGCGGCGCGCTCCGTTTTGGGGGAATCGGTCGGGGTGGGCCAGCAGGATCGCAGGAAGGACCACAGGTCGCCAGGATGTTCGAGGCGCTCTCCAGCAAGCTGAACGGGGTCTTTGACCGGCTGCGCCGCCGCGGCGCGCTGACCGAGGCCGACGTTTCCGAGGCGCTGCGCGAGATCCGCATCGCCCTGCTGGAAGCCGATGTCGCGCTGCCGGTGGTGAAGGATCTGATCGCCAAGGTGCGCGAGCGGGCGGTGGGGCAGGAGGTCATCCGCTCCGTCTCCCCGGCGCAGCAGGTGGTCAAGATTGTCCATGATGCGATCGTGGAGGCGCTGGGCGGCGGCGAGGGCGACAGCGGCGCGCGCGGCCTGGACCTGAACGCCCCGGCGCCCGTGCCGGTGCTGATGGTGGGTCTCCAGGGTTCGGGCAAGACCACCACTTCCGGCAAGATCGCGCTGCGGCTGAAGTCGCGCGACAAGAAGAAGGTGCTGCTGGCCTCGCTGGACGTGCAGCGGCCGGCGGCGCAGTTGCAGTTGCAGCAGCTCGCTGAACGGGCCGGCGTTGCCAGCCTGCCCATCATCCCCGGCCAGACGCCGCTGGAGATCGCCGCCCGCGCCATGGATGTGGGCCGGCGCGAGCTCTACGACGTGGTGATCCTCGACACCGCCGGCCGTCTTGCCATCGACGAGGCGCTGATGGCCGAGGTCGCCGCCGTGAAGGCCGCGACCAGGCCGCATGAGACGCTGCTGGTCGTGGACGCCATGACCGGCCAGGA
>Ga0182742_1003216_pt1 | contig 16465 bp, 9 predicted proteins | sample eDN5th37CBELigMG_FD_128880 | JGI IMG/M metagenome (GOLD analysis project Ga0182742, IMG submission 128880) | Enriched Miracle-Growth compost microbial communities from Emeryville, California, USA - eDNA 5th pass 37_C BE-Lig MG (version 2)... ...
AGCGGGATCGGCCCGCCGCCCGCGTTGGCCGGCTCCGCGCCCCGATTGTAGAAGACGTACATGTTCCCCTGGGTCGGCTCGGTCTGGTAGCCGAACCCCCATTCGAGCGTCCCCGAGTCGGCGTCGAGCCGCGCCAGAACGCCGATTTGGGTGTCGACGTAGAGCGTCCCGGCGTCGAGCAAGAGCCGGGGGTGGGGCGTCGTTTGGCGCTGGCCGTAATAGTACCGTTGCCGGTTCTGGCGGAACGAGCCGACTTCGGTCTTCCAGATCAGCTTGCCGTCGTGGGGTCGGATCGCCAGGACCCACTGCCCCGGAAGCGGCTGGTTCTGCTGGGATTCGGCCGCCACGAACAGCAGGTCGTCCCCCAGCAACGGCGTCCCGGACGGCTCGAACGAGGCCAACTCGGGCTGGTCGGTCGACGTCCAGACGACCTCGCCGCCGTCGGCCCGGCGGCAGACCAGCTGGAACGAGGCGTTGTAGTTCGGGTCCTTCATGTCGCGGGTGACGCACCAGAGGAACTCGCCCCGGGAGAGGATCGCGAACTGGGCGGGGTCGGTCATCTGGGCGGCCGGCTGGTTGGCCATCGTCTCCAGGTTGTGGAACGACGCCGACCGCCAGAGGAGCTTGCCGCTTTCCAGGTCGATCGCCAGGATGTGCCCCAGGTAGTTGAGATAGAGCCGCGATCCGTCGACCGCCGCGGCCGGCGCCGCGTTGCTGAGCGGGCTGGCCCGCCACTGGTTCAATTCGGCCGTGGCCATGCCCGCCTCGATCGTCTCGGCGATCGGGACCACCCAATTGGGCTCGGTCGAGGAGCCGAGCTCCAGGGGGCCTCCGTCGATGGCGGAGTCGGGCCGCGCCTCCGAGTTGGGAGACCCGGCGCCGAGCAGGCTTTCGAGCAACTCGGCCGGGGGGGCGGATCGGCCGCCGAGCGTGACCGTCTCGTTTTGGTAACGGCCTTCAAGGTCCGCGCGAAGCTGGTCGAACTCCGAGGTCCGACCCGCCCGATGGAGGGCCAGGGCCGCCTTGGTCGCCAGGGCGGCGGGCGAGAGGTTGGTGTCGGGGTGGTCGCGCAGGGCCGCGAGCCAGCAATCGGCCGCGCGGTCGAACCGGCCGCGCTCGAAATAAAGGTCGCCCAGGCGGTCGGCCGCGTCGTCGCCGACGGAGGTCGTGAAGTAGGCCGAGAAGACGCGCTCCAGCTTCGCCTGTTCGTCGGCGCCCTCGGCCTCGTCGAACAGCTTGCGGGCCTCGGCGTCGTAAAAGAGCCGGTAGGCGGCCCGGCCCTCCGGCGGCAGCTCCGCCAGGACGTCCCGGCGCTTGCGGGCCACCGAGATGATGAAGCCGTCCTCGCCGTCGACGAACCGCGGCGCCTGATCCTCGGGGATCGTATAAAGCGCCTTCAGCGCCCGCTCCCAGGCGCCCCGCCTCTGGAACCGCTCGAAGTCCTCGAGCGCTTCCTTGACCTCGGTTGAGGCCGGCGGCATCTGCAGGGGGCGCCCGGGGTCGTCGTTGGAGACTTTCCCCTCGATCTCCCCGACCTCTTGCCCCCGCGCCAGCGTCAGGGCCGGCCCAAGCAGCGCACAGACGATCGCAATCCGCGCTAAAATCACGCCGTTCTCCCGCCAGGGGCCGATCGCGATTGGAGACGCCATGGCGCGGCGATTCTTCTTCGCCGCGAAAGAGACATTTGTAAATCCCGCGCGCCGGTGGAGCAAGTAAAAAATTCGGAGCGGGGTGGAATCCGGTGGAATCGGCGGGCGGGGCGGGTTTCCGAATGATGTGATTGGGACGAGAGGGGGGGCGCGAGCCCCCTGGCCGGGCGTGGCCGCCCTGTGGAGAAGGCGGGGGGCCCGCGCCCCCCGCTCGCCTCAAACCTCAGATGCTCTCCATGATCTCCGCCAGAGTCTCGGCGCTTGGCCTCAGGGCTTCGTCGGGGAGCATGGACAGCGGGGTCTCGACGGGGCGCAGGGAGGAGACGAAGTCGACGCCGGCGTTGTCGAGATAGAGCAACCCGGTGAGGAACTCGCCCGAGTCGCGGCCGGCGGCGATGACTCGGAGGGCCGAGTCGCGGCTGGCGATGTCGTGGTCCTTGTGCTTTAAGGCGCGGAGGGTGATCCACGAGCCGTCGTGCAGTTGGACGTTGGTCGTCTCGCCGGGCTGTTGCTCCACCTCGATCTCGGGGAGGCGGCGGACGTAGAAGCCGACGTCCTGAAGCTGCTCCTCGTGCTCGCGGGCCCAGACCCAACTCTTGGTCGAGCCCTGGAAGTCGTTGAACGTCACGCAGGGGCTGAGGATGTCGAGGACGGCGGTCCCCTTGTGCGCCAGCGCCGCCTTGATGAGCGGGACGAGCTGCTTCTTGTCGCCGGAGAACGACCGGGCGACGAACGTGGCGCCGGCGATGATCGCCTCGGCGCAGAGGTCCAGCGGCAGAGTGGGGTTGGTCTCGCCGGTGGGCCGGCGCAGGCGGGCGTTCAGGTCGGCGGTGGCCGAGAACTGGCCCTTGGTCAGGCCGTAGCAGCCGTTGTTCTCGATGATGTAGACCATCGGCGTGTTGCGGCGGCAGGCGTGCTTGAACTGGCCCAGGCCGATGTTGGCGGTGTCGCCGTCGCCGCTGACGCCGATGCAGACCAACTGACGGTTCGCGGCCACCGCGCCGGTGGCCACCGACGGCATCCGGCCGTGCAGGGCGTTGAAGCCGTGGCTGGCCTGAAGGAAGTAGGCCGGGGTCTTGCTGGAGCAGCCGATGCCGCTGAGCTTGACCGTCTTGTACGGGTTCAGCCCGGTCGACTTGGCGGCCTCGATCAGATAACTCGTGATGCTGTTGTGGCCGCACCCCTTGCAGAGCGTCGACGGCAGCCCTTGAAAGGCCGATACCGGCAACGAGAGGGTGCGACCCGCGGATTCCACCTGGATGTCCGTCTGGACGGCCATGTTTCCGTGTCCTCGATTCTTCTGATGAGAATGGCTTGTGATGAAATCGCGAAGGTCGTCACGCGCCCGCGGCCATCGTCGGGGCGCCGGCGCCGTTGCCCTGGCGGGCGCCGGTGACGATCTCGGGGCTCGCGGCGATCCGCTCGCGCTCCAGGACGGGAACGGCGACGTCGCCCGCGGCGATCGGCGTGCCGTCGTAGTGGGTGATCGAGACGAGCCGGTCGATCAGCTCGCCGCGGAGCCGCTCCCGCAAAAGCGTCATGATCTGGGCGTCGCGGTTCTGCTCGACGACGTAAACGCGCTTGTGTTGTTCGACGAAATCGGCGACGCCGTCGGCGATCGGCAGGGCCCGGATCCGGCAATAGGCCGTGGCCACGCCCTCGTCGGCCAGAATCTCGCGGGCCTCGGCCATCGCGGCGTGGGTGCCACCGTAGGCGATCAGGCCGACCTCGGCGTCGGGGTCGCCCTCGACGACCGGCGCGGGGATTTCGCCACGGGCGGTTTCGAGCTTCCGGGCGAGCCGATCGAGGTTCTTCTTCCAGACTTCGGGCCGCTCGCTGTAGCCGGAGCTTTCGTCGTGGCCGGTTCCGCGGGTGAAGTAGGCCGCCAGAGGGTGCTCGGTGCCCGGGATCGTCCGCTGGCAGATCCCGTCGCCGTCGACGTCCTTGTAGCGATGGAAGGAGCCCTGGCGCTCCAGGTCCTCGGCGGTGAGGACCTTGCCGCGCTGGATCGGTTTCTCGGGGTATTTGAACTTGGGCGAGAGCCAGAGGTTCATCCCCAGGTCGAGGTCGAGCGCCACGAAGACGGGGGTTTGGAACCGCTGGGCCAGGTCGAGCGATTCGATGACCAGGTTGAAGCACTCCTCGACCGTGCCGGGGATCAGGACGATGTTGCGGCAGTCGCCGTGGCCGAGCAGGTGGAGCTTCAGCACGTCGCCCTGGCTGGTCCGGGTGGGCAGGCCGGTGCTGGGGCCCATCCGCTGAACGTCGATGATGACGACGGGGATCTCGGCGAAATACCCCATGCCGACGAACTCGGTCATCAGCGAGATGCCCGGCCCGGAGGTGGCCGTCATGGCCCTGGCTCCGGCCCAGCCTGCGCCGATGGCCATGCCGATGGCCGCCAGTTCGTCCTCGGCCTGGATGACGGCGAAGGTCTGGTTGCCCTCGGCGTCGGTCCGATAGCGCCTCAGGAGCGCCTCGGTGTCCTCGGCCACGCTGCTGGAGGGGGTGATCGGGTACCAGGTCATGACGCTGACGCCGCCGAAGACCGCGCCCAGGGCGGCGGCCTTGTTGCCGTCGATCAAGATCTTGTCGCCGGTGGCGTCGAGCCGCTTGACGCGGCAGGGGAGGTCGGTCGGCAGGTTGGCGCGGGCCCACTCGTAGCCGGCGCGGGCCGCGGCGATGTTGATCGCGCCGGCCTTGGCCTTGCGGCCGGGGAACTCGAGCTTGATGCCGGTCTCCACCGCCTCGATCTCGATGTCGCAGATCGAGGCGACGACGCCGACGTAAACCATGTTGATGACTTTGCGGAGCTTGTCGCGGTAGCTCTTGTCGGTCTTGTCGGGGGGGTAGGCTTGCTCGACCAGCTTGTTGAAGGGGACGGCGAAGCAGGTGACGTCGTCGCGGACGGTCGAGAGATCGGCGCTGAAGTCGTCGCGGTAGACGCAGATCGCGCCCGGCTTCAGCTCCAGCAGGTCGCCGTGGGCGGTCATCTCGTTCATGCAGACGAGGATGTCGGGATCGGCCCGGTGGGCGAGGTGTCCCGCGACGTTGGCCCGAAGGTGGAACCAGGTCGGCAGCCCCTCGATGTTGGAGGGAAAGACGTTCTTGCCGCCACAGGGGATGCCCATCGCGTGCAGGGCGCGGAGGATCACCAGGTTGGCCGATTGGCTTCCCGACCCGTTGACGGTCCCCACGCGGATCGACAGGTCGTTAAACACGGACTTCGGCTTGGCGGCGGCCGAACCCGATGCGGCGGGCTCGACCAGGGAGGGAGTGGAAGGCATGATTCGGCGTTACCTCTTCAGGAGACCGGAAATGGCGCGCGACTCGGCCCCGCGCGGCGGGCGCTCCGCCCGGCGCGGCGGATCCCACGAAGGATGGAGCGAAGCTCTGGCGTCTGCAAGTCTTCGGGGATGGGGTCCGTTCGGGGATGGCCGGCGCGCCATCCAACTAAGTATTTAGAGGAGCCTGGGGCGAATCGGGTTCGGCTTGTCTTTTTTAGGCTTCCGAGCCCGGCGGGCGCCTCGGGCGGGGATGGACGCGGGGCCGCTCTCGTTTCGGTCGTCGCCACCGGGACATGGGAGGCGGCGGCTCAAGGGCGATTCAAGTCAAGGCCTTCTCGATCGACTCGCGGCGCTGGCGCTTCGTCGCCTCCCATTCCAACAGGTTCTTGCTACGATGACAAGGGCGCGGCGCCCCGGCCGCGCCGGCGAATAATCCATAAACTCATTGCTCCACGAGCCCTCCGTGTCCGAGAACCCTCTTCATCGCGCGATTTATTTGACGGGCCCAACCGCCTCGGGCAAGTCGGCCGTCGGCGTTCACCTGGCCCGGACCCTCGGCGCCGAGATCGTGGCGATGGACTCGATGACCCTATACCGCGGCATGGACATCGGCACGGCCAAGCCGACCGAAGCCGAGCGCGGGGGCGTGCCGCACCACCTGATCGACGTCCTTGAGCCCTGGGAATCGGCCAGCGTGGCCCGCTATCGCGATTGGGCCGTCGAGGCCGTCGAAGCCATCGAGGCCCGGGGCAACCGGGCGCTCTTCGTGGGCGGGACCGCGCTGTATCTCAAGGCTCTTTTGCGGGGGCTATTCGAGGGTCCCGGCGCCGTCGCCGAAACCCGCGAGCGGCTGGAGGCCGAGGCCGAATCGCTCGGCTCCGCCGCGCTTCACGCTCGGCTCGCGAAGCTGGACCCGACGACGGCCGATCGGCTCCATCCCAACGACCGGCGGCGGATCGTCAGGGCCCTGGAGGTGATCGAAACCGCCGGCCGTCCCCTCAGCGAGCTTCAGCGCCAGCACGACCAGCCCGCGCCGGCGTCGGTTCCGGTCTTCGCGCTCGAGCTACCCCGCCCCGTCCTTTACGACCGGATCAACCGCCGGGTGGTCGCCATGTTCGACGCCGGTTTGGTCGACGAAGTCCGCGGGCTGCAAGCCGGTCCCCAACCCATCGGTCCCGTCGCGGCCAAGGGGGTCGGCTACCGCGAGGTTCTCGCCCACCTGGCCGGAGAGTTCGACCTGAAGGCGACGATCGAGGTAATCCAGACCCGCACCCGCCAGTTCGCCAAGCGCCAGGGAACCTGGTTCCGCGGCCTCGCCGAAGTCCGCCCGATTCCCGTAACGGCCGGAGAGGCTCCCGAGGAGACCGCCCGCCGGGTGGCCGAGCGGATGATGGGCGGCGGTTAACGAGAACGGTCAATTTCGCCGGATTGCCCTTCTGTCTTCGTCCCGCTTGTGCTACGAATCCGGTTCGAAACGGATTTCCCGACCTCGGCCCGCGCTCCGATCGCGCGCCGGCCGGGTCGGACGGATCAGCTTGAATTGAATCGAATCGCACCCTGTCCAGACGCGGATCTCGCGACAGCTCTTGATACCGGCGCGCGGCGTCAACCGGGGCCGTTCCCAGGGAAGGGGACAAAATCCATGGGCCGGCGACTCTTCTATCTGTTCGGCGCGATGTTCCTGTTTTCGCTGGCGCCCGCCGGCGCCCAGGGATGGCAAGGCGCGCCGTCCCCCGTCAAGACGGTCGAGCCCGAGCCGCTCCCGCCCCCCGACGGCGATCTCGCCGCGCCGGCCGAGATCCCCGCGCCCTCGGATTCTCGCTTCGAGGAGCCTCTGGACGTCTCGACGCCCCAACCGCTCGGCGAGCCGGCTCCCCTGGACATGGAGGGATTCGACCCCAATCCCCCGCGCGACGAGCAGGTCCAAAGGGTCCAGGCCGCCCCGACTCCGGCCGCCGACGCCGCGCCGGCCCCCGACCCGTCGCAAACCGGGACGCAGCCCGGGGGAATCCCCACTCCCTTGATCGACCAGTTGCCGATGGGCCCGCATGAGGAACTTGTCAGCGTCGACGTTCAGGCGCCCGAGACGATGAACATCCAGATGGAGTCCACCGTCAAAATCATCGTCCGCAACAACGGCTCGTCCGACGCCCTCGGCGTCGTCGTCCGCGACGAGCTGCCCGAGGGCCTGGAGTTCGTCTCAAGCGCCCCCGAGACCCAGCCGGTCAACGGCTCGCTCCTGACCTGGAGCCTCGGCACCCTGCCGGCCGGGACCGAAAAGGTGATCCTGGTGAAGGTTAAGCCCACCCGCGCCACGCCGCTCGACCACGTCGCGACCGTGACGTTTCAGGCCGGCAGCCGAGCCCGTTCCCGCGTGCTTCAGCCCAAGCTCCGCGTCGAGATTATTCAGACCCCCAGCCTCCCCCAGGTTCTCAAGGGGCGACAAACCGAGTTTCGGATCTCGGTGACGAACACCGGCGACGGCCCCGCGCGCGACGTTCTCGTCCTGGCGAAGCTGAGCCCCGGCTTGGCCCTTGAGGGGGAGCGGAACGAGACCAACAGCTACGACCTGCCCATCAAGGTGATCGGCCCCGGCCAGCGCGAGGATCTGCCGCCGATGATCGTCGACGCGCGGCAGGGGGGCGTCCAGTCGTGTCTGGTCCGGGCCGACAGCCCCGACGTCGTTTTCGTCGAGGCCGAGGCGCAGGCCGAGCGGTCGTTCGAGGTCGTCGCCCCTCAGTTGAAGCTGGCGCTCGACGCGCCCGAGAAGCGGTACACCGACACCGTCGCCGACTACGCCGTGAGCGTCGCGAACCCCGGCACCGCGCCGGCGAAGAACGTCCAGATCATGGCGACGATTCCCGTCGGCGGCCGGCTGGTGGCGGTTCCTCCCGGCGCCCGCTACGACGCCCCGTCGCGTCGGCTCTTGTGGACGATCCCCCAGCTTGATCCGGGTGGCCAACCGCGATCGTACCCGTTCGAGGTCCGCATGGGGGGCGTCGGCTATTACGAGGTCACGGCCGAGGCCAAGGCCGACGGCGGCATCCAGGAGCGCGACAAGCGGTCGACCGACGTGCAGGGGATGGCCGATCTGGATCTGGTCGTCCGGGAGCGGCGGCGGGTGGTCGACGTCGACGGCACCACCACGTTCCAGATTCGGCTCCAGAACTACGGCACGAAGGAGGCGTCCAACATTCAGCTTCGCGCCGAGGTCTCGCCCAACCTGCGGATCGTCGAGACCGGCGGCGGCCCCGAAAAGGAGGCGAAGGGAACCCCCGACGGCCTCCAGATCGCCTTTCCGACGATCGACCGCATCCCCGCGGGCAAGGAGATGATTCTCGGAATCAAGGTCAAGGTCGCCAACCACGACAACCGCATCGGCACCTGCCGGGTCTACGTCAAGCACGACGACTTGCCCCAGGAGATCGACGACATGGCCACCGTCAAACTGACCGAGGGCCGTCGAACCGCCGCCGCCGTCGACGAGCCGCCCGCCCAGTAAACGCGGCGGCCTCCCGAAAAAAAATCTTGGAACGCGGCCCGGTGGCGCGAACCTTGGAAAATCTTTGGATGTCCGTAGGGAGGCCGCGACAAATTGACCGATCCGAATAACGGGTTGATTTGTCGGCGAGGGAGCGTCTACAATCCCCCTCGATGTCGCCATCCCGGTCGAATCGCCGGGGGAGGCGCGTCGGCCGGCTCCCGCGGATTTCGTTTCGATTAAACCTTCCGGAAAACGGCGACGAATTAAAACAGATGCACGACACAAGACGCGCGAAACGCCCATTCCAACCCATCGGCTCCTCCATGCCGAGGGGGCGTTTCGCACGGAGAAGGCTCGAGGATGTCCCCCTCGCCGCACGCCCCGGATGAGTGGCGCGGTCGCCGCAACGCCGAGATGACCCGGTTCGCCGGGGTCTTCCGCGGGCGGCTCCTCCTCGATCGTCGACTCAACTCCCAAGAACCACCGGCCGCGTTGAGCCTCCGGGACGGCGGTTGATGGCCCCGCCCGGCCGACGGTCAAAATTCGGGTCGGCCCCCCAACGCCGACGGCTTCCCTCCCAGGTTCCCGCTCCAATCGGAGCGCGATTCCATTCCGAGTGAGTGGATGCTTGATGAAGTCGGCGCGTCCCTCCCCTTGGGGGAGTCGACGCTTCGGATTCGCAAGCGATGTGGGCCGCGCGACGCGACTCGTCTCGTCGCGCGGCGGATTCCCCGTTGTTCGAGCCCTTGGGCTCCTCACCCCCGCCCGCCGTGGGCGCCCGGGGTTGGCGAATCGATCGCCCCGCGTGGGGGACCGTTGCGCCAAGCCCGCAGGTTTTCTCCAACAATTTTCGAGGGTCTCACACCATGCCAAGCGCTTCCGAAAAAATCGAACAAATCTTCGCGCAGGTCATCCAACGCAACCCGGGTGAGGTGGAGTTCCACCAGGCCGTCAAGGAGGTCCTCGAAACACTCGCGCCGGTCCTCGAGAAACACCCGCAGTACGCCGAGCACAAGATCATCGAGCGGATCTGCGAGCCCGAGCGTCAGGTCATCTTCCGCGTTCCCTGGCAAGACGACCGCGGCGAGGTGCAGATCAACCGGGGCTTCCGCGTCCAGTTCAACAGCGCCCTGGGGCCGTACAAGGGGGGGCTTCGGTTCCACCCCTCGGTATACCTGGGAATCATCAAGTTCCTCGGCTTTGAGCAGATCTTCAAGAACGCCCTGACCGGCCTGCCGATCGGCGGCGCCAAGGGCGGCTCGGACTTCGACCCGAAGGGGAAATCCGACGCCGAGGTGATGCGGTTCTGCCAGAGCTTCATGACCGAACTGCACCGCCATCTGGGCGAGTACACCGACGTGCCGGCCGGCGACATTGGCGTCGGCGGTCGCGAGATCGGCTATCTGTTCGGCCAGTACAAGAGGATGACCAACCGCTACGAGTCGGCGGTCCTGACCGGCAAGAGCCCCGAGTGGGGCGGCTCGCTGGTCCGGCGCGAGGCGACCGGCTACGGCGCCGTCTTCTTCGTCGAGGAGATGCTCAAGACGCGGCGCGAGTCGTTCGACGGGAAGACGTGTTTGGTCTCCGGCTCGGGCAACGTGGCCATCTACGCGATTGAGAAGATCCACGAACTCGGCGGCAAGACGGTCGCCTGCTCCGACTCCGGCGGCGTGATCTACGACAAGGACGGGATCAACCTGGAGACGCTCAAGCGGATCAAGGAGGTGGAGCGGCTGCGGATCTCCAACTACGTCGAACAGCATCCCAACGCCAAGTACATTCCCAACGGCAACATCTGGGACATCCCCTGCGACGTGGCGATCCCCTCGGCGACCCAGAACGAGCTCGACGGCGATTCGGCCCGCCGGCTTGTGGAAAACGGTTGCATCGCCGTCGGCGAGGGCGCCAACATGCCCACCACCCCCGAAGGCGTCCGGATCTTCAACGAAGCTCGCGTCGCCTATGGCCCCGGCAAGGCGGCCAACGCCGGCGGCGTGGCCACCTCGGCCCTGGAAATGCAGCAAAACGCCAGCCGAGACGCCTGGAGCTTCGACTACACCGAGCGGCGGCTTCAGGAAATCATGAAGGAAATCCACCGCTCCTGCTACGAGGCCTCCGAGGAGTATGGCCAGCCCGGCAACTACGTCCTCGGCGCCAACATCGTCGGCTTCATCCGCGTCGCCGAGGCCATGGTCGCCTTCGGCCTGGTCTGACGCCCGCGGGCGGACTCGCGGCCCAGCGGGAGGGCGCGGCTCTCACCGCCGGCCGCGCTTCGAGCCCGCCTTGGTTCGCCCCGCGGCCCCGCGTACAATCTCGGGGCTGGAGGCGCGCCAAGGCGGTTCGCGGTTCCGGAGGGCCCTCGTCGTGATGGCCGACGTCGCGGCTGGGGCGCCGCCAACGACGGCCCAGGCTCCTCCGAAGGTAGGCGAAACGCGCCGCCCAAGAAGGAGGATCGACGTGAGCAAAACCACCTCGACCATCATCGGCCCCGACGACGTGGGCCGGCGCATGACCCTGGACGACTTTCTTCACGCCGAAGGAGAGGGGGGGCGACTCCACGAACTGAGCCGGGGAATCGTGACCGTGGTTGATGCGCCGAGTCCCCGACATGCTTTAATCATGGACTCAATCTCACGCATGTTGGGACGTTATCGAGATCCGCATCCCGGGATCATTCATGGCGTCGTCGCCGGGGCTCGCCTGTGGGTTGAGACCATCGCCAGGCCGTCGGACATCCACCAAATCCCGGTCTTGCCGGGCCTGGAACTCTCCATCGCCGAGGTGTTCGAGGCCGCATGAGGCGAACCCTTCGAATCCTGGGGATCGCCCTTCCCTCGGCCTTGGTGATCATGGCCGTCGTGGCGCTGCCGGGTTGGTTGCCGATCCTCCCGCGGTCGGTTCAGCGTGGGCTGACCGAGGGGCTGCTGCAAGGGACGCTCTCCTTTTACGCGGGGTTGGTCGTCGCGGGACTGGTCGGAACCCCCTGGTTCGGCCGGCGGACAATCCGGGCCTGGCGCGCCAAGCGCCGGGGGACTTGGTCGGAGCGGCTCTTTTTGCTCTGCCTGTCGTGTCTGGTTTCGCTCGTGCTCCTTGAGACCGGCGCGGCCGCCGCGCGGGCCTGGACGCATCGGTTCCCCATCCTTCCCACAAGCTTTCCGGACGCGGATTCAAACGACTATCGAATCCTCGTCCTGGGTGGATCGAGCGCCCTGGGAGAGCCGTATCGGCCGTGGGTTTCCGTTGGCCAAATCGTCACCTGGAAACTCGGGGAGGCCATCCCCGAGCGCCGGTTCGAGCCCGAGATCCTAGCCTGGCTGGGCGACTCGCTCGAAGCGCAGCACCACAAGCTCGCCCAGATCACGCGTCGACCCGACGCCGTCATCATCTATTCGGGGCACAATGAATTCGCCTGGCGGTTCGAGGAGAACCGCGACTATAGGCTCGACCCCGGCGCCTCGTGGGCGATCGCGCGCGGTATTGATTATGCAAGTTCGTTCTCGCCCTTCCGCCGCCTGATTCGTGAACTCATCAGCAAGAACCGCCTCGACGCGCCGCCGTCGTTGAACGGCCGCCATCAACTGATCGACCCGCCGCTCTGCGACCCGGCCGAATACGCCGAAATCCTGGCCGATTTCTCGGCGCGATTGGAGGCCATCGTCGCCTATTGCGAGCGGATCGGCGCCCAGCCGATCTTGATCATCCCCCCGGCCAACGAGGCCGATTTCGAGCCGAGCCGGTCCACCGCCGCTCCCGGAACGAGCCTGGCCGATCTCCGCCGCCTCGCCGACGAATTCCGAATGGCGCGGAGCCTCATGGAGCGCGACCCGGCGCGGGCCGAAGCGTTGCTCCGGGCGATTCTCGGCCGCCATCCCGAGTTCGCCGAGGCCCATTACCGGCTCGGCAAGCTGCTGGAGGCGTCGGGACGGATCGACGAGGCGCGGAAGCGGTTCCTCGCCGCCCTGGACCGCGACGGCTTGCCGGTTCGCTGCCCCGAGCCCTTCCGCGCCGCGTATCGCCGGGTCGCCGAGCGCCACCCCTCGGCCATCCTGATCGACGGCCGCGGCGAATTAATCGAAGCCGGTTCCTCGGGGCTTCTGGGTGATAATATGATCGAAGACACGCATCACCCCAACTTAAAGGGGCAAGTCGCGCTCGCGGCCGCCGTCGTTCGCGAGCTGAAGCGGCGGGAGGCGTTCGGCGCGGATTCGGCCGCCATCGAGTCTCCCGATGTTGCGTCGTGCGTCGCCCGATTTGAACTCGACGCCGAACGGCTGGCGGAAGCCTGCGAGCGCACGAGCGTTCATTACGAGCGGGTGGCGGGGTATCGCTACGATCCCTCGGAGCGCTTGGCGAAGTCCCGGCGCTTCGCCGAAGCCGCCCGACGCCTCCGCGCCGGGGCGTCGATTCATGACGTCGGCCTCCCCGCATTCGATTTTGAGGATGTTCGCAAGTGAGCCTGGAAGACGTGAAGACGGAAACGGAATGGGTGGGGCTTTTGAACCTCGACAAGCCCCCCGGCAAGACCTCGCGCGACGTGGTGAATCAGGTCGCCCGGCTTCTGCCTCGAAAGGTCAAGGCGGGGCACGCCGGCACGCTCGACCCCTTGGCCGTGGGCGTTTTGGTCGTTTGCGTCGGCTCCGCCACCCGGCTGATCGAAAACGTTCAGCGCATGGGCAAAACCTATCGAACGACGATCCGCCTCGGCGCCCGCAGCGACACCCACGACCGCGACGGCGCCATCGTCGAGACGAGTAATCCGAGCGTCCCGACCCTGGAGGAGATCGACCAGGCGCTTGAATCCCAACGCGGGAAGATCCTCCAGCAACCCCCCGAGCATTCGGCCCTCAAGGTCGCCGGTCGCCGGGCCTACGATCTCGCCCGCGCCGGGCTTCCCGTCGAGCTCGCGGCCCGTCCCGTCCGAGTTGATCGGATCGAAATATTGTCGTATTCTTGGCCGTGGCTTGAGCTGGAGATCGACTGCGGAAGCGGGACCTACATTCGGTCCATCGCGCGCGATCTGGGCGACGCGCTCGGCTGCGGCGCTCTGATGGAGACTCTCGTCCGAACGCGGATCGGCCGGTTCCCCCGCGAATGCGCCATCGCCCCCGACCAACTCACCCGCGAGAACCTGGCCGATCATCTTCGCCCCGCGCTTGAAGCCGTCGCCGACCTCCCCCGGATCGCGCTCGACGATTCGCTCCTGGCCGATATCCAACAGGGGAAAGCCCTCGCCGCCCCGCGCCTTCCCGGCGTCGCCATTCCCCCCGGCGAAGTCGCCCTTGTCACCGAATCCGGCCGCCTGGCCGCCCTGGGCGAGGGCGATCCGCGCCAGGGCGTCGTTCGGCCGCGAAAAGTGCTGGTGGTTTGATGTGTTCAGTTGGCGCCACTCTCCGCCTCCCCCGGGAGCAGGCGGTCCGCTGGGTCGCATGAGGTTCGCCGGGTTTGCGGATGAAGCGCTGGGATGGGGGCCCGGGCGGGGCTCGCTCCAAAGCGGCTTTCCGCCGCCCGCCACCCATCATCACCGCTTACTTCCGAGCGAACGCCAATCCCTTGTCGTCGTCGCCCGCGCCGATCAGTTTGAACGTGAAGTGGTCGTCGTCGGTCCAGGAGACCCGGCCGACCATCGGGGGTTGGGGGGCGTCGCCGTCGCGGACGAGCGTCAGGAGGCCGTTGCCGGTGGCCCGGACTCCCTCAAATTGCCTCGATTCGCCCCGGCCGTCGACCTTCCAGGCGAACTTGCCGTCCTTGGTCAGGTCGAGGGTGATGGTGGAGTCGTCCGAGGGCTTGGCCGTCCAGGTTCCCTCCAGCTTCCCTTCGCGAGCGGCGACGACGGGCTCGGCGTCGGCGTCGGCGTCGCCGGGGGCCTCGGCCGCCGGGGCGACCGCCGGAGCCTCGGCGAGAGGCGCGGCCAGCGGGTCGCCGCGCTTGGCCAGCGCCTCGCCCTTGGCCTTCTCCAACTGCTTGAGCAACTGGGCCGAGAGCTTGTCGTCGGGCTTTAGTTTGGTCACGGCTCGAACCTGCCCGAGCGCCGCGTCGCCGTGCCCCTGGGTCAGGTAGTGGTACCCGAGCAGGAAATGCGCCTGGGCCGACTCCGGATTGGCCCGGACGAAGTCCTCCAGCGCCCGGATTTGCTCGGTGTAGGCTTTCGTGGAGTTGTCGTAAAAGCCGATGAGCGTCGGCCAGTCCCAGCCGGGACCGATGGAGAGGACCGGGTACAGGGCCGTCGCGGCCTCGTCGTACCGCTTCAGGGCGAAGAGGGCCAAGGCCCGGAATTCGTGGAGCGTCGGGTCGTCGGGACGCTTCTCGACGGCCTGGTCGGCGTATTCAAGCGCCGCGGTGTACAGGCCCCCCTCGAACGCCACCCGCGCCTTCTCAAACAGGTCGGCGGCGGGGCCGGCGGCCTTCGCGGCGATCGCCGGGTTGAGCGGCCGGGTGTAGTCGTAGACCGAGATCGGCCCCAAATAATAGGGGTTGAAGTAGCTCGAAAATCCCCAGTCGTAGAGCATCGGCCCATAACTCCACGAAGGGATCCCGAACCCGCCCAGCCCCCAACCGAGGCCGCCATATCCCCAGCCGCCATACCCCCAGCCGGGATACCCCCAGCCATATCCGCCGAACCCCCAGCCGGGATAGCCCCACCATCCCAGGCTGCTCACTCCCAATCCAAGCCCGCCAATTCCCCAGCCCAGTCCGCCGATTCCCCAGCCCAATCCGCCGAACCCCCAACCCGGCCAGCCGAAATGGAACCTCGTCGATCCGAATCGACCCGCTCCCCAGCCGAACCCGGGGCCTCCCCAGCCGCCGCGACCCCGCCAAGCGCCGGCGGGACCGACGAAATTGCCGCCCCAGCCCGGGATTCGGTTTCCAAAATGGCCGTGGACACTCGGTATCCCCGACGCGCCGCCGACCCCGATCCATCCCGGCCGCGCCCCGTGGCCTCTCGGCAACCCCGGATTGCCGAACCGAACCCCGCCGGGAAGGGCGGTGTGCCCGCCAATCCGGCCTCCACCCACCCCGCCTGGTCCAATCCATTGGCCGCCGAGGTGGCCCATTCCACTCCCGCCCATGCCGCCCGGCAGCCCTCGGTGGACGCCACCCACCCCGCCGAACCCGCCGCCCAGCCCGCCGGGGACGCCCCGATTGATGCCGCTCATGCCGCTGAATCCGCCCATGCCGCCCATGTGGCCGCCGAAACCGCCCATGTGGCCGCCGCCCATATGGCCACCGAAACCGCCCATGTGGCCGCCGCCCATGTGACCACCGCCGCGCTGCGCCAGGGCCGCGCCGCCGATCGGGAAGGCCAGGGCCAGCAGCGCCGCGAGGCCCGTTGTCGCCAGAAGTCCAGGTAGTCGTCTCATGGTCCACCTTCATCCCGCCGTTTGAAACTAGCGCGGAGAACTCAATCGAATTCTATGCGCCGGGGGAAAGCGGTTCTTGACGCGACTTATTTTTTCCCGTTCGCGACCGATATTTTAATCGATGCATCCATGTTGACTGTGGGGCGGCGGCGCGTTTGAATCGAATGAAGCCGATCGGTTTTGCGTCTAGTTGTATAATGATCCGGCATGGTCGAGGGCGATGGCGTCCCCGCTTGGGAATTCGGAACCGAGACGGGAGGAGGCGGTCATGATTTCCGCACTGGTGTTGGGTTGCGCGGTGGGGATCGTCGGCGACGCGGCGGCGGAGACGGCGACGCCCTCGGCGGCCGATCTGGCCGCCTACCAGGCCGCCCGGGCCACAATCGGCCGCGACGCCGACGCCCATGTGATGCTGGCGCTTTGGTGCGAGAGCCGAGGCATGGCCGCCGAGCGGACCGCCCTCCTGACCCGCGCCGTGCTGCTGGACCCCGACAACGCCAGGGCGAGGGGGCTTCTCGGCTTCGTCGAGCACGAGGGCAAATGGCTGCGGCCCGAGGAAGTGGCCAAAGCGGTCGAGGACTCCCCCGAGCGGCAGGCCGTTTTCCAGGAATACCTGCAGCGCAGGACGAAAGCCCGCGACAAGGCCGACGACCTGTACAAGCTGGCGCTCTGGTGCGAGGAGAAGGG
>Ga0182742_1003217_pt1 | contig 16455 bp, 13 predicted proteins | sample eDN5th37CBELigMG_FD_128880 | JGI IMG/M metagenome (GOLD analysis project Ga0182742, IMG submission 128880) | Enriched Miracle-Growth compost microbial communities from Emeryville, California, USA - eDNA 5th pass 37_C BE-Lig MG (version 2)... ...
GAGCCGCTCAGCGCACTCGACGCGCTCACGCGCTCGCGGCTGCAGGACGAGATCGAAGCGCTGTGGCGGAACGAGCGCAAGACCGTCGTCATGGTGACGAACGATGTGGACGAAGCGCTGCTGCTCGCGGATCGCATCATTCCGTTGACGCCGGCGCCGCGCGCGACGCTGGGGCGCGAGTTTCGCGTCACGCAGGCGCGACCGCGGGATCGGCATGCCGCGAATCATGATCCTGCTTATCGGCGGCTTCGGGCGGAGATCACTCAGTACCTCATGGATGCGGGACGGTCGCGCGAGTCGTCTGAAGAGTCGCGCGTGCGATTGCCGGATGTGATTCCGATTACCTCGAGCGACTTCGTGCCGAAGGCCGTGCGCTCCGCCAATCGCACCAAGGTGGCTGCGAACGTCGACAAGTTCTGCGAGTTCTACCAGGTCTCCAAGACCTTCCCGTCCGCGAAGGGACCGCTCAAGGTGGTGGACGGGTTTTCGCTGGACATCCGCAAGGGTGAGTTCATCTCGCTCATCGGCCACTCGGGGTGCGGCAAGTCCACGGTGCTGTCGATGGTGGCCGGGCTCACGGACGTGACCGACGGCGGCATCACGCTCGACGGTCGCGAAGTCGTCGCGGCCGGGCCGGATCGCGGCGTCGTGTTCCAGGCGCCGAATCTTCTGCCGTGGCTTACGGCGCGAGAGAACGTGCAGGTGGGCGTGGATCGCGTGTATCCGCACGCCTCCGCGGCCGAGCGACGCGACATCACTGAGTACTACCTGGCCCGCGTCGGGCTCTCCAGCGCGCTGGACAAGCGTGCGAGCGAACTCTCGAACGGCATGAAGCAGCGCGTGGGCCTGGCACGCGCGTTCGCGCTTTCCCCGAAGCTGCTGCTGCTCGACGAGCCTTTCGGAATGCTCGACGCGCTCACGCGCTGGGAGCTGCAGGAAGTGCTGATGGAGATCTGGCAGCGCACGCGCGTGACGGCGATCTGCGTTACGCACGATGTCGACGAAGCCATCCTGCTCGCGGACCGCGTCGTCATGATGACGAACGGTCCGGAGGCGCGCATCGGCAACGTGATGAAAGTCGACCTGCCGCGTCCGCGCAGCCGCAAGGCGCTGCTCGAGCATCCGAGCTACTACGCGTACCGCGAAGAGCTCATGACATTCCTCGAAGAATACGAACGCAAGAAGGCCCACGCGGCCTGAGACCGCCCTGGGAGGGAGCGCGATGAAGAATCACGTCACTGGGACCGCTTTTGGATTGGTATTGGCCGCGAGCGTGTCCGCCGCTCACGCGGGCGGGCTGCAGCCGGCATTCAGCGCTGTACGCGAGTCGAAGCCGATCATCGACCTGCGACTGCGAACCGAAACGGTCGATCAGCAGGGAATGGCGGAGGATGCCGAAGCCATGACACTGCGGGGTCGGTTGGGATTCGAGACCGGCAAGGCCTGGAATACCACGCTGCTCGCCGAAGGCGATCTGCTTTGGCCCTGGGACACGCACTACAACAGCACGGTGAACGGAAAGACCGGCTATCCGGTTGTCGCGGATGCCGAGACGTATGAAGTGAACCGGCTGCAACTGACGAACACGTCCATCGCGGATACGACGATCACGCTCGGTCGTCAGCGCATCAATCTCGACGACCAGCGGTTCGTTGGGAACGTGGGATGGCGGCAGAACGAGCAGACGTACGACGGTCTGCGCGTTGTGAACAAGAGCGTCAAGAATCTCACGGTCGATGTTACGTACTTCGATCAGGTGAATCGCGTGTTCGGGAAGGATTCGCCGGTGGGGCGATTCCACGGGTCGAACTACCTCGCGAACGTGGCGTATCAGGTGGCGCCCACGCTGAAAGTCACGGGCTTCGCTTATCTGACGGACTTCGATGAGGCGCCGCGCGACTCTGCGGAGACGGTCGGTGTGCGTCTGTCGGGTGATCAGCCAGTGGGGAAAGTGAAGGTGGCCTGGTTTGCGTCGTTCGCGCAGCAGACCGAGCGCGCCAGCAATCCCCTGCAATTCGACCAGAACTTTTACACGGCTGAAGCGATCGGCACGTTCCGCCAGTACAGCTTCGGGGCCGGCTACGAGATGATGGAGGGCGACGGCGTTCGTGGCTTCTCAACCCCGCTCGCGACGCTTCACAAGTTCGATGGCTGGGCGGACAAGTTCCTCACCACGCCCCCGAACGGCCTCGAACGCCGCTACGTGACGGCGGGCTACACGAAGAAGGGCCTCGGCATCCTCGACACGGTGTCCGCCACCGCCGTGTATCACGAGTTCAAGTCCGACCGCCTGAGCCTCGACTACGGTTCCGAAGTCGACCTGCAGCTCACAGCGAAGTACCGCCGCTTCAACCTGCTCCTGAAATACGCCGACTACAACGCCGACACCTTCGCCACGGACACCGACAAATACTGGGTACAACTCGACTACGTCTGGTGAGGTAAGTGTGTGCTGAGTGGCGAGGACACCTCGCCCTCGCCCGTTTCCTTCACGCCCAAGAAAACGTTGCGCGTCCTCCAATGGCGTACGGCTCGAATGCTGACCCTCCCGCATCGGGCACGGGCATCTGCGTCGAGAATCGCGTAAGTGAGGGCGAACTGTCTTACATAGCAACACCGCAGCCCGATACCGGAAGCAGCGACCTTCCGCCTTACGGGCCTGGCAGTCGGTGTTCGGCGTATCGTCTCGATCGCGGCGTTCAGTTCCGTCTCGCGGTCCGAGGGCCTGCCCCAGGGCTGCCGGGCGACGAACCGGAGGAGGTCGCGCACATCCTTACGGGCACGCGGCGTGAACCCGACTTTCGGCAGCAATCCCATCGAGCACCTCCCGCAGGATGTCGTCCATGAACTGGCGCAGCGATTCGTCGCTGTCGAGCACGATCTCGTCATCGGGATGGAGACTCAGGTCGATCGGCTCGTCCCCCTCGATGCCGAGGTCCTCATGCACCCGCCGGCGGTATTCCAGATCGTTCACATATCGGACTTCGTCGATCGCATCGTCGTGACCGACCTCAAGGCTCGCTGAACCATCCATAGACTGCTCTCCGATCGGAAACAGGATGGCGCGGGAGTGTTCGTGTTGTGCTGGCGAACATCAACACGCATGAACATCAAAAATGTTCAGATATGCAGCTTGAGTTACGCAGACGCACCCGATATGGGCGCCAGGGGCCTTCGGGCCCGGCGGCGCCCGCGTAACGGATTCCCACGTTCGTAAAACGGCGCGGCCGGCGGTACATTAGCCGCCATTTTTCGCTTTACGCAACGGAGCGTTCATGAGCCAGCCGTCGCTCAGCCCGCCGCCGCAGATGTCGGCGCGAGCCGTGATTCTCGCCATCGTGCTCGCCATGATTCTCGCGGCCGCCAACGCCTATCTCGGGCTCTTCGCGGGCCTCACGATCGCCTCGGCCATCCCGGCCGCCGTCGTGTCGATGGGCATCCTCGGAGCGCTCGGCCGCGCCGGAATCCTCGAAAACAACATCGTCTCCACCGGCGCCTCGGCCGGGTGCTCCATCGCGTCGGGGCTCATCTTCACCCTGCCCGCGCTCATCTTCCTCGGCTTCTGGCAGGAGTTCGATTACCTCTGGGTGCTCGCCATCGGCGGCCTCGGCGGGCTCCTGGGCGTGCTCTTCTCCGTGCCGCTGCGCCGGTCGCTCATCGTCGAGCAGAAGATGAGCTTTCCGGAAGGCCAGGCGGCGGCGGAAGTGCTTCGCACGGGCGAGAATCCCGCGCAGGGCCTCAAGATCCTCGGCGGCGCGGCGGCGGCCGGCGGCCTCATGAAGTTCACCGCAGCGAGCGGCCTGCGCCTCATTCCGGACACGGCCGCAGCGGCGGCGTGGTGGGGCAAGGGCATCGCGTACTTCGGCACGAACCTTTCACCGGCACTGCTCGGCGTCGGCTACATCGTCGGGCTCAACATCGGCGCCGTGATGCTCACGGGCGGCATCATCGCCTGGAACATCGCCATCCCGATCTACGCCGTGTTCTTCCTCGATGGAAACCCGGAGCTCGCGCAGGCCGTCGCCGGGCTTCCCGCCGAGGAAGCGGCGGGTGCCATCCGCAGCGCCCAGATTCGATACATGGGTGTCGGCGCCATGCTCATCGGCGGCATCTACACCCTCTTCTCCATCCGCAAGTCGATTCTCTCCGGCATCCAGAGCGGCCTCGCCGCAGCCCGCGCGAACATGGACGCGGTGGCGGCCCAGACCGAGCGGGACCTGCCGATGAAGTACGTGCTGATCGGCATCGTTGCGTTCACCCTGCCGCTCGCGACGCTCTACTTCGCCATCGTCGACAACCTCGGCGTCGCCGCCACCATGACCATCATCATGATCCTGGCGGGATTCATCTTCTGCTCGGTGTCCGCGTACATGGCCGGTCTCGTCGGATCGTCCAACAGCCCGGTGTCGGGCATCACCATCTGCACGATCCTCTTCGCGGCGCTCGTGCTGACGATGCTCATGGGCCGCAACGCGGAGTCGGGCCCGGTCGCCACCATCATGATCGGCGCGGTCGTGTGTTGTGCCGCTTCGATCGCGGGCGACAACCTGCAGGATCTCAAGGCCGGTCACATGATCGGCGCCTCGCCCTGGCGCCAGCAGGTGATGCTCGCTGTCGGCGCCGTCGCCAGCGCCGCCATCATGGGGCCCGTGCTGAACGTGCTGCTCAAGGCCTACGGCATGGGCCCGGCAACCGCGGAGCATCCGCAGTCGCTGCAGGCCGCACAGGCCACCCTGATGGAATCGGTGTCGAAAGGCATGTTCGGTGGCGAGCTGCCGTGGGACATGGTGATTGCGGGAGCTGCGGTCGGTGCGGTGATCATCGTCGTCGACGAGATCCTGAAGGCCGGCAAGACAGGCGTTCGCGCACCCGTGCTCGCGGCGGCAGTCGGTATCTATCTGCCCCTGGAGCTCGAGGTGCCGATCTTCATCGGCGGTCTGCTCGCATACATCGCCGAACGTCGGCTGGTGGCGGGCATCGGCCTCGGCGCCACGAAGGAAGATGTGGAGAAGCTCACGCGCAAAGGCATGCTGTTCGCGGCGGGCCTCATCACCGGTGAGGCGCTGCTCGGAGTCATCATCGCGGTCGCGATCGTCGTGTTCCAGCGTGACGATGTGTTCGCGCTGCCCGCGTCGTTCCAGTTCGGCGGCTGGCTCGGCCTGCTGCTCCTTGGCGTGCTGGCTTACGCGATGTTCAGGGTCGGCACGAAGGCGTCGACGAACGGCGCGCCCGCGGAGCCTCAGCCCTTGCGTCGATAGACTTCGACTTTCGCATCGGACCCGATCAGCAGCGAGGCGATCCAGCTGGTGACGCTCACGATGAGCGCCGCCCAGATCGCCTTGCTGAATCCGTCGATGTGAAAGCCGGGCAGGAGTGCCGCGACGAGCGCGAGCATCGCGCCGTTCACCACGAGCAGGAACAGACCGAGCGTGAGAATGGTGAACGGAAAGGTCAGCACGACCGCGACCGGTCGGATCACCGCGTTCACGATGCCGAGCAGGAATCCTGCGAGCACGAGCGTCGTCGCGCTGTCGATGCGGATGCCGCTGACCCAGATCGTGGCGAGCCAGAGGCCGAGCGCCGCAATCACCGCCCGGAACACGAAGCCGATCACGTGCGCCTCCCGGGCCCCGCGGCCTTGCCCGCTGCCGCGCCGGACGCTGCGCCGTCCGTAGCTGCGCCCGCCGCCATCTGCTTCTCCACGTACACCTTCAGTCGGGCCATGGCCGCCGCCCAGCCCACCTTCATCCGCTTGAACGGCACGTCCCACTCGCGCCCGTCGGGCACGCCCATTCCGAGCATTCGCACGATGGTCCCCCGGGTCGGGGGCGGGGCGGGTTCCAGGATGAAATCCGCGACGATCGCGGTCTCCGCGGGAGGGAACGCCGGCGAAGGCAGGTAGATCAGCCGCAATCTGCGCTCCGGCACGAACACGTCGATGTGCGCTTCCATCTCTGTGACGCGGTCCACACTTGCACGGAACAGCCCGCCCTCGCGGGCGCGCATCTGCGCATCCGGCGCGCACCAGACCCGCAGGTGAGCGGCGTCCGTCAGCGCAAGCCAGGTCGCACGCACCTCCCCGGCGATATCCACCCGATGCGCGTAGCCTCTTTCCCTGTCGCCCATGCGCGCATTGTAGCGAGCCCGCGTGATCCCGTTCCGCAATACGACCTCGGTCCCATCCGTGAACAATTTCGGAACCTGTGAAGGGGGTCGCGCCCGCACAGTGCCGGCCCGGCGCGCGCTCGTTTATTCTAGGTTTCACCTTATTTCGCACGCTGCCGTGGACCGTTTTCGAGGCGCCTGCCGGTGATGTTCACGTCCCAGACAACACGCGCTCCGAGGCCTTCGACTTGAGCACCGCACTCCTGATTTCCGTCATCGCGGCGGCCGCGCTCGTCGCGATCGCGGTGAGCTTTGCAGTTCTGCAGCGCGCCCGGCGCGCGGAACGTGACCGGCTTCTCGCTCGCCAGGAAGCGAGCGAGCGCGAGCGCTCGGAGGCCGCGCTGAAGGCGGCGCTCCTTCGAAGCGAAGCGGCCGAAGCGCAGGTGCGGCGGGGCCGCCATCTGCTCGACACCGTCGCGAACATGGCGCGCATCGGCGGCTGGGAGCTCGATCTCGCCACCATGATGCCCATCTGGTCGGAAGAGGCGTATCGGATTCACGAGGTCGATCCGGCGCATCGCCCGACGTTCCCCGAGACGATGAGCTTCTACCCGGGCGCGGCGCGCGCGGAAGTGGAAACGGCGATTCGCCAGGCGCTCGAGAAGGGCACTCCGTACGATCTCACCGTTCCCTTCGTCACCCGCGGCGGCCGCAAGCTCTGGGTGCGCGTGATGGGCGCGGCGGAAATGAAGAACGGCGTCGTCACGCGGCTCTCCGGAGCCCTGCAGGACGTCACCGAACAGCATGAAGCCGAGGAAGCACGCATCGCCGCCAAGGATGCGGAAGCGGCCGCCATTCGCGCGAAGGCGAATTTCCTGGCCAACATGAGTCACGAGATCCGCACGCCGATGAACGGCGTGATCGGCATGACGGAGCTGCTGCTCGACACGCAGCTGCAGCCGTCGCAGCGCGAGTTCGCGGAGACGATCCGCACCAGCGCGACGTCGCTGCTCGGAATCATCAACGACATCCTCGACTTCTCGAAGATCGAAGCCGGCAAGCTCGAGATCGAACGCACCGAGATGCACGTGCGGGACTGCGTCGAGGACGTCGGCATGGAGATGGCCGCGCAGGCGGCCGCCAAGAACATCGAGCTCATCGTGAACGTGGACCCCGGCGTGCCGGACCGCGTGCTCGGCGATCCGCAGCGCCTGAAGCAGGTGCTGACGAACCTCATCGGCAACGCGGTGAAGTTCACGCAAAAGGGCGAGATCGCGGTGGAGGTTTTCCCGCTCGCGCTTCAGAACGGCCGCGCGCTTCTCAGCTTCGAAGTGCGCGACACCGGAATCGGCATGGAGCCCGAGACGATCTCGCAGCTCTTCGAGCCTTTCATGCAGGCGGACGATTCGAGCACGCGCAACTACGGAGGCATGGGCCTCGGGCTCGCGATCGTGCGAAGGCTTGTCACGCTCATGGGTGGACGCATCGATGTGTCGTCGCGGCCCGGCGGCGGTTCGGCGTTCACGTTCTCGCTTCCCTTCGATGCGATCTATGACGCGAAGGACGTCGCCTCGACTTCACGCGTCAGCACGCGCGGCAAGCGCGTGCTCGTGATGGACGACAACCCGACGAATCGCCGCGTGCTCTGCGGGCAGCTGCAACCGGTGGGATACGACGTGACGGCCGCCGCCACCGGCGCGGACACACTGAAGCTGCTTCGCGAAGCGCAGGCGAACGGCACCGCGTTCGATGTCGTCATCGCCGACGATCAGATGCCGGATTGCGACGGAGTCAGCTTCGCGGCTCGCGTGAAGGCTTCGCCGAAAGTTGCCGAGACGCCGCTGATCCTCCTTACGTCGATGGACAAGCAGGGCGCAGCCAGCCTTCTCGCCAAGGCCGGTTTCGCCGCGTACATGCAGAAGCCCGTTCGCGGGACGGAGCTGCGCGCGTGCATCGAGCACGTGCTCGAGCAGCAGGCGGCCGCCGTGACCGGCCGGTATCAGAAGCTGGTCACGCGGACGTCGCTCGCGCACGAGCAGGGCCAGGGTCAGTACAAGGGCCGTGTGCTCGTCGTAGAGGACAACGTCGTCAACCAGCAGGTTGCGAAGCGCTTCCTCCAGCGACTCGGCTGCCAGGTCGTCGTCGCCGAGAATGGCAAGCGCGGCGTCGAGGAGTTCTTCGAAGCCGAAGCGGGCAAGCAGGCATTCGGTCTTGTGCTGATGGACGTGCAGATGCCGGTGATGGACGGCCTCGCGGCAGCCCGCGAGATCCGCGCTCGGCAGTCGGCAGGCCGCACGCCCATCGTGGCGCTGACTGCCAGTGCCATGACTGACGAGCTCGAACGCTGTACCGCCGCCGGCATGGACGCACTGCTCGTGAAGCCGCTCGAGCTGCCGCGGCTGTGCGAGATTCTCGATCGCTACGGTTTTCGTCCCGCCGCACCCGAGGAGGAGTCGGCAGAGACCAAAGCGTCCGCCGACGCCAAAGTCGCGAGTCCGGCGGAGCCTGCGGCACCTGTCTCGATTCCGGTCGATCTCGTTCAATTGCGGACGCTAGTCGGGGACGACCGGCAATTCATGCAGGAGCTATGCGAAACTTTCGTCGCCAGCAGCTCGCGAATCGTTGAAGAGCTGACGCGCGCCCTCTCGGCCGGCGACCGCGCCAGCCTGAGTGCCATGGCGCACAAGCTGAAGGGGGGCAGCTCGAGCATCTGTGCGCACGAGCTGGCTCAACTCGCCGCCACACTCGAAAAGGATGCGAAGGAGAAACCTCTGCCGGAGCTCGAGCATTCTGTGACGAACCTGCGGCGCGCCTTCGACGCCGCGGCGGGCTATGTCACGGCGGCTGTTGCCGCCTGAATGCCGCGGATGGGTGTGTTGGTATGACCGTGTCCGAGAAGCGTTTCCGTCTCCTGCTCGTGGAGGACGAGCCGACCCAGCGAATGATGCTGGAGCGGCAGCTCACGCGCGCGGGATACGTGGTGGACACGGCGGAGAACGGAGCCGAAGCGCTCACCAAGATTCTCGAAGGGCAGTACCAGATCCTGCTCACGGACTGGGACATGCCCGGCATGGATGGCCCCACGCTTTGCAAGCGCGTACGTGAAGCGAAACTTTCCACGTACGTGTACATCCTGCTGCTCACCGGACACCTCACGACGGACGACGTCGTAGTGGGCCTTGGCGCGGGCGCGGACGACTACGTGAAGAAGCCCGCCAACCAGGCGGAGCTTCTCGCGCGATTGAGCGCGGGCAGCCGCATCGTGACGCTCGAGCAGTCGTTGCGCGAAGCGAACGAGAAGATTCAGCTGCTTTCGGTGACGGACTCGCTCGCCGGGACGTTCAATCGCCGATACCTGAACGATCAGCTTCATAAGGAAGTGGAGCGCGCGCGCCGCTACGGTCACCATCTCGCGGCGATCATGGCGGACCTCGATCGCTTCAAGCGCATCAACGACGAGCGCGGCCATCAGGCCGGCGACGAAGTGCTGCGCCGGTTCGCGGATCTCGCGAAGTCGCTCATCCGTCCGTCGGACTGGATCGCGCGCTATGGCGGCGAGGAGTTCGTGATCGTGCTGCCGGAAACGGATGCCGGTGGAGCCGCCACCGTCGCGGAGAAGATTCGTGCGGAGTGGGCAGCAACCCCGATCCCACTCGCGTCCGGCGATCTCAGCGTGACTTCGAGCTTCGGTGTCGCTGCGCTGAGCTCCGGCAACCAGAGCCCGGAAGCGGCGGCAGCCGAGATGCTGCGCGAAGCGGATGCCGCGCTCTACAACAGCAAGCATGAGGGCCGGGACCGCGTCACCGTGGCCGGTCATTACCAGCTCTCGGATACCTACGCGGGCCCGTTCCGCAAGTAGCCCGCTAGCTCAGGCCGCCGGGTCCGGCTCGGCCTTCTTCCGTCGCAGGAACGCGATCACGCCCGGCAGGATCGACACGACGATGATGATGATCGTCACGATGCCGAAGTTCTCCTTGATGATCGGAATGTTCCCGAAGAGGAACCCACCCCACACGAAGATGAGCACCCACGAGGCGCCGCCGACGACGTTGAAGGCCTGGAAGCGCCCGTAATGCATCGCGCCGACGCCCGCGACGAAGGGCGCGAACGTGCGGATGATCGGCATGTATCGCGAAACGACGATGGTCATGCCGCCGTAGCGCTGGAAGAACGCCTCCGTCTGCCGCAGGTACTCCACCTTCAGGAAGCGCACGCGTCCGCTGAACGCACGCGGACCTATCGCGCGCCCGATCTGGTAGTTCAGTGAATTTCCGAGAACGGCGGCGAGGATGAGGATCACCGAGACGAGCGCCGCATTCAGCGTCCCGCTCGTATCGACCGCGGCCAGCGCGCCGACCGCAAAGAGAAGCGAGTCACCCGGCAGGAACGGCGTCACGACGAAGCCGGTCTCCGCGAAAATGATCATGAACAGGATCACGTAGATCCAGGGCCCGAACTGCTCGAGCAGCTCGACGAGGTGCTGGTCGAGATGCAGGATGAAATCGACGAACAGGTGGAAGAGCCAGGGGATCCAGTCCAGAAATTCCAAAGACGCACCTCGTCGTGACGGGCGCCGAGGGCGCCCGGGTGCGAAAGCTTACGCAAGTTTCGGGACTGCGGTGGGCGAGGAGGCTCTCAGCCGCCGGGCAGGCTCGGAATGTGCCTGCACCAGGCCCCCCCGGCGATCGAGGCTTCCCGGTCCTACTTGGCCGTGGCGGGCGTTTCGGCCTTCGCCGTCTTGGTGGCGATGGCGACCGGCGAAAGCTCATGGGCCTTCAGCGTGTCGAGGGCGAGCTGTACTTCGCGATCCCGCGCGGCCAGCGGCAGTGCCGGTTTACCTGCGGCCACCCGCAGGTCCGCCGGCGCTTCCTCGGGGCCCTGCGCCACGAGGTCCGGCGTAATGCCCTTGCCGTGGATCGAAACGCCCGAAGGCGTGTAATACCGCGACGTGGTGAGCTTGATGGCACCGCCCTGCGCGAGCGGCATTACCGTCTGCACCGAGCCCTTGCCGTAGGTCTTGTGGCCGATGAGCTCGGCACGGCTGTGATCCTTCAGCGCGCCGGCCACGATCTCCGAGGCCGATGCGGAACCGCCGTTCACGAGCACGACGAGCTCGGCGCCGTCGATGAGATCCCCCGGCGTGGCTTCCATGCGGAAGCGCGCATCGGGCGTGCGGCCGTCCGCCGATACGATGACACCTTCGTTCAGGAACGCGTCCGCCACCGCGACGCCGGCCTCGAGCACACCGCCCGGGTTGTTCCGCAGGTCCAGCACCAGACCGTGCAGGCCCTTCGGGTTCTCCCGCTTCAGGGTGGCGATCGCGCGGGCGACGTCATCCGCCGTCGTCTCGCTGAAACTGGTGATGCGCAGGTAACCGAACCCCGGGTCCAGCGTCGTCTGCATGACGCTGCGGACATCCACCTTGGCGCGGCGGAGGGAGAATTCCATCAGCTCGCCGGAGGCCGGACGGCGCACGGTGAGCACGACGTTGCTGCCGGCGGGCCCGCGCATGCGGGAGATGGCGCCGGCGAGATCGGCGCCGACGTCGACGTTGTCGATCTTCACGATGAGATCGCCCGCCTGCATGCCGGCCTGGTCGGCGGGCGAGCCCTCGATGGGCCGCAGCACCTTGACCGCCGAGTCCTCGGCGACGACCTCGATGCCCACGCCGGGGTACGAGCCCATCGTCGAGAGGCGGATCTCTTCGAATTCTTCGGTGTCCAGAAAGGCCGAGTGCGGATCGAGCGCGGCGACCATGCCGCGTACGGCCTTCTCCATGAGCTGGGAGTCGTCCACCTCATCCACGTATTCGCGCTTGATGCGCTCGTAGACTTCGGCGAAGAGGCGGGCCTGCTCCCACGGAAGCGCGGCCCCGGCAGCGGGTTTTTCCTCGACACGGCGTTCTGCCATGACGTCGCCGGCTATGGCGCCGGAGAAACCAAAAACCGCTCCCGCACAGAGAGCGATCAGCGTGCGCGATCGCATCGTCATTCTGTTCAGACCCCCGAGACGTGCGTTCGGAATACTACAGCCGTCCGCCGCCGGTCAATTGAATTCCGTCGAAAGGTGAACCCTGTCCTCAAGATGTTCAATGGAGGTTTGCCACAGCCGCCTCGACATGAGCCTCCAGCAGCGGATCGTCGGCGGAAGCCGACGGTGCGGTGGAGGCCGCCGCGATCAGGGGCAGCTCTGCGAGCACTTCCTGAAGCGGCTTGGGGCGGCCGATGGCGAAGCCCTGTCCGTAGTCGACCCCGAGTGCGGCCACCCTATGTCGCAGCTCTTCGGTTTCCACGTACTCCGCGACCGTCGCGATCGACATGCCGCGCGCGAGTTGGGCGATTGCCTGCACCATCGACTCGGATCGGGCATCGCGAAGGATGTCACGGACGAAGCTGCCGTCAATCTTGAGCGTCGTCACGGGAAGTTGTCGCAGGTACGAGAGCGACGAAAGACCCGTGCCGAAATCGTCGAGCGCGACGCTGCATCCGAGACGGCGCAGGCGGCGCATCAGGTTTTCCGCGCGTCCCACGTTGGCGACAGTGGCGTTCTCCGTGAGCTCGAAGCAGAAGATCGAAGGATCGAGCCCGCAGTGCTCGAGCCGGTCGAACAGGAATTCGCTGAACGAGTCGTCGCTCAGCGACTGGCCGGAAAAGTTGATCGCGAATCCGACCGGACGGCACGCCAGAAGCGGCGCATGAGGCGCGAGGAGCTCGAGCGCCTTCTCGATGACCCAGCGGTCGATGGTCGGCATGAGCTGGTAGCGATTCGCGGCCGAAAGAAAGCGATCCGGGCCGAGCGTCTGACCGTCTTCGTCGATCATCCGCAGCAGCAGCTCGTAGTGGGGCCGCACATCCGGGCCGTTGACGAACGGCGCGATCAGTTGCGCATCCAGGCGCAGACGATCTTCGGTGAGCGCGACGCGCAGGCGCCCGGCGATGTTGATGTCCGTGAAGCGGCGAACGATGCTCGGATCGTCCGTCTGGTAAGTCTCAACTCTGTTGCGCCCACGATCCTTCGCGGCTTTGCAGGCCGTTTCCGCGGCAGCGAGCGAATGCATGAGCTCGCCCGCCGCCGTATCGAGCGGCGCAACGCCGATGCTGATGGACACGTGCATGCTCTGCTCGCCGTGCATGCCGCCGATCTTCTCGGCGCCTTCGCGCAGCGATTCGGCGAACTGCTCGGCGTCATCGAGGCCTGTGGGCAACAGCGCGGCGAAGCGATCTCCCGAAATTCGCGCGGCGAATGCGCCGGGCGCGAGCCGCCGACGGATCAGCTCGCCGAGTTGCGAGATGACCTTGTCACCAACGTGCATTCCAAAGTTGTCGTTGATGACGTGCAACTGGTCCGTGTCGATGTAAAGCGCGCTCCACTGCGCGTTCTTCTTCGCTCCCGACACGACTGCACGCACGCGCTGCTCGAACGCGGGACGCGTGTAGAGCCCGCTCATCGCATCGTAGTTGCTCTCGATGATGCCGTGAGCCTTGCGCGCGAGAATGTCGCCGATGCGCGCGTCGCGCGCGGTGAACTCCGGAGCTTGCGGATCGCGGAACAATGCGAGGAGACCAATCGCGCGCCCGCCCGTCTGCAGCAGCGGGCACGAGAGAATCCGATACGGCACGCGATTGCCGTTCGCGTTGAGCCGATTGATGATCACCGGCTCCTGGCGCATCTGCGCCATCGAAAGAAGCTGCCGGTGAGTGCGCGCGACGAGCTGGTTGTCCGCCGAAGAGAGCGCCGCGTTCGCGCGCATGATCACGATGCCCTTGTCGGGCACGATGAGCGCCGCCGTCACGCATTCGAGATGTTCCATCGCCTGCTGGACGAGCGACTTCAACTCGTCCGCGTTGTCACCGGCCGCACTGCCGGTGCGCGCGCCCGCCGCATCCGTGAGCAGCAGCGCGAGATCCTTGTCGAGCGAGGTGACGGAGCGATTGAGATCCTCGATTTGCGCGCGCGCGATCAGATCGCGACGCATGCATTCGAGTGCTGGACGAAGGAAGGCATGTGCGAGCGAGAAGCTGCGTGCGGGATCCAGTTCGCCCGAGCTGCTTGGGCGACAGACGACTGCAACGATTGCAACAAGCGCCTTCGCGTCGTTCCGCAGCCAGCAGAAATAGACGGGAAGGCTGCCTTCGAGCACTCGCAGCTCGCCCGCGGCATCGCGTTGCTGACGCGCGTTCGGCAGGACATCCTCGACCAGGTTGACGAGATCGGGTCCCGTCGTGGTCTCGCTCGTCCACCGCATCTCGCCGTCCGCGTCGAACACGCTGACGCTGATCGCGCGCGGCATCAGTGACCGGATCAACTGCGCATAGGGCTCGAAGGAGCCCCACGGATCCGTCCGTTCCCCTTCAGTACTCATCTTTCTTCGAACCGTATTTGAGACAGGCCGGAAACAGGCTTATCGGCGACCTTCTCAAATACGGCTCGCCCGGATGTTGCGCGAGTTGGCGAAATGAGGAACGCGGCATTGCGCAAACCCGCCCCGCGGCGGGGCGGTTTTACGGACTCTGGGATTTGAACCAGGGCCGCGGATCGATCGGCTTGCCCGCCCGGCGGATCTCGAAATAGAGCTCCGGTCGCGCGCGGCCGCCGCTGTCCCCCGCAGCCGCCAGCGTGTCGCCCGCCGAAACCCGCTCGCCCACGGCTTTGTACAGGCGGTCGTTATGTCCGTAGAGGCTGAGATAGCCGTCCCCGTGATCCACGATCGTCAGAAGCCCGAGGCCCGGCAGCCAGTCCGCGTAGACGACGCGGCCCTGCGCGACGGCCCGTACGGGAGCGCCCCGCTCCGTCGCGACCATCACGCCGTCCCACTTGAGCCCGCCGGCGCGGATCTCCCCGAAGCGCGCCACGAGGCGGCCATCCACCGGCCACGCGAGCTTGCCGCGCAGGCGGCCGAAGGCGGTGCCAGTGTCCGGGGGGAAGCGCTCCATCGCGCGCTTCAGGTCGCGGAGCAGCTTTTCCAGCGCAGCCTGTTCGCGCTTCATCCGCTCCAGCGTCTGGGCCCGCTCGCGCGACTCGGCCTGCAGGCTCGCGAGCACCTTGCCGCGCTGGGCGCGGGCGGCGTCGAGCTTCCCGAGCTCGGCTTTGCGCTGCGCTTCCACCGCCGCGAGCCGCTCGTCCTCGGCCGCGAGCTCGGCATCGAGCGCATCGATGCTGGCGAGGGTGGCGTTGATGCGGTCGATCTGCTCCGCGCGCGCCCGGCCGAAATAGCTGTAGTACGCGAACATCCGGCCCGCGCGGGCGGGGTCCTTCTGGTTCAGCAGCAGCTTGAGAGGCTCCTGGCTGCCGATGACGTGCGCGGCACGAATCTGGCCGGCAAGGGATTCGCGTTCGCGCGCGAGCTCCGCCTGGCGCTCCTTCTTGTCTTCGGCCAGCGCGGCTCGCTTGCGGGCGTGGGCGGCGCGCTCTTCTCGCAGCGCCTCCAGGCTTTTGCGCGCGTCCGAAACGGACAATTCCGCTGTACGGAGCTCCCGCGCGAGCCGGTCCCGCGCCGCGCGGTCGCTTTTCATCTGGGCGGTGACGCGATCGATCTCCGCCTTGAGCGCCTTGAGCTCTGCTTCCGTCTTGCGGGCCTGCTGGGCCGCCTTCCCGCCCGACTGGGAGGCCTGACCCCAGACGGTCCAGGCCGGTACGACGAGACCCGCGGCGATGACCGTAGCGAAAACAACCCCCCTGAAACGCATCTAAACCCCGGACGGCGAAGCGGCGAAACTGGCTCTATAATGCGCGCCCTTTGCGCGCAGGCAGTAGTCCCGGATGGACCGGCTTCTCGAATACATCAGCAATCATCCCCTTCTCGCGGGCTTTGCGGTGTTCGCGGCGGTGATCGTCGCGGGTTACGAATTTCATTCCCGGAAGATGAGCTTCGCCGCGGTCGGTCCGCAGGATGTCATCCGCCTCATGAATCAGCACGCCCTGGTGCTGGACCTGCGTCCGCCCGAGGCGTTCGCCGCCGGGCATCTCACCGGTGCGCGCAACCTCCCGCCGGACCAGATTCTGAAGGCCGGCGAGACTTTGAAGAAGTACAAAGAGAAGCCCGTGGTGGTGTACGACGAGTCCGGCTCGTTGAGCGCCTCGGCCGCGCGGCAGCTCGCAGCCCAGGGATTCACCAAGGCGGTCAATCTGCGCGGCGGTCTCGTTGCCTGGCGCACCGAGAACCTGCCGCTGACGAAGGGTTGATGGGATGCCGAAGGTTTTGATGTACGCGACCGGCTGGTGCGGCTACTGCGCCCGTGCGCGAGCGCTGCTCGAGAGCAAGCAGGTCGAGTTCGAGGAAATCGACGTCGACGCGCGCCCCGAAGCGCGCGCGGAGATGATCGCGCGCAGCGGCCGGCGCACGGTGCCGCA
>Ga0182742_1003218_pt1 | contig 16454 bp, 16 predicted proteins | sample eDN5th37CBELigMG_FD_128880 | JGI IMG/M metagenome (GOLD analysis project Ga0182742, IMG submission 128880) | Enriched Miracle-Growth compost microbial communities from Emeryville, California, USA - eDNA 5th pass 37_C BE-Lig MG (version 2)... ...
CGCGGCGATGATGGCGGCCGCGGCGGTCAGGTTGTAGTACGCCTGGCCACCGCCACCGAGGAATTTGGTGATCGCGACGGTCACCGTGCCGGCATTGCTGTCGGCGAGGATGAGCGGGAACACATAGTTGTTCCACGCGAAGATGAACGCGAGCAGCGCGGCCGCGGCGATACCCGGTCGCACGATCGGCAACGCGACCATGAGGAACGCGCGCCGCCGGGTGTAGCCGTCGAGCAGTGCCGCCTGTTCCAGATCCTCGGGCAGATCCTGGAAGTAGGACCGCAGGATCCACACCACGAGCGGCATGGTGACCAGTTGCAGCACCCAGATCATGCCGACCTTGGTGTCGAACAGCCCGATCTGGTTGTAGATCACGAACAGCGGCACGATCACCATCAGCTCCGGGGCGAACCGGAACGACAACATGGTGAACATCAGGTCGTTGGAGCCCTTGTACTGCCAGCGACCGGCCGCGTACGCCGCCGGGATGCCGATGAGCAGCGAGACGATCACCGCGCCACCGCAGTTCAGCAGGCTGGTCAGCAGCGACGCCTTGAAGTCGACGCTGGTCATCTCGGTGCCCTTGTCGGTCAGCACCGTGGCGAAGTTCTCCCACGTCGGGCTGAACGCGAAGTACGTCGTGGTCTGCTCCTCGGCGTTCTTCAGTGCCAGCATCAGCATCCAGAAGATCGGGAACAGCGAGAAGACGAACCAGAACACCAGGCCCACATCGGCGGCCACCGATCCGATGGACCACCGCTTCTGGCCCGGCAGCAATTCTGTTCTGTTGAACATGGTCACGACTCCGCCCCGGCAGCACGGCGCTGCGCCTTGCCAAGCACGCTCACCAGGTAGCGCGCGGTGATGAACACGATGACCCACAGCAGCAGCATGTAGGTGCTGCCACGGGAGTAGTCCAGGTTGATGATCGAGTCCTCGAAGGCACCGATCTGCAACGTGCGGGTGGCGACACCCGGTCCGCCCGCGGTCAGCACGTAGATGTGGTCGAACACCTTGAGGTTGTCCATGAACCGGAAGATCACGGCGACCAGGATGTAGGGCCACAGCATCGGCAGCATGAGCTTGCGGAACATGTAGAACCAGCTCGCACCGTCGACCTCGGACGCCTCGAACGGCTCCTTGGGCAGCGACCGGATGCCCGCGAGAACCAGGATCGCGACGAACGGCGTGAAGATCCACAGGTCCACCAGGATCACCGACCACAGTGCGTTGGTCGAGGACAGCCAGTCGAATGTGTTGCCCAGCCCGAGAACGTGATTGAGGATCCCGAACTGCGGGTTGAACATCAGCTTCCAGATCACGCCGGCGATCACCGGGGCGATCATCAGCGGGAGGATCAGCACCTTCTCGAAGATCTTGCCGATCAGCGACGAGCGGTTGAGCAACAGTGCCAAACCGACGCCGATCACGGTCTCGATCACCGTGGCGAGAACCGCGAAGATCGCGGTGACCTTGACGCTCTGCCAGAAGATCTGGTCACCGAGAACGGATTTGAAGTTCTCGAACCACACGAAGTGCGGATCCGGGTTCACTGCCGCATAGTTGAGGAATGCGTAGTAGGCGCCGACCGCGAACGGGTACAGGATGCCGATGACGATCAGGACCGCGGGCACCGACAGGATGTAGGGCCGCAGCTTGCGCCGCCATGACGGCACCTCGGGCGGCCGGCCCGAGGTGCCCCGGTCGACCGACTCCGCGGCGGGAGCGGGTTGGGATGTCTGCAATGTCATGTCGCCCGCTCCTACAGGTTGACCTTGGAGGTGTTGGTCTTCGCGAGACTGCGCAAGCGCGAGGCCGCGTCGTCACCGCCGTAGATGTCCTGCAGCGCCACCGCCCAGTCCTTGGTGGTGTCGAAGAACTTCTTCTGCGGCGTGAACTGGATCTTGGACGACCCGATCACGGTCTCGAACGTCTCGAGGTAACCGTGCTGGTCGGCGGCGATCCGCTTGAACGTGGTGTCGAACACCGACTGCCGCACGGGATCTGCGTAAATTCCGCCCTCGACGGCCTTGTTCATCGATTCCTTGCCGGTGGCCCACTGGATGAACAACCAGGCGGGCAACTTGTTGCGGGAGTTGGCGTTCATCGCCCACGTCCACGTCCACAGGTTGGTCTTGTAGTTGCCGTCGGGACCGGCCGGTCCCGGGTACCACCCGAGGTTGCCCGCCTGCGCGCTGGCGCCGGGCTTGTTCTTGGGGTAGGTGGCGCTGTCGGCGTCGTAGACCATCATCGCCGTGCCGTCGCCGAGATCGCCCGTGGCGTTCGGGTAGTCGTACGTGGTCCACGACGTCGGGCCGGCCTTGTGCTGCATCTCGATCCACTTGCGCGTGAACTCGACGGCCTTGTCGCTGTCCATCTCGGCCACCAGGTCGGTGCCGTCGAAGGTGTAGTCGACCGCGCCTTCACGGACGTACTGCGTCATGAATCCAGGGTGGATGGTCGCCCACGACTTCGATCCGCGCGTCGCGATGCCGTACCGATTCTCCGACCGGTCGGTGAGATCGATGGCCAGCTGGATGAAGTCGTCGAAGTTGTCCGGCAGCTTCGTGATCCCGCGCTGGTCGAAGTACGCCTTGTTGTAGGCGACGACGTTGTTCTCGAATCCCCACGGGATCGCCCACTGCCCACCGGTACCCAGCGGGTTGCCGAGTTCGAAGTCCCACCGGGTGGAGGTGCGCAGACCCTCGAAGATGTCCTCGAAGTCGTACTCGGCGTTGGTCGCGGAGCTGTTCTGCAGCCACGGGTTGAGGTCCTCGATCCACCCGGGCGGACCGTACTGCCAGATGAAGTAGGCGCCCAGCATGAATGCGTCGTGCTTACCCGTGCCGCCCGCCAGCTCGGTGTTGAGCTTGGTGAAGTAGTCCGCCTCGGGGACCAGGTCGACGTTGACGTTGATCCCGGTCAGCTCGGTGAACTCCTTGAGCAGCGGCTGGTACGACTGCTGGTAGGGGTGCGGGGTCTGCAGGATGTTGATGGTCGACCCGGACGCCTTGCGCCAGTCGAAGCCACCGGTGACCCCCGACGCCCCGTTGGGTGCGTTGGTGCGGCCACCGACGCCGCAGGCCGACAGGACCGGCAGGCTCACGGCCGCCGCGCCGGCCAGGCCCATGGCCGCCAGCATGTTGCGCCTCGACAACTGCCGGTGCAGTCCGGGCTGAGATTCTCGGCTCATCACAGTCGCTTTCGCTATGCCGGGATCAGGGAGACCTTGACCGATTCCTTTCCGCTGGCCACGAGGTCGAGGCCCTTCTGGAATTCGGTGAGCGGGAACTGATGTGTGCAGATCTCGTTCATCGGCAGCGCACCGGACTCGATCATCTTGATGGCCGCGGGCCAGCAGTACGGGCCGAGGTGGGCACCGAGGACGTCGAGCTCCTTGTCGTCGCTGATGATGCTCCAGTCGACCGTGACGTCACTGCCGAAGACGCCGTACTCGACGTAGCGGCCGAGCTTGCGCAGCAGGTTGAGACCCTGCGGCACGGCCGAGGTGTGGCCCGTGCCCTCGATGTACACGTCGGCGCCGTAGCCGCCGGTGAGGTCCTTGATGATCTTCTCGGCGTCCTGCTCGGCGATGTTGATCGTGAGGTCGGCCCCGCACTTCTCGGCGAGCTTGAGCTTGTCGGGTGCCATGTCGAGGGCGATGACGCGCATAGGGCTCTTGGCCTTGGCGCCCGCGATCATGCCGAGGCCGATCGGCCCGCAGCCGGCCACCACGACGGTGTCCTCGAAGGTGATCTGGGCGCGTTCCACGGCGTGCAGCGAGCACGACAGCGGCTCGGCGAAGGCGGCGTGCTGGGCCGGGATGTCCGGGGAAACCTTGTGCACCAAGGCCTCTGCCGGATAGACCATGTAGCTGGCCATCGCGCCGGGCGTGCGCCGCTTGAAGCCGTAGAGATCGTGCGGCTGGCACATGTGGTACTGGCCGCGCTTGCAGAACAGGCACTCCCAGCAGGGCACGATCTGCTCGGACACCACGCGGTCACCGACCGCGATACCCCACCGCTGCGCGGCCTCGTCGTCGAGTTCGACGACCCGTCCGACGAACTCGTGGCCGGGGATCACCATGGTCTCGGCCCATGCGGGCCGGTTCTCGTCACCCCAGAACTTGGCGGCCCCGTGGTAGCACTTGAGATCGCTTGCACAGATGCCCACGGCCTCGACCCGGATCAGCGCCTCGCCGGGTTTGCGCTGCGGTACCGCGACCTCTTCGAGCCGGTAGTCGTGGGGGCCGTGACACACCACTGCCTGCATCTTTTCGGGGACTTGATTGGACATGCCAAATACCTTTCGACCTGTGGTTGCAGTCACATTAACCACACGTATGCACAATTGTCCAGAACATCTGTTCATTGAACCTTGACGACGAACGGATGTTCAGTGTCATACTTCACTCGTGCCCCGGTCCGCCCAGCCATCGCCACCGACCAACGCCGACGGCCCGACCTCCGACGCCGAATCCGGCCACTTCCCCGCCTCGCTGCTGTACACCGCCGCAAAGCTCTACTACACCGAGGACGCGACCCAGGCCGAGGTCGCCGCGCAGCTCGGCACCAGCCGCGCGACCGTGAGCCGGATTCTGGCGGAAGCGAAGCGGCGCGGCATCGTGCGCATCGAGGTGGTCCCGCCCGATCAGCTGGGCTCCGGTGACATCGCCGACCAGCTAACCCGCGCCCTGTCACTCAACACGGTGTTCCTCAGCCACCCGCTGCCGAATCCGGGTCCGGGCCGTACCGCCGTCGACGTCATGGGCGCCGCCCTCGCCCCCGCCGTCGCGCGGGCACTGGCCTCCGCGGGTCTGCTGCCCGGCGACGTCCTGCTGGTGTCCTCGGGCCGCACCGTCTACGAGGTCGCGCAATACGAACTCGTCGACCTGCCCGGTGTACAGGTCGCGCCCACGGTCGGCGGCAACGACCAACCCGAGGAGTGGTACCAGACCAACGAGATCACGCGCCTGGTCTCCAACCGGATCAACGGCAGGCCCAATTACCTGTTCGCACCGGCACTTCCGGGCCCGGACCTGTACCCGTCGCTGATCAACGACCCGAGCATCCAGCGCGTGCTGCATCTGTGGCCCAAGGCCCGCTGCGCCCTGATGGGCGTCGGCGCACCGCCGCTGCTGCGCTCCGACATCCCCCGGTTCGTCCCGACCGGGTCGAGTTCGCTGCGGTCGGCGGTGGGCGACGTGTGCTCCCGCTTCTTCGACCGCGACGGCGACCCTGTCGGGTTCGACGGCAGCGACCGCCTGATCGCGGTGGAACTCGAAGCGCTGCGCCATATCCCGGTGACCATCGCGGTCGCGATCGGCAAGGACAAGGTCGAGTCGATCGTGGCGGGTGCGCGCGGCGGATATTTCAACCAGCTCGTGACCGACCCGGCCACCGCGGCCGCCATCCTCGAACACACGGAGTCTCAGTGACCACCACCGACGACCGCTACGCCGGCGTTCTGCGCCTCGACGGCAAACGCGCCCTGATCACCGGTGCCACCAAGGGCATCGGCGCCGACATCGCCCGCGCGTTCGCCGCTGCGGGCGCACGGCTTGTGCTCAGCGGCCGCGACGTGAGCGAACTCGACGCCGCCCGAAGGGCTCTCGGCGAACAGTTCGGCACCGACGTGCACACCGTCGCGATCGATCTCGCCGAACCCGACGCACCCGCCGAGTTGGCCCGGCGCGCCGCCGAGGCGTTCGGTGGTCTGGACGTGTTGGTGAACAACGCCGGGATCTCGCATCCACAGCCCGTCGTCGACACCGATCCCCAGCTGTTCGACGCCACCATCGCGGTCAACCTGCGCGCCCCGGCACTGCTGGCCTCGGCGGTGGGCAAAGCCATGGTGGCGGCAGGCGAGGGCGGGGCGATCATCACGGTGGCCTCGGCCGCCGCGCTGGCACCTCTGCCCGACCACTACGCGTACTGCACGTCCAAGGCCGGCCTGGTGATGGCGACCAAGGTGCTTGCCCGCGAGCTCGGTCCCCACGGCATCCGCGCCAACTCGGTGTGCCCGACGGTGGTGCTGACCGAGATGGGTCAGCGGGTGTGGGGCGACGAGGCCAAGTCGGCGCCGATGATCGCACGGATCCCGTTGGGCCGCTTCGCGGTTCCGCATGAGGTTTCCGACGCGGTGGTGTGGCTCGCCTCCGACGCGGCCAGCATGATCAACGGCGTCGACATCCCCGTCGACGGCGGCTACACGATGGGCTGACCGGCCAGCCGGTGCACCTGATCGCGGGTGGCCGGGTAGAGCTCCTGCCACGTCGCGTACAGATCCTCGTAGAGGGCGTGGTTGCGCGGATCCGGCTTGATCTCGGCGGCGATCTTCGCCCAGTCCGTGTCGGCAGGCACCAGCCCGACCCCGATCGCCGCGAGCAGCGCGTCACCGTAACTCGCACCGATCGCCTGTTCCGGCACCAGCTGGGGGCGTCCGGTCACGTCGCTGACGGTCTGCGCCCAGATCGGGCTGCGCAACCCGCCGCCGACGGCGACCGTCCGGCTCGCGGTGTGCGCGTCGTCGAACCGTTCCAGGATCTGGCGGATGCCGAACGAGATCCCTTCGTACGCAGCGCGGAACAGATGACCGCGGCCGTGTCGCAGCGTCAGCCCGGCCACCACGCCCCGGGCCTGCGGGTCGAACACCGGGGTGCGCTCCCCCGCCAGGTACGGCAGCACCAGCAGCCCTTCGCTGCCCGGCGGCACATCGGCGGCCTCGGCCATGAGTTCGTCGAACGAGGCGTCGCCGGTCACCGACTGCAGCCAGTTGATCAGGCTGCCCGCCGTCGAGGTGCCCGCCGCGAGCGCCAGCGTGTCGTGCTCGATGCCCGCGGTGGTCCACAGCACCGGATCGCTGTGGTAGGCGTCGATGACCTGCACGAGGAACATGGTCGAGCCGTACATGAGCATCTGATCGCCCGGCCGTCGCACACCGACCGAGAACGCCTCGGAGTACGCGTCGACGGTGCCCGCCGACACCGGGGTGCCCGCGGGGACACCTGTGGCTGCGGCGGCCTCCGGTGTCACGGTGCCCACCACATCGGCGGGCCAGACCAGCCTGGGCAGTGGCAGGTGCCCGCAAATCCGTTGTGCCCAAGGCTCGTTCCACTCGAACCGGCGGGTCGCGTACAGCGGATCGCACTGGCTGGCGGTGTGGTGGTCCATCACGTACTCGCCGGTGAGCTTGGCGGCGATATAGGAATTGGAGCCGTACCACCCGGTGGCGCGTTCGAACACCTCGGGCTCGTGACGGCGCACCCACTCCAGTTTCGGGCCCACAGCCTGGCTGGACAGCACCGTGCCTGCGCGGTCCAGGATCGCCTCGGCGCCGAACTCGGCGGTGAGGGCCTCGATCTCCTCGGACGCGCGCGTGTCGATGCCGTACAGGATGGCCGGCCGCAGCGGGCGCAGGTCGTCGTCGCACAGCACGAGGCACGGGCCGACCCCGCTGACGCACATCCCGGCGAGCACGCCGCCGCTGGGCATCTGCGCCATCAACTTCGAGGCGATCTGGCACACCTCGGCCCACCACAGCTTCTCGGCGTCGACCTCGGCCCAGCCGGGGCGCGGGAGGTCCATGGAGTGCGAAACGGTCTCGGTGGCGATCACCGACCCCGACGCGTCGACGAGTACGCCCTTGGTGCTACCGGTGCCCATGTCGATTCCGAGCAGCAAGTCCACGCCGACAACCCTACGACGCGGGGTGCTCAGCGTGGTGCGGTGCGGTCGGGAAAGGGATCGTTGGCGAAGTCGATCTGGGCGGCCGGATTGCTGACCGCGGTGACCAGACCCGTGCCGAACGCACCCACGCTGTCGAACAGCGTCGCCGAGCCCACCGCGATCCCGTCGGAGGTCCAGTGGGAATCGGCCTGCACGCCGATCCATTCGTCGCGCGGCAGCCGAGACAGGGCCACGGTCAGATCACCGTTGATGTACCCCACGCCGTGGGTACCGAGATTGGTCACCAGGCTCGTGCCCTCGGCCGCCATCGCGGTGCGGACGAACGGCGAGTTGACCTGTCCCTCCACGACCGTGATGGTGCGGTTGATGAAACGCTTGCGCGACGCGTTCTGGTGATCGGCGATCGCCCGGCTCCAGCCACCCTCGTCACTGCCCATGTACGTCGTGCGGTCGGCCGGGATGTCGACATCGGCAGGGGGTTCGAACTCCGGCGCCGGCCGCCATTCGTCACCGCGCGGCGCCTCAGACCGGCGGTACTGCACCAACGTGGCCCTGGCAACGGTCACGCCGTTCTGGATCAGTTCGCACTCGGAGTTGCGCACCCGGCGGCCGTCGCGCACCAGCGCGACCTTGGTCGTTGTCTCGACGCCGCGCGCCGCCCGGAACAGGTCCACGGTCAACCGGGAGGGCGGGAACTCGGGCAGGCCGAAGGCGTTCTCCAGGGCCTGCGCGGCAAGGCCGACCAGTGCCGGACCGTTGAGGTGGTCTTCGCCCCAATGACTCTGCGCAAACCGCGTCGGTTGGAATCTGTCGGCGTCGGACTGCGTGAAATGGGCGACAACCTCGGTCATCGGCGCATCGTCGCACACGCGCACCGTCCCGCCGCAGCGGGGACCGGTCAAGATCACCTCACCCGGACCCGTGCACCGTGGGCCGCGGCCACGACATCAACGGCACCGCGCGCCCGTCGGGCGGGCGCAGACGGTCCAGGACCAGCCGCAGCGGTGGCCACGTGGACCGCCCGCGGCGGACGACGGCGAACGCCGTCAGAACCACCTTCGGATCCGACATCGGCATGACCGTGACACCGTCGCGGACCGCCCGCGTGATGGGCAACAGACCTACGCCGAAGCCCTCGAGGATCAGGTCCTCCAGGAGATCGAGGCTGTCGATCTGATGCGCGATGCGCGGGCGGAAGCCCGCGAGCGAGGCCAGCGTGCGCACCGCGTCCTCGTCGGCCGTGTTGCGGGAGTTGACGATCCACCACCGGTCGGCGTAGTTCCTGATGTCGGCCGTCGTGGTGCCGGCGGTGACCTCGCTGCTCGGGACGCCCAGCCCCCACGGCGTCGACCACAGCGGGAACGCCTCGAGCACCGGGTCCGGTGACGCGGGCGCGAGGTCGTACTCATAGGTGAGCGCGAGGTCGAGATCGTCGTCGACCAGCAGTTCGAACGCCTCCAAGGGCTCGTACTCACTGATCTCGACCTCAACGCTGGGATGCGTCCGGCCGAGCTCGCGCAGGATCGGCAGCAGCGACACCCGCAGACCCGTCGCGAAACCGCCCACGCGCAGCGTTCCCGCGGGTTCGGCGTCGGGATCCAGGTCGAGCCTCGCCGCGTCGACCGCGGCCAGGATGGTCACCGCGTGGTCGGCGAGCCGCCGGCCCGCGGGCGTGAGACGGACGCGGCGTCCGTCGGGCTCGATGAGCTGCGTGTCGGTCTCCTTGGCGAGCGCCGCGAGCTGCTGCGACACCGTCGAGGTGGTCAACGAGAACGCATCGGCGACCGCACGCATCGAACCCAGCCGCGACAGGGCCAGCAACAGGCGCAGGCGGCGGGTGTCCACGCCGACCATTGTTCACGGTCGGCGTGGGCCGTCACGCGTGGATCAGAAGAAGCTGCTGTCCGGGAGGGGTGCGTGGTTGACGGCGACGTCCCCGAGGACGCGTGCCTTGTAGACGGTCGGGTTGTGCGAGAACAGTGTGCGCAGGTTGCGCCAGTGCCGGTCCAGGTTCGCCGACGCCCGGATGGCCGACGCCCCGCCCACGTCGAAGATGCGGCCCGCGGCACGCAGCGCGGGTTCCTCGATCGCGACCTTGACCCGCGCGGCCGCGACCGAGGCCCGATGTTCGAGCTCGTGGTCGAAACCGCCGGCCCTCGCTGCCTGCAGCGCGACCCCGAGTTCGCGTGCAGCGCTGCGCACCACGGCCGACGCTGCGTACGCCACCGCATCGATCTCGCCGACCACCTGCAGCAGCTGCGGATCGGCGGTCGGCGAGGCCTCGGTGGCGAAGGTGTAGCTGCGCTGCCTGCCGCGCACCAGCGCGACGGCGTCCGTGCGCAGGCTGCGCAGGATGCCCGCGGCGATCGCGTGCAGATACAGCTGTAGGAGCGCGCCGCGGGGTCGGTCGACGCCCACCTTGGTGCCCAGCGGGAACAGTTCGTCGTCGTGGACGACGACGTCGTCGAGCACAGTGGTTCCGCTGCCGGTGTGGCGCTGGCCGATACCGTCCCAGTCGTCGGTGTGGACCACGCCCACACGGTCGGCGGGGATGATCGCGCCGACGGGCGCACCGTCGTCACCCTGGGCGCTGACCCGCAGGTGGTCGGAATACTGTGCGCCCGTGCTGTAGTACTTGCGCCCGCGCAGGATCAGTCGTCCGTCGTCGGTGCGGATCAGGCGCGTGTCGTAGGTCTGGCCGCCCACCTGGTTGGTGCTCTGCTCGGAGGTGACGCCACCGATGAGCCCACCGTCGGCGACCACGGCGATCCAGCGCTCGGCGTTGGGCGTGCGAGGTGCCCGCTGCAGTTCCTCGACCACCGAGAAATGCACGCGCAGGATGTGCGCAAGATCCGGGTCGGCCTCGCCCAGCGCCATGACCAGGTCGAAGAACTCCTCGGTCGACAAACCCCAACCGCCGAGGTCGCGGTCCAGGGGCGCCGCGCCCACGCGGTGTGCCTTGACCAGCTCCACGCCGAGCGACGGGGGCTCGTGCCCGCCGTCGTCGAGGCGGCGGCGGTGATCGGCGCTGATCCGCCCGAGCAGGTCCGTGATCACATCGGGGTGCGGTGCGCTGCCTGGCAGGCTCACCGCGGTGTCCAGGGACATGCTCGCATTCCTCTCGGGTGGGACGGTCTCGGTGTCGCGGCACACGCTAGGCCGTGGTGACGCAAACGCCAACCGTTAGGCCCGCCGCGATTTTATGCCTGGTCATCGGCGACGTGGTCGACCAGCCACTGCTGTTGCCGTCGAACGAGATTCGCGGCCGGGTTCGCCCGGCGTATCTCACTGCCCCAGCGTCAGCGGCTGCGCGGCGAGATACTGTTCGAGGACCTGTGGTGCGTGCTCGGCGGTGTAGGTGGTGGTCGATCCGACCTGCCAGGCCGGTGGCGAATCCTGTTGCCCCAGAGCCCATGCCGCTTGCCGGGCCGCGCCCAGCGCGACGTACTCGCCCGGTGGGGGGACGTCGACGGGCCTGCCCCAGATCGCGGGGGCGATGCGCCGCACGGCCTCGGAACGGGCGCCGCCGCCGACCAGGATGATGCGTTCGATGTCGACGCCGTAGCTGACGATCTTGTCGATGCAGAACGCCATCGACGCCAGCAGGCCCTCGACCCCGGCGCGGGCGACGTTGGCAGGGCTGAAGTTTCGCGTCGTGACGCCGTGCAGCGCGCCGCGAGCGCGAGGCAGGTTGGGTGACCGTTCCCCCTCCAGATACGGCACGAGCGTCAGCCCGTCTGCACCCCGCGGGGCCGAGAGCGCCAGCCGGTCGAACTCGTCGAAGTCCACCTGCAGCATCGCGGCGGTCGCGGCCAGCACCGGTGCACCGTTGAGCGTGCACACGAGCGGCAGCTGGCGGCCGCTCGCGTCGGCAAAGCCCGCGACGATGCCCTCCGGGTCGTGGGGTGCCGCGTCGCCGACCGCGCTGACCACGCCCGAGGTGCCCAGCGACACGATGCAGTCGCCGGGACCGGCGCCGAGCCCCAGCGCGGCGGCGGCGTTGTCGCCTGCGCCCGGACCGAGGATCGCGCCCGAGGGCAGCCGGCCTGCGACGTCGCGCGGGCCGAGCACGGTCGGCAGCGCAGGGGTCCTGCCGCGCATCGCGAGTTCGAGCAGGTCGGTGCGATAGGAGTCGGTCTCGGCCGAGAAGTATCCGGTGCCGCTGGCGTCGCTGCGGTCGGTGCGCAGATCGGCCAGATCGTTCGAACCGGTCAGCCGCCAACCGAGCCAGTCGTGCGGAAGGCACACCGCGGCGGTCGCGTCGGCGTTCTCGGGTTCGTTGTCGGCCAGCCACCGCAGCTTGGTCGCGGTGATGGCGGCAACCGGCACCACCCCGACGGTCTTCGCCCATTCGTCGGGTCCGCCGAGCTCGGACACCAGGTCGTCTGCGCTCGACGCCGAGCGTGTGTCGTTCCACAACAGGGCATCTCGCACGACCTGGCCGGACGAGTTCAGGCAGACCATGCCGTGCTGCTGCGCCCCGACCGAGACCGCCTCGACATCGTCGAGGCCGCCGACGGCCGTGATGGTGCGTTGCAGCGCGTCCCACCAGTGGCCCGGATCCACCTCGGTGCCACCGGGATGCGGCGAGGACGCCGTGCGCACCACGGAACCGCTGTCCGCGTCGCAGACGACGATCTTGCAGGACTGGGTAGAGGAGTCGATGCCTGCCACGAGAGTCACGCCTGCGAAGCTACTCCAATGCACCGTTTCCGCGCGTGCTCAGCAACGCGTGCTGGTGGCGGATTCTGAATGCGACGCCTCATACGAGTTCGCCGAGTTCGGGGCGGTGCTCTCGCCCGGTGCCGGAAAGGTCGAGGTGATCAGCACGGCTGCGGCCGGCTCGGCATCGCCACTGATGGAGGGGTCCGTTGCTGTCTCGACCACGACCGGTTGACGCGCCCTTCGGGATGTCAGGTTTGCCCCACGATCGATGGGGAACTCCATACCGCATGTTGATCAGAAGAATTGCGCGACCGATGTTGTCGGCGACCTTCATCGCCCGCGGAGTGGACGCCCTGCGGAACCCCAAACCGGCCGCCGACGCGGCCCGACCCACGTTGGGCATGATGAGTTCACTGCCCGATCCCGTCGGATCCAAGGTGCCGTCCGACGCCGAGACCGTCGCCAAGATCAACGGCGCGGTCCAGGTCGTCGGCGGCCTGTTGTTGGCGTCCGGCAAGATGCCGCGCCTGACCGCGGCCGCACTGGCGCTCAGCGTCGTCCCGGGCAGCCTTGGCTCCCACAGCTTCTGGAAGGAGTCCGATCCCCAGCGGTCCGCACAGGAGCGCCGCGAGTTCCTCACCGATCTGAGCCTCATCGGCGGCCTGATCATCGCCGCCGCGGACACCGAGGGCAAGCCGTCGCTGGCCTGGCGTGGTCGCCGCGCGGCACACAAGGTGACCGCATCGGTGGCGGCCGCATTGCCTGCCGGCGCCGCAGCGAGCGAGTCGATCGCCGACAGCGCAGTGGCCGAAAAGCTCGGACACGGCCTGTCCGTGGGCGCCGAGCGTGGACGCGAACTCGCCGAGATCGCCCGCGAGCGTGCTGCGGAACTGGCTCACGCGGCCCGAGAACACGCCCCCGAACTCGCCGAGGCCGCCCGTGAACGCAGCGCGCACCTTGCCGAGCGGGGCGCGGTGCTCGCCGACGTGGCGCGGGAGCGCGGCCTGGAGTTTGCCGACGTGGCACAGAAACGCGGACTGGAGTTTGCCGACGTGGCACGAGGGCGCGGCGCAGAACTGGCCGAGACCGCGCGTGAGGCCGCCCCGGAACTCGCCGAAACCGCACGTGCGCACGGCAATGTCCTGGCGAATCGCACGCGAAAGCAACTCAAGCAGGCGCGTCGCCGGTAGTTTGGTCGTATGACTGATTATCAGCCGCAACCGGGACAGTACGGGCAACCCGCCGGCTATCCGCCGCACGGCGGCGCAGCGGCGCCGGGTGGTTTGGGACGACGCTTCTTTGCGCGCTTCATCGACGGGATCTTCGTCGGCATCGTCTCTTATCTGCTCGCGTTCTTCACCGATTCGCTGTCGAGCATCTGGGTGACCGGTCTGTTCACCGGTCTGCTGACGTTCATCTACTTCGTCGCGTTCGAGGTGTCACAGGGATGGACGCCGGGCAAGAAGATCCTTGGCCTGTCGGTGCGCGGCGCGGCAACGCCCAAACCGACCGCGAAGGAATCAGCGATCCGCAACTCGTGGACGCTGCTGCCGATCGTGCCGTTCGTCGGTGGTCTGCTGGGCGTGATCGCGATCATCATCATCGCGGTCACCATCGCGGGCAGCTCCACCAAGCAGGGTAAGCACGACGAACTCGCAGGTGGCACGCAGGTGCTGCACGGCTGAGCCAGGAAGAACGACCAAAGAGCCGGGCCCTCAACTCCGTTCGGAGTCGAGGGCCCGGTTCTGTGTGCCGGCCCCCGCCCTGCCGATGGTGATCGAGCTTTGGTTAACTGATCGCGTGGGTCGCTCGCCATCGCTCGCGCGTCGCTTCTTCGACCGTCTCGAGCCGGTACACGCCGTCACCTATTTCTCCGGTGAAAGCCGCTCCGCGCTCGAGGGCCTCGGCTTCCGCGGTTTCTGGCAGGGATATTTCGCCGCGCGCTCCGCGCCGCTGGGCCGGGTGGCCCCCGAGGTCGTCGCCGCGGTGTTCTACAACTTCACCCCGGAGCGCGTCGCGAAAACACTGCCCGCGGTGTGGGATCTCGCCAGCCCGTCGACCGTGTTGGCAGTGCGTTCGGAAGCCGCGGTGGCGGCGCTGCGCCGAGCGGGAGTCACCGACTCCCCCGCCACGCGCACGGCCGCCGATCTGGCCGCAATGGCCGCCATGTCCGCACCGCTCGACGCGCGGCCCCTGTTCGCGGCGAACCGCGCGCTCGACTGGCCTGACGAACCCGTCGCGACGTTGTGGCACGCCGTCACCCTGCTGCGGGAACACCGCGGTGACGCGCACATCGCCGTGCTCGCCGCCGAAGGGATCAGTGGCCGCGAGTGCAATGTGCTGCACGCCGCCGCGGGCCGGGTGCCCGCCGAGATGATCAAACGCAGCCGCGACTACGACGACGAACAGTGGAACCTCCACGTCGACGCGCTCCGGCGACGGGGTTGGCTCGACGGCGCGGGAGAACTGACCGAAGCCGGCCGGGCCGTCAAGAAGCACGTCGAGGACCGCACCGACACGCTGGCGTTGACCGCACTCGAAGCGCTCACCGACACCGAGGTGGAGACGTTGTTCGCGACGCTCACGCCCATTACGCGGCTCGTGGTGGCGGCGGGCGACATACCGGTGGACACTCCGATGGGACTGCGCCGCGACGACCTCGACGACGACAGCGCCCATTTGACCTGACGGGTCAGCGCGGGGCGTACATGATGAGCCCGACGCCCACCAGGGCCACCGCGGCGCCTGCGACGTCCCAGCGGTCGGGCCGGAAACCGTCGGCGATCATGCCCCACAGCAGGGATCCGGCGATGAACACCCCTCCGTAGGCGGCCAGCACGCGGCCGAAGTTGGCGTCGGGTTGGAACGCCGCGACGAAACCGTATGCGCCCAGCGCGATCACGCCCGCGCCCGCCCACAGCCAGCCGCGCTGCTCACGGAGTCCCTGCCACACGAGCCAGGCGCCGCCGATCTCGAGCACCGCGGCGAGCACGAACAGCACGACGGATTTTCCGACCATCACCACTTCAGCATGCCGTGAGCGTGCGCTTTTGCTGCATTTTGCGCGGCGTGTCGGGGCGCAGACGCGCACGTTCGCGGTGCCGAGTCAGCGCTTCTCGCGGTGCCGAGTAGGCCAGTTTCAGGCCACGCCGAGGTAGGCCGCGCGAATGCTGTCGTCCTGCAGCAACTCCCGCGCCACGCCGGTGCGGGTGATGTTGCCGGTCTCGAGGATGTAGGCGCGGTCGGAGCGGCTGAGGGCCTGCTGGGCGTTCTGCTCGACCAGCAGCACCGTGGTGCCCTGGGTGTTGATGTCGGCGATGATCCGGAAGATCTGCGATATCACCATGGGCGCCAGACCCATCGACGGCTCGTCGAGCAGCAGGATCTTCGGGCGGGCCATGAGCGCACGGCCGATCGCGAGCATCTGCTGCTCCCCACCGGAAAGCGTGCCGCCGACCTGGTTGCGCCGCTCGGCCAGCCGCGGGAACGTCTCGAACACCCAGTCGAGCCGTTCGGAGTGTTCGTGTCGCGACGGGAATTTCCGCCCGTAGCAACCCATTTCGAGGTTCTCCAGCACCGTCATGCCGGGAAACACACCGCGCCCCTCCGGAGCCTGGATCAGCCCCTCGGTGACCCGCCGGTGCGCCTTGACCCGGGAGATGTCCTGGCCGTCGAACCACACCGACCCCGACGTCAACGGTCGCAAACCCGAGATCGCCCGCATGATCGTGGTCTTTCCCGCCCCGTTCGACCCCAGGAGCGTGACCAGTTCCCCCTCGTGCACGACGAGTGACACACCGTGCAGTGCACGGATTCTGCCGTAGTGCACGACCACGTCGCGCACCTCGAGGAGGACCTTGCGGGTCGGGTCGGTCGCGGTGGTCTCACCGGATTTCGTCATCGGGTACCCCCAGGTATGCGGCGATCACCTTCGGATCCTCCCGGATCTGCGAGGGCAGGCCGTCGGCGATCTTGCGTCCGAACTCCAGAACCACGATGCGGTCGGTGACACCCATGACCAGACGCATGTCGTGCTCGATCAGCAGCACGGTGTATCCGTCGTCGCGGATCTTGCGGATCAGATCGATCAGCGCGGCCTTC
>Ga0182742_1003219_pt1 | contig 16446 bp, 11 predicted proteins | sample eDN5th37CBELigMG_FD_128880 | JGI IMG/M metagenome (GOLD analysis project Ga0182742, IMG submission 128880) | Enriched Miracle-Growth compost microbial communities from Emeryville, California, USA - eDNA 5th pass 37_C BE-Lig MG (version 2)... ...
ACAACCCTGCCAATTGAAAATCAACACGGTACCCGAGCAAGATTTGGACTATAAAAGCCTCACCCGAGAAGGAAAAATGAATTATATGGATCGCCACACGCATCCGCACGCCTATGTCACCATGCTGAAGCGAACCCAGATGCCCGGCTTTCATCCCCTTATGCAATGCTATGATAAGGCGGAACGATGGCTAAATCGCCTCTTCCGCGGCATCAGCTCCAAGTACTTGCAAACATACTTTGACGAATACTGCTTTCGCTGGAACGCGGCTGCGGCAGGGATATCGATTCGTGACGATCTGTATCAACTATGTATCGAGCCGCCTTTCAAGCTGAGCAAACGAAATCCAACGCTAGGGAAACGCGGAACATATACCACTTTCCCCGAGGCGGTGTAACAGGAGTTTAGTTTCCCTAAAAAACAAAAAAGCGCGAGTGATTCGCTCAACTTGCAGACGTACTTTTATCGAATACGGCTTTCGATGGAACGTGGCTGCGTCAGGGATATCGATTCGTGACGACCTGTATCAACGATATATCAATCCGCCTTTCAAGCTGAGCAAACGAAATCCGACGCTAGGGAAACGCGGAACATATACCACCTTCCCCGAGGCAGTGTAACAGAGAGGTTCATAGAGAAAACAAAATGGCGCGAATGATTCGCGCCATTTTGTCAAGGAATCCACGTTGCTGCGGAATCCGTTTTATTCCGCTGTGAAATAGAAGGTTTGCGGTCCGTAGGAGCCGCCAACCAAGCTCGTGAGCATTTGGTAATGGCCGCCGTTCGCGCCGAGCATGAACGATGTGAAGTTCCAAGCATGAGTGTACATAATAAAACCGGAGTTATAAATTTGCTGGTTCCACTGCAGCGAATATTGCCCGAAACCGCCCGAAGGGGTCATGTACACTTTAATTTTGGTGGGCTTATGCAATGAATTCGTCATCCGGATATCCCAACGGTACAACACGCCATAATTTCCGTTATTCAAGAAATACCTGTCATCTACTGCGCTGTAGCCCCATTCGTATTCGCCCGGCATCGCGTCCATCCACGGACCGGAGGCCGCCGAATCGATCGGCTTGAACACTCTGCCCATCGCCGGGTCGTAATGGATGGTGCCGAGACGATCGAAGTGCTCCCATTTCCCCCGAACCGTGTGTTCCCCTAGGGGCAAAATCTCCACGTCGAGCGGGTTGGCCGGTTTTTGCCCTTCTTCGTATCCGAGCACCGTCACGGTTACGGCAGCCGGCTGATGGCCATGCTGGGTAACTGCGTTGAACTGGGCGATCCCGCTCGTCGTCAGCCCTGCCGCCGTCGGTGTCTCAATCCAATAGTGCTCACCCGGTTCCAAGATCTTAAGCATCTTGGTTGTGCCTCGTGTCCGCAGGAAATCATTCATTCCCCAAAGACCAGCGATATCAGGGTAAATGCTTGTTCCAACCCCGCCGCCCTTCGAATACAGCATGACCCGTTCATCGGATTCGTTCGTGAAGGCAACAGCCACCGTCATGGTCTGATTCGACACATTCTGGTGATGCCAGAATACCCTGAATTCGCCATCAGCCCAATCGCGGTAGAATGCGCCCGATCCGCTGAATGTTTCCGGCGAATCGCTGAAAATCAGTTCCCCGCCGACCGGAGTCAGTACGACGGATTCTGTCGGAATTTTCGCCGCAGGCTGAAGCTGTTCGATCGGAACCTTCTCGCCTCCGGGTGAGGGGTTCGCGCCGTTCGCAAACGCCGTGTTCGTCCCAATTAGCGCAAAGGCCAACAATGCGACAGCGGTTTTTTTCAAACTAACCATCATTAACTCTCCCTTCGGTCCCTTATATTAGGGTAATTGGATAACTATTCCTCCCCCATTCTATCAATTCGCTCTCGCATTGTATTTACCATTTCACGCTTTCATATATTGCTTAATAAATTGCGTCGGCGAGACGCCGAAGGCTTTTTTAAAGGCCCTGCTAAACGTATGAATAGACCGGTAATTCATCATTTCGGCTATTTCCGTGACGGTGTACCGGTTGGAACGCATCAGCTCCAGCACTTTCTGGCGCCGTTGATGGGAATAGTAGTCCCGCAGCGGAATACCGGTCTCCTCGACAAACAAATGCGATAAATACGAATAGCTGTAACCGAAGGTTTGGGAAAGCTCCGACAGCTCCCGAATTTCCAACAGATGATTCTCGATATATTCTGCGATGGCGCCTACGAGCGGCGTTCTGTATTGCGGTTTGGCATTGGCAGCGAGATTCAGCATTTCAGTTCACACTCCACTTGAACCCCCACTTCGAAGGTACGGTTCCATGGAAGGTACACTTTCTGTAATGTGATCCCGCTAACCTCGGCGGTTTCCGGCATCCGTCTGCGAATCTCCACGAGCCATGTATCTGCGTAAGATTGAAATACGGCTTGAATTCTGCCAACCACCTCAAGGTTTACTTGCTCGTAATATCCCTCTAAATCTGTAGGATTCAACTTCAGCTGGCTCTCCACCCATTGATTGACCTCGCCGCGAACCTGCGCTTGATATGCCCATTCATCGAGCAGCCTTTCAATCAGGAAGCTATAGTGGGCTTGCTCGCTTTCCGCTTGCGGCGCTCCACGTTCCTTGGCCAACCATCTGGCTACCGCTTGGCTGACTGCGGTACCGATCGTATTTCCTGCGGTATTCCACCCCGCGTACGCCAATAAATCAAAGTAGAGATCTTCCTGCAACATGTATTGCACCAGCTCGACATCCGACGCGTTCGTGATCGCTGCATCGGCCAGCGCCACATGAGCACCTTTCGATAGTTCATGCTTTAATGAAGCCACGATGTCCCAGTAATTGTGTCTTGAATGAAAGAACGCCTTCTGCTCGGTTGGCCGAACGCCTTTTTCTTGTAAGGGGGTGTTTACGAACAAGACGATATCCGCATCCGCCGGATGCTCCACAACCACTCCGCCTGCCGCAAGGATATGGCTCTTGACCGTCTCTTCTATTGGCCTGTCTTCAAAATCCGCAACGGCTAATCTTCCCGAGGTGGAGGCGTATTTCGGATAGATTCTTACTTTCCTGTTATCCCGCTCCAGCAGCAAGCGCGAGAGCAGCGTCAACGTTCCTTCGTCAGCTCCCGGATAAATCATGACTTTGTTTTGAACTTTACGTTCGTAGATTTGCTGCATTAACAACCTTTGCTCTTCGATATGCATACCAACTGGGCTCGCGTCCTCCTGGGTAATCGTTAAGAAATCGATCAGCCCTTGAGCCGCCCATTCGATCATCTGTTTGTTCACCTCATGGTTCCTGCTTCGGGCTTGGAGGTAATCATTCAGCACCTCCGAAGGGATCTTCCGCTTCAAGTGTTCTAATTCCTCCCGAAGTACTTCCTCCCCTAAACGGTGCACCCTGTCATACAGCTGGGAATATTGAAATATTAATCTTCCATATTGCAGATACTCCCGATTCTTGTAAGTGATCGAGATTCTCATGAGCACGTTAGAGACGTAAATTTTCAGTTCCGGAAACCTGCGTTTCAGTTCCGGGATGACGCTAAGCGTCTCCAAGCATTCCGCAAGCGTCCGGTCCGGCGCACGGGAGGCAACCAAGCCGCCGTAGGCCAGCTGATCGATGCAGATGATCATTCCGGAGACGGCCGGCGCTTGCTCTATCAACCAGGACTTCACCGCTTCGTAATTTCCCGCCGCAGTGTATTTCCCAAGCAGCGATTCGGGAGGCGTCAACACTTCTACGCCTGCAACCCCGCCAATCCGCTTAGGGAATTGATAACAGCAAGGACGGTTATCGAGCGGAACGAGCGCAATTCGGTTGTTCAACATATCGAGCCCTCCTACGAATTCGTGAGTCTATCGATCTCTTTCCGAAATTTACTCACACAGTCAAACATGCTCTTCGGATCCGTTCCGGTCACAACCGCACCTACCATAAGACCCTTGACGCCTGTTTGAAGCAGTCCGGTAAGATCGTTAATATCGATCCGTTTCTGCGTTGGGACAACGACGGGGGTTGCCGAAAGATCGGCAAGCTGTTTATACCGCGCGAGATCCTTCAGGGACAACGGTGTGCCGTACGCTTCCGGGGCCATAATTGAGGCTTCCAATACATCGATGCCTAACGCAAGCAAACTAGCTGTCTCTGCGGGGGATTGTTGCCCGTTGACCGCGATCATCTTCGTTACCCTCGGATCTGCAAGAAGCCAGGCAGGCGTATGATCCGAATAAAGCGAAATAAAATCGAGGTTCAGCTTAACGAACGCCTCCATTTCCGCTGGCTTCACCTTGTCTAACGTATCCCCCGGGACAACGCCGACGGGAATGCTTCGGTTCTCCGCGGTTCGGGAAACAAATTCCATATTTTCTTGAAGTGTGCCGAATGTGTTCCCGCTTGCCCGATGCTCAATATTCAAATGAATTTTCACGGCATCCGTTCCGGCGTCGACAGCCGCTTGGTAGAGCCCGATATCGTTCGCCGGCAAGCTTGTAATTAAGGTCAGCTTGTTGCTCTGTAGCAGCTGGGTCAATACAGCCATAAAATCACCTCTTATACATGGATATGGGACATACCCAAGGTATGCCCCACATACGGTTTAACCAACCAAGCCGGTCCGTTCGACGGATTCGACGAAATATTTCTGCGCAAATAAATACAAGACGAAGATCGGGAAAATGGCGAGCAGTATGCCGGTATTCAGATACAATGAAGTATGCGCCGCACCCCCAACATATTCCGGCCGCGCGATCCCCGGCAGCAGATCCAGCGTTCTCGCAAGCAGCGTATGGTTCGGCGCGAACATGCTTACGAAATAGTTGTCATTCCACTGCCAGATGAAGGAGAACAGCATCACCGTGGCAATCGCGGGAATCGTGTTCGGCAGAATGACCCGAATGAACGTCTGGAAAATCCCCGAACCATCAACATATGCCGCCTCCTCGATTTCCTTCGGCATGCCGCGGAAAAACTGCCGGAAGATGTAAATGTACAACCCGTTTTTTAAGCCCATGGCAAAAGCCGATTGGATGAAGAACGGCCAGAAGCTGTTAAGCAGGTTGATGCCTTTCTCCCCGGTAATGAGTCCATAGATCCCGAATACATCGAAGAATCGGTAATGCAAATACGTCGGAACCATGATCGTTTGCGGCGGAACCACGATCGTGAAAACCACGATCCCGAACAGCAAGCCGCTTCCCCGGAACTTCAACCGGGCAAAGCCGTAGCCTGCCAATGCGCAGGAGATCAGCTGCAGTACGGATGTTCCGATACTTAATAAGAATGTATTGGTTACCGCCGTCGGATATTTCAGGTGCCCGGCAATGAGCTTAATATTGTCAAACGTCCAATTTCTCGGAATCCACACGACCGTCGGGTCAAACAAGTCAATACTTGAACGAAGCGCAATGGACGCCTTCGTAATGATCGGGTACAGGATAATAAAACAAATTCCTGCGATCAGAACGGTTCTGACAATGACCCACAGCCAATGCTTCGCTTTCTCGACGGGGTTGTAGCGGTTGTACCATTCAACGACGGGCTGCACGATCGGCACCGAATGCGCCTGGTCCTGGTTTGTTTTCAATTCGCTATTCATGCCTCTACCCCCTCATCAGTCGTAATAGAACACGCGTCTTGAGATCAAGCCCACGGACACCAACAAGATGATCGAAATAACCGCAAAATACACCCACGCCATCGCCGCGCTGACGCCGAAGTTCAATTGTACGAATGCCGTATCCTGAATCATTGACGTTACGCTGTTGTTGTAGAACGAGTCTATAATGGTGTACACCGTGTTTGTAATGATCAACGGCGAAATCATCGGAAACGTGATCTTCCAGAACGCTTCGTAACCGGTCGCGCCCTCCATCTTCGCAGCTTCATACAAGGAAGGAGAGATCGATTGCAATCCGGCTAAGAAAATCAAAATTTGCACGCCGGACTGTGTAATGATCTGATAGATTCGGTCGACCGCGGAGGATAAGTACAAGACTAGGTCAACATCCAACCCCATTCGCAGAAACACCGGAACAAGCTCGAAGCTAGTGAGCCCTGTCGCGGAATAATTGCCCTCCATGTCTTCCGACGCGGCTCCCATCAGCGAAGCGAGAAAGTTGCCGCTGTCCAGCTTCGCGATGACGCCGGAAGCGAGCACGACAGGGAGGAAGATAATTGCCCGGGCGAACGCCCTGCCGCGGAATTTCTGGCTTAACAACACGGCCGTGAACAAGCTGAAGAATATGATGAGCGGAACGTTCAGCACCATGTTCATGACCGCATTCGTTAAATTGCGGACATACCATGCATTCACAAAGAAAATATTGTGGTAGTTCGCTAATCCAACCCAAGACAGTGAAAAACCATCCTGATTCAAGCTCAGCTTGTTAAAGCTGAACCATAGCGATTGAAAGAAGGGATACGCCATCAGCAGCAAAAATCCGAACAGCCATGGAGAAACAAACAGGAATCCTGCGAGTTCCTTTCTTCGCTCCATACTGGATCTGCGCTTTCGAATCATCGTTGTGCCCCTCCTTTAACAACGTAGCCGCCGGCTTCAACGGTGACTCCGTCGACTGTGACGGATTTTTCTCCGTAGTTGACGACAATCTGCAATCCTTGTTCGTACTCCGTCTTATACACGCCCTCCGCCAACCTCTCATGCTTCACGATATGCTGCCCTCGAACTTGTTTCAGCACGGCGTTCACTTCATGGTATGCCTGTACGGCTTCGTCGAACCAATGCTCATAATAGTTTGCGTACAGATAACTGTACTCCGTGTCCTTCAACAACGAGGGATCGTTCGTGATCCAACTGTAGTACACATTCGATCCTGTCTCCAGCGAACGAAGCACGTTTCTGCGAACGTCTTGTTCATCCGCGAAGTTGTAAGGGGTGCCGGCGTAATCTAAGAATCCGTGAAGCACCATCTGATAGAACGGCACCGATTCATTCACCAGGTTAAATTGGTTGCTAGCCAGCGGCGCATTCACCACATGATCCGCGTAAGGCAACGCATACGCATTGCCCCCGTTCACCATCATCTCCGGCGCTTGTTCGGTTATTTTCTGAAGCTGATTCATCACGATGTTCTTCGTACCTTCACGGGTCGACTCGCGATTTCTCGCGAAATCGGAGTACACATGGTTTCCAAGATCCCTAATCGAAATCGCGCCGGGATTAAATGCTGCGTAGTCCGGCAAGAATTCGCCAACGACCCAATCCATCTTTCGCGGCGAAAGCAAATAATGAGAGAGGCCTCGTCGTTCGAACACGGCCAGGTCGAAATCTCGAATGCGCGCATACCTGCGTGAGATATACTGAACCGTGTCTCGAGACACCCGCACCCCGTTGGATGGGTCATAGACTTCGGCGAACGCCACATCCGGATAGAATGCCCCGCCGAGCTGCTTCAGCTGCTCACCCAACAGAAGCCAGTCATCCTTGCTCCCGATGACGCGGTCCATTCGAATCTTCGTCGGCACATCATGGTCGAAGCCGCCGTTGAACCAACCTTTCCAGCTCATCCGGATGTTCTGAATGCTCTGCTGCGCCAGCTGCTGCGTTAATTCCGCCGCATCCTTGATTTCGCTAAGCGCGACCATGCCTACATATGGAATACCGAGCAAGTTTTTATCCTTCGGCATGCTTCCCGTCATTTCAAGATAGAACGGAGTATCCTCGCCGTCCTGCAGTTTTTGCAACCCGTAGGTTTCCTGCAAATACTCACGGTACTTCTTCGCCATGCCGGAGTAGCTTGCTTCTTCTCCCGCTAAGAAGGCATACCGAATTTTCAACTGCCCTTTGTACGAATGGTTCGGTGTTTTGTAGGTGATCTCATTTTCGGTAAGGAAGATCTCGTCCTTCGGCAGAATCACGAAATTCGCCGAGACGGTGTTATACGGAACCTGTCTGCCGGCGATATCCGCATTCAGCCAAGCAAGGCCGTCGCCTTCCTCAATGATCGCTAAGAACGCCGAATCATTCTTCTTCATGCCGAATACGGGAAGCCGCGCCGGTTGGAAATTCGTTATTTTTTCCTTCACGAAAATCGCCTGGTCGCTGCCATACATCTGAATATTAATCGGCTGGGCATTCAGATTGCCGTTATTTAAGTAAATCAGCGATCCCGATCCGTCCGGAATCAGAATATACCCTTGATCCTCCGTGCCCGCCGCACCGAAGTTTTCAAGCAGCTTCAGCGAATGAATGCGGTATGGCGGTGTTTCTTCCACAAGCTGGGAAGCATCTAACGATGCGACAAAATGTTCCCCGTCCAACGTGTAGCGGATCGTCGCGGAAAACTTCGGATTCGCATTCCCTCCGGCGCTTTCCAACCCGGCCGCTTCATTGTCCCGGGCAAGATCCTCTTCCGTATATCCCAATTTTTCATAGAAAAGGGCCAGGACTCTTTTCACAACCGCCTTCGGAATGTCACGGATTTCCCAAACGTTCTGTTCTGTGACGAATTTATAACGCCGTTTCAACTCTTCTTTGTCCGCTTCGTCCGCAAGGCGATCCGTCAGCTCTTGAAATCTCTCGGCACTCAGCTTTACCGGCAGCGCCTCTACGCCTCTCTCAGGATTCCCGAAGTGAAACGTTACCGCGACTCCTGTATCGGTGACTTCAATATCGAATTGCTGATAGTTCACGCTGTCGTTATAGCTGTCATAATCTTTGTTTTGCCCGTTCTCTGTCAGATAGACCATCGAAATTTGAGAGGACAGCCGTCCTTGCAGATACGGACTGACGCTTGTTTCCTGCCGGCCCTGCGGGTTCGAGTACCATACGTTCCCGGTTCGTTTGTCCAGGACAGCGACCTCCGCCGTCGTTTCGTTGAGATACAAGCGGAGCTCATTGTTTTCGAGCATCGGCTTCATCCCTGGAATTTGCGGCGCAGCTCCCGCCGTTGCAGCCTTCAAATTCGGATCCGATGGTCTATCCGTCACGAACGGATTGGCCGGCTCCGCCAGCGGCTCGGAGGTTGCGCTCGATCCGCATGCGGTGGATAATATCACGAACAGCAGGGCGACCAGCGCGTACCAAAGCTTCCTCTGTGTTGTCATGACATCATCCCTCCGCCATTCTGAATAAGAGTTCATTGTAGATGGTTGTTCCGAAGTTCAGCATTTGCTGCGCAAGGCTGAAGAACAGTAACGCCAAGAACAGAATGATCGCAATTACAACCAATGTCAGAAGCATCGTTGCGATGGTTTTGGAAACGCTGTATTGGTGCACCGTAAGCATTCCTACGAAGAGCAAGAACGCAACCCAAATGTACGCAATCGATTCAAGCAGGTTATAAAATTCCGCTTCCTGCACCGTGATCACATTCGAAAGTAGAATCAGCGGAATTTGCACAAGCACTAACGGAACAAGCGCGTACGCGGTGGCAACGACGATCTCCTTGAACTTTCCTTCCCCGTCCATGAGCGTCGTCAACGACCAGTTGGCAACACACCATAAGAAGAAAGGCAGGGCAATATAGAGCATTTCCGCGAACAAGCTGACATCGGTTGAGCCGGCATCAGGATTGAAAATAAAGCCGGTAAATTGCCGTTTCAACACATACAGAACAGACAAGAGCAGGAGGATCAGAAGTGAGAACCACATTTTCCCTTTATTCTCATATTTCAATTCCCAGAAGCCGTTAAACGGATGGAACATGTTATGCCACGCCATGCCGACAACGCCCGGCTCCTCCCGTCTCACCTTAATCACCTTCGCGGCCGCGAAAGCCAGCACCGCCGCCGCCAACGCTCCTAATGCGATTTTATTAAAATGCTCCCACATAAACTCTTTCCTGTACCGTTCAAAGGCGCGGGAATAATACTCGCGATGCATGCCCAGCCTGAAGCTTTCCATCGCTTGCAGGTTATTGCCTTGGCGCAATTCCGCCTTGCCCATCCCCAGGTAAGCGATCTCCAAGTTGTTGTTCATCTTCAGAGCGTCTTCCCACAGCGCGATTGCCTTGTCTTCTTCCCCGGTATCCGTGTAGATCACCGCATTGCGGATCGTCTCGCCATAGCGCGTCGGCGAGAAGACGGTAAACCGGTTCATCCCTTTATCCAAGACAAGAATTTTGTTGCCCAAAATCTCGATATCGACCGGCGTTTTGAACGTGCCCTGCTGCTCACCCGCAACTCCGAACACGTACATGAACTTGCCTTCCCGGTCATAGGTGAACACCCGGCCGCGCTTGTTGTCTAAGATGCTGTAAATCCCGTTACGATCGACGGCTACACTGACAATCGTCGAACTGCCGGGCATTGCCCCGTCGAAGGTCCACCTGATATCCCCCATCGGAGGCTGGTACCCGTTGCGCTTGAGCACGTCCGTCCCGGAAGGGTTTAACCGTTTCACCGGGCTTCTGGAGAACGCCTCACCCGTCGTCGCGAAAATAAACCCTTCCTCATCGATATCTACATTATTAAACTCGGTAGGAATAAACAGAATCATCTTCGAACGCTGTTCTTCCGTCATCAGCCGCTTCCAGAACAGATCGATCGGACTGAACTGCACCTCGTTAAGCCCCATAAATCCCGTAAACTTTCCTCCGGAATCGAAGGACATGATGCCGTCGAATACGCCTTTCCCGACGACGTATATTCTTCCCGCGGAATCGACAACCAGCTTAATCGGTTGGTAGACGAATCCTTGCGGAAGCACATCCGATACCGGGGGCGGAATGATCCGTACGAGGCTTCCGTCTTCCTCAAGTTCGACGATTCGCTTATTCCCGGTATCCGCGATGTAGAGGTGGCCGTCCCGATGGACAAACATGCCTTGCGGCACAGAGAACGTATCCTCCGCCCCGTTGTTCATGAATTTATCGATGATCTGGGTTACTTTCCAATCCTCATTCATCCGGATGATCCGGTTGTTGCCGGAATCGAGCAAGTAAATCTTCCCGTCCGGCGTGACAAACATGTCCTCCGGTCCGCTAAAGCTGCCGACAGACAACGCTGTTCCCGTAATCTGGCGCTCAGGCAAATACGGAACGGGGGAAGGCTCGGGATCCCCATACCACGAATAGTTATAGCTCTCATAAGGAGCGGCGAGGGCAGCGGCCGGACCGCCTAGAATCGAGATGATCGAAAGGAGCAGCAATAGGATCGATAACCGTTTCACTGTAAGCTCCTCCTTCCCATTAATCTTTCATGCCGGAGGTCGACATCGTCTGGATGACGCTGCTCTGCGAAATCACGAAAATCGTGATCGGAACTAACAGCAACAGCAGCGTTGCCGCCATGGACGGCCCGGTCCGGATGATGCCGCCCGCCAAAATTTGGTCAAGGGCATAGTCGATTGTTTTTAATTGTTCGCTGTAAATATACATGGATCCCGCGCCGCCGCCGGCACCCCATAAGCTTTGGAAGGAGAAAATAACCAGTGTCAGCCATGCGGGCTTTACGATCGGCATCACAATGTTCCAGAAAATCCGGAATTCGCTGCAGCCGTCGATTTCCGCCGCTTCCAGGAGAGAATCCGGAAGCTGCTCCATAAACTGCTTCATTAAGTACAGGCCCAGCGAAGAGCCGATTGCCGGAATGATAACGGCCCACTGCGTATCCAACATTCCCAGCCACGACATCGTCATGTAGTTGGTGATCTGCGTCACCGTTGCCGAGAACATCAACGAAAGCACGACTACCGTAAAGAGGAACGTTTTCCCCGGGAACTTCCGTTTCGCCAGCGGATACGCCGCCATCGACGCGATGATCACGTGGCCTACGGTGCCGACAATCGCAATGAAAAACGTGTTGTAAAGATACCGGGTCATCGGAACCCATGAATTCGAGAGCAAGTGGTATAAATCCACAAAGTTATCAAGCGTAGGTGTCCGTACCCAGAAATCCGGCGGAAACTTCAAAATTTCGTTGATCGGCTTAAAGGCGTTGTTGATGACAAAGACGAGCGGCAGCGCCATGAAACAACCGACCGCCGCCAGAAATATGAACAGCATCAAATCGCCTGCAAAGGAACGGCTGAGCCTCTTTCTGCGTATGCGGAATATCATTTGCATAGGATTATTCACCGACCTTCGTAAGCATCTTTCGAACGAGCAGGTTCGTGCCGAGCATCATCGCGAACAAGACGGTAGCAATGGCTGAAGCGTAACCCATCTCGAAGCGAATGCTGCCGTAGTCCATCAAGTGCGTCACAATGGTGTGTCCCGCGTACTGCACGCTCGGGAATCCGGCAAGCGCTGTAGCGACTTCCGCGACAGCGAAGGAGGAAGTAATTTGCATGACCGCCCCGAACATCAGCATCGGACGCATCGAAGGCAGCGTAATGAACCACAGCTCCTGCCAACGGTTGCGAATGCCGTCCATCGCACCCGCTTCAAATAAGGTTTTATCCATATTCTGCAATCCCGCGATAAACGCGAGGAAGCTGGTGCCGAGACTGAGCCAGAGCTGAACAATGATAATGATCGGCATGATATACTTCGGATCCTTCAGCCAGATGATCGGCTCCAACAGCAAATTCCATCTTAGTAAAAATGCATTGACGAAGCCGTAAGAATCTCCTGCGAACAGCAGCGTCCACACGATGAACGCTTGCCCCGACAAAGCCGGCGCGTAGAAGACCAAGGTCACGACTGAACGTACTTTAGGAGAAAGCTCATTAATGATCCAGGCCAATATGAAACAAGCCACATAGCTGATCGGTCCCGTAATTGCCGCAAATACGAGCGTATTCTTCAACGCAATCAAGAATACGTCGTCTCGGACAAACAGCTGAGCGTAGTTTTTAAATCCGACCCATTCCGGAAACTCGAGCATATTAAAACTCGTCATGCTGACCAAGAGCGATAGAATGACCGGGAAAACCGTAAATGTGAAGAAAATCAGGAAGTAAGGAGCGATCATCGCATAGATGCTCTTATTCCGTTTCATTTCGTTCCAAGTAATCGTCATCTTGCTCTGCAGGGTGGCGAAATAGCCCGACGATTTCGTCTTTGTGCTTAACATGGTATGCGGACCCTCCCCTCTAGTTTGTCGGCAATACCGGCAAATCGAATTCTTCGCGTTTGATCGTGATTTCCTGGTTGATCGTCCGAACATAGTTTTCTAGAGTTTCCCGCGCTTCTTCCCCGTCACGGTACACTTCATAGAAAGCATTCACGATGTGACGATCAAGAGAGTATCCGCCAGGCACTTCCGGTCTGCCTTGAACATGCTTGAATTGTTCCAACAGTTGGTTCTTCTCTCTGCCGGACCAAGGAAGCTGCTGCAAGGCTTCGATATTTGCCGCTGCATAGCGCGCCGACTCCCCGAGGATCGCTTCCATCTCACGGCCGAAGTTCACCTGCGCCTCTGTGTCAGTCCACCACTTGATAAACTCCCACGCCGCGTCTTTATTTTTCGCATCCGCGAACATGACGGTCCCCGTTGTAGTGCTCAACGTATCGTGACGCGTCGTGCCGTCTTCGGTCACGATGCCCGGCAACGGCGCAAAGTTCCATTGCCCTCTGATTTCCGGCGCGAACACCTGCAGGTAGTTGTATTGTGTATAATCCGCAATACCAAGCGGCATTTCACCGGTACGGAACCGGTTAATGAAATCGAATTCCAACGGAAGCTTGTAATTCGTATAAAGCTCCGTCCATTTGCGGAACGTTTCGATTGCTTGCGGCGAGTCCAGATCGGTTGCGATGCCGTCGCCCTTGTAATACTGTCCGCCGTTCTGATAGAGCATCGTTTCGAAGACGATCGTATTCGGCATAGCTAAATCCATATTGTTCTTCTTCAGTTCCGGGATAATATGGTACATATCCTCCCATGTCTTCGGCACTTCAAGCCCTAGCTGATGCAATATGTCCTCCCGATAGAACAGCATCGGGAAGGTTTGCGTTTCGGGTATCGCGTAAATACCGTCTTGGTACGTAAAGCTTACGAATGCGCTGTCAAAGAAGCGCGCTTTCACTTCTTCGAAGTCAGGAAATTGCGATACATCATAAAGCGCGTTCCGCATCGCAAAGTCTACAACCTTCGACTGCGTCAACGCGATGTCAGGCCCTTGGCCCGCTAGAGTCGCAGGCAGCACGACAGACGGATTGACGAGCTGCAGATTCACTTCAATTCCGGTTTGCGGTGTAAAGGAGTTATCAATCAATGACCGAAGCAGCTGTACCTGATCTCGGCCCGACGCCATCCAGACGGTAATCGCTTCTTTGCTGTCATTGGTCTCCGTATAGTTGTACTCCTCAGAGAAGGATTTAAAGAAGGAACCGATCTCATGGCTAAGCTTCCCGACGATCCCTTTATCAACCGGCGGATTTGCCACATCCGGAGATTTGATAAAGAGATAATCAATGGTCAAGGGTTGGTCGTTAACCGTAAGCAGCCAAGTTCCCAACGCGCTGACGTTATCTTTAAAGTTCTTCAAGCGCCGAGTGAGGGTTTCAGGCCTGCTTCCTAAATCGCCCAGCTGATAGGAGGTTGTACGTAATATCGTTGTACTGGAGCTGGCTCCTCCAACCATGTCGTCCATGCGGTCCGCCGCCAGAGAAAGCAGTTGGCTTTGCTCCAGGAATACGCTTTCCAGCTCGGGTATTTTTTGTTCAAGCTGATAATCCCGGTAAGGGTCAGGTGCAGCCGACGTCAGCATGACGATCTTGAGATACAAATTATTCAGCTCTTGAATGCTTGAACGAACGAGACGAATGACCTCCGTCAATTCACCCATTGTCAGCTCAAGCTTAATCTCATGCTTGCCTTCCGTCAGATAGTAAAGGTATGGTTCATTGTCCTCGCCGGGCAGCCCAATCTGCCAGGACCCGCTATAGTTGAATGGAACCGCTTCCACTTCAGAGAAAGGCACCTTACCGTCTATATAAAGCTTCCTTACAACCTTAATGCCTCGATTCGTATCTTGTTTATATCTAAATCCCAATTCATATAATCCGTCCTTCGGAACATCCACTTCCCACGTAATCCATTGGCCCGGCACCTTCCAATTGACGCCGCCGATCGCGTTCATACGAATCTTAGATACATGATACGGCTCGGTTCCCGGAGAAGAGCGGTCGTTGATCGGGTACAAAGACGGATTTGATTTCAGTGTCGCATCTTCGCCCTGAACCTTTACAAATTGGCCGCTCGTCGGTTGATAGCCTTGCTGTTGGTAGAAAGCTTTCACTTCATCGTAAGTTGGAATTTCTTCTTCTTGATACAGCTTAATGTAATCTATTACCATTGGTTCCCTAAGGGACGACAGCGTCATTCGGTGTTTGCCCTTAGTGAAGTAGAATGAGAATGGTTCGTTATAATACCCTTCGGAATCCCGCAATGTGGTTTCCTGCCACTGCGGCTCTTCCACTTGCCGCGGCCGCAAGTCATTATCGCGCGAATCACGCTTCACCTCAGGAAACTCATTGCGCCAAACTCTGGAAAAACCTAGTCTCGTCGCTTCATCGAACGGCGCAATGCCGTCAATCAACAGTTCCCGTTCAATGGTGGAACTGTGGCCTTCAACCGGGAAGTAGCGCAAGCTGATATGATACAGCCCGTCTTCCGGCACTTCGATATCCCAATGCACCGATCCGCTGTCACCGGTTCTTATTACAGGGTTTGACGCCCCCTCAAACTGCTGAATCGTTTCGATTTCCATCCCATCGGCAGCAACGTAAGATTCCGCTTCAATGACCAAAGATACATCCGGATGAGGTTGGCCTTCATATTGAGCGATATAATCTTCGTATCTCACCTTCAATGCATCTTGTACAGCCGATTCGAACTCTACGTCTAACGATCCTCTAACGGGTTCCAAAACTGTCGCGTTGCCTGACGTTCCGGGAGCAAATACAAGAAACACAGAGCAAAGGGCCAAACCAATTAGGGCGACGGCTGTAATTTTACGTTTCTTAGTCATCTTTCGCACGTGAAACCCTCATTCCTCATCTAATGGTGGTCCTTAAAACAAGACAGCAAGGAGTTCCACTTGGAACTCCTGCTGTCTATTCGACTCGAACAACAAGACCGAGAAGTTATTCTGCGTTGTATACTGCATCGAGAGCGTCTTGAGCAACCTGCTTGTTCGCTTCAATGATCGACTCTGCGGATTCGCCCTTATAGGCGATCTGATAAGCCAACGTAGTCGGAACACCGCCGAGCGGCCAGTAAGACGGCTCGGAAAGGTCGGACATCTCCATCATGACTTCAATATCTCTTTCGTCGGACAACATTTGGAGCTCCGCGTTTTCACGTTTTTGCTGCTCAAAGCGATCCCACATTTGTGCTTCTTCCCAAATCTTCGCCTTTTCCTCGGCTCTTTTCACGTTCGCAGGAATATAGAAAGCTTGATAGTTTTCTACGCTTCCTTGGTAGGAATCCGTTCTTTGCGGACCCATCGGGAAGTACACGAAGCCTTGTTCGTCCGTCATCGTCGTGCGCTGGGAACCTTCCCACAGCTCGCCCGTGACGAATGCAGCTTGCCCTGCGGCAAA
>Ga0182742_1003220_pt1 | contig 16436 bp, 16 predicted proteins | sample eDN5th37CBELigMG_FD_128880 | JGI IMG/M metagenome (GOLD analysis project Ga0182742, IMG submission 128880) | Enriched Miracle-Growth compost microbial communities from Emeryville, California, USA - eDNA 5th pass 37_C BE-Lig MG (version 2)... ...
GAGCGTGGCCGTGCCGGCCTCGCGGTTGTCGAGGTAGTCGCGCAGCGAGGTCGCGATCGTGTTCGTCGCCCAGTACAGCGTGAGCAGTTCCAGCAGGAAGTCGCGCTCGAAGCGCGCCTCGAGGTCGCCGCCGCTGTCCGACCAGGCGCGCCACTTCTCGAGGATCCACGCGGCCAGCCCGGCCGGCGAGTCGGCCAGCCCGTAGGCGAGCGTCTGCGGGCGCGTGCCCTGCTGGAAGCTGTAGCCGCGCTCGGCCGCGTCCCAGCGCCGGACCGCCGCGGCGTACTCCCGCTCGGCCGCCGTCTCCGGCTCGGCGGCGGGCGCCACGTCGAGGTTGGAGAGGTGGATGCCGGCCAGCGGCGCCGGGTCGTCGAGCGCCATGTAGGTCGTCACCGCCGAGCCCCAGTCGGTGCCGCAGGCGCCGTAGCGCTCGTAGCCGAGGCCGCGCATCAGCGCGTGCCAGAGGCGCGCGGTGTCGCGCGTGGTCAGCGTGCCGGGGCGCTCGCTGAACCCGTAGCCCGGCAGGGACGGGATCACGAGGTCGAAGTCGCCCAGCAAGTCGACGAGCGGCAGGTACTCCGTGAACGCGCTCGGCCAGCCGTGCGTGAGGATCAGCGGCAGGCCGCCGCGGCGCACATGGACGAAGTGGACCGTGATGCCGCCGACGTCGGCGCGGAAGTGCTCGAGCGCGTTCAGCCGCGCCTCGCGCCCGCGCCAGTCGAAGCCGCCGGCCCAGTACGCGCACAGCTCGCGCAGGTAGGCCGCGTCCGTGCCCTGTGCCCACGGCTCGCCGGGCGCGGCGGGCGCCCAGCGCGTCGCCCGCAACCGCGCGCGCAGATCGTCCAGCACGGGCTCGGCGACGGCGATCGAGAACGGTTCGACGCGCACGAACCGGGACTCTACGCGGCTCAGCCGAACGTGCTGAGCGCGTCGCCCGTGAGCGAGCGCCACTTGTCCGCGGTCACCCGCGAGCCGTTGTAGGCGGTGTGCCGGCCGCCCGTGTCGCGCGAGCAGTAGCGGTTGGCGTCCAGGCTCAGCGTGCCGACCGCCGCGGCGTTGTTGATCCACAGCCCGACGCCGAGGTTGTCGGCGTTGTCGTAGCAGGCGGTCGTCGAGGCGATCTGCAGGCTCGCGGCCTCCTTGACGAAGATCGCCGAGGCGTCGCCCGAGTCCGCCGCACGGCCGGCCTGGCGGATGGTGTTGTCCGTGAGCCGGGCGCGGGCGCCGGTGGTGACGAACACCAGATGCTGCGAGCGCCCGGTGAGCCAGTTGCCGGTGACCTCGACCGTGCCCGGATTGGAGGCCAGCACGAGCCCGTGCGTGCCGCCGTCGAGGTGGTTGTCGCGCACCACGCCGGTCCCCGAGGCCTTGATGTTGGCGCCGCCCGAGGCCGAGATCGCGTTGGCCGCGATCGTCCACCCGGACGAGCTCGCGCCCGTGTAGACCCCGTGCTCGTAGAGGCCGGCGCCGCCGTTGCCGACCAGCGCGTTGCCGATCACGGTCGCGCCCGTGCCGCCGAGCTGGATCCCGTCGCCGTTGTAGGTGCCGCCGGCGACGCCGTTGCGCTCGATCCGGTTGCCGGCGATCCGCGTCCCGCGGCTGCCCGCGTCCTCCATCACGCCCGCAGAGCCGTTGTCGCTCACGGTGCCGTCGGCCACCGTGGTGCCCTGCGCGTTGCGCAGCTGGACGCCCGCGCCCGCGTTGCCGGTCACGGTCACGCCGCGCAGCTGGACGTCCTGCGTGCCCTCGATCCAGACGCCCTGGTTGACGCCGCCCGTGATCGTGACGCCCTCGAGCCGCCACGAGCGCACGCCGATCAGCTTGACCGCGTTGGCCGCGCCGCCGCCGTCCAGCACCACGCCGGGGCCGGAGGCCACGAGCCGGATCGGGTTCGCGGCCGTGCCCGACGTGAGCGGGCGCAGCGTGCCGCGGTAGGTGCCGGCGGCGAGCCGCAGGACGTCGCCCGCCTGCGCCTGGCCGGCGGCGGTCGTCAACGCGGCGGCGGAGCTGATCTCGAACGTGCGGGCGTGCGCGGTGGCGGGGAGCGCGAGCAGGAGCGCGGCGAGCAGAAGGAGCGGCATCGCTCCCTGCATCGGCGCGTCGCGCCGATCACGCGAGCGTCAGGCTTCGGCTTCGGCGGGCTTCAGGGGTCTCAGCGAAACCGGCGAGCTGTGCAGCGCGCGCAGGCGCACCTCGCGCCAGGACAGGCCCTCCTTGAGCAGCGCGGGCATGCCCATCACGACCGCGGTCGCGACCTCGACGGCCTGGAGGATGATCCCGTACCCGAGCGCCTGGGCGGGCGCGACGTCGTAGGCGCCGACGAGCACGGCCATGCACGCGGCCTGGAAGACGCCGAGGTTGGACGGGGTGACGGGCAGCACCGCGGTCACGTTGACCGCGAACAGCACCGCGGCGGCAGCGCCGAGGTCGGCCTTGTGCTCGAGCCCGAGCGCGACCAGCAGCACGTAGCAGGACACCCATTGCAGCGCCCACGCCGACAGCTGCATCGAGACCGCGACCGCGCCCTCGCGCGGGCGCCGGAAGACGTACAGGCCTGAGCGCACGCGCGCCGCGGCCTCGCGCGCCTGGCGCATCCAGCGCGAGCGCGTGCCGCGGGAGCGCACGAGCGCGGGCGCCACCAGCACCGCCAACAGCAGCGCGACGGGGGCCACCGCGTACCAGACCAGCGCCTGCTGGCGGCCCGCGAACAGGCCGATGGTGGCGAACATGACCGCGCCCAGGATCACGAGCGCGACGACGTTGAGCAGCGTCTGGGAGACGATCGTGCCCAGCACGACGGGTAAGCGGTCGCGCGCGCGGCCGAGCCGGCGCGCCACCACGAGCGCGCGCGAGGGCTCGCCGAGCCGGGCGGGCAAGGTGGCGCTCATCAGCACGCCGATCGTCGTGCCCTGGACGGCGTCGACCATCCGCGGCCGCGCGTCGGGCAACGCCGCCTTGAGGATCGCGTGCCAGGAGACCGCGCGCAGCAGCATCGCGGCGCACATCAGCGCCAGGCCGAGCAGCACCCAGGCGGGGCTCGAGCGCACGAGCGCGTCGCCGATCCGCGCCAGCCCGATGTGCTCGACGGCCAACACCGAACCGACGGCGGTCGCGGCCGCCGCCCCGCCGAGCAGGATCCGCCGCGCGACCCGTCCGCCGCGGCCGCCCACGCCCGCCGGGGCGGGCTCCAGGGACGGCAGCCGGCGCGCGGCCACGCGCGGCAGGCCGTCCGCGGGCCGCAGGCCGAGCTTGAGCGCCGCGCGCTCCTTGACGCCCTCAGGCTGCGGGGCCTCACGCGCGTCCGCGTAGGCCTCGACGATCTGCTCGGCCACGCGCGGCCAGGCGTAGCGCTCGGCGCTGCGGGCCGCGTTGGCGCCCAGGCGCTGCACGCGCTCCGGGTCGTGCGCGAGGTCGCGCAGCGTCTCGGCCAGCGCGGTCGCGTCGCCGCGCGGGAACAGCACGCCGTCGACGCCGTTGGCCACCACGTCGCGGTAGCCCGCGATGTCCGAGGCGACCACGGGCGTGCCGGACGCGAACGCCTCCGTGAGCACCATCCCGAACGACTCGCCGCCCAGCGACGGCGCGCACAGCAGGTCGGCGTCGCGCAGCGCGCGCTCCTTCGCGGCGTCGTCGACGCGGCCGAGCGCACGGACCCCGTCCGTCTCCACCAGCAGCGGCGCGAGCTCGTCGTGCGTGGAGCCGATCACGATCAGCTCGGCGGGCAGCTCGCGGCGCAGCGCCTCGAAGGCGCGCAGCAGCACCGGCAGCCCCTTGCGCTCCACGGCCTGGCCGACGAACGCGATCCGCAGCGGCTCCCCGCGCCCGCGCTCCCGGGGCGGCGGGACGCCGTCGGACGGCAGCACGACCCCGTTCGGGATCACGCGGTAGCGGCCGCCGTAGAAGCGCCGGCCCGTCCAGGCGGCGGCCTCGGAGACCGCGATCCGCAGGTTCAGGTGGTTGAGCTTGCGGCGCGCGCCGAGCAGCGCGGCGACCTTGTGCGCCGGCACGGACTCCGAATAGCAGTGGAACGTGCCCACGAGTGGCGCGTCGGCGCTCGTCAGGACGTCCCAGCCGATCACGGGCGCGACCGGCTCGTGCACGTGCACCACGTCGAAGGCGCCCGCGCGCAGCTCGCGGCGCAGCTTCGAGACCGCGCTCGGGGTGGCCGCCAGGTTGGAGACGGCGCCGTTGGACGGGTAGCCGAACGTGCCGCCGAGCGGGATCAACCACTCCGGGACCTCGCGTCGCTGCGGGCGCGCCCCGCGGTGCAGGATCGCCGTCCGGCGCCGGTCCTCGTCGAACGGCGCGAGGACTTTCACATCGTGGCCCGTACGGTCCAGCTCGAGCGCGAGCGCCTCGATGTGCCGCGTCACGCCGCCGGGGTATGTCCACGAATACGGGGATACGAGGGCCACCCGCATTGGCCCGATCCTACGAGACGGACGGGACGGGCCCGGTACGGCTAACCGCTCTTCACCTATGCTGGAGCCCCGAGCCATGCCTGAGCGCCAGTTCGTCAAATACACGTTCCTGAAGGTCGATCCCGCCTGGCGCCGCCTGGACGCCGAGGAGCGCGCGACCCACAAGCGCGAGGTCATCGCCGCCTGCGAGGACTACGCCGCCGACCGCCTGCTGCGGGCTTTCTCCCTGGTGGGTACGCGCGGGGACGCCGACCTGCTGCTGCTCACGCAGGCCACCAACCTCGAGCGCATCCACGAGTTCCACGTGGTCCTGGCGCAAACCGGCCTGATGGCGTGGGCGACCACGCCGTACAGCTTCCTGGCCATGACCAAGCCGTCGGAGTACTCCGACGAGTCGCGCCTCGAGGTCCGTCCCGCCCATTCCAAGTATTTGTTCGTCTACCCCTTCGTCAAAACCCGAGAGTGGTACGGGATCGACCCGAAGGAGCGCTGGCGGATCATGCAGGAGCACATCCGCGTGGGCCGCGAGTACCCGGACATCGATCTCAACACGACCTACTCGTTCGGGCTCGACGACCAGGAGTTCGTCGTCGCCTTCGAGGGCGACGACCCCGGGGTGTTCCTCGACCTCGTGCAGCGGCTGCGCACGACCGAGGCCTCCGCGTACACCAAGCGCGACACGCCCACGTTCACGTGCGTGGCGATGTCCGTCGAGCGCGCGCTGAACGCGCTCGACGGCGCCGCGCTGGCCGTCAAGGTGTAACGAGCTCCGGCCGGCGCTCGAACCGGCCGGACGGCTCCTCGGCGCCGATCATCGCGCGCTCGACCTCCTCGTCGACGTGCCCGGGGTCGCGCAGCACGCGCTGGAAGCGATCGTTGTCCAGCTCACCCTGCCAGCGCGCGATCACCATCGTCGCCACCGAGTTGCCGATCGCGTTGGTCAGCGCGCGGCCCTCGCTCATGATGCGGTCGATGCCGACCACGAGCGCGATCCCGACCGCGATCGACTCGGCCGAGAAGAACGTCCCGCCGAACGCCTGCAGCGACGCGGTGAGCGTGACCAGGCCGGCGCCCGTGATGCCCGCCGCGCCCTTGGAGGTGAGGATCATCAGCGCCGCGAGCGCGATCTGCTGGCCGATCGCCATGTCCTGCCCCGTCGCCTGCACGATGAACAGCGCGCCCAGCGTCAGGTAGATGCAGGTGCCGTCGAGGTTGAACGAATAGCCCGTCGGGATCACCATCCCGACCACCTGCTTGGACGCGCCCGCGGCCTGCAGCTTGGCCAGCAGCCGCGGCAGCACGGTTTCGGACGAGCTCGTGCCGACGATGATCAGCAGCTCGTCGCGGATCAGCCGCACCATGCGGAAGATCGAGAAGCCGGCGGCGCGCGCCACCAGCCCGAGCACGACGAAGACGAAGAACGCGCACGTGCCCCAGAAGACGACCATCAGCGCGCCGAGGCTCGTCAGCGACTGCGCCCCGAACTCGCTCACGGTGTAGGCCATGCCGCCGAACGCGCCGAGCGGCGCGGCCCACATGATCAGCCGGATCATGCCGAAGATGACCCGCGACACTGCTTCGAAGACCTTCAGGATCTGCTCGCGCTGGCGCTCGGCGAGCATCGAGATCGACGCGGCGACCAGGATCGCCAGCACGAGCACGCGCAGGATCTCGTTCTCGACGAACGGCGAGACGAGGCTCGTCGGCAGCAGGTCCTCGGTGATGAAGCCGACCAGGCCCGGCTCGGTGTTCGCGGCCTCGCCGATCGACTCCTTGGCCGCCTCGCGGGCGGTCTCGCTCGGATCGCCGTCGAAGCCCGAGCCGGGCGCGAAGAGGTTCGCCGCCAGCAGCCCGAGCGTGAGCGCGACGACCGTCATCGAGAAGAAGTAGGCGAGCGCCCGCAGCGCGAGCCCGCCCGCGCGCGCGAGGTTGCCGAGCGACGCGATGCCGATCACGACGGTCACGAAGATCACCGGCCCGGTGATCGCCTTGATCAGCTGGATGAAGGCGTCGGCCAGCCACTTGGCCTCCTTCGCCGCCTCCGGGAACAGCAGCCCGAACGCCACGCCCGCGGCGATCGCGACGATCACCCAGAACCACAGTTGCTTGAGCACCCCTCGCCGAGACATGCCAGACGGGCTACCCGCTCAGATTCGGCGGATACCGGCCGACTACCCCGGGCGATGACACCCGTTATGACCTCGCGCTACCGGCTCGTGACCCGCTCGGACTTCGACGGGCTCGTCTGCGCCGCGCTGCTCAAGCACATCGGCGTCCTCGACGACATCCTCTTCGTCCACCCCAAGGACGTGCAGGACGGCAAGGTCGAGATCGGGCCGAACGACGTCACCACGAACCTGCCGTACAACGCGAACGCGGCGATCTCGTTCGACCATCACCACTCCGAGACGCTGCGCGTCGGCGGGCCGCGGGCCAACCACGTGATCGTGCCGGGCGCCGACTCCGCGGCGCGCGTGGTCTACGAGTACTACGGCGGGGCGGAGACGTTCCCGGGCATCGAGGAGCTGATGGAGGCCGTCGACAAGGGCGACGCCGCCGACTTCAGCGAGCAGGAGATCCTGCACCCGGACGGCTGGGTGATGCTCAACTTCCTGATGGACCCGCGCACCGGCCTCGGCCGCTTCCGCGAGTTCCGGATCTCCAACTACCAGCTGATGATGCAGCTGATCGACGTCTGCACGGCGATGCCGATCGCCGAGATCCTGCAGACGCCGGACGTCGCCGAGCGGGTCGCGCTCTACCACGAGCACGCCGAGGCCGCCGTCGAGCAGATCCGCCGCTGCGCGCGCGTGCACGGCAACCTGGTCCTGCTCGACCTGCGCGACGAGGAGGTCATCCACCCCACCAACCGCTTCACGCTCTACGCGCTCTATCCGCAGTGCAACATCTCGATCCACGTGCTCTGGGGGCTGCGCCAACAGAACACGGTCTTCGCGACGGGCAAGTCGATCCTCGACCGCAGCTCGAAGACCAACGTGGGCGAGCTGATGCTCGGCTACGGCGGCGGCGGGCACGAGGCGGCCGGCACCTGCCAGGTCGCCAACGAGGACGCACCGCGGATCCTGGGCGAGCTGATCGAGCGCATCAACGCCGACGGTTAACGTTCGGCGGCCGTGAATGCCGCCGACGCGTTGCTCAAGAAGGACCCCGTGATGGCGGGGCTGATCGAGGACTTCGGCGGGCCGCTGCCCGAGGAGAACTCGCGCCGCCCGCCTGACGTGTACGCCGCGCTGCTGCGCTCCATCACCGGCCAGCAGCTGTCGGTGAAGGCCGCGGCCGCGATCTACGGGCGCTTGATCGACCGCTTCGGCGGGCGCCCGCCGACCCCGGACGAGCTGCTCGCCGACGACCCCGAGCAGTTGCGCGCCGCCGCGGGCCTCTCGCGCGCCAAGGTCGTGGCGCTGCGCTCGCTGGCCGAGCACGTGCTCGCGGGCGAGCTGAAGATCGACGTGCTGGCCGAGCTGCCCGACGAGGAGGTCATGCGCGAACTGGTCGCCGTCAAGGGGATCGGCGAGTGGACCGCGCACATGTTCCTGATGTTCACGCTGCAGCGCCCGGACGTGCTGCCGGTCGGCGACCAGGGGATCAAGAACGCCGTCATGCGCGCCTACGGCCTGGACGCCGTCCCCAAGCCCGACGCGCTGGCCGAGATCGCCGAGCCGTGGCGCCCGTACCGCACGCGGGCGTGCCTGTACCTGTGGCGCTCGCTCGACAACGAACCTATCTGAGCCGCGCCTCCTCCAGGTCGAGGTCGCGCTCGACGGCCCGCTGGACCTGCTGGCTGATCCTGCCCTCGTCGCGCAGCTGGAGGATCGCGGCGCGCTCCGTGCGGATCAGGTCCTGGCGTACGTCGCGGACGCGTAGGCGCTGCTCGTCGATCGCCTCCTGCGGGTGCTCGCCGCCGATCACGGCCACGCAGCGGCGGAAGCGCGCCTGGTAGAGGTCGCGCATGCGCCGCAGCGCGTCCTCGCCGATGCGGCCCTCCTCCTCGAGCTCGTCGAGCCGGTCGAGCGCGGCCTGCGCGGCCTCCATGCGCGCGATCGCCTCCTCCGGGCTCCACTGCCGCTCGTCGTCGAGCCCGAGCGCGCGGATCACCGGCGGCAGCGTCAGCCCCTGGCCGACCAGCGTCACCAGGATCACGATGAACGTGAGGAACACGACCTCCGGGCGGCCGGCCGTGCCGGCCGGGATCGAGAGGGCGGCGGCCAGCGAGATCGCGCCGCGCATCCCGCACCAGCCGACGACGAGCCGCTCGCGCAGCGCCAGCCCGGGCGCGATCGGCAGCAGCGCGAACACGACCCGGACGACGATCACGAGCGCCGAGATCCCGAGCCCGATCAGCGCGTACTCGAGGATGTGGCCGTCGACCTCGTGCGCGAGGCGCTCGAGCTGCAGGCCGAGCAGCACGAACAGCAGCGCCTCCAGGCCGAACGTCAGGATGCGCCAGAACCCGTTCGCGGTCAGCCGCGTGTCGGCGTCGAAGAACTCCGACTGCCGCCAGCCGCTGTAGACGCCGCAGACCGCGGCCGCGAGGATGCCCGACGCGCCGATCTCCTCGGCCGCCACGTAGGCGGCGTAGGCGGACAGGATCGTCAGCATGACCGAGACCGTGGTGTCCGGCTGGGCGCGGATCATCCGCAGCCCGACGAACGCGACCGCGACGCCGACCAGGCCGCCGCCGGCCGCGGCCAGCACGAACTCCAGCAGCGCGTCGCCGGCGCTGAAGCCGCCGGCGACCGCGGCCAGCGCGATCCGGAACGCGGTCAGCCCCGTGGCGTCGTTGATCAGCGACTCGCCTTCCACGAGCCGCTGCACGCGCGCGGGCACCTGCACGCTGGCGAACGTCGCCACGGCCGCGACGGCGTCCGTGGGCGCGACGGCCGCGCCGAGCATGAACGCCGCCGGCCACGAGAGGCCGTCGACCCACGTGTGCGCGGCGACCGCGACCGCGACCGTGGAGACGAGCACGAGCGCCAGGGCCAGCAGGCCGAGCGCGCGGCTCTCGGCCCGCAGTTCGCGCGCGGACGATTGGAAGCCCGCAGACATCAGCAGCGGCGGGATGAACACCAGCAGCACGACGTGCGGCTCCATCACGATCTCCGGCATCCCGGGCACGAACGCCAGCCCGAGCCCGCCGAGCACGAGCACGATCGGGTAGGGCACGCCGATGTGGTCGGCGGCGCGCACGAGCACGACCGCGCCGAAGAGCAGCGCGAACATGATCTCCAGGTGGCCCACCCGGGCGGAAGTCTAGGATCGCGCGCGTGCTGCCGCCGCTCGACCCGCTCGACCATGTCCGGGGTGACAGGCCGCTCGAGCTGATCATGTACGGCGACTTCCAGTGCCCGTACTGCACGGCCGTGCAGTCGGTGCTCGCGCGGGTGCGCCGGCGCCTGGACGGGCGGCTGCGGTTCGCGTTCCGGCACCTGCCGCTGACCGAGGTGCACCCGGACGCCGAGCGGGCGGCGGAGGCGGCCGAGGCCGCGGCAACGCAGGGGGCGTTCTGGGCGATGCACGACGCGCTGTACGCGAACGGCGGGCGGCTCGGCTTCGATGACCTGGTCGAGCTGGCGGGGCGGCTCGGGCTGGACGTGGACCGCTTCCGGTCCGAGCTCGCGGAAGGCGTGCACGCGGCGCGCGTGGCCCGCGACGCCGGCCCGGCGCGGGCGGCGGGCGTCCGCTCGACGCCGGCGTTCGTGGTCAACGGGCGCGTGCACGAGGGCGCGTTCGACGCCCGCTCGCTCGTGGACGCGTTGACGGCCTGACTACCCTAGGGCCGCTCATGCTGCGTCTGGGGTGCCTGCTGATCGTGCTGTCGTTCGCGCTCGCCGCCTGCGGTGGCGGCGACGAGCAGGACGCGGGCGACCCGGTGGCCAACGTGCCGAGCGAGAACGGGATCCGCGAGGCGGTCAAGGCCGCCAGCACGCCGGATGCGGCGGCGTTCCCGTCCGCCGAGGGGCGCACGCTGGACGACATCCGCGGCGAGGTCGAATCCGGGCCGGACCTGGCGATGGCCAGCTCGGTGTTCATCACGCCCGGGGAGAACCGGATGGCGTTCGGGATGATCGGGCAGGACGGGCTGCCGGTCTACGGCCCGACCGCGGTCTACGTCGCGCCCGACCCGGGCTCGCCCGCCGAGGGGCCGTTCATGGCGCCCGCGGACGTGCTGCTCACCCAGCCGCGCTACCGCTCCAAGCAGGCGGCGACGACCGACGACCCGTTCGTGGCGGTCTACGCCGCCGACGTGCGCTTCGAGAACGAGGGGCCGTACTCCGTGCTGGCGGTGACGAAGCGCTCGGACGGCGGGCTCGTGGGGGCGACCGCGGAGATCACGGTCTCCTCGAAGGAGGCGTCGCCCGTGCCGGCGGTCGGCGACAAGGCGCCGAAGGTGCAGACGGACACGCTCGAGAGCGTGGGCGGCGACGAGGCGTTGCTCGACACGCGCGAGCCGCCGAGCGACATGCACGCCAACTTCGCCGACGTGGTCGGCAAGAAGCCGGTGGCGCTGCTGTTCGCGACGCCGCAACTGTGCCAGACGCTCGTGTGCGGGCCGGTGGCCGACATCGCGCTGCAGATGCAGGCCAAGTACGGCGACCGCATGACCTTCATCCACCAGGAGGTCTACGTCGACAACGACGTCCAGAAGGGCGTGCGCGAGCCGCTGAAGCAGTTCAACCTGCCGAGCGAGCCGTGGCTGTTCGTGGTCGACGCCGACGGGAAGATCACGGCGCGGCTCGAAGGCTCGATCGGCGTCGCCGCGTTCGAAGACGCCGTCAAGACGGCGCTGTGAGACGCGCGCTCGCGGCAGCGCTGGTCCTCGCGCTGCTGGTGCCTGGCGCCGCCGAGGCGCACGGGCTGGTGCAGCGCCAGCAGCTGCCGATCCCGCAGTGGCTGTTCGCGTGGGCGGCCGCGGCGGTGCTGGTGATCTCGTTCTTCGCGCTGGCGGTGCTGTGGCCGCAGCCGCGGCTCGAGCGCGACGCGTGGCGGGAGCGCTGGCGGGTGCCGGGGTGGCTCGGGGTCCTGACGGGCGCGATCGGGATCTTGTTGCTGGTGGTCACGATCCTGGCCGGCTATCTCGGCTCGGGGACCGCGCTCGACAACTGGGCGCCGACGTTCCTGCTGATCACGTTCTGGGTCGGGATGGTGTTCGCGTCGATCCTGTTCGGCGACGTCTACCGCGCGTTCAGCCCGTTCCGGGCGCTGGGCGCGCTGCTGCCGCAGCTGAACCGTCCGTATCCGGAGCGGCTCGGGCGCTGGCCGGCGGTGGCCGGGCTGTTCGTGTTCACCTGGGTCGAGCTCGTCTCGGGGTGGGGCGAGGACCCGGCGCTGCTCGTCACCGCCGCGCTCGGCTACACGCTGCTCACGCTGGCCGCGCAGGTCTGGTTCGGGGTGGAGACGTGGACGCGCCGCGGCGAGGCGTTCGCGGTCTACTTCGACCTGTTCGCGCGCATGTCGGTCTTCGAGGTGCGCGACGGGCGGCTGGGGACGCGGCGGGCGCTCGGCGGGCTGCCGCGGCTCGACGACGCGCCCGGGACCGTGCTGTTCGTGTGCGTGATGATCGGGACGGTCACGTTCGACGGGCTCTCGCAGGGATCTCTGTGGCGCGACTTCGCCGCCGACGTCGTCGATTCGCTGGAGTCCGTGGGCGTCGGCGCCCTGACCGCGTCGCGGATCGCGTCGACGTTGGGGCTGCTGCTGGGCGTGGCGCTCGTGGCCGGCTTCTACCGGCTCGGGATCGAGGGCGCGCGCTCGGTCGGCGGCGGCCTCTCCCAGCACAAGCTGGAGTCCGGGTTCGTGCACTCGCTCGTGCCGATCGCCGCCGTCTACGTCGCCGCGCACTACCTGACGTTCCTGATCTTCGAGGGCCAGGCGCTGATCTACCTGTCCTCGGATCCCTTCGGCCAGGGCTGGGACCTGTTCGGCACGGTCAACTCGGGGATCGACTACGGCGTCTTCCCCCAGGAGCACACCTGGTACGTGCAGGTCGCGCTGGTCGTCATCGGCCACGTCGCGGCGCTGATCCTGGCCCACGACCGCGCGCTCACGCTCTACGGCGACACCCGCCTGGCCGTCCGCTCGCAGTACTGGATGCTGGGCGTGATGGTGGGCTTCACCTCGCTCGCGCTCTGGCTCCTCGCCCAATCCGGTTCTTAAAGGGGACAGTCCCCTTAAGGTTACGTTTAGGTCGGTTCGTCGCTGCGCAGCGATTCTCGCCTTTCCGGTACGGCCTGGTCGAAGATAAAGGGGACAGTCCCCTTAACCTGGGGTTTAGGTTCGGCAGGCCGAGGGCGGCGGCGGGGACGAAGGGTCGCGGCCGGCGCCCCAGGCGGTCCAGACCTTGAGCGCGGGGCGGGGTTCGGTGAGGTCGGTGGAGACGAGGCCGACCGGGAACTTGTCGTCCTCGCGGACCGTGTACTGGATCGCGACGGTCACGCGCGGGTCGCGCCACCAGCGCACGAGCTGGGCGTGGAGGGCGCGGCAGCCCGCGCGGGCGTCGGCGATCGAGCCGCCCGCGCTGAGGTCCTCCGGGGCGGGGCCGACGCCGGTCTCGGTGATCCAGATCGTGTGCGGGCGCGGGCAGCCGAACGCGGCCAGGGCCTGCGCGGCGGGCTCGACCGGGTCCTCGCCGCCGATGTAGGCGTGCTGGGACCAGACCGTGCTCGCGCACACCAGCTCGCGCGGGAGGGCGGCGATGAAGTCCGGCACCGAGGTGACGTAGCGGGTCGAGCGCGGCAGGCCGGCGAGCTCGCCGATCACGAGCCGCTGCTCGCCCGGGGCCTCGTCGAGCGCGGCCTGCAGCGCGGTCGCGAGCTGGGCGTAGGCGGCGGGCGCGAGGCTCGGCGAGGCCGGGTCGCACTCGCTGCGCTGCGGGCTGATGAACGCCGGGTGGTTCGGTTCGTTCCAGGGGCTCCAGTACGTCAGCCGCGCGCCCTCCTGCGAGGCGGCGGCGAGCACGGCGGAGACCAGCGCCCGGTAGGCGGCGAGCGTGTCGGCGCGCGGCGGCCGGGCGCGGGGGATCGCGCGGTCGCGCTCGCAACCTGACGGCGGCGACGCCGCCCAGTCCGGCGTGCTCGTGACGACCACCAGCGTCTTCCAGCCGCCCTCGCGCTGGCGCGCGGCCAGCGCCCGCAGCTGCTCGCGCACGCCGCCCCAGCCCAGGCACGGGCCGAGCCGGCGCATGCACCCGCCCTGCGGCACGTCCATGTTCGCCGGGGCCTCGGCCGTCGGCTGGACCGCCGCCCAGTCGATCACGAGCCGGAAGAAGTCGGGCTGGATCCTCGCCAGCTGCTCGCGCACGCCGTGCCACGGCTCGGCCAGCGGCTTGAGCTCCGCGGGCGCGACCAGGTTCGGGTTGAACTCGGTGACCCCGACCGCGAGCCCTTCGCCGGCTTCGGGCTCCGCGGGCCCGGCCCGGGCCGGCGTGGGCGTGGCGCGCGCGGACGGCGGCTCGACGCGCGGATGGTCGTGTCGGCCCAGGTCGTACACGATCGCCGCCGCGAGCGCGGCGAGAAAGAGCGCGAACAGGACGACAGCAGGGCGGCGCCGCACCCTTCCGAGGCTACGGGCGAACCTAAGCGCCGGGTACGTACGGCGGCGCCACGCCCCAGCCCCAGCGCGGGACCGGCGCGTGCTCGACCACCGCGGCGCCCGGCTGCGAGTTCTGGACCGCCAGCCGTGTGCCCCACTCGGCGTAGCCCATCAGAGCCGCGCGGAGCTCCGGGTCGCCTCGCGCCCCCCACCCCACTCGTAGATCGTCGGCGTCATGCGCACAACCTACGTGTCGTAGATCGAGCGCGAGACGCCCGGGCGGGCGTTGCGCGGGTAGGGGACGAAGTCGTCGGCGAAGCCCGGCAGCGCGCGCACGCGGTCCAGCCACGCGGCCACCGCGCCCGGATGGTCGAGCCCCGCGTCGCCGGCGACACTCACGTAGGCGAACAGCGCCACGTCGGCGATCGACGGCCGCGAACCGACGACCCAGTCGCGCGCGGACAGGTGCCCGGCGAGCACGTCGAGCGCGCCCCGGCCCGTCGCGCGGCGGGCCTCGAGGTCAGGCGCCGGACGCCCGGTGAGCATCCGGAAGCGCGGGTTGGCGATCCCGCCCATGACCCGCTCCTGCTCGAACGACAGCCACGACGCGACCTGTGCGCGCCCGAGCGCCGAGCGCGGCAGGTACGGCGTCCCCTCCGCGAGGAACCAGAGGATCGCCGCCGACTGCGTGATCCGCTCGCCGCCGTCGAGCTCGAGCACCGGCGTCTCGCGTAGCGGGTTGACGGCGCGGTAGGCGTCGGTCAGCGTCTCGCCGGCGAAGATGTCGACCGGCACGCGCTCATACGGGCGCCCGAGCAGCGCGAGCAGCAGGCGGACCTTGAAGCAGTTGCCGGAGGCGGCGTAGTCGTACAGGCGCATGCGCCGTGCAACGCGCACGGCGCCCGCGGCGTGAGGCGCCTAGACGGCGGAGACTTCCTCCTCCTCCGCCACGCGGAAGGAGGAGCCGCAGCCACAGGCCGCGATCACGTTCGGGTTGTCGACCTTGAAGCCCGCGCCCTGCATGGACTCGACGTAGTCGACCACGGCGCCGCGCACGTAGGGGAGCGAGGGCGAGTCGACGAGGATGCGCAGGCCGTGATCCTCGAACACGGTGTCGCCTTCGCGCTCGGTGTCGAACGCCAGCGCGTACTGGAAGCCTGAGCACCCACCACCACGCACGCCCACGCGCAGGCCGGACGTCTGGACGTCGGCGCTCTGGGCGGCGAGGAACTCCTGGACCTTTTCTGCGCCCTTGTCGGTGAAGGTGATCACGTGTCGAACTCCCTGGTGGTCCCAGCCAATACTTCCCGAAGTGTAGCGACCGCTAGGCTCTTAGTTCGATGCCTTCCACGGACGACCTCAAGCAACGTATCGAGGCCGCGATCCCGGGTTCCCGAGCGGACGTGATCGACCTCACGGGCACGGGGGACCACTTCCGCGCCACGGTCGTCGCGCCCGAGTTCGCCGGGATGAGCCGCATCGAACAGCACCGCCGCGTGTACGCGGTGTTCGGGTCCGACATCGGCGGTCCCATCCATGCCCTGTCCCTCGTCACCAAGGCGGAGCAGTCGTGAGCACCAACCCCATCCGCGACGAGATCCAGAAGGCGATCTCCGAGCACGAAGTGATCCTCTTCATGAAGGGCCGGCCGGAGCAGCCGATGTGCGGCTTCAGCGCGCGCACGGTCGCCGCCCTGGATGCGCTCGGTGCGTCCTACGCCGCGGTCGACATCCTCCCGGACCCGCGGATCCGCCAGGAGCTGTCGGCGATCTCGAACTGGCCGACGATCCCGCAGCTGTTCGTCAAGGGCGAGCTGATCGGCGGCTGCGACATCGTCACCGAGATGTACGAGTCGGGCGAGCTCGCGCAGACGCTCGGCCTCAAGCCGCCCGCCGAGGCGCCGGAGGAGGCGCCCGTGGCCAGCGAGCCGGGCGCGCCGCCGCTGCAGATCAAGAACAACCTCTCCTAGCCTCGCTCGGCGCCGCCGCGCTTGTGACCGGGGCGGCCCTCGCCGCCCCGGGACCCGTCGCCCCCGGCGGCGTGGACGACGCGCGCCGCTACGCCGAGACCCGCCCCGGCACGGTCGCGTTCGCGCTGGCCACGCCGGACGGCCGCGTCCGCGGTCACAATGCCGACCTCCAGTTCCGCTCGGCCAGCATCACGAAGGCGATGCTGCTGGTCGCGGTCCTGCGCGACGCACGCCACCGCGCGCTCACGCGCCGCGAGCAGGCGCTGCTGGGCCCGATGATCACCAAGTCCGACAACAAGGCGGCCGACCGCGTGTACGCCAAGCGTGGCGACGCCGCCCTGACGGAGGTCGCGAAGCTCGCCCGGATGCGCCATTTCCTGCCCGTCGGCGCGCTCTACGAGGCCCGCATCACCGCCGCCGACCAGGCCCGCCTGTTCCTGCGCATCGACCGGCTGGTCCCCACGCGCCACCGCGCCTACGCGCGCGAGCTGCTGTCC
>Ga0182742_1003222_pt1 | contig 16417 bp, 13 predicted proteins | sample eDN5th37CBELigMG_FD_128880 | JGI IMG/M metagenome (GOLD analysis project Ga0182742, IMG submission 128880) | Enriched Miracle-Growth compost microbial communities from Emeryville, California, USA - eDNA 5th pass 37_C BE-Lig MG (version 2)... ...
AACAGGTGGGCCAACTCGTTGATGGACGCGGGACTGAGGTGGATCAGCGCGTCGACAATCTGCCAGGCGATCTCCATCATCGACTCCAAACGGGCGTGCGTCAAAGCCGTCGGGCGCTCGCGCCGAATACGGCCGATGACCAGGGGAAACGGGTGGGGTAACTCAACCTACGAATCAAGGGGCCGGGGCGGGCTCGTCTCGCGTTCGAACCGGGAGCTTCACGTTGCGAATCCCCGCGGCGTCGCAAACCGACAGCACGTCGGCCAGATCTTGGTAGACCAGCGAGGAGTCTCCGCGAACCATGACCCCTTGGTTCGCGAACCGGTCGCGGGCCTCGCGGAGCAGCGAGCCGAGGCCGTCCAGACTGTGAATCGTCTCTCCCACGGCGATGCGGCCCGGCTCGACGACGGTGAGGATCAGGTCGTCCGGGGCGGCCGTTAGGGGGGCCGCGTCGGAGACCTCGGGCACCTGAACGGCGAACTCGCTCTCGTCCCAATCATAGAGCCGGGTGGCGGCCATGAAGAACACCAGAAGGCAAAGGATGACGTCCACCATCGGGGTCATGTTGATGAACGGCGTCTCATCGTTTTGAAGGTGGCTGGCGAGCATCACGGATCTCTGGGGGGAAGGCGTCGAGCGGTTCGCGCCCGCTCGAACTCAGTACGCTTGCGGCTCCCTCGGCCAGGACGGATCGGCGGGTGGCGGCGGCGGGGCTGGAGCCGCGGTCGGGGCGATCCGCCGATCCGGCCCGGGGGGGAAGGCGGCGTCGCTTGAGACCATGTCGATGACCTGTCGCGCGCGATCGTCGAGCTCGCGGACCAAGGCGTCGAGGCGATTGAGCAGGAAGTAGTAGACCGTCACCGCCACGACCGCGATCGCCAGGCCGAAGGCCGTCGCCAAGAGCGCCAGGCTGATGCCCTGGGCCAGCGCCTCGCCCCGGGCCGGTCCCGCCCGGCCTCCCAGGGCGTCGAACGATTGAATGATGCCCACGACCGTTCCAAGAAGGCCGAGCAGGGGGCCGAGGGTCGCCATGCCGCTGAGCACCTTGAGGTTGCGCTTCAACTCGACGACTTCGCCGGATGAGTCGAACGCGACCACTTGACGGATCGCCGCTCCCGGCTGGCCCCACGCCTTGACGACGTGGGTGAAGACCCGCGCCGCGGGGCTGTCGTGCGCCTTGCAAAGTTCGATCGCGCGGTCGCGGTCGAGCTTGCCCGAGGCCAACCGTTCGAGGAAGCGATCGACGAACTCGGGAGGGACCACGCGCTTCCGACGAATGGCCGAAAGCCGCTCCAGCGCGACGCCCAACGTCACCACCGAGCACGCCGCGAGCGGCCAGAGCATCGGGTTGGCCGTCCAAAGAAGGCGGCCGAGCGTGCTTCGGTCCACTCCGGGCTTGGGCTCGTCGGGCGTCGCGTTCGCCTCGTTTTCCTGAACGGGCTCGACTCGGGCGGTCTCTCCGCCGGGCGCCGCGGGGATTGGGGGAGGAGGGGGCGGGGCCGAGGCCGAGTCGGGCGTTTGGGCGCGAGTCTCGGATGTCACGGCGGTCAAGAGACAAATCATGAGAACCAACCGGCCGGGCGACGGTCGGCGAGGCGGCCGATGGCGCATCGAATACAATCCCTTCGGACGCGAGAACTCGGGCGAGCCTTGAGCCGGGCCCCGCTTGCAACGGATCGGCGTCCCATGAGGCTCCAGTCCGACGAGTCCGTCGCCGGAATGGTATTGGTTGACGCAAATTCTAGCGGGTTTGACGATTCTGTCAATCGGGGCGGAGCGCCATCCGACAACCCCGTTCCCGGAAAGCGACGGCCTCGCGTCCATTTCGCGAAACATGGCCGCTTAATCAGGGGTTCAGAGCGTGGCCGCGCTTCCGTCCGGGTTTCGAGCCTTGCGCGCCACGATGGCCCGTCCGGGGCCCGCGCCCCCGGTGAGAAACAAGGTTGTTGGGCTGTCTCCGTTGGATCGCAAAAGCGGTCGAATGGTTTCGGGTTTCAGCTTGGTCGTCTTGTGCTTGACGGTCACGGGCCCAAGGCGTTCGGCGCCGATCAGCCGCCGAAGCCGCTTCAAGTCCAGGGGATGAGCGCTTTGAACCTCGAACGCTTCGAGCCAAGGGGTCTCAATCAGCGCGTCGGCGGTCAGGTAGGGAAGATCGGCGGCGATCCGCGCGAGGCCGTGGGCCTTGGCGAACGAGTCGAGCAGGCCCGAGCGCGATAGGGCGGGGTCGGGCTCGTAGATCCAGCCGGCGACCGGCGAGATCGGCGCGAGGGCTCTCCAGTCGCGTTCTCCGCATCGGTCGGTCCAGACGGCGTTTTCGGGAAGCTTCGTCGCCCGCCGAAGGCGCGAAACCGCCTCGCCGAACCACACGGTCGCCTCCTTGGCCTCGCCGCCGAGGCTGACGATTTCCACCTCCAACGCGGAATCGATCGTCTCGACGAACCGGGCGAAGTCGCTCGCCGGTCCCAGCTTGATCGCCCCTCCCGTCGCCTCGCGCGTCAAGGCGCGGAGGAAGTCCGGGCCGGGCGCGTAGCCCTCCAATTCCACGGCCCGCCCGCGGCCCGAGGCGCGTCGGTCGGGATCGATGTGGACCCAAGCGCCATAGGGAATCGCGAACCTCTCGGCCGAGGCCCGGCAGGGGAGGATCCGATCCTCCCGCTCGTAAACGGCCGCGTTCCAGGCGACTCGGCGACACATGCCCCGATCGTGGTCGACGGCCAATACCGGGGCGTTCGCGGCGAGCGCCAGGGCGTCGCCGCCGATCCCCGAGCAGAGATCAACGATCCAGGGCGCGCCGTTGAACCGCGCCGCCTTGTTCGCGGCGACGGCCTCGGGCGTGGCCTGCTCAAGTCCCACCGGGTCGAGCCACATTTGATCTCCCCGGGCGAATTTGACGCCGGCTTTGCGCCGGCAGGCCGCCAGGCGAATGGCCGCCGCGACGACTTCGGGCGGGGCGAGCTTTCTCCATCGAGTGATGTCGGCGGGGCCGGGCGAGGCGATCGCGCCAACCTCGGCCAGAAGCGCGCGCCCTTCGTCCGTGGAGATGACCAGAAATTCGGCGTCCGAGCCGTCCAACCCGCGAACTCGCCGATCTTGGGTCGAGCCGCCGCGCGCTTCCGAATAAAATAACATGGTGGTTTTCGAGGGCCGTTTGGTTGTCGGATTTGGAGTCGGTCGATTGTCGCCAAGCCAAGATTCATTGTATCCGCCGGTTCCGCCGATCGCCCGCGAGCCTTTGCGAATCGGCGGGGTTCCCATCCGCTCGCGATTCTTTTTGGCGCCCTTGGCCGGCTACACCAGCCTCGCCTTCCGGCTCGCCGTCCGCGAGTTGGGGGGGCTCGGACTGGCGACGACCGACCTGGTCAACGCCCGCTCGCTGATCGAGAACCGTCGTCGGGCGCTTGAGCTTTCGGAAACCTGCGAGGCCGATCGGCCGATCTCGATCCAGATCTACGGCCACGTAACCCACGAAATGGAACAGGCCGCGCGGTTGGTTGAGGCGATCGGGGCGACGATCGTCGACATCAACATGGGGTGTCCCGTCCGCAAGGTCGTTCGGATCGGTGGCGGCTCGGCCTTGATGTGCCAGGCTGATCGGGCGGTCGAGTTGGTCTCGGCGGTCGTGCGATCCGTCCCGGTCCCCGTGACGGTCAAGATGCGGCTTGGTTGGGACGAGGAATCGCTCTCGGCTCCGGGGCTCGCCCGCGCCTTCGAGCAAGTGGGCGTCGCCGCGGTCATCATCCACGGGAGGACCCGGGCCCAGGGCTTCTCGGGCTCGGTCAACCGCGAGGGGATTCGGGCGGTGGTCGAGGCCGTCGACTCGATGCCCATCGTGGCCAACGGGGACGTCCGATCGATCGCCGACGCCGCCACGATGTTCGCCGACACCGGCTGCGCGGCGATCTCGATCGGCCGCGGGGCGTTGGCGAACCCCTTCTTCTTCCGGCAGCTCGACCACTGGACCCGCTTTGGCGAGCCCGGCCCCGACCCCTCGTTCGAGGAGCGGATCGACTTCATGAGCCGCCACTTCCACGGACTCCTCGAGCGCCGGGGCGAGCACTACGCCTGTCTCCAGTTTCGCAAGACCCTTACGTGGTATCGACATTTCACCAAGATGCCGAAGCCGTATTATCTTCAACTGATCAACTTCCGAAGCTCGACGCTTTTCGACGAGGTGATCGAGGCCATCCGGGCGCATGGTCCGAGCGCTCCGCTGCCCGGGCATTTCGAGGCCCATGTTCCGGTCCCGTCCGGTCCGATCGACAAGTGGTAGCGCGTTGGGAGGGTCGCTCCGGCTTGCTTGAACCCCTTTTCGCGCGGTCGTAAGATGAACGAAGGGGGCGACTTCGCCCGACCGGCCGCCCCATCTCATCCGTCCGGGCGTCAAAGAAAGGATGTGAACATGGCCACCGCAGCCGAACCTCGAAGGAAGATCCAAGCCTCGCTACAGACCAAGCTGCTGATCGACGGCGAGTTTCGCGATAGCGCCAGCGGCAAGACGTTCGCCACGATCAACCCGGCGACCGAGGAGGAGATCACCCAGGTCGCCGAGGGCGGCGCGGAGGACATCGACCTGGCGGTCAAGGCCGCTCGAAGGGCCTTCGACTCGGGCCCCTGGTCGCGGATGGACGCCCGCGATCGAGGCCGGCTGATGTTCAAGCTGGCCGACCTGATCGAAAGCCGCATCGACGAGCTGGCCGAACTGGAGACGCTCGACAACGGCAAGCCGCTTAAGGAAAGCCGACACGGCGACCTGCCCCTGGTCATCGATTGCCTTCGCTACTACGCCGGCTGGGCCGACAAGATCCACGGCCAAACGATCCCGATCCGCGGCGATTACTTCTGCTACAGCAAGCGCGAGCCCGTGGGAGTGGTCGGCCAGATCATCCCCTGGAACTTCCCGATGCTGATGGTCGCCTGGAAGTGGGGTCCCGCGCTGGCCGCCGGCTGCTCGGTCGTCCTCAAGCCGGCTGAGCAGACCCCGCTGACCGCCCTGAAGATGGGCGAACTGGCCATGGAGGCCGGCTTCCCCGCGGGCGTCATCAACATCGTCCCCGGTTTCGGCGAAACCGCCGGAGCGCCGCTGGTCGCTCACCCGGGGGTCGACAAGATCGCCTTCACCGGCGAGACGAGCACCGGCAAGCTCATCATGAAGAGCGCCGCCGAAACCATGAAGCGGGTCACGCTGGAGCTTGGCGGCAAGAGCCCCAACATCGTCTTCTCCGACGCCGACCTCGACGCGGCCGTCGATGGCGCGATGCTCGGCCTCTATCTCAACCAGGGCCAGTGCTGCTGCGCGGGGTCCCGGCTGTTCGTCCAGGAGCCGATCTACGACGCCATGGTCGAACGGCTCGCCGAGGCGAGCAAGAACCGGAAGGTCGGCGACCCGTTCGCCGAAGGGACCGAGCAGGGCCCTCAGATCGACGAGCGGCAGTTCAACAAGATCCTCTCCTACATCGACAAGGGGCGGGAGCAGGGGGCCCAGTGCGTCGCCGGCGGCGATCGCCACGGCGACCAGGGCTACTTCATCCAGCCGACGGTCTTCTCCGAAGTCACTGACGACATGGCCATCGCCACCGACGAGATCTTCGGCCCGGTGATGCAGGTGCTCCGCTTCAAGGAGGTCGACGAGGTCATCAATCGGGCCAACGCGACCGACTACGGCCTCGCCGCCGCCGTCTGGTCGCGCGACATCGGCAAGGCCCACGCCCTGGCCGACCGGATCCGCGCCGGCACCGTCTGGATCAACTGCTTCGACGTCTTCGACGCCGCGGCCCCCTTCGGCGGGTTCAAGTCCAGCGGCATCGGCCGCGAACTCGGCGAGACGGCCATCGACAACTACACCGAGCACAAGACCGTGACCGTCTCTCTGCATTGAGCGTGGGGACGAATCCGGTTCAAAACGCCAACGGCCGGCGGAGCGTCTTGAGCGCTCCGTCGGCCGTTTCGTTTGGGGCGTCAACGAGGAGCCTGGTCAGGCGCCGAGCCAATTGGGCAGGGTGCCGGCCGGCGGAAGCTGGATCAGGCTGAGGCTGAGGATGTCGGGATGCTTGCGGAGGGCGTCGAGGGCCTCTTCGTTGGGGACGCCGTCGAGGTTGACGACGCCGATGGCCTCGCCCCCCGGGCGCTCTCGGCCGACGTTCATTTGGGCGATGTTGACGCCGCGGTCGCCGAGGGTCTTGCCGATGAAGCCGATCAGGCCGGGGCGGTCGTTGTGGGTGAAGACCACCAGCGCGCCGTCGATCTGAGCGTCGAGCCGATACGAGCCGAGCTGCACGAGTCGGAGGAGCCGCCGGCCGAAGAGGGTTCCGGCCGCGACGTAGGTCTTCCGCTCGGTGGAAACCTCGGCCTGGATCGAGGTGCCGAAGTCGCCGGGGGCCTCGGCCGTTTGCTCTTCGATGACGATGCCGCGGTCGCGGGCCAGCGGCGAGGCGTTGACCAGGTTGACCGTTTGGTCCAGGGCCCCCTCCAGCAATCCGGCCGCGAAGCTCGCGGTCAGGAGCTTGGTGTTCTTTGTGGCCACCTCGCCCCGGTAGGTGAGGCGGGCCTTGGCGATGGTTCCCCGGTCCATCTGGGCGTGGAGCCTTCCCAGCCGCCAGGCCAGGTCGAGGTAGAGCTTCAGGTCCTCGACCTCGGCCCGGTCGAGCGTGGGCATGTTGACGGAGAACCGGACCTGTCCGCGAATGAGATAGTCGCAGAGCAGCCGGGCGGCCTCGACCGCGACGGAGACCTGAGCCTCCTCGGTCGACGCGCCAAGGTGGGGAGTGACGACCGTCTTGGCGTTGGTGACGACCGGATCGCCGGCCGGCGGCGGTTCGGGCTCGAAGACGTCGATCGCCGCGCCGGCGAGCTTGCCGGAGTCGAGCGCCTCGACCAGGGCCGCCTCGTCGATCAGGCCTCCCCGGGCGCAATTGATGATCCGGGCCGTGGGCTTCATCGCGGCGATCGCCCGGGCGCTGACGACGTGTCGGGTCTCCGGGGTCAGCGGGGTGTGCAGGGTGATGAAGTCGCAGCGGGGCCAAAGGTCGTCGAGCCGCTCGACGCTCTCGACGCCGTGTTCCAGCGCCTTCTCGGCCGAGAGCAGCGGGTCGAAGCCGAGCACCGTCATGTCGAAGCCGAGCGCCCGCTTGGCCACCGCCAGACCCACGCGGCCGAGGCCGACGATTCCCAGGGTCTTCCCCTCAAGCTCGGACCCGGTGAAGCTCGTCCGCTCCCACTTGCCCGCCTTGAGGCTCTCGTTGGCCTTGGGGACGTTGCGGGAGAGGGCCAGCATCATGGCCATCGTGTGTTCGGCGGTCGAGACGGTGTTGCCGCCGGGGGTGTTCATCACGACGATCCCCTGGCGGGTGGCGGCCGGGACGTCGATGTTGTCGACCCCCACGCCGGCCCGGACGATCGCCTTGAGCCGGGGTTGGTCGGCGAGGATCTCGGCGGTCAACTGCGTGCCCGAGCGGATGGCGATGCCGTCGGCCGATTTCAGGGCCTCGCGCAAGGCGTTCGGGTCTTTGGCCAACTTGGCGTCAACGACGAGTTCGACGTCGCTCTCCGCCCGCAAAAGCGCCAGCCCTTCTTCGGCCAGCTTGTCGGTTACGAGCACGCGATACGGCACGCCGCACACTCCCTGAATGTTTGGAAGACTTGGATTGAGGATAAAAAGAGGGCGGGACGGGAACCCTCGTCGAAGCCCCATGAGAGGAGGCTCGTCGAGTGAACCCGCCCTCCAATGAAGGATCGGGTTGGTTTGGGGCTTTTGGCGGACCAGTCCCAAAGTGGTTGTCTCGACGGGCAACGCCCGCCGGAGGAGGGTCGTCGGATCGGAGCTAATCCTCCATTCGCGTCCGACTCGCCATGTTAGCCGCGCGGCTTCGTTCCGTTGGTTTCGGTCTGGCTCATGAAGACCCGCTGCGCCGCGGTGACGGCCGCGCCCGGCTCGACCTTGACGCCGAGTTCGGCCAGGGTCATCTCAAGCGCGGCGAGGGCCGAGATCACGTCGAGTTCGTCGGTGTAGCCCATGTGGCCGACTCGGACGATCTTTCCCTTGAGTTTGGCCTGGCCTCCCACGGTCGTCACGCCGAATCGTTCGGCCATTCGACCTCGGATCTGAGAATCTTTCAGCCCCTCCGGCACGCGGAAGGCGGTGAGCCCTTCGGCGGGGCTGGAGCTGAAGAGTTCGAGGCCGAGGGCCTTGACGCCGGCCTGGCAAGCCCGGCTCATCGCCCGGTGCCGCTTCCAAACGTTCTCGATCCCCTCGCTTCGGATCCGCCGCAGGGCGGTTCGAAGGGCCAGGATCAAAGTGTGGGCCGGGGTGTAGGGCGTATCGAAATCCTGGGCCTTGGTCCGCGCCGCCTTGAGGTTGAAGTAGAAGGCGGGGGCGTCGAACGAGTCGATCCGGGCCCAACCCTTGGAGCTAACCGAGATGAACGCGAGGCCCGGCGGCAGCATCAGGGCTTTTTGCGAGCCGGCGCAGAGGACGTCGATCCCCCACTCGTCGGGCCGGCACTCCATGGCGCCGACGCCCGAGATGCCGTCGACGACGAACAGGGCCGGCGACTGGGCGACCACGCGGCCGATGGCCTCGATCGGGTGTCCGGTTCCGGTCGAGGTCTCCGAGAGCGTTCCGAAGACGGCGACGGCGTCGGGATGCTCCTTCAGCGCCGCGGCGACCCGATCGGGATCGACGGCCCGGCCCCACTCGGTGTCGACCGTCACCGCGTTGACGCCGTAGGCCTTGCAGATGTTCGCCCATCGGGCGGCGAAGTGGCCGGCGTTGAGCACCAGCGCCTTGGCCCCCGCCGGGACCGTGTTGACCACCGCGGCCTCCATCGCGCCGGTGCCCGAGGAGGTGAGGATCATCACGTCGTTTTGGGTCTGGAACACCTCCTTGAGACCCTCGGCCACCTCGACGATCACCTGCTTGGCTTCGTCGGAGCGGTGGTGGATGACCGGCCGGGCCAGTTCGAGCAGCACGTCTTCGGGAACCATCGCGGGGCCCGGGGTCATCAATCGCGGCTTGCGCATCGACTCTTTCCTTCGGTGGCGATCATGGGATCGCGGAAACATGGCGTCGCTTTTGGCTTGTTCAAGAACCCCATTTTTACGTCGGCGAGTCAATCGCGGTAGGGGAATTCCCCTCCGCCGGCCGACGTCGTCGTCGGCGTCGGACTTTCGCGACATCGTTCAGCGCCTCAGGCCGAGGAGGGCTCGCTCCCTTCGGCCGCGGAAGCTCCATAGACCGTCTGAGAGTCGAAGACGAGCCGGCCGACGACCTCCAGTCCTCCCTCCCGGTCCACCCGTCGGAAGAAGCAGTTGTGATAACCTTCGTGACAGGCCCCTCCGAGTTGCCGGGCCTTGACGAGGACGACGTCGGCGTCGCAGTCGACGAAGATCGAATCGACGATCTGAACGTGGCCCGAGGTTTCCCCCTTGCGCCACGACTTGCGCCGGGATCGGGAATAAAAATGGGTCTGGCCCGTCTCCAAGGTCTTCCGAAGGGCGGACTCGTCCATCCAGGCCATCATCAAAACTTCGTTGGTTTCAACGTCTTGGACGATCGCCGGGATCAGGCCCTCGGGGCTCCAGGCGAGGGCCTTGAGGAACTCGGGCTCTTGGGATGTCGCGGGGGTCATGGTTCGCTTCCGGTCGTTTCCAGATGTCGCGCGGCCCGCGAGGCGACTCCTCGAAGACCGAGGGGACCGGCGAGCCGGACCGCGATGTTCAAGAACGGGCGGGCGTGATCGACGTGAAGGTTGTCCAAGAGGGTCTCGGCGGCGTCGAGCGCCAGGGGGGCGTCGTCGGGCGATTCGTCGAGCAGGGCGCGGTAGATGGCCGCCGCCTCGTCGGGACGATCGGATCGGGCCAGGATCTCGGCCCTCCAGGTTTGAAGCGTCCGCCGCTGGGCGACGTTGGCGAGAGGCTCGACCTGGTCGATCCACTCGAGCGCCGAGTCGGGCCGGTCCCGTCGGGTTTCCAGGCGGACCAGGGCGGCGATCAGGTCGGGGGCGGAGACGCGTCGAATCCCCTCGGGCCGACGGTTCAGCAACTCGCGGGCCAGGTTGACGGTCAGCTCGTCGTCCCAGAGTCCCAGGGCCGAGAGGAAGGCCTCGACGAGCGGTTGGTCCTCCAGCTCCCCCGGCGAGAGGCCTTGGATCTCCCAGAGGCTCGCGCAACTGAGGTCGGCCGAGTCGACCGAGGCGGGGTCGATCGGATCGAGGCCGAGGCGCCGTCGCAGCCGGTCGAAGGGGTAGCCTTGATAGAGGACCGTCGAGCTCGGCCGCGCGCCCAGTTGCTCGCGGAGCCGGATCACGGCCGAGAGCTTGGCCCGGGCCACGTCGTCCCCCGCGCGGGCGTCGCGGGCCGCGGCCAAGGGAGAGAGGCCGTCGAGCCCTTGGCGGGGGCGATGAATCCAGCGGTTCTCGTAGTAGTCTTCGACGACCTCGCGCGACCAGCGCTCGGCGTCGGCCCGCTCGCGACCCTCGGGAAAGCGGACGGTCCAAACGGCGGCGTCGAGGAAGGGGAGGGGAAGGGGCGCGGCGGCTCGTTCGGTGGCCTTCGCGTCGTGACCGATTAAGAGCCGAAGCTTCTCCTCGGCCTCCTCCAGGCCGTCGACTCGGGGGCTCGACAATCGGATCGAGCCGGGGGTGATGTAGATCGTCGCCAGCACCCGGGGAAGCTCGGCGGCGGAGGTCGACTCCGGGGCGACGTCCGGGAAGGGGCGGTCGAGCCACTCCAGGACTTCGAGGTTCGGCGTCTTGGCTTCGTGGTTGGTGGGGTCGCGCGGCGTGGGGATCCTGCGGATCTCGGGAAAGCGGATCGACAGGTTGGGGGTTTCGGCATCGTCCCAGGGAAAGCCGCAGGCGTATCGAAGGTCGTCGGCGAGGGTCTCGGCGCCGCCTCCCTGCCTGAGGATCTCGGCCAGGGTCCAGGCCTCGACGGCGCCCTCTGGATTGTGGTCGGCCTCCAGGGCGACGACGCGGTCGAGGGCGTCGACCGCCTCGCGATCGCGGCCCCGCCAGGCCAGGCAGAGGCCGCGATTGAACCAGGCCTCCACGTCGTCGGGCGCCTCGCGGACCAACTCGGCGAAGACGTCGGCCGCGGCGTCGAGTTCCTCAAGGGGCGCGGAGCGGAGCAGGGCGTCCCAGCGCGCCCGCCTCGCCTGATCTCGGGGTTGTCGGAACCGGTGGGTCTTGCGGGCGGCCAGGGGAAGTTCGGGCGCCGATTTGAGCGTCGCCAGGGCGCTGCTCGCGGCGGCCGAGTCGGGGTCGACGCGCAGGGCCCGTTGCCAGGTTCCCCAAGCGGCGAGGGGGCGCTGGGACATCAGGTGGTTCCACCCCTCGTGGACGAGGGCCCTCGCGGCTTCGCTTTCGTTCTGGATCGTGGAGGACATCCGGGGTGATCCTTGGCGGAGAGGGAAGACGGCGTCGATCGAGTCGGCGGCCGGCGTCGAGGGCGTTATTGTCCTGGAAGGATGAGCCGCGGCTTATCGGGCCCGGCTTCCGGGGGGGCTCCGGCTTCGGATCCGGGGGTCCAGATTCCGCCGCCGCCTCCGGCTTCGGATCCGGGGGTCCAGATTCCACCGCCGCCCGCCGCGCCGCCGCCGACCGATTGAACTCGGGGGCCGAACCGGGCGATGAGGTTGTACAGCGGGCTGGGGTCGATGGTCATCTCGCCGGGCTGGTCGGGGTCGGAGACCAGGCGCAGCAGGCCCAGGCGGACCAGTTGCGTCATGATTGTCCGCATCGCGGGCTGATTCGACTCGTAACGATCCATGACGACGACCAGCTCGGGAACCCATGTTTCGGGCGGGTCGAGCATCATCCCGGCCTGGACGCCGAGCATGTCCCACATGGGGGCCGTCTCGGCGCGTCTGGCCGTCGGGGTGACCTCGCGGCCTCTGGCGATCCAGCCCAGCGCGGCCTCGCGGTCGCCGTCGCTGGCCGCCTTCAGCGCCAGGTCGCTGAACACCTCGACCAGCGGGAAGCCCTCGCGCTCCAAGAGCCGTCGGCGCTCCGCGATCTCCCGGGCCGCCGCGGTGATGACTCTGGGGAGCCCCCAATCCCGCCCCTTCTCGTAAAGCTGGATCAGCCGGTCGTCCTGCAACCCCTTGGGGTCGATCAGAGCGAGTCGGCCCAGGTGGGTGGAGTCGATGTCGACGTCGATCGGATCGAGCGCGGGCTCGGCCGGAACGCCCAACCGGTCGCGAAGCGCGTTCCAGTCGGGCTTGGAGAACCAGTGTTGGCCCTCCTCTTCAAACAGGGTCAGGGCCGCCCGCAGGGGAACCTCGAAGGCGCCGCTCTTGGCGGCCTCCAGCGGGGTCTTGCCGTCGAGGTACACCATCGGCGTTTCCGGCCATCGCGATTCGATCTGTTGGGAGAGCGCCTCCGAAGAGAGTCGTCGAATCTCGGCGTCCGGGAGTTCGGGAGGGAAATAGTGCTCGGCGCGGAGCGCCGTCACGAAGCGGGGGATGGAGCCGACCACCTTCGTCCGAGGGTGGGCCGGCGGGATCGTCTGACCGGCCGCGGCGGTGAAGCCGTCGATCACGTCGTTGAGTCGGCCGTCGTCGCGCGTCGAGATCGTGACCGTCTCCGAACCGACTTCCAAGTCCCCCACGATCAGGGAGAGGTCGGATACTTTCAGATCCTTCGTCGCGTCGACTCGGGGCCGATCCAAGAACAGAAAGTACGCTTCGGCGCTCGGGGGCTTCTCGTCCGGCTCATCCACGGAGCTTTCGACGAAGCGGCGGTCGCCCCGAAGGATCGTCAGCAAGCCCTCGCGGTCGCGGACCGGCCAGGAGAGCTCCACCTCCTCGATCGGGTCGTCGCCGACCGACGAGTCGATCAACTGGCAAAGCGCTTCGAGGTCGACCGCGTCGGTCGAGACGGGCGACGCGGTGACCGCCCGGCGGATCGCGACGATGGCGGCTGGCTCGTCGCCCAGCCAGAGCCGGCAGAGCCCGAGGTTCAAGTCCGCGGCCGGGCCGGCCTCCTGGTCGGCCGAGAGCAGCTCGAAGGCGGACGCGGCCCGCTCCCAGAGCCCCTGGTCCGCCCAGCCGATCGCCTCCTCGAAACGCTCGCGGACTTCGGCGTCGGCGGCTTCGGGGGCGGGCGAGAGCCTGTACGGGTTCTTCAACCAGGCCGAGGTCGACGGGTTCGAGCGGGCCGAGGCGAGCGAGCTGTCAAGCATCGAGTCGGCGGCCGTGGTCCGCGCCTCGGCGAGTTCCAGGTGCTTGAGCCCCGCGGGGAGGCGGCCGATTTGCAGGAGCGCCAACCCCATGACCGCCGCCAGCCTTCCCGAGCCGGCGCTGGGCTCGTCCTCTTCCTTCGCGAGGATGTTTTGAACTTCGGCGACCGCGGCGCCGACCTCGCCCGATTCCAGCAGAAACCGGAAGTTGAGCGTCGCGGCGCCGGGATGGTCCGGTTGCCTTTTAAGGAGCTCGCCCAGGCATTCGCGGGCTTCGGCCGCGCGGTCCAAGGCGCTCAGCAGGGCCGCCTTGCGGGTCCGCGGCAGGGCGAGGTCCGGGAATTTCGCGATCGCCTCGGTCAAGACGGCGAGGGCCGCCTCGGATTGTCCGTTGCGCTCCAGACGCAGGGCTCGGTCGACGTACGATTCCGCCTTCTGGCAGCACCACTTAAATTTTTGACCGCTACCGCAGGGGCAGGGCGAATACGCATCGGCCAACGCCATCGTTATCATTCCTCGGGGCTGGAGGCGAATCTCGCGGGCACCAAGGGCCACACTAGCAAAACGAGCGGCCCCCCGTCTATGCTAACGCCAACGCGGCGGACGGCTTCCCGGCGTCTCCGATTTGTTGTGGAATCCAATTCGATTGTCATGTTTACGCGTGCGAATCGCGGAGTGTTTCGACATGCCAGGCGATGATGAGCGTGGAGCGCGAAGCGGGGACGTCGAGGCGCGTCGGAGGCGATGGCGGGTGGTTTGGATCGCGCTGGCGGCGCTCGCGCTGGCGGCGGCGCCGTCCCGTCCCGCCTGGGCCTGGGGCCGCAACGGGCATCGGGCCGCCGCTCGGTTGGCCGAGACCCGTCTGACCCCCGAGGCCCGCGCGATCATCCGCGACCTTCTTGAGCCGGGAGAGTCGCTGGCCGACGCCTCGACCTGGGCCGACGAAAACGTCCGCGCCATTCCCGGCAGCGGGCCGTGGCACTACGTCAACGTGCCGATCACCGCCGAGCGTTATTCGGATCGCGACTGCCGGGGCGTCTGCATTGTGTCCAAGATCGCCGAATTCCGAAAGATCCTCGCCGATCCCAACGCGCCGAAGGCCCGTCGCCGCATGGCGCTGCGCTTCGTCGTCCACCTGGTCGAAGACCTCCACCAGCCCCTCCACGTGGGCGACCGTCGCGATCGAGGAGGCAACGGTTTGCAGGTTCAGTTCTTCCGCGACCAGAACACCAACCTCCATCGAGTCTGGGATTCGGGGCTCTTGCGCGAGGGCTTCCGAAACGAGCGCGCGCTGACCGACGCGCTGTTGGCCCTGGCGAAGCGGCCAGAGGCCCGGAATTGGCTCAAGGGGAGCGTCGAGGACTGGGCCAACGAGAGCCTCGAAGCGGCTCGGCAAGCCTACGCGGTCCCCGGCTCCCGAAACCAGCTCCAGCCGGGGGCGCGGCTCGGCCGCGAATACTTCGAGGCGAACCTCCCCCTGGCGATGGAGCGGCTCGCCAAGGCGGGGCTGAGGCTTTCGGAGGTCTTGAACCACGACCTCGCGGCCCGTTGAGCGGGACGCGAGCGTCAGGACTTCGAGGTGCTGGATGATTTCGGATTGGCGGGGGCGTCGGTCTTCGCCTTCGCCGTCTCTTCGGCCTTCGCCGATTCCGAGTTCGAACCCTCCTCCTCGGCGCCGTGCTCAAGCGGGCGACGGCCGAAGATCTGCTCGTGGTTCGGGAAACCATACTTGCGAACGATTGGACCGCTCATGGGCGCGCTCCTGGGTGATGGGTCTGGAACCAAACGCGGCTGGAATGAGGGGGCGATGGACCACCGAACCGGGATGCTCGGCTTCGTCTCCATCGTCGTTCATTATAGAGGAAGCCGCCGACTCGCGAGGGGTCGGCGGCGCCTCCGCGACGCGCTTACTTCTTGGCCTGTCCCTCGGCGAACGCCTGGTCGAAGAGGCGGCCGGCGGACTTGAAGCTCATGTTTTCCTGAATGAAGCGGACGGCCTCGGCCGCGCCGTATTCGCGGTCCATGCCGGGATCCTCCCACTCGACCGACAGGGGGCCGGCGTAGCCGATCTCGTTGAGGGCGCGGGCGATGGCGTCGAAGTCAACCTGGCCGCGGCCGGGGGAGCGGAAGTCCCACCCGCGTCGAGGATCGCCGAAGTTCAGGTGCGAGCCCAGGATGCCCGACTTGCCGTCGAGCGTGCGGGCGGCGTCCTTGACGTGAACGTGATAGATCCGGTCCGGGAAGGCTCGGATGAAGGCGACCGGGTCGACGAACTGCCAGATCAGGTGGCTGGGGTCGTAGTTGAAGCCGAACTCGGGCCGATGGTTCATGGCCTTCAGGGCCGTCTCGGCCGAGTAGATGTCGAAGGCGATCTCGGTCGGGTGGACCTCAAGACCGAACTTCAGGCCCAGCTTGCCGAACTCGTCCATGATCGGGTTCCAGCGGTCGGCCAAGTCGCGGAAGCCCGCTTCGATCATCGCGTCGGAGACGGGAGGGAACGAATACAGAAGATGCCAGATCGACGAGCCGGTGAAGCCGTTGACCACCGACACGCCGAGCTTCTTGGCGGCGCGGGCGGTGTCGATCATCTCCTGGGCGGCGCGCTCTTTGACCCCCTCGGGCTTGCCGTCGCCCCAAACGTGTTCGGGGAGGATCAGCTTATGCCGCTCGTCGATGATGTCGCAGACCGCCTGTCCGACCAGGTGGTTGGAGATCGCCCAGGTCTTCAGGCCGTACTTGGCGAGCAGGTCGTGTCGGCCCTGGCAGTACTTGTCATCCTCAAGCGCCTTGCGGACGTTGAAGTGATCCCCCCAGCACGGCAGCTCGATGCCCTCGTAACCCCACTTGCTGGCCTTTTCACAGATCGTCTCAAGGGGCAGGTCGGCCCACTGGCCGGTGAAGAGCGTCACGGGACGCGACATGGCGCGGTCTCCCAAGGAGTGGAGGGTGAATCAAAAGTGTTGAACCGGAGAGCCGAAGAACCGTCAACGACTCGTTGGGACGAGCGGCCCGAGCGTCTCGGACCTTGAGGAGATGGCAACATTAGCGCTCAAACAGGGCGATGTCAACAATTTGACGGATCGCCGGGCCAGGGGGATAATGGACCTCCTCCATACGATTCGATTTCCCCTTACACCCGCGCGACCCCTCCATGGCTCCAACCGCCGTCCTCCTCGACTTCGACGGCGTGATCGCCGACGCCGAGAACTACCATGTCGCCGCCTGGCAGCGCACGCTGGCTAGG
>Ga0182742_1003223_pt1 | contig 16408 bp, 14 predicted proteins | sample eDN5th37CBELigMG_FD_128880 | JGI IMG/M metagenome (GOLD analysis project Ga0182742, IMG submission 128880) | Enriched Miracle-Growth compost microbial communities from Emeryville, California, USA - eDNA 5th pass 37_C BE-Lig MG (version 2)... ...
CAGCTTCGCGCCGATGACGAGCAGCAGCACCGCCATGATGGCCGCGCTGTTGGCGACCAGCCACGCCCTGAGCTGGTCGAGCAGCGTGCGTGACCGCTCGCCGAGCGCGAAGTAGATCGCCACGGGCACGATCACGCCCAGCGCGGCGATGACGACGAAGACGGCCAGCGCGATCGCCTGCGCGGAGGCGTCGATGCCGGTCTGGGCGATGGATGCCGCCGCGCCGACGGTCAGCAGCAGGTTCTTCGGGTTCGCGGCCGCCAGCAGGACCGCGACGCCGAAGGCCTTGCCGGGCGTGAAGGTGTCGATCGCCGCCATCCACTTCGGCGTCCCGCCGCCGGCGTCGCGTCCGCGCCACTGGCGGGCGGCCAGGCCCAGCAACAGCGCCCCGAGCGCGAGCTTGAGCACGCTCACCCAGGTCGCGGGAGCGCCGTCGTCGGAGGCGGCCGCCGCGCTCGAGAGCAGCAGCACGGCCGTCCCGACGAGCCCGAGCCCGAGCAGCCAGCCGAGCAGGAACGCGGGTCCGTTGCCGCGCGCCCGCGGCGTGGCCAGCAGCAGCACCACGGCGACGATCGGCAGCGGGCTGACCGCCACGGCGACGCCCAGCGCGAGCACCTGGCCGATGGCCTCGTTCATGGGCTCAGGACGGGAGCCTGCGGACGTCGACGAGCTCGAGCCCTTCGGCCAGGATGCGGTCGAGGGCCCCGTGCAGGGCCGGCTTGTCGGCGACCCTGACCCGCAGCACGGTCGCGACCGGCGCCGCCTCCGCGCGCAACCCGAGGCGACCGACATCCTCCAGCGTCACGCGCCCGCGGACGCGAATCTCGAGCATCATGGCCGACAGGGTCCAGCCGGGCGGAGTGACCCGGCGTCATCCCCTCGGCATGAGCGTGTCGGGCGGCGCGGCCCGAACCGCCCAGGTCAGACGAGGCGGGATCACCCCGCTCGCGGCGACAACCCGGGACATGAACGAGCGGATCCCCATCTGGGCCACGGTCCTGATCTGCCTCGGCCTCTTCGCGCTGCTCACGCTCGTCGTCGGCGGGCCGGCCGTGGGCTGGTTCGCGCGCGAGGTCCAGTACGTGCTCGCCGTCGTCGGCCTGCTCGCGCTGGTCGCCGGCGGGCTGGCGGTGTGGTCGGCCCGCCGCGCGCCGTGACGGCGCTCAGGCCGGATGCTGGACGCGGTCGACGGCGGCGACGACGCGCTCGGGGTACGCGATGCCGACGAACTTGAACTCCGAGTCGTCGGTGCCGGCGGTGTCGAAGTCGACGGTGCCGACGCGCAGGATGCGCTCGCGCAGCGACTGGCTCGTGTTCACGTTCTGGACGCGGTCGATGCGCGTCTGCTGCACGTGCTTGGCCAGGATGCCGCGGCGGATGTGCAGCCGCTGGGTGGTGATCGTGTAGTCGGTGGCGGTGCGCTTGACGAGCCCGAAGGCGAGCACGCCGGCGATCAGCACGGCGGCCACGATCAGCCCCAGCCAGAAGCTCGCGATCAGCCAGACGACCAGGCCGATGGCGAGCGCGGCAGCGACGCCGCCGATGTAGAAGCTCAGCAGCGCGCGCCACGACGGGTGGCCTGCGAACACGACGGACTCGCCAGGGTGGAGCTCCATGGGGCGAGCTTGGAGCCCCGGCGGATGAGTTCGCCTCGCTCCGGCAGGGCGATTCGGCTCAGCGCGCCGAGGTCGTCAGCAGCGCCAGCTCGCGCGCGCGGGCGACGGCGTCGTTGCGGCGGTCGACGTCGAGCTTGCGGTAGATGCTGCGCAGGTGCGACTTGACGGTGTTGGTGCTGATGAACAGCTCCGAGGCCATCTCGCTGTTGCTCATCCGCGTCGGCAGGTAGCGGAGGATCGCCCGCTCGCGCTCGGTGAGCGGCTCCAGCAGCGGCGTGATCGTCCGGCGCGGGCGCTCCGGGTCGGCGAAGCACTCCAGCAGCTCGTCGACGAACGCGCGATGGCCCGTGCCGCGGCGGATGCGGTCGCGCAGGAGGTCCATGACGCCGGCGCCGGCCATCAGGAAGGCCCAGCGGTGCCCGGAGGGCTCGGCGAGGTCGAGTGCCTGCTCGAACGCGACCCCCGCGCGCTCCGGCTCCTTGGCGTGGTCGAACGCCACGGCCAGCAGCACGGCGCGCTCCAGGCGCGTCCGCGCCAGCAGCACCGGCCCGCTCGCACGCTCGAGAACTTCGACCGCCGCGTCCGGGCTCCCGTCCGCGAGCAGCAGCTGCGCGCGCACCACGTCGGCCGGCAGCCACGGCTCGCCGACCGCGTCGAGCTCGCGCCGGGCGGCGTCGAGCTCGCCGAGCGCCGCCCGCAGGCGGGCCCGCAGGCAGGCGACCGTGCTGCGCTCGTGCGGCGCGGACGCGGTCGCGGAGAACTCGAAGCGGTCGAGCGCCCACAGGCCCTCGCGCGGGCGGCCGCACGCCCCGTGGAGCTCCGCCTCGGCCACGGCCAGCAGCAGGTCGAAGGTCCGCGACCGGCCGCGCGCCGACGCGGCGCGCTCCAGGCTGTGCGCCGCGTCGCCCAGCCGCATCTCCGACAGCGCGGCCAGCGCCAGCGCCAGCTGCGCGGGAGGGGTGAACGCGCCGCAGCCGCGGCGGGCGGCGAGCGCGATCGCTTCCTCCGCGTGCCGCCGCAGCGCGCCCGCGTTCTCCGCGAGCGCATTGCAGAGCGCGAGCTGGCCGAGCGCCGAGATCAGCAGCTCGTCCGGCCCGCCCAGCGCGATCGCCCGGCGCAGCTCGTCCTCGGCGCGCTCCAGCTCGAGCGCCCACAGCGCCGTCTCCCCCACGCAGGCGTGCGTGAACGCCTCCGCCTCCGGCATCGCCACGTCGCCGGCGGCGGCGACCGCGCGCTCGAGGTCACCCGCCGCCCGCGCGGCGCACAGCTCCGCGATCGCGACCGCCTCGTCCACGCCGTGCCGTCTCGCCGCCTCGAGCTCCGCCGCGCCCGTCTCCACGTCGCCCAGGGCGAACGCAACCGAGGCGGCGATCGCCGCGAGCTCCGGGTGCGCCCGGCGGTCCTGGCCGTCGAGCAGCGAGCGGATGTCCTCGCTGCGCCCGCGCGCGAGCAGCTCGAACCAGCGCGTGCTGATCAGCTCGCGCCCGAAGTCGAGATCGCCGCCCGCGACGGCGTGCCGCAGCGCCGGCGCGCACATTCCCCGCCCGGCGTACCAGCGCGCCGCGCGGCGGTGCAGGCCGGCCAGCTCGTCGCCGAGCTCCTGCCGGGCCCGGACCTCGAGCAGCATCGCGAACAGGCGGTGGCAGCGGTACCACTCGCGGTGCCGGTCGAGCGACAGCACGAACCCGTTCGTGCGCTCGAGCTGGGCGAGCGTGTCGGCCCCGCCCTCCTCGCCGGTCACGGCGTCGGCGAGCTCGCCGCAGACCCGGTCCAGGATCGACGTCTTGAGCAGGAACCTGCGGACCTTCGGCGGCTGGCGCTCGAGCACCTCGGCGACCAGGTACTCGGCGACGGCGGCGTTGGTGCCGTCGAACTGCTCGACGTAGCGCGCCGGCTCCGGGCAGTCGCGGAGGTTGAGCGCGGCCAGCCGCAGCGCCGCCGCCCAGCCCTCCGTGCGGGCGCGCAGGGTCTCGACCGCCGGGGCGGCCAGCTCGACCCGGTGCTCGGCGAGCAGGGCGGTCGCCTCCTCGGCCGTGAAGGCGAGGTCGGCGGCGCGGATCTCGGTCAGGGCCCCGCGGACGCGCAGCACGTGCAACGGCAGCACGGGGTCGGCGCGCGTGCTGAGCACGACGCCGAGCGTCGGCGGCGCGTGCAGCAGCAGCGAGCCGAGCTGCGACAGGCACGCCCGGGAGCGGATCAGATGCAGGTCGTCGAGCACCAGCGCGACCCGCTCGGGGAGCGCGGCGAGGGCGTTGACGAGCCGCGGCGGGAGGCTGCCGGCCGGCGCCGGCAGGTCGGGCAGCTCCGCCCCCGCGCGACCGAGGGCGGCCAGCACGGCGCGCCAGAAACGCTCGGGCACGTCGTCCTCGGGCTCGAGCGACAGCCAGGCGACCTGCGGCTCGTGGCCGAGCACGGACGCCAGCAGCGACGTCTTGCCGCTGCCCGCGGGCGCGCAGACGAGCGTCACGGGCTGCGCGACCGCCGCGCGCAGCCGCTGCGAGAGCCGCGCCCGCTCCACCATGCCGAAAGGCGTGGGCGGGACGTTGAACTGCGTCACCAGCAGGTCTTCACCGAGCATCTGGTCTCTCCCCCAAATGGCCGCATCAGTCGAGCCTGGGCGACGCTACCTCCGGTTCGGGTGAGAACCGCGCCACGGGCAACAATCACCCTGGTGAAGCCGACCGGCGCTCCTGGACCGCCCGGCGCACCTCCGCACGCGAAGAGACGCCGAGCTTGCGGTAGATCGACCGCGTGTGGGTCTTGACCGTGTTCTGCGACAGGTACAGCTCGCGGCCGATCTCGCGCAGGGTGAGCTCGCTCGTGAGCAGCCGCAGGATCCGCTGCTCGGCCTCGCTCAGCTCGTCGGGCCGCTTGCGCCCGCGGACCTCGCTGACGGCCGCCTCGCGCCACTCGTGCATGCGGCCGGCGTCGGGGTGCTCCTCGAGCAACGCGGCCGCCTCCTGCAGCCGGGTCTCGGCCTCGTCCTTGCGGCCCAGCGCCGCCAGCGCGGGCCCGAGCAGGATGCGCGACTGGATCATCTGCCACCAGTAGGCCTGGGTGACCCTCGGGAGCAGGTCATAGGCCCGCTCGACCGCGGTGGCCGCCGCGTCGAGGTCGCTCTGGCGGGTGAGCAGGTACGCGGTGATCGCGAACGCGCCGACGCTCGGGAGGTAGTTGCGCAGGCCGGGCTGCTCGGCGATCCGGTAGGCGTGCAGGGCGTGCGCGAGCGCCTGCTGCTCGTCGCCCTCGTGGAGCTCGAGCAGCGCCAGATACGCGAGGCCGAAGGACCGGATCGGCGTGCCCTCGGGGGCCAGCTGCACCGTCTCCTCGAGCACGCGCCGGGCGGTCGCGAACTCGCCCTTGAGCGTCAGCGACGCGCCGTACACGGCCAGCCCCAGCGGGCGCCACTTGCTCGTCGCCGGCTCGCTGACGTCGACCATGTGGCCCGCGGCGCTCATCCCCGACAGCCCACCGAGGCCGAACGCGCACGACAGGATCGCCAGCGAAGACTCGAGCGAGGCGCACCCGTCGGGCGTCGGGCCCGACCAGGTGCCGCGCTGCGCGGCCGCGGCGAAGCGCGCGGCGCGCTCGCCCTCGCCGGCGAGGCCGCTGATCCAGGCGGCGGCGACGGCCAGCGGGGCGTGGCCCTCGACCTGCTCGTCGTCGAAGCCCGCGAGCCACGTCCGCAGCGTCGCGAACTGCCCGCGCTCGGTCATGTCGAGCCAGCCCGCGGCCACGAGCTCCGCGGCGACGTCGACATCGCCCGCGGCCTGGGCGTGCGTGACGGCGCGGCTGACGAGCCCGTGGCCGCGGTACCACTGCCAGGCGCGGCGGTGCAACTCCGGCACGAGCTCGGGGTGGCGGCGCGCGAGCTCCGCGCGCAGGAACTGCACGAACAGGTGGTGGTAGCGGTAGGCGATCCGCTCCTCGTCGAGCGGGACCAGGAAGAGGTTGGTGCGCTCGAGCTCCCGCAGCTTGACCTCAGCGTCGCTGCCGCCGGTCAGCTCATCGCACAGGGACGCCGTCAGCTCGTCGACCACCGAGGTCTGGAGCAGGAAGTCGATGAGCTCCGCGTTCTGGCGCGCGAGCACGTCCTCGGCCAGGAAGTCGGCGACGTGCCGGCTGGTGCCGGCGAACTGCTCGACGAAGTCGTCGGCGGCCTCGCGGCCGCGCAAGGAGAGCGCCGCGAGGTACAGCGCCGCCGGCCAGCCCTCCGTCCGCTGGACGAGCTGCCCGAGCCGGTCGCCGCTGAGCTCGACGCCGGCCGCGCGCAGCATCGCGGCAGCCTCGGCGGCCTGCAGCGACAGGTCGGCCGCCCTGACCTCGGTCAGCTTGCCGTGCGCGCGCAGGCTGGCGACCGGGAGCGCCGGCTCGGTCCGCGTCGCCAGGGCGAGCTGGCACCCCGGGGGCAGGCGCGCGCCCAGGTAGCCGATCGCGCCGTGGCAGCGCGCGTCGGTCACGAGGTGCAGGTCGTCGAGCGCGAGCACGAACGACCGGTCCGCCTCCAGGCACGCGTCCGCGAGCGAGGGGAGCACGTAGTCCTCGAGCGGCGGGTCGGGCACCGCGAGCGCCGCACCGAGCCCGGCGTCGAGCTCCAGGACCGGGCCGAGCGCCTCGATGATGGCAGCGGTCAGCGCCACCGGATCGTTGTCGGACGCATCGAGCGACACCCACGCGAACGGCCGCTCGTCACGCGCCCGCCACAGCGCCAGCAGCGTCGTCTTGCCGTACCCGGCGGGGGCGGACACGAGCACCATCGGCGACTCGGAGGCGCTCAGCAGCCCGTCCAGCAGCTGCGGCCGGTCCACGATGCCCGGGCGCACCGGCGGCGCGAAGAGCTTGCTCGCGACGATCCGGCCTGGCTCGGCCGGGGTCGCGGCCGCTGTCCCCGACCGCGGAGTGGACATGATCGGAGTCTAATCCGCGCGCGGATCGACCGAAACGCTCACGAGCTCCGCACCGAAATCGCGCAGCCGAGACAGCAGGCCGAACAGCTCGGCGTCGTCGCGCACCCGGGTCGTCACGTGCGTCTCGCCCGACAGCCGCGCGATCTCGCACCCCGGCAGCGCCGCCTCCAGCAGCGGGCCGAACTCCCCGCGCACGACGATGCGTCCGACGGGGAGGGTCTGCGCGCGGTCCATGGCGCCGGTTGTACACGCCGAGCGGGTGAGACCGGCGCGTTCACCAGGGTGAGAGGGCCGCCGCTCCTCCTTCGCGGATGAGCGGCTCTCATCCCGGCGCGGCGGACACTGGAACGATGCTGCGCTGGGCAGGCGCGATCGTGGTGGCGGCCGGGATGCACGCGACGTTCGCGACCGCCGCTGCCGGCACTGAGCGGCTCCGTCCCCGCGGCGCCACCTGGCCGCTCGGCACGGAGCGGCTGTCCGACGAGCGCGCGCTCAGCCGCTGGGCGTACTCCGAGCGCCTCGGATGGGCCCGGCGCCGGCCGTCGCGGACGGCGCCCGGCGTGGCCCGCCTGCGCGGGCTGACCGAGGACGGGCGGCCGGAGCTCTATCTCGCGCTGCGCTCTTACCGCGACCCGCACGGCCGCGTGTGGATCCAGGTGCGGCTGCCGCGGCGGCCGAACGGGTCGACGGGCTGGGTGCCGCGCCCGTACCTCGCCCGCCTGCGGATCGTCGAGACGATGCTGGAGATCGACCGCTCCGCGCTGCGGGCGCGGCTGTGGCGCCGCGGCCGCCCGGTCTGGAGCGCGCGGACCGGGATCGGCAAGCGTGGGACGCCGACGCCGGCCGGCCGGTTCTACGTGCGCGAGAAGCTGCGCGGTGGGAGCCCGATCTACGGGCCGTGGGCGATCGGGACGAGCGCCTACTCGCGGCTGTCGGAGTGGCCGGGCGGCGGCGTCATCGGCATCCACGGCACCGACCAGCCGCAGCTCATCCCCGGGCGACCGTCGCATGGCTGCGTGCGCCTGACCAACCACGACGTGGCCGCGCTCGCGCGCCGGCTGCCCATCGGGAGTCCGATATGGGTTCACTGAAGCTCGCCGTCGCGGCGCTCGCGGCGCTGTTGTCGATCGTCCCGCAGGCCGGGGCGCAGACGCGCTCGATCACCTACGCGGCGCGCTCCTGCCCGAGCTACGCGGACGTCACGGCCAACCTCGCGCGCAACAACATCCAGGAGAGCTTGCAGGACCTCGGCCCGGATACGGACTACGTCAGCGGTGAGCCGATCTCGCCCGCCGTCGAGGAGCCCGGGCAGCCGAACTGCTCGCCGATCGTCGGCTGGCGCTTCGTGCTCGGCGACGGGATCGCGAGCTCCCCGTCCGTCGGACCGTGGGGCTCGCTGTCGCAGGTCTCCGACCCCGACGGCACCGAGATCGTGACCCAGGCGGCGGTGCCGCTGCGCAACGCCAACGGCGACGCCACCGGCGGGAGCCTGCGCGGCGCGGTCACCGTGGAGTTGACCGACGCCCAGGCCGAGCGGGCGAGCCGCACGGCGCTGTGGGTGCAGGGCGGCGTGATCGACGACCCGGTGCTCACCACGCCCTACCCGGGCCAGTACGGCTTCGCCGCGCTGCGCTGCGCGGTCGACAACCTCAACGGCGACAACGTCGAGTCGCCCACGTTCCCGCAGGGCGCGCGGCACGTGTACTGCTACGCGTACTACGTCACGCCGCCGCCGACGAGCGGCACGATCGTCGTGCGCAAGGTGGTCGACGACCCGGAGGTCACCAGCAACCAGGACTTCCGGTTCACCGGCAACATCTCCTACACCACCGACCACTCGTTCACGCTGTCCGCTCGCGACGGCCAGCCCGCGTCGCAGACGTTCTTCCGCGCCGCCACCGGCCCGACGGTGCCGCCGTGGACGTTCACCGAGGAGGTCCCGCCGGGCTGGTCGCTGACCGGGATCGAATGCGTCTCGGCCACGGGCACCAGCAGCGCCGCGACCGACGCGGCGACCGGGACGACCGCGGTCACGCTCGGTGCCGGGGACACGGTGACGTGCACGTACACCAACCGCCACACGCCGCCGCAGGCCGGGCTGCTGCTGGTCAAGCGCACGCTCGGCGGCGTCGGGCGCTTCCGCTTCGACATCGACGGGCCCGACAGCGGGCGCCAGACGCTCACGACGACGCGCGCCGGCGTGCCCGTCGCCGGCGCACCCTTGGCGGGCTCGCCGGGCGAGTACGAGATCTCCGAGGCGCGGCCGCGGCGCAGCGCCGAGGGCCGCTGGACGCCCACCCGGGCCGCCTGCAACGGCCGCGCGTCCAACCCGCTGCGCCCGGTCGCGCTCGAGCTCGGCGCGGGCGTCGGCGCGGTGTGCGAGTTCACCAACCGCTTCATCCCGGCCGGGCGGCTGCGGATCAACAAGGTCACGATCGGCGGCACGGCCACCGCGCGCTACCAGATCGCCGCGGTCCGCAACCCCGACCGGGTCTACCTGCAGGCGGCGGCGGTCCGCCGGCCGCTCGTCCCGCGCCGCGCCACCGGCGACGACACGACGGCGCTGCCGCTGGGCAGCTACGCGATCGTGGAGAGCGGACAGCGGGTCACGCGCGACGGGCACTGGCGGCTCGACGCCGTGCTCTGCGACGGCCGCCCCGTCGCCGCCGCCCAGGGACGGATCCGCGTGCGGCTGACGGCAGCCGACCCGGCGAAGAACTGCACGTTCTTCAACTCGTTCCACGAGCGCCCGGAGCCGCCGAACCCGAACCCCGGGCCGGGCCCGGCGCCGACCCCGACCCCCGCGCCGCCGGCGCCGCCGGCCCCCACGCCGACGCCGCCGCCCGCCACGCCGGCGGACTTCGACAACGCCTCGGGCCCGAACGCCGACCTCGTGGTGACCAAGCGCGTCTCGCCGCGCAGCGCCCGGCCCGGCCAACGCGTGACCTACACCGTGACCGTGACCAACCGCGGGCCCGACATCGCCTACGACGTCGTCGTCGCCGAGCTGCAGCCGCGCCGCACGGAGCGCCTCAGCCTGCGGCCGAGCCAGGGCCGCTGCCAGGGCGACCGGCCGGCGCGCTGCGCGCTCGGGACGCTCGACGTCGGCGAGCGCGCGACGATCACCGTCACGGTCGCGGCGGGCGCCCCGGGCCGCAGCGTCAACCGCGTCGCGGCCGCCTCGTCGACCGGCGATCCCGTCCTCGCCGACAACGTCGCCGCGGCCGCGCTGACCGTGCTGCGACCGGCGCGACCGCGGTACACGGGCTGAGGCGGTCAGGGCGCGGCGGGCTCCAGCTCGACCCTGGGGATCACGCGGTCCAGCCAGCGCGGCATCCACCAGCTGCGCTCGCCGAGCAGCTGCATCACCGCGGGCACGAGCACCATGCGCACGATCGTCGCGTCGACCAGCACCGCGGTGGCGAGCCCGACCCCGATCAGCTTCAGCGACACGTCGGCGCTGAAAGCGAACGCCCCGAACACGGCGATCATGATCAGGGCCGCGGCGGTGATCACCCGCGCGGTCTGGGCGAGGCCCTCGGTGACGGCGCGCGGCGTGTTGCCGCGGGCCAGGTACTCCTCGCGCACGCGCGAGAGCAGGAAGACCTCATAGTCCATCGAGAGCCCGAACAGGACGGCGAACATGATCACGGGCAGGTACGGGGGGATCGGCGTCTCGGTGTCGATCCCGATCAGCTGCCCGGCCCAGCCGCCCTCGGCCAGCAGGGCGACCATCCCGTAGGCGGCGCCGATCGACAGCACGGTCATCACCGCCGCCTTCAGGGCCACCGCGAGCGAGCGGAAGCTGACGAGCAGCAGCAGGAACGACAGGCCGATCACGCCGCCGATGAACAGCGGCAGCCGCGCGGCGGTCGTCTCGCTCTGGTCGATGAAGGCCGCGGTCGCGCCGCCGACCTTCACCTCGGCGCCGGCGCCGGGCAGGACGTCGTCGCGCAGGCGGTGGACGAGGTCCTCGGTGGCGGCGTCCTGCGGCGCGCCGCGCGGGATCGCGGTCAGCATCGTCGCCTGGCCGTCCGCGCTGGTCACCGGGTCGCCGACGGCTGCCAGGCCGGGGTCGTCGCGCAGCTCGCCGGCCAGCCGCGTCATCGCGGCGCGCTCGCCGTCGGTGGGCGTCTCCGCCGCCAGCAGCAGCGGCCCGTTCGCGCCCGGGCCGAAGCCCTGCGAGACGAGGTCGTAGGCCTGGCGGGTGGTGGTCCCGGTCGCGTCGTTGCCGCGGTCCGGGAAGCCGAGCCTGACCCCCGCCAGCGGGGCGGCGAGCGCCAGCACGACGGCCACGCCGGCGACCGCGGCCGCCAGCGGGCGCCGCTGCACCGCGCGGCCCCAGCTGGCGGCGGGCGTGCGCGCGCCCTTGCGGTTGGTCCCCGGCACGCGGAAGCGGTCGATCCGGCGCCCGGCGATCGCCAGCAGCGCCGGGACGAGCGTCACGGACGCGACCATCACGACCAGCACGGCGACCATCGACGCCGCGGCCGCGCCGTAGAGGTACGGCAGCCCCATCAGCAGCAGCCCGAGCAGCGAGATCAGCACGGTCGTGCCCGCGATCACGACCGAGCGGCCGGCGGTCGAGATCGCCTCGACGACCGCGGCCCGCGGCTCCAGGCCCGCGGCCAGCGCCGTGCGGTAGCGGGTGACGATCAGCAGCGCGTAGTCGATCCCGACGCCGACGCCGAGCATCGACGCGAGCGCCGGGCCCCAGTCCGGCACGTCCAGCACGGCGGCCAGGACGCCGATCAGCGCGCTGGAGACGCCGAGCCCGAACAGCGCGGTCGCGAGCGGGAGGCCGGCGGCCACGATCGAGCCGAAGGTGAGCAGCAGCACGAACGCCGCGACCGCGATCCCGAGCTGCTCCGAGGACACCTCGGATTGCGAGTTGGCGATCAGCTGGCCGCCGAGCTCGATCCGCACGCCGTCGCCGCTCGCGCGCTCCGCGCGTTCGATCAGCTGCTCGCCCGTGGTCTTCGGGATCGCGCCCGGCAGCTCGGTGAGCGGGATGCGCAGCACGCCGATCGTGCCGTCGGGCGAGATGTCGCGCTCGCTGACCGGCGCGGCGCGCCCGACGCCCTCGAGCCGGTCGGCGCCGGCGGCGAGCGCGTCGATGCGCTCGCGCACCTCGCGCGCCCCGGCGCCGGCGGGCGCCTGCCAGACGACGTCGACGGTGTCGGGGCTGCTCTGCGGGAAGCGCTCCCGCAGCAGCTCGGCGGCGGCGCGCGACTCCGAGCCGGGCGTCGAGTAGTCGGCCGCCCAGTCGCCGGCGAGGCCGGCGGCGGCGAAGGCGGCGATCAGCGCGACGCCCCACGCGGCCACCACCGCGCGGCGTCGTCGGAACGCGAGGTCGGCCAGGCGTCCGAGCCGGCCGTGGGGAGCGGTCTGGGGAGTCATGGCGGGACCGTAAGCGCGGGCCGGCGCGCCCGAAACGCCCCCAGGGACACACCTGTCCATCCTCCCGTGGGAGGAGGGCGCTCCCCCTGCGGCAGGTTTCACGGCCGCGGTCGCGGGCCTAGGCTGGGGCTGCGGCGATGAAGATCCCGAGCCTCGATCAAGCCCGGCGAGAACGCCTGACCGATGTCGGCCTCGCGCTGTTCGTCCTCTGGTTCACGCTCGTGCAGTTCCGCAGCATGGGCTTCGGCGAGCTCGAGAACCTGGCCACCAAGCCGGACAAGCTCGGCATCGCGCTCTGCCTGCTGGTCGCGGCGCCCGTGCTCTTCCGCCGCCGCGCGCCGTGGCCGGCGCTCGCGGTCACGCTGGCCGCCGGGATCGCGCTCACCGCGCTCGGCTACGCCGCCAACATCAACCTCGGCCCGGCCGTCCTGCTCTACACGTTCGCCGCCGCGACCGAGCGCGCGCCCGTCTGGCGCCCGCTCGGTGTGACCGCGGCCGGCTACGCGATCCAGGCGGCGATCGGCACGGCCGACCTCGGGCTCAACGCGCTCACGCCGCCCGAGTACGTGCTGCCCGTCGTGATCTGGGCCAGCGCGTGGCTGGCCGGGGACAAGCGCCGCAGCGGCCGCATCCGCGCCGCCGAGGAGGCGGAGCTGCGCGAACGCGAGCAGCAGCTGCGGATCGCCGAGCTGCGCACGCGCGTCGCCCGCGATCTCCACGACTCGGCCGGCCACGCGATCAACACCATCCTCGTCCAGGCGGGCGCCGCGCGGCTGTTGCACCAGCGCGACCCCGACCGCTCGCAGCGCGCGATCGCGGCGATCGAGCAGGTCGCCCGCGAGACGCTCACGGACATCGACCGGATCATCGCCGCGCTGCGCGAGGGCGAGGCCGCAGCCACCGCGCCGCTGCCTGGGACCGACGCGATCGGCGAGCTCGTCGACCGCCACCGCGACGCCGGCCTGGACTTCTCGCTGGAGGTCCGCGGCCACCCCGGGCGGCCGATCCCGCGGCCCGTCGATCACGCCGCCTACCGGATCGCGCAGGAGGCGCTCACGAACGCCGCACGGCACGGGCGGGGGAGCGCCACGATCGTGGTCGACCGCGGCGCCGCGCGGCTCGAGCTCACGGTCACCAACCCGGTCGCGCCGCGGGCCAAGGGTGGCGGCGGCCACGGGCTGGGCGGGATGCGCGAGCGGGCGACGCTGGTCGGCGGCGAGCTCGACGCGCGCTCCGAGAACGGTCATTTCCGCGTCCGGGCGCTACTGCCCTACGAGGGCCGATGACGGTCAGCGTGATGATCGTCGACGATGACGCCCTGATGCGCGAGGGGTTGCGCGCCGTGCTCTCCAGCGACCAGCGGATCGAGGTCGTCGAGGAGGCCGGCGACGGGCGCAGCGCGATCCACCGCGCCCGCCGGGCCCGGCCCGACGTCGTGCTCATGGACGTCCGGATGCCCGAGCTCGACGGCATCACCGCCACCGCCGAGCTGCTGGCCGCCGCCCCGGACTCGCGCGTGCTGATCCTGACCACGTTCGAGGAGGACGACTACATCCTGGGCGCGCTGCGCGCCGGCGCGAGCGGCTTCCTGCTCAAGCGCAGCTCGCCCGAGGAGCTGCTCGCGGCGATCCACACCGTCGCCGGCGGCGAGGCGCTCCTCTCCCCGTCCGTGACCCGGCGCCTGATCGACCGCGTCGCCCGCCAGCCGGCGATCGGCGAGGCCTCCAGCCCGGAGCTCGACGAGCTCACGCCGCGCGAGCGGGAGGTCCTCACGCTGATCGCCCAGGGCCTCTCCAACCGCGAGATCGCCGCCGAGCTCACGGTCGAGGAGACGACCGTGAAGTCGCACGTCAAACGGGTGCTGATGAAGCTGCAGGCGCGCGACCGCGTCCAGGCCGTGATCTTCGCCTACGAGTCGGGGCTGGTCTCCCCCGGCCGGCGGGCGTGAAGCCCGGACGGCTTGGGGAAGCCCAGCAGCAGCACGGCCAGGACCGCGCCCGCGGCCGCGATCGCGGCCGCCCCGGCGAAGGCGGCGGAGTAGCCCTCGGTCAGGGTCGCTCCCGTGCTGGCGACCGCGGTCATGGCCGCGAGGCCGAGCGCGGACCCCACCTGGTAGGTCGTGTTGACGATCCCGGACGCCAGGCCGCCCTCCTCCGGGCGCGCGGAGGAGATCGCGGTGCCGAGCGACGGGATGAACGCCAGGCTCATGCCCGCGGCCGCGATCAGCGAGGCGGGCAGCACGTCGACGAGGAAGCTGCCGTCGGCGCGGACGAGCGAGAGCACCGCCACCCCGGCGGCCAGCAGCAGCATGCCGGCGACGATCGGGACCTTCGGGCCGTAGCGGTCCACGACCCGCGGCGCGACGGCCACCATCAGCAGCATGATCGCGGCGGTCATCGGCAGCAGCGCCGCGCCGCCCTCGAAGGCGCCGTAGCCGAGCACCTGCTGCAGGTACAGGTTCAGGAAGAACCACATCGGGATCCAGGTCGCGCCGAGCATGAACTGGGCGACGTTCGCTGCCGCGAGGTTGGGCGCGCGGAAGATGCCCAGCCGCACGAGCGGCTCGCGGCGGGTGGCCTGGAGCGCGACGAAGCCGGCGAGCAGCGCGACGCCGCCCGCGAGCGTCAGCAGCGTCGTTACCGAGCCCCAGCCCTCCTCGGGGGCGCGCACCACGCCGAAGACGGCCAGGGCGAGCCCGGCCGTGGCCGTGATCGCACCGAGCACGTCGACCGAGCCGCGCCGCGCGGGCGCCGAGGGCATCAGGCCGGGCGTGACGGCGAGCACGAGCGCCGCGATCGGGAGGTTGATGTAGAAGACCCACGGCCACGAGATCCACTCGGTGATCACGCCGCCGAGGAAGACGCCGGCGGTCCCGCCCGCCGGGGCCGCCGCGCCGTAGATCGCGAAGGCCTTCATCAGCTCCTTCGGGTTGGCGCCGAAGAGCATCATCAGCAGGGTCAGCGCCGACGGCGCGACCAGCGCCGCGCCGGCGCCCTGGGCGGCGCGCGCGGCGATCTCCAGCCCGACCGAACCGGCCAGGCCCGCCGCGAGCGAGCCGCCCGCGAGGATCGCCCAGCCGGCGAGGAAGACGCGTTTGGCGCCGAGGAGGTCCGACAGGCGGCCGCCGAGCAGCAGCAACCCGCCGAGGGCGATCACGTAGGCGTTGAAGACCCACGACAGGTTCTCGGGGCTGAAGCCGAGATCGGCCTGGATCTCGGGCAGCGCGACGCCGATGATCGACGTGTCCATGATCACCATGAACTGCGCGAGCGCGATGAAGGCGAGCGCCGTCCAGCGCCGCGGATGTGCGGTCTGCATGAGGGGAGCCTTTCCCAGGCCGCGGGGGAACGGCCTGACCGGTTACGTCAGCTCGGAGCGGGCCTCGGCGCCGGCTCGAGCGGCGGGAAGCGAGGCCCGGTGTTGTCCGTCCCGGCCAGCTTACGGTACCCCTAGGGGGTATGTCAAGTACGCGGCGCGTACATGATCACGGCCACGCCCGCGAGGCAGACGGCGGCGCCGGCGACGTCGTAGCGGTCGGGCCGGAAGCCGTCGAAGGCGACGCCCCACAGCAGCGAGCCGACGATGAACACGCCGCCGTAGGCGGCCAGCACGCGGCCGAAGTGCGGATCGGGCTGCAGCGCCGCCACGGCGCCGTAGCCGACCAGCAGCGCCGCGCCCGCGAGCGCGAAGAGCAGGCCGCGGCCCTCCTTGACGGCCTGCCACATCAGGTACGCGCCGCCGATCTCGGCCACGGCGGCGAGGACGAACAGCGCGATCGAGCGGGCGGTCACGCCGCGCCCGCCCGGACCGGCGGCAGCGCCGGGTCGTCGAACAGCGCGCAGTCGTCGATCGCCTCGCACTCGCACTCCGTCGCGGCCTCGAGCCAGGTGCGGACGCGCCGGGCGCGCTCGATCAGCGCGTCGATCTCGGGCAGGCGGCGGGCGGCGAGCTCGCGCAGCCGGCCGTTCAGCGGGTCGTTGCCGTGCTCGACGAGCTCGCGGATCTCGCTCAGCGACAGCCCGGCGCGCTGCGCGACGTCGATCACGGCCAGCCGCCGCAGCACGCTCTCGTCGTAGCGGCGCTGCCCGCTGACGCGCTCGGGCTCGGGCAGCAGCCCGATCTCCTCGTAGTAGCGGATCAGCGAGACCCGCACCCCGGCACGCCGGGCCACTTCTCCGATGCGCATCACACCCTTGACCTCAAGTCGGCTTGAGCATCCAGTCTACGGTCATGCCTGAGATCCCGATCGCCTGCACGCTGCCACCGGACGCCTACCGGGCGCGCACGGACGAACTCGGCGCGCTCGCGCGCCCGGCGCTGCGCACGCGCGAGCCGACCGCGTCCGGCGAGCGGCTCGTGTTCACCGACGCCCCGGGCGTCGAGCGCCGCCTGCGCGATGTGATCGCGGCGGAGTCGCGCTGCTGCCCGTTCCTGCGCATGGAGCTCACGCGCACCCCTCGCGGGCTCGTGCTCGAGATCGCCGGA
>Ga0182742_1003227_pt1 | contig 16390 bp, 13 predicted proteins | sample eDN5th37CBELigMG_FD_128880 | JGI IMG/M metagenome (GOLD analysis project Ga0182742, IMG submission 128880) | Enriched Miracle-Growth compost microbial communities from Emeryville, California, USA - eDNA 5th pass 37_C BE-Lig MG (version 2)... ...
AGAAATATAAAAATTGTTTTGTATGATGAAAGTGTAATCATTCTGCTAATCAATTTAAAATTATCTGAAAGGAGTGAACGTTATGGCTCAACCTGGGCTTGAAAAACGAACTAAAACAAAAGTAGAGGATTCATCTTCTTTAAAAGGAACACTTGCTTCTGTTTTTTTGCTAGGGTTCTTCCTAATTATCACTTGGGTTGGAGTATTTTTATTATTTTTAAACCGTTTTTAATAGAGAGACAAAGGGGAGAAAAAAAACATGCATATTCATAAGTTTGAAAAAATCTGGCTGATCTTTGGGGTCGCCACATTACTTGTCTTTCTTTCAGTAATTGGTGTGAGTGCCTTTTACTTAGGGAACCAACCACCAAGTTGCCTTGCAACCATCAACCCAGAACAAGTCGATACCCAAGCACCTTTCGATAAGCCAGGTTTAAATAAAGTAGAAGGAAAAGAATGGGATTACGAACTTGTTTTCGTAGCTTCTGCCTTTAACTATACTCCTGGTGAAGTAGAAGTCCCACTGGGGGCGAAGGTTAAAGTCCTCGCTACTACAAAAGACGTTGTTCACGGCTTTAATGTCGCAGGGACAAATATTAACATGATGCTTGAGCCAGGTTATATTTCTGAATTCGTTACAACCTTTGATAAACCTGGAGAGTTTTTAATTGTTTGTAACGAATATTGTGGTGCTGGTCACCATTTGATGTCTTCAATGATTAAGGTGGTGGAATAGTACATGAATGCTTTTACTGAAAAAGTGAACAAAATCGACCGACGTGATGCAAAACTAGGAATGGCTCATTTTTATGTCGCATTTATCGGTCTTTTCCTTGGCGGAATGGCAGGGCTATTACAGACGCTAGTTCGCTCTGGACAATTTACACTACCTGCAGGTATCGGGTATTATCAACTACTTACTTTACATGGTGTCGTTTTAGCCCTTGTGATGACAACCTTTTTCATTATGGGGTTTCAATTTATGGCTGTTAGCCGCACTGCAGGAACGTTAACCAATAAGCAACGAAAAACGGCTTGGATTGGCTTTTGGTTAATGACAATTGGAACGGTCATGGCTGCCGTTATGATTCTATTAAATGAAGCTTCTGTATTATATACGTTCTATGCACCACTTCAAGCACATGCCCTTTTCTATGTTGGCTTAACACTCGTAATCGTTGGTAGTTGGACCGGCGGTGGTGCAATTATTATGGCTTATGTTGGTTGGAGAAAGAAACATCCAGGACAACCTAGCCCATTGCTTACATTTATGGCGTTAGTTAACACACTTATGTGGATTGTTGCAACAATTGGTGTAGCCTCCACCGTTCTATTTCAATTATTACCTTGGTCACTTGGCCTAGTTGAACGTGTAGATGTAGCGATTAGTAGAACGTTATTCTGGTATTTTGGTCACCCACTCGTATATTTCTGGTTACTTCCAGCGTATATGGCTTGGTATGTCATCGTGCCAAAAATTATTGGTGGCAAGATATTCTCTGATTCACTTGCCCGACTTTCTTTCATCTTATTCTTGCTTTTCTCCATTCCTGTAGGTCTTCACCATCAATTGGTTGAGCCTGGGATTGACCCAGCATGGAAGTTTTTACAGGTAATTCTTACATTTATGGTCATCGTACCTTCACTAATGACAGCTTTTTCACTCTTTGCTACCTTTGAAACCTTTGGACGGTCACAAGGAGCAACCGGGTTGTTTGGTTGGCTCAAGAAGCTCCCTTGGGGAGATGCCCGTTTCCTAATTCCATTTATCGGCATGCTTAGCTTCATTCCTGGTGGTGCAGGTGGAATTATCAATGCTTCAAACCAAATGAACCAAGTAGTCCATAATACCATTTGGGTTACTGGTCACTTCCATCTAACGGTTGCAACAGCGGTTATTTTGACATTCTTTGGTATTAGTTACTGGCTGATCCCACATCTAACCGGAAGAATACTGACGAAAGCAATGAATAAACTTGCGATTCTTCAGGGGATCCTCTGGGCTATTGGAATGACTTTTATGTCAGGTGCTATGCACGCCGCAGGACTTCTAGGTGCACCACGTCGTTCAGCTTTTTCTGAATATGGCGGTGCAGCACAAGCTGCCGAATGGATTCCATATCAGATTGCACAAGCAGTTGGGGGATCAATCCTTTTCATTGCGATCATCCTCGTAATTTATATCTTTATTAATTTAGCATTCTTTGCTCCTAAAGGGGAAGAAGAATTCCCTGTTGGAGAAGCGGCTAACATAGCTGAAAAGGCTCCGATGATTTTAGAAAACTGGAAGCTTTGGCTTGGTATCGTTGTGCTTCTTATTGCCTTTGCTTATACTATTCCGTTTATCGACTTAATCGAAAATGCCCCAATTGGTTCGAAGGGTTATAAATTGTGGTAAAGAATACAAAAAAGCGCTCCCGGTCAAACAGGAGCGCTATTTTTGTGATTATTTTGATTCGCATTGCGATGCCGTTGTGGTAAATTCACGAAGATAACTGATCCCAGAATCAAAAGTATACCAAAGAATTGCACCAACGAAATTTGTTCATTATATACCATTAACCCAAGGATGGTTGCTGCTACTGGTTCTACAGTAGCAATGATCGCTGCTTGACTACTCTCTACTTTCTCAAGACCCCATGAATAAGCAAAATATGCTAAAACAGTTGGTACCACTCCAAGCCCTAGAGCATAGAACCATACGGTAGGCTGATTTAGTATATTGAGTGTCTCTGTCTTTCCAATAAAAAAGGGTACTAAAAATATTGCAGCCGTAACAAAAGTGTATAAAGTTAATGTAAACGGATGATAGCTCTTTAATACGATCTTTCCGAAGATGCTGTATAAAGCATACCCTAAGCCAGCGCCAAGGCCAATTAAAATACTTGCGGCTGGGAAACTACTTCCCTGTGTTAAACTAACCTCTGCAACCATTGCCGACCCACAAATTGTTCCAATCACCGCTAAGACCTTACGGTGATTTAATTTTTCTTTTAAAAATAGAACCGAAAAGGTTATAACGAACGCTGGTGAGGTATAAAGAAGCGCAGCAGCTACTGGGATATTCATTTTTTCAATTGCTGTGAAGTAGCACCAATTAAAAAAGACGATACTTAGCAACCCTGTTCCAATAAATAATGGGAAATCCTTACCATTAATTCTTAATTGGGGACGAAAAAAAGCAAAACCAACCATAACTAATAAACATGCAGCGGTCACAACTCTAATAGTGACAATCTCCATTGCACTAAAGCCAGCTACAGATAAACCCTTAACAAAAAAGCCAATGATTCCCCACATTGTTGCTGCAAAAGCTATCATCAAATAAGCCAAAGTGAAAACTCCTCCTTATGAGAAGGCTACCGCCAGTATTATTTTAATTGATAGATCGCCTCATACTTATTCGTTAAGTATTCCGCAAGATAATCTGCATTTAATCCTTCTCCCGTCACAGTCTCTAAAATCTCAAGTGGCTGTTTCATTTTCCCAAAACGGTGAATTTTATCTGTTAACCACTCTTGAATTTGCTTTAATTTGCCTTGTTCAAGCAATTGCTCGAACTCCGGAAGATCTTTCAGCATTGCATGCTTAAATTGTGCTGCATACATATAACCAAGGGCGTACGAAGGAAAATAACCAAAGCTACCACCAGCCCAGTGGACATCCTGAAGCACACCCTGAGCATCATGTTCAGGTCGGATTCCAAGGTATTCTTCATACTTTTCGTTCCAAATTCTCGGAAGATCTTTCACTTCAATTTCATCATTAAATAATCCTTTTTCAATCTCGTAGCGCACCATTATATGGAGCGGATAGGTTAATTCATCTGCTTCAATTCGAATAAGGGATGGTTTAGATTCATTAATTGCCCGATAATATTCTTCCAATGTTACAGATGCAAACTGATCATGCGAATACTCCTTTAATAGTTCAAAATTCTGTTTCCAGAAAGATTCACTTCGCCCTACAAAGTTCTCGTAAAACAACGATTGTGATTCATGAATGCCCATCGATGTTCCTGTACAAAGGGGAGTTCCAATTAAATCTTTCGAAATGTTCTGTTCATATAATGCATGTCCCCCTTCGTGTATAGTCCCAAATACTGCCGTACGAAAATCGTTTTCATCATATTTTGTTGTTACCCTGACATCCCCAGGACTCATTCCGATGGCAAACGGGTGAACAGTTTCATCCAAGCGACCTGCATTGAAGTTATAGCCCATTTGCTCCAAGATTCTGAGACTAAAATCTCGTTGATTTTCCTTTGGGAATTGCTTAAATAAGAAAGTTGTTTTAGGTTTATTCGGTGAATCAGCAATCTTTTTAACTAGAGGGACAATTTTCTCTCTAAGTTGCCCAAATACATTATCAAGAACATCAACTGTTATCCCTGGTTCATACATATCTAAAAGAGTATTGTATTTATTCTCATTATATCCCCAGTAACCAATAAATCGCTTTGTTGTTTCTACCAATCTTTCTAAATAGGGTTGGAATAAGGAAAAATCTGAATTTGCTTTTGCTTCCTCCCAGACATTTTCTGCTTTTGACTGAAGGATGACATATTCACGATACTCTTCTGCAGGAATCTTTTTGTTTCGATCATATGCTTTTTTACACTCTGCTATTGTCTTTTTCACAACTTCGGAAACTTCTACGGCATTAGATAATTGAGTTATGTAAGTATCCATTTCGGCTGATGTAGACATCTTAAATATTTCAGTAGATAATACCCCAATGACCTCAGACCGTTGTTCAACTCCTTCTTTCGGTGCACCAGTCCGTAGGTCCCAATAAAGGACAGATACTGCTTCTTGATAGGCTGTCATTTTTTTTACATAGTCAAGGAACTCTTTTTCCACCTTTTGTGAATCCATTTTTTTCCCTCCAGTTTGTATTTCCAAACAATCGTAACATATTTCTCCTGAAACGGTATCAAAACTAAACACTCTATCCAAATTTTTCATTTTTTCTAATTAGTCATCCAACTCCCTAACTACAAATGGTACGATTATCTTAATAACAGGCTCTTTTCTTGCTATTGAACAAGAGATACGTCTGCAAAAGCTAGGTAACTCATAAGAATAGGTAGAATTCATGAGAAAAGAGCTTCCAAACTAATTTTAACCATAAGAGATAGATACTTTTTCGTTAAATTTGGCTTTAGGATATTAACAACAAGCTTATATAACGGGAGGAGACCAAGGAATGAAAGAGCATATCGGTTATTGCCATCAATGTGGAAAAGAAATCTTTTGTCTAGATGGTTTTTTTAATGGAATTCATCTGAACAGCAAAAAAAATTCTATGCTTTAAATGTGCTGAGCAAGATTCCGCACTAAAGGAAGAACAGAATAATTCTTCCCTAGACTTATGATTTAGGTCACTTTATTACGCTAGTTTTCTTGTTATCCTATATTCAAGGTTAATGATTAACTACAGGAGTGGTTGCAATGAAAGCAAATACAATCGAATTAGATGTACGTGAAGATATAAAAAAAGGAAATGACCCATTTCGTGTAATCATGGAAACAATAACAACATTTAAAAATGGGGATACACTTATCCTACATGCTCCATTTCAGCCTGTTCCATTATACAATGTATTAGCTGCAAAAGAATTTGAACATGAAACGCAAAAAATTAATGACAATCATTACAAGGTCATTTTCATCAAAAAAGAAAAATGAAAAAGCCACGCCATAGTTTGGCGAGGCCTTTTCATGTATGAAAGTTCAATCTATAAACTTAAGGGAATCTACTATCTTCCATCGATGCTTTGAATATTTTTTTCTGGCTTTACCGGAAGTACCAAGAGAATTCGTTCAAGAACTACAGGATCAATTGTTTGGTCCAACAATAGATGAATAGTCCCGCGGTCTGAATGACTGCGTATCAATCGCCCAATTCCTTGTCGTAAACGAAGAATCATATAAGGTAGATCCACCTCGAGAAATGCATCCTTAGCTTCCTCACGTTTTGCTGCAAATACAGGGTCGTTCGGTGGAAATGGTAAGTCAAACAAAATCACATTTTCCAATGCTCTTCCTGGAACATCTAGACCTTCCCATAGGTTCAACGAGCATAAAACGCTTTGTTCCTCATTTTGAAACCTTGAGACAAGTGTAGAAATTTCCGCCTCTCCTTCAAATAAAACAGGAAAAATAAACTCGTTCTTTTGCACATAATCTTTAAACCTTTCTAACTCTGCTTTATTCGTAAATAAAACCAGAGCTCTTCCCTGACTTTTCTTTAACTGCTCCACCGTAAAGTCTGCTTTGGTTATAAAGTCATTAGGAACGAATTCTGAGAGCACAATGCTCATTCTTTCTTCATAATCGAATGGGGACTCTACAGAGAACGAAAGATACTCCTCAACTCCCAGGCTATTTGCCAGATATTCAAACGAGTTATGATCTGATAGCGTTGCTGAAGAAAAAATAAAAGGCTTTTCTTGAGAGAATACCTCTTTACGAAGAACTTCTTCTACCATTTTCGGCATAATGACTAATGTCTTTTCTCCATTCCGATCTTCTAACCAATTAATCCCTACTGATCGTCTTGCAAATAAAGAGAGTGAATAACTTATTTGATCTAAATATTCTTCAACAATTTTTAAATTATAATCATTAATGACGAACATTTCACTTTCAAAAACAAACTCCTCTTGGAGGGCATCAAGAATCCATAATAACTTTTCAGCTAAACTGATAACCGAAGGCGTTCGTTGGACTGTCATTTTCTCTGAAGATTGGCTTTCGGAACTACGTTTAGCTAACTCAATAAATAATTCTTCATTTACCGCAATTGCTTCTTCCATTAAAACCAAAGTCTTATCACGAACATCATTATCCATAACTCTCGTAAGTAACGTTTCAAGTGTTCGTTCAGTATAGCGATATGTTAAAGCCTTTTGACTAGCAAACTCTAGCAAATGCCCTTCATCAAAAACGACACAACTTCCATCAGGTAAAAAAGGCAATTCACCTTCACGTTTTCGAGACTCTTTCGTCCAAACATGTTCCATGTAAAAATCATGTGAACATACAATCAAGTCCGCTGCTTGGCGATAATGCTCCCGTTGTAGCGTTAATCCGCAGCGGTGGCGACGGCTACATGCCAAGCAATCTTGGAGAGGGTCCCAACCGATATCCACCCATTGCTCATCTGTTAAATCGGGAAAATCCGTTCTATCTCCGTAGCGATGAAACTTTTGTAAGGTTGAACTTTCATGAACGAAGCTCGGTAAACGGTTCTGAACAAATTGATGGGTTTCAACATCATTATTTATAAGAGCGTCAAGTTTATTTAAGCATAGGTATTGATCTCGTGATTTCGCCAATCGAACATCAATATTTAAGTTTAATGCCGCTTCGAGTTTAGAAATGTCCCCTTCTTTTTTGACTAATTGCTCTATCAGTCTTTCGTCAGCGCACGCAATAATTGCTGGCTGATTCATGTATCTAGCGTAACATATAGCATAAAGAAGGTAGACAATTGTTTTGCCTGTTCCAACTCCAGCTTCCGCAAAGATAACCTGTTTCTCTTTAAAAGCCTTTTCTAATTGAAATGCCATGAATATTTGTTCATCACGCAAGTCAAATCCAGCTTCCGGTAAGATGTCATAAAAAACATCGCCAATCCATTCGTTTAATTTCTCAAAAAAAGACTCTGTCTTTGCAATTGTAAATGGCAGACTACCAGGCAAAATCCATCCCTCCAACATAGGAAAGCGCCGCTATACCGGCGCTTCCTTCGATCCCGTTTTTATTATACCTATCGATATGCACAATATGTAGATAGGTACATCACTTCTTTTATTTTTCCCGTGGAGGCCTTTTGCCCCAGTATTGATAGTAATCAGTGCGGATAAACCCATTGAAAAGTTTCCTTTTTTTAGTTGCAGGTTTTCCAAAATGTTTTTCAAAATCTTCATTTGAAGTCATGATATAAACCGACCATGTTTCAAGTGGGCTTAACACTTGTCCCATTTCTTTATACATTTGTTCAACGGCCTTTTTTTCGCCTAGTCGCTCTCCATAAGGAGGATTACTTACAATAACCCCGAAATCCTTGTTCGTTCGAAAATCTTGGACCCGCATTTGTTTAAATGTTATTAAATCTCCCAAACCTGCTTCAAAAGCATTCTCCTCCGAAATTTTCACCATTCGGTGATCAATATCAGATCCGATGATTTCTAAAGGTTGGTCATATTTTGCCAAGTCTTCTGCCTCGTTACGTGCTTGGTCCCAAATAGATTCAGGTATCCAGTCCCATGTTTCCGAAACAAATTCCCGATTAAATCCAGGGGCAATATTTTGACCGATTAATGCCGCCTCAATAGCAATCGTTCCTGATCCACAAAACGGGTCAGCAAACGGTCGATCTGGAGTCCAATTTGTCAATGAGACTAGTGCTGCTGCAAGGGTTTCCTTCAAAGGTGCTTCACCTTGACTCACCCTATATCCACGTTTATGGAGCCCACTGCCGCTGGTATCAATCGTTAATGTTGCGACATCTTTTACAAGTGAAACCTCAATTTTAAATAATGGTCCGTTTTCTTCAAGCCAACTTGTCCTCTTATAGTGCTTTCTTAAGCGCTCAACAATGGCCTTCTTTACGATTGCTTGACAATCTGAAACACTAAAAAGTTTTGATTTCTGGGATTTCCCACTAACAGGAAATTCAGCGTTCTCCGGTAAAAATTTTTCCCAAGGAATAGCCTTTGTTTTTTCAAATAATTCATCAAACGTAAAAGCCTTAAACTCACCAGCTTTAATCTTCACCCGGTCAGCCGTGCGAAGCCACATATTACATCTAGCAATCGCTGACTCGTCTCCCTTGAATGTAATTCGACTGTTCTCGACTTCGCAATCATAGCCAAGCGCTCGAACCTCTTTCGCCACAATCGCTTCAAGCCCCATTGCTGAAGTAGCAATTAAATCATATTTCATTTATTTCACCCTTAATGATGTAAAGTCAAAATCTCTGTAGTTCATCATATCAGTTTTAATGAACAGATACCAACTATGTATTAAAATCTGTTCTCAACTTTTGTGCTTATTGTATAGCTCTGTGAAAAGAAGTTGAGAACTCCACTCTAGGTACTTCGCTTTTCCCACAGGTAGTCCGGGAGTCTGTCTACTTGGCCGGAAAGTCGGCGTCGCCTCTTACTCCTCACGCTTGCTCCCATGGATTCCCCTCCCCCAAGAGTATTTATGCTTTCTGCTAAAATCAACATTTAACTTTAACCCAGCCATGTAAAAAGACAAAAGCTCTCCCAAAATAGGAAGAGCTAAAACACTCATACAAAAATCGTTTAATAACGTTCTATAAGCCATGTTTTGTTCCATTGTGCTACAAACGACTTTTGTCTCGCACTCAGGTGGTAATCATCTATCTACAGGTAATAAAACCTGTCCTTCTCTTCGTTCATTTCCTCCAAGAAAGTGCCCCTACCATAGTTTGGGTTTCTCACTCGCGGGGTTTACCTCGTTCCACCCTTTCTATTTCTAGAAAGGCTACGTCACTGTGGCACTTTTATAGGTACTCTTGCCATATCATTAGACTTAGGCAATTTCCCAGCCGTCAGCCGCTAAGTCAGCGACTGCCCTGGCTTATGAATTGGCCAGGCACGAACACTACGGGCGTCTCAGCCCGTGCGAGCATGGACTTTCCTCTGCAACACAAAAGCTACAGCGATTACCCGAACGTTATTAACGATTACTATACTATTATATGTAATCAACATCAAGATAGCAATGGTAATGAAATTGAAAATCTGGAAATAAATAGATTACTCGTATAATTTATTTCCAAAGACATGTTTTTCTAGGTTTGACAATCTCTTAAGAATATCAAAATTAGTTGTACCCGCAGGTTGTGTACTTGGACGCTTTGAAACTTCTTCTAATTGTTTCTTTAATCTCATATTTTCCTGCTGTAAATCCTCAATTTCTTGTTGAAAGTTCTCGTAGTCTTTTATGATTAAATCCAAGTATTTGTCTACTTCCTCAGGTTTGTATCCACGCATTGCTGTTTTAAACTCTTTTTCTAAAATTTCTTTCGCTGTTAGATTGACTTTTTCACTCATCATTCATCACCTCATCTTACCCCAATCCTCAATTTATATTCTTTCAAAAACCTTGTAATTTGTCAATTTTCATTACTCTTAAAAATTTTGTTCTTTAAATTGCTCTTCTTCAATTAATAATTGTAAATCACTAAAATTGATTAACCGAATATCATAACCATCTTTTTCTTGACGCTTTTTTGCAGATTCTAAGAGATACTTAGGACTTCCATCTTTTTCATCATCATAAAGAAGAATTAGGATATCACTTTTTTGGATTAGAAAATCATTGCTCACTTTAAGCTGCCAAGGCTTTTCATAAGGGCGTTTTGTAATGGCATCAACATGATCAGCTTGGATTACTACTGACTCGTACCACTCGCGGTTGGATTCACTCCATTTTTCTTCTTGATTAAGGAAAGGTGTGAGAACGGATAATTTTAAGTCAGGTACTACTTCTTGTAACTGGAATACTACCTCTGCTGCCCATAACTCAACCCCTAATTGTCCGCCGATAAGAACCCACTCTAATCCTTCTTCAACTAAAGATTTTAATTCTCGTAGAATGGCCATTTTAATATATTTTACTGCCGGATCATTTTGTTTAAATATTCCAAGCTCATAAGATTTATACCCTGAAACGACTGCAACTTTGGCCATATTATCCCCCTTTAACTAGCTTGACGTCTTTTGTTAAACGATCTTTTATTATCGCCAGGTGACTAGAACATCAACTTAGGTCAAGATCTAATCCCCTGCTAAGTTAGAACTATTTATACTTTCCTAAATTATAAAGAAAACTCGCCGATTGGCGAGCCTTTTAGGCATATACAGCGTTAACATATATAGAAGATATGCGATTTAAACAATTGTCTTATTAGCTAAAGACAAGGGCTTTTGTTTAAAAGCCCCTGTTCACTTTTATCTACCGAAGCCACCAAATCCTGGACCCGCACCAAATCCTGGGCCTGCACCAAATCCTGGGCCTGCACCAAAGCCAGCACCTGGGCCACCCAGTGGCGGACGTGGTCCACCATAATGATGCTGATGAGTTACTTGGTTCACATTTGATTGAGTGTGCGTTGTATAGTGGACATGATCAAAGTTCTCGTGGTGAACGTTTGTTGTGTGTGATGGATGAATATGTGGCACAACATTATTCGAAAAAGTATTGGTTACGCAGCATTTCGTCGGATGAACAATTGCTGGGAACACCTTATTAGGTCTGCAATGCATATACAAATCTCCTCCTTAGTTTTTTAGTTATTACACTAATAGGCTATGAAAGGAAGGAGTATCTTGTACTAATGCAAATACCTATTTTTATCAACAAGCTTTCGCTAGATGACTAATTCTTCTATAAAAAAGCATAAAAATTATCTTTCAGACTGGTAAAAACAATTGCGGTTAAACAAACAACGACAAAAAACATCACTAATATTGCTTTATACATCTTAACATCCCCGTAAATGAAATTTAATTTTCCCCACACAAATTAACATTTTAACGTTGAGAACAAAGATAAACAATATAAAAATGCTGTTTTTTATCAGAAATATATTACATTTCTGTGACATAATATCGAATGACGAAAAACCAACGCAAAATTTGTAATTTATTGGAGAAGATTGCGGTTGCCAGGGAAATGATTGTAGCTTATTCCTTATCTATTTTTGCTAACAATCTATGAACCCGTTTTTTTAAATCTTTCTCCCAGCGACTAACCTTTTTAGTTTGCTCTAATTGTTCTATTAAAGCATTCCCTTTTTCACAAAAGCACAACGCTTTTTCCATATTTTTACTTTTGTGTTCATGAAATTTAGCCAGTTCAATGCATGCTTCAATTCTAATCTCTGGAGTACTCTTTTCTGCTGTTTCCTCCCAAAGCGAAACCGCCTCGCTCAATCTTTTACTTCGCTTATATTCAAATGCTAACGCATGCTTCGCCTTTAAAGAGTCAGATTCATCACCCTTTGCAATGGAAGAAAAATTTTCTTTCGCTTTTTCCCTTTCTCCTAAATATGAAAACCATCTGCCCACTTCATAAGTTTCCCTTATACTTCTTCCATGATCTCTCCCCAATACCTGAAAGGACAAATGTGTATAGAGGGTAATTAAAGAGAGGATATCTAGTTCATTATGTTTCATTACCCCAAGTAAGCCTTCAGGATTTTTTCGTTCTAGAAAATCAAAATAAATCATAGGCGCCAAGTATCCAGGTATATCGTCTTCGCGTGTAAAACCAAGGATGTCTTTCTCGACATTTGTGAGTTTCATTTTTTCAATTTTATGCTTCCACATTCTTCTTGCTGCATGAAAAAGGTCAAAGTGCCCAAATGATGGCAACTTTGGAACATGATCTCTCACAAGCGTGTGCCTTGTTTTTACCTGTGGCCAATCAAATGCCTTGCCATTGTAAGTAACTAGAGTTGTATAGTCAATGGACGATAGAAAACTATGGTATAAGGCTACCTCAGCCCCAGGCTGTGGCAATATATGTTGGGTTAAAGTGACTGAATGTGTTCCTAGACTTGCATGTCCTAGTAAAAAGATCGTATTGCCTGCTCCCCCACCGAGACCCGTTGTTTCTGTATCGAAAAAGAAAAGATTGTTAGCTGTATGCCCTGCTGATGATAGAGGATGCTGAATTCCTTCCTGGTTCCACTGATTTACAGCCTCAATCGTATCCGCAAACCGATAATGACCATGTTGGTAATTTAAGGGATATTCCACTTTTCGAACTAGACAATATGTGTCATCAAAGAAATAGGGGTTCGTATTTTCCTTTTCCCAAATATCTAGATAAGGTATGTCTTCTTTTAGACTTTCAGCTTTTGGCTGCTCATTTACTTGGCTTTCACTCAATTGAGTAGAAACGCCAGTAGATAGATGTGGTTTCAAGCGGTTCAGCTTATTTTTCAGAGACATAAATTCCCCCCTCCCAACAATAAATCGGTTTATTTTCCTTCCAAAAACGAATTAATCATTCTTATCACATCAATCTTTGCTTTTTCAGAAAACGTATCTGTCCCAATGCAAGAAGGACAACCTGATTGACACTGACAATTTTCAACCATATCTTTCGTCTCTTCCATAATCTCCTTAATTCCATGAAAAACCTTTTCACTTAAACCAATACCACCTGGGTAACGATCGTAAAAGAAAATGGTCGGTTTTTCATTATGAGATGCTTTCACTTGCGGGATTACATGTACATCTTGAGGGTCGCACATAACAAATAATGGAATGATATGCTTTAATGCTTGAGCTGTACCAATCAGCCCTTGTTCCAGCCGTTCATCCTTTAAGGTAGACAATTCAGCATCCAAAGAAATCCATGCAGAACTAGTATGCAACTCCACTTCCGGCAGATGGATTGGGCCTGAACCAATATTTTCATGAGTCTCAAACTTGATTTTTTTAAAAATGGTGGCCATTGCTCGAACGCTCACATCTCCGTAACCTATGTCTACTTTCCCATTGTTTAGGTGTTTATCTTCTTCTAGAACATTCAACTGTACAGCGAGATTAGCATCTGTAAAATAATCCACGGCTACTTCCCGAACAAAAGCCTTTTTCTCATCCCAATCAAGATATTCTACTTGATATTGAATTCCTTGATGAAGATAGATGGCCTCATCGTGTAGAAGGGTTAAGGCAGAAAAGGTGTCCATCTCGCCAATCACTCTTACATTTGCCACATCCGTTTGGTCAATAATAACAACATTTTCTTGAGAAGCTGAACGTAACGAGATATTGTGCGCTGGGAACGCATCATTCATCCAATACCACTTATCGCCATTTTGGTGAAGAATTCGCTCCTCTGTCAAGTATTCTAGCACTTCTTCTACTTCTGTTTCTCCAAAAGTTTCACCTTTTTTAAATGGCAACTCATACGCTGCACATTTTAGATGATCCACCAAAATGATGAGATTATCAGGATTAATTCGGGCAGTCTCAGGACTTCGATTGAAAAAATAATCGGGATGTTGAATGATGTATTGATCTAAAGGACTCGAACTGGCGACCATAATCACAACGGCTTCTCCATGTCTTCGTCCAGCACGTCCAGCCTGCTGCCAAGCACTAGCAATCGTACCTGGGTATCCGTTCATGATACAAACTTGTAGTTGTCCGATATCTACTCCTAGTTCAAGAGCATTCGTACTGACAACTCCATAGATATCTCCCGCTCTTAGACCTTTTTCAATATCCCTACGTTCGGTGGGCAAATATCCCCCACGATACCCTCTAATCGCTTTTGGACCGAGCTTATGTTGGACTAGTTCTTGAAGATAGGTTAATAAAATCTCCACTCTCACCCGACTTCTAGCAAAAACAATCGTTTGAATTTTATTTTTCAAAAATTGACCTGCAAGCTGCCGTGTTTCTAGGGTTGCGCTGCGCCTAATATTCAAGGGTTTATTGACAATAGGAGGATTATAAAACAAGAAGTGCTTCTTTCCTGAAGGTGCACCGTTATTATCAATTAATCTCATTTTCTTTTCTGTTAGGCGTTCTGCTAGTTCAAGCGGGTTGGAGATTGTAGCCGAAGTACAAATAAAAACAGGGTTACTACCATAGTACTCACAAATTCTCTTAAGCCTTCTTATGACATTTGCGACATGACTCCCGAATACGCCACGATATATATGAAGCTCATCTATGACTACGTACTGTAAATTTTCAAATAAAGAGACCCACTTTGTATGATGGGGCAGGATTGCTGAATGAAGCATATCCGGATTTGTGATGACAACATGACCAGCTTTCCGAACCTTTTGGCGGATGTTAGCGGGAGTATCTCCATCATATGTATAGCTATTTATTTGTAGCCCTGCTTCTTGTATCAGTTCATTTATCTCACTTTTTTGGTCCTGTGCTAATGCCTTTGTTGGGAATAAATACAGTGCTCGAGCATTGGGATTTTGAACAATCCCTTGTAACACGGGAAGATTATAACAGAGCGTTTTCCCGGATGCCGTTGGAGTAACTGCTACAAAGCTTTCTCCTTGGGTTGCTTTCTCATATGCTGTCTTTTGATGTGTATATAACTCTTTTACTCCCCTATTATTTAATGCCTCTTTTAACAGGGGATGAACCTCGCTAGGCATTTCTGCTGTTTTGGCTTTTTTTTCATCGATTGTTTGCCAATGGACAATATTTCCTTTCACAGAATCGTCCAATTTTAAGTCATCTATAATATCCTGTAGGTTTTTTCTGAATTTCAAATTCTCTCACCTCATAACTTCTATTTTAGCGAATAAACGTTCGTTCAAAAAGAGGCAAATTCACTTTTCTTATTAACTATTTCTTCCTTAATTGGCATTCGCTCAAAAAAACGCTCCACTTTAAGAATTATCAGGAAAAGAGACCACTTTACAGAGCATATAACTGTTTTTTTTGCTACAATAATATACTAAGTGTTTCTATAAAGAGGTGGATAGGTGTTGAATAAAAAAGCGTTAAAGACCTTCCTAGCGAATTATGCTCTTTTTCGTGATTTAGATGAATATGAGATAGACAAAATTGCTGAAATTTCGATTACAAGAGAATGGGCAAAAAATAGTCATGTGTTTATGCAGGGAGAGCCGATTGAAAATGTCTATTTCATTCATCAAGGAAAGATTAAAATCTATAAAAGTGATATCAACGGTAGAGAACAAATCGTAAATATTTTAAAAGATGGAGAAATGTTTCCGCATGTCGGTTTTTTTCGAAAGGGTGGTTATCCTGCTTTTGCAGAAGTTCTAGAACCATCTATCCTTGCGGTTGTTCCAATCACTCAATTTGAAAAAGTTCTTATCGATAACCCAGAACTAAGTATAAAAGTTTTCAAAGTACTTGGTGAGAAAATTGTCGACCTACAAGAACGTCTCGAAGCACAAGTGTTGAATAATACTTATGAACAAATCATAAAACTACTTATTAGACTTGCTAACTTATATGGAGAAAAGAAGCAAGATGGAACTGTATCCTTAAAAGCAGAATTTACCAATAAAGATTTAGCAAGCATGATTGGTACGACTCGAGAAACAGTGAGCCGTACCTTAACAAAAATGAAAAAAGAAGAACTCTTGGAAACGGATCGGAATGGCAATTTATTATTGGACCCTGAAGTTCTGTTTAATGAGCTATTGTAGAGTTTTTTACTTAGTCTTTAAACTATCTAGCCATGGTTAATATCACTCAATCATAATAAAGTAGGGAAACCACTATCATGGCTTCCCCCTTATCAAACCGTACGTGCCCTATTAAGGCATACGGCTTACCCATATGTTACAAGTGTTATCAAGAGGATGCGTTCCAGGCATTTTG
>Ga0182742_1003228_pt1 | contig 16386 bp, 13 predicted proteins | sample eDN5th37CBELigMG_FD_128880 | JGI IMG/M metagenome (GOLD analysis project Ga0182742, IMG submission 128880) | Enriched Miracle-Growth compost microbial communities from Emeryville, California, USA - eDNA 5th pass 37_C BE-Lig MG (version 2)... ...
CCATCACGCCGGCGGCGACCGCCGCGGCGATGCCGACGAGAAGCAGCAATGGTTTCAGGTTCGCGGGGATGCGCGACACGCCCGGGTTGGGCAGCGCCGGCGCGGCCGCGCCCGCTTCAGTACTCACGACTGGCTCCGGAAGTCAGGTTGTATGCGTTGAGAGTCATTCAGTGTGTTCGATTGCCTTGTTCGATCCGAGCCGCCCGGCGATTGAGGGCTGCCCCTCTCATCAGATCGGCATGTTCATGATTTCCTGGTACGCATTGACCAGCCGGTTGCGCACCTCAGCGACCGCGCGGAACGACACGCTGGCCTTCTGCATTTCGAGCATCACCTGCGGAAGCTCCACACCAGGCGTGCCTTTCTCGAACGCCGTGGCGAGCGACGCCGCGCTCTGCTGCGTCTGGTTGACCGCATCGAGTCCCTGCTTCAGCAGGTTCGCGAACTCGGTGCCACCCGTCGGCGCCGTGCCGTTCGCCGATTGCGTGCCGGGAAGACCGCCGATTCCCTTGGGCCCGGACAGACCTCCATGCTGGCTCGAGAACGAGCGAATCGTCGCGAGAACCCGGTCGATATCCATCTGGCTCATGATCGATACTCCTTGCCCTTACGCCGCCGGCACTTCGACACCCGCTTCGCGCAGGCGCGCGAGCTTGTGCCGCAGCGTTCGGGGGCTGATGCCCAGGCGTTGCGCGACTTCGCGACGGGGGCTGCCCGAACGAAGCGCTTCGAGAATGAGGTCTTTCTCGGCGTTGCCGAGGGTGCGCGCGAGCGACGTGTCGCTGATGCTCGTGATGTTCGCGGAAGCGCCCGAGAACTGCGGCATGCCCATGGAGAACGGCGCGCCTGAACCGTGAACGGCGGAACCGTGCGCGGCTCCAGCGGAAATCGCGGAAGCCGAAGCGGGCAGGCCCGAAGCAGACGAGGCGACTGCGGCCGGCTCGTTAAGGAGCTCGAACTGGATGTGCTCGGGCCCGATCACGGGACCGTTCACGAGGATCAGCGCGCGCTGGAGGAGATTGTCGAGCTCGCGCACGTTGCCGGGCCAGTTGTAAGTCAGCAGCAGATGCGCGGCATCCGCGCTCAACGCCGGCACGCGCGCACCCGGGCGTACGCGGCGCGCGAGCAGCTGCATGGCAAGCGGCAGCACGTCGTCACGACGCATCGAGAGCGGTGAGATCGCGAGAGGAAATACGTTCAGCCGGTAGTACAGGTCCTCGCGGAAGCGGCCCGCAGCCACTTCTTCGCGCAGGCGACGGTTCGTCGTGGCAAGCACGCGAACGTCGAGGGAAACCGTAGTGCGTCCGCCAAGCCGTTCGACTTCGCGTTCCTGGAGGACGCGAAGCAGCTTGGCCTGCAGGCTCAGCGGCATTTCGGTCACTTCGTCGAGAAGCAGGGTGCCGCCCTGGGCTTGCTCGAACTTGCCGGCGTGCGTCGCCTGCGCGCCGGTGAAGGCGCCGCGTTCGTAGCCGAAGAGCATCGCTTCGAGCATCGTTTCGGGAATCGCCGCGCAGTTCACCGCGACGAACGGCTTGTTCGCGCGATTGGAATTGCGGTGGACGAAGCGCGCGAGCACTTCCTTGCCCGTGCCGGATTCGCCGACGATGAGGACCGTGCATTCGCTTGCCGCCACTCGCCGGGCCAGCTCCGCAAGACGTCGTGAGCAGGGCGCGCACGCAACCAGTTCCACGTCGCCCGCACTCCTGGCCGAGGTGTGAAACGCGTCGATCCCGGGCGATGGAATCGCCTCGATTTCCTGCGTCGTCACTGAGATTTCGTCGGACATTCAACCCTCGCATGCACGGATGCATCGGGGAGGACAGGTGCAAGAGCGATGCCAGCGAAAACAGGGACCGAACTGAGAGAGGGGTCACAGGCGGAAGTCTGCCGGCGGCAACTTTCCGCCGCCGGCAGCGCTTGTCCGCGTCAGTCTTCCGTCGCGAGGTCGCTGCTCATCAGATCGAGCTTGCGGAGCTTCTCGACGAGCGTCGTACGACGCAGGCCGAGGAGGCGCGCGGCGTGCGCGACCACGCCGTCCGAGCGCTCCAACGCCTGGGTCACGAGCTTGCGCTCGATGTCGAGGAGGTGAGCGCGCAGGTCGATGCCTTCTTCAGGCAGAACTGCGAGCGAAGAATCCGCATTCGCTGCGGCGGCTTCGTTGTCCGCGTCGTATTCCACGTCCGGATCGTTCGTCGCGATCAGTTGCGTACCGGGCGGCAGATCGTCGCCTTCCAGCAGAATGCGTTCGGCCACTGTGGTGTCGAGTGCCGCGATGTCCGTTGCGAACTGCGGCGGCACCCACTGCGCGTTCCAGTCCGCGGGCCGGTATTTCGCGGGGAGATCCGCAATGCCGGCGACGCGTCCCGCCGTGACGATCGAAAGCCGCTCGATGAGATTCGCAAGCTCGCGCACGTTGCCGGGCCACGGACACATGGCCAGCGCGGAGAGCGCGGTGGGCGAGAGCTGCACTTCGGCGCGTCCTTCGGCCACGTTGTGGGCGGCGAAATCGCGGATGAGCAGCGGCAGGTCTTCGAGACGCGAGCGAAGCGCCGGCATCTCGATGGGGAATACGTTGAGGCGATGGAAGAGGTCCTCGCGGAACGTGCCGCGGGCCATGGATTCTTCGAGATTGCGATGCGTGGCGGCGATGATGCGCACGTTGCATTTCATCGGCACATGGTTGCCGACGCGCTCGAAGACGCGTTCCTGCAACACGCGCAGCAGCTTCACCTGCATGGTGGGGCTCATGTCCCCGATCTCGTCGAGGAAGAGCGTGCCGCCCTCGGCGATCTCGAAGCGTCCCTTGCGGGAGGACACGGCGCCGGTGAATGCGCCTTTCTCGTGACCGAAGAGCTCGCTTTCGAGGAGCTCCGCGGGGATGGCGCCGCAGTTCACGGCAACGAACGGCCGCTGGCGGCGGGGAGAAAGATCGTGGATGGCGCGGGCGGCGACTTCCTTGCCGGTGCCGGATTCGCCGAGGATCAGGACGGTGGAGTCGTGGTCCGCAACCTGGCGGATCAGCGAAATGACGTCGCGGATTGCCTTGGATGTGCCGGTCGGCAGTCGTGCGCGCGATCGATCCACTCCGGTCACCGCGCTCATCTCAACCACCGCCGACCTCGCCTCGATCATCGCATTCATGCCGCGGACGACCTGTTCTTCTATGTACACCAACTCTTCACTTCGGCCGGCTCATCTTGTCGCGTCCCGCGGGGCCCGATTTCGAGCCACTCCCTGTTGCCGCCAACCTTGCGGCTATTGTTAATTTTACGAGACAGGGAAAGACGTGAAGCACGACGTGTGTTGATGGCGATACACGTGACTGGCTTCACAGTACGCATGTATAGCTAGCGGCAACCCTGTGCCGGCGGCAAGGTGCTGCCGATATGGCGTGTGGCGTTCCGAACGAAGAAGCCCTCGATCGCGCGGCGACTCGCAGCGGAAGCCCTCTGAGCCGCCCGGCGATTCAGGGCTTTCTTGTCAGCGACGCCCGGACGGCGAACGCGGCGCGTGGCGGCTCCCGGCCACCTGCCGGCGGTGCCTGCGAAACGCCAGCTTCTCCAGCAGATCCGCCGTGGCCTCCCCAGGCGGAAGGAATCGCACCTTGATCTCGCCCCCCGGCGAGACGTTCGCAACCCGCCCGATGAGCCTCAGAGGCTCGGCCACGCACTCCCGAAGATAGATCTCCACGCACCCCTGGGCGCCGGGACGCGGCAGCGGCTGCGCCCCCTGAAACGTCGCCCCGAGCGCATTGAAGCGAATCGCCACGGCCGGCGGCCGAGGCTGGTTCGAAGCGAGAATGCGCCCGACCACGTCGAGCAGCAGGTTGATCTTCAACTCAAGCCGCAGGAGATCCTGCGAGTGGGGGGAATTCTCGTCGGCCTTTTCCGTGAGCCCCTGCTCCTGCAGGGCGGTGCTCGCCTGGAGCACGCGCACGTTGGACGCGGCATAGCTCGCCGCCAGATCCGGATCGATCTGGTCCGGCAACGGCCGCCAAGCGACCGGCAACACGTCCTGGTAGGCCAGCTCTTCGAACAGGATGACCGTATCCGACCCGTCGTACATCGCGCAGTCCTTCGTCGCGCCCCTGAATGATTATGCGACCGAGGTTTCCGATTCTGGCTTAAGTCACATCAGCCGTGCACCGCTCAGGCGCCAGGAGTGGGACGCAGTGCTCGGGCTTCCGCGGGAAGTGCGATCCATGCACTGCGGATTTCGTTCAGCAGATGCGAGACCTCGTCCAGCGTCTCGACGCGATTGTTCAGGTTCGCCTTGATGAGCTGGCGGCACATGTAGTCGTACAGGTCGTCCAGGTTCGCGGCTATGGCGCCGCCAGCCTTCAGATCCAGGCTGACGCGCAGCTCGTCGATGATGGCGATGGCCGTGCTGATGAGCTGATTCTTGTCCGCCAGCGCACCGTTGGCCATGCATCCCTTGGCCTGCGCGATACGCTCGAGCGCCCCGTCCATCAGCATGACGATCATGCGATGAGGGTCGGCTGCGGCCACGCCGCCATGGGTGGCGACGCTCTGGTAGGCCGCGAGGCTGCTGGGACGGTTATAGGCTTTCATAGCCAGGCGCTGCTCCTGAGGGACTAGGTGCGTAACTGCTGTTGCCTCAGGTATCGGCGCCCGCCCGGCGGACTTGAGTCGCACTTTGGGGGTTCGCGACCTAGGTCGGGGGTGGGGCAACTTCCTGCCGCTGGCCTCCGGAAACGCCCCGGGACGCCTTTTTAACGAAGTGCCGCGCCACGAGGGCGATGGGGATTCCGATCACCAGCATGTGCGCGAGCAGGCCCATCACCAGAAACCGGCCGCTCGGGCCGGCATCTGTCGCGGCGGAAAGTGGGACGACGACGTAGTTCATCACCGCGAAGATGCAGAGGCCGAACGCCACACCACAGACGAAAGGCCTTTGCGTGAGTACAGGTATGCGCACTGCCGCCGCGACATATAACCAGGCGGCCACACACAGGATGAAGTAGTGGGAGACGAGCCCGAGCAACGCGACGGCAACGCCGCCTTCAGTCACGGCAGCTCTCCCCAGCCAACCCGCCGCGATGCTGTAGAGGATCCGTTGGGGAGGCACTCCCACCATGCCGTAAGCACCGAACGCGTACAGCAGATCCGCCGTGCCGGCGATGAGCCCGCCGAGCAAGGCCGCCTTCATGCCCTGAGCCGGCAATGAAACCTTGGTGATCATGGGTGTACACCTTTCGAAACGCGCGTACCGCGGGAGCCCGGCGATCTACGCCATGCACTGAGGAGCGTCGAGACAGCTTTCGCGTGTCCCTGTGCGCGGCAGTTCATACCTGGCTGCGGCGAGCGATCCCGAAGGAGCGTTCCGTTCCGAATCAGAGCTTCAGGCGTTGAACGATGTGCGGGTGGAACGTGCGTCCCACGTTCAGCCGGCGACCCGAATCGCGCATCACGAACAAGAGGTGGCTGTCGGCGTCCCGCTCGATGCGATCCACATGGGTCAGGTTCACGACGGCCGAGCGGCTTATCCGCGCGAACATGTCCGGATCGAGCACCTCGCACACGCTTTGAAGCGTGCCGCGGATGACCGAGGGCAGCGGGTCGCCTGCCTCCATCACCCTGATGTAGTTGCCATCGGATTCGAGCGTTGTGATGTGCTGGCACTCGATCACCCGATACACGGAATCGCGTTCGGCAATGAGCCGCTGGGTGAAGGAGCGCGTAGCGTGCGCAAGAAGGCTGCGCTCCAGCGGCCCGATTGTTTCGCGGACTGCTGCGTGCAGCTCGCCCGCGAAGCCGGCGCCACGCATCTGCTTTCGCACGCGCTCAAGCGTGTCCTGGAAGCGCTGTTCGCGAACGGGCTTCAGCAGGTAGTCCATGGCGCGCCGGTCGAACGCGCGGACGGCGTACTGATCGTGTGCTGTCACGAAGACGAGATACGGCACGGCTGAGAAGGGGACGCCGTCGAGTACCTGGAATCCGTTGTAAGGGCCGAGCTGGATGTCCAGTAACAGCAGGTCGATCTTGCTGGTTCTCAGGAAGCGCGACGCTTCGCTGGCGGTGGCGCATTCGCCGAGCACCTGCACGTCGGAAACCTTCGAGCACAGCGTGCGCAGCCACTGCCGTGCGGGCGCTTCGTCCTCGACGATGAGCGTGCGGATGGGGGCTGGCGCAGTGTTCATGCCGATGCTGTTGTAACCGAAGTCGTCGGGGAAAGCCGCGCCGGGAATTCGATGCAGGCCTCGAAGAGGCCGGCGCTCGTGTGATTGGCAGTGAGCCGGGCGGAGTCGCCGAAAGCGGCGTGCAGGCGCTCACGCACGTTCTCCAGTCCGAAGCCGCGCGCGGGCGCTGTTGCCGAGGTGGCCCCCGTGCCCCCGGCTTCGTTCGTCACCTTGATGCGAACCCGGTGGTCCGCGAGGTCGCATGTGATCGCGACTTCGATTGAGCCTTCACGCCCGGACAGGCCGTGCTCGGCGGCGTTCTCCAGCAGTGGCTGAAGCAGCAGCGGCGGCACGAGCGCGGGCAGAACCTCGTCAGTTGCGTCGATGCGATACATGAAGCGCGAGTCGAAGCGTGCACGCTGGATTTCGAGATACTGGATTCCGAGATCGAGCTCGCGTCGAAGCGGCACGAAATCCGCATCGCGGTCGACGAGGGTGGCGCGGAACAGCTCGCCTAGTCCCGTCACCATCGATTCGGCGCTTTCAGGTCGCGCGCGGACGAGCCCCGCGATCGCGCTCAGCGCATTGAAAAGAAAATGAGGATTCGTCTGCATGCGCAGCGCCTGCAGGCGTGCGCGGTCGTACTCGTTCGCGAGCCGTTCGCGCAGGGACTGCTCCTTTTTGAGACGGACATAGAAGGCGGCGCCAGTGAGGAGTGCCTGCAGGACCAGATACTGGGCGGCATCCTCGATCATCGCTGCAACCCAGAGCTTCGCGGCTTTTGCCGCATCCCCTCCGTCGAGGCGGGCGATGGCCTCCGCAATCGGGATGTCACGGAGCCACGCTGTCGCAAGCATGAGCATCGGTCGCGACATCAGTCCGAACAGCAGCGCGATGATGACGTTGGCGAGCACGAGCCTGGGCCAGCGCGAAAGATCGTAGCCCACGAGCCATGAAACGACGGATGCCACCCACAGGAAGGGAAACATCAGCGCGCAGTTCAGGGTGACGACATCTGCCGCGAGAAGGGCGGAGGAGCCGCCGGTCGCTTCGCGCATCAGCTCCCAGCGCACCGTGGCTGTGATGGAGAAGTAGATCCAGAAGACGGTTGCGATGATGAGGCACGCACGCAGCGAGAGTGCCTGAGCCTGGGATGCGGGCGTTGCGACGGCGGTCCTCATGACGCGAATTGTAGAGTCACGCGATGCATGGCCGCGACGACGATGCGGCACGCGTTCGCAAACGTGGGATGGATTGCCGCCGGCCGGGATAAATGCGCCGCCCGTGGAGCCTCGTCCCACAATCCTCTAAGAAGCGCTCCCAACACCGAACGTACTGTCGACGCGACAGCTGCGAAGAGAGGGAGCAGAAGATGGACAGAACTTCCGTCATCCGTACCGCGCTGGCTGCAGGTGCGATGTCCCATGGCGTGCTCTGCTGGGCGCAGGCTCAACCCCCGGAGGAGCCCGGTCGTGCGGGCCTCGACGAAGTGGTGGTCACTGGTTCGCGCATCGCGCGCCCGGATCTCGAAGGGACGGCGCCGATCGCGGTCGTCGGCAGGTCGGACTTCGACGCACAGGGGTTCGAAAACTTTGCGGATCTCGCGGCGACGCTGCCGCAGTTCGCACCTTCATTCGGCACCTCGCGCATGCAATCGACTTTCTCCGGTGCCGCTGCGTCGGGCCTGAATACCACGAACCTGCGTAATCTCACGCCCGTCCGTACGGTTGTGCTGATCAATGGTCGACGCGTCCCGGCGGGCTCGCCGGTCAGCACGTTTGTGGACTTCAATACGATTCCCACTGCGAACATCGAGCGTACGGAAATCCTGACCGGCGGCGCGGCGGCAGTGTACGGCGCCGACGCGGTGGCGGGCGTCGTCAACCTCATCACACGAAAGGATTTCGAGGGCATCGAGATCGGCGGAAGCTACAGCGCCTCGAAGGAGAACGACAACGAGAATCCGAACGCCTACCTCATGATCGGCGGAAGCCTGAGCGATCGGGGCCGCGGCATGCTCACGCTGGAGTTCGATCATCAGGGCGAGGTCAGCTGCGCGGATCGATACCTTTGTGCGGAGGATTTCGCATGGACCAATCCGAACGCACCTCCGGTGCGCGGGCCAGCGGCTTACTCCGGAGTGGCCCCTGCGGGCCGGTTCTTCTTTCCCGGCGGCAGTAGTGCGGGGTACACGCAGCGAGATGGGATCTTCACGGACGCGAACGGGCAGCTCATTCCGTTCAGCGTGCCCATCGATGGATACAACCGCAACGCTGTGCGCACGCTTGCGATTCCCACACGTCGCGTAATGCTCGCGGCCGAAGGCGACTATGAGATCGGCGGTTCCGCGTCGGTATTCGTCGAGCTCAACTACGGATCTTCGAAAACCGATGCGCCGTTCGAGGGGCACCCGTTTCAGTCGAACCAGGCTGGAAGCCTTTTCGGAGGTGGGCCGGGGGTGCCGGGTGTGGAAGCCAGCATTCCGCTCGACAATCCGTTCGTTCCGGCCGCCCTGCGCGCGGCTGCGATTGCGGCCGGCAACGATCCCGCCACCACTGAGCTCACATGGTTTCAGCGTCTGAACAACGCCGGTGGCGATCGCGGAGCGACGAACAGTCGCGAGACGGTGCGTGCGGTAGTCGGGTTCAAGGGGGACTTCGGCCGGGAGTCGGGGTTCGGTCGTGGCTGGTCGTGGGAGATCTCTCACGTGTACGGGCGCACGAGCCTGGATAGCGTGACGGATGGTCTCGTCGGCACGGATCGGCTCTATTACGGCTTGCGCGTCGAGCCGGATCCGGCAAATCCGGGCCAGTACCGGTGTATCGATCCCGGTGCGCGGGCGGCGGGATGCGTGCCGGTGAATCCGTTCGCGCCTTACACGCAGGAGATGCAGAGCTATCTTGGGGTCTCGGCGGGCCAGCAGGGGCGCAGCCAGATCGAGGATAGTGTTGCGTTCGTGACAGGGCCCTTGTTCGAGCTGCCGGCGGGGCCGGTGCAGGCGAGCGTCGGCGTCGAGCGCCGCGTGTTCTCGGGCTTTCTGGACGTGGACGAGGTCATCAACCGCGCGCTCGTCACCGGCAACCAGATCGGCGACACGGACCTCATCGAGACCACCGCGCGTGAGGTATTCGCGGAGACGCTGATTCCCCTGCTCGAGGATCGGCCGTTCGCGCGCCAGCTTTCGCTCGAAGGCGCGTATCGGCATACGAATCCGGATCGGGGGGACGACTACGGCACGTGGAATTACGGCCTCGTGTGGTCGCCGGTGGACGGCGTGCGGCTGCGGGTTGAGCGGGCGCGCACGGTGAGGGCGCCCGTGCCCACTGAGCTTTCGGGCGTCTTTCAGACCTTCGGGGTCGTGAACGATCCCTGCACGGCTGCGCGCCGTAATGCAAATCCGACACGTGCTGCGAATTGCGCAGCTGATGGCGTGCCGGCTAACTACTCGCCGCAGCTCACCGTCGAGCAGGGCGTGGCTGGCGTCGTCGGCGCGAATCCCGATCTGCAGCCGGAAGAGGGCACGACGCTTACGTACGGCATCGTGCTGACCCCGCGACTCATCGAAGATTTCTCGCTGAGCATCGATCGGTTCAACATCGACCTTCAGGGGATCATCAACACCGTCGGCCGGCAGACGAAAGCGAATCTCTGCTACGACACGACGGAGCGCTTGTTCTGCGACGATCTCACGCGCGGCACGCACCCGACCGAAGCAGGGCCGTGGGTGCTGCGTTCGGTGAACGATCAGCTGCTCAACGTCGCGCGCACGACCATATCGGGCTTCGATGTCGCGGCGGATTATGCGTTCGGGCTTGAGCGGTTCCTGGGCTCGGGGCGCGATGCCGGTCGCATCAGCCTGCGCGCGATGATGACCTTCTACGACAAGGCGGAGCAGGTGCCGCTGCCCGGTGAGGCCCCGGTGGACCTCCTTGGTGCGGCGGGCGGCTCGACGAGCGATCAGGGATTCGTCAAGCGGATCGGCATCGCGCACGTCAACTATGCGCTTCGGGACCTCTCGCTCAACTGGAACGTGCGCTACATCGGGCGCACGAACATGGCGCCAGCGGGTTTTCTTCCCGAAGGGTTTCCGGAAGTCGGCTCGCACCTGTATCACAACGTGCGCGTCGGCTACCGGTGGCGCGAGTCCGACTTCTACGTCGGCGTGAACAATCTTTTCGACAAGGACCCGCCGTTCTTCGCGACGGGTTCGTCAGGCACGCAAGCCCTCGACACCATCCCGGCCTACTACGACGTCTTCGGGCGCACGGTGTTCGGAGGCTTCCGCATGCGGTTCTGACCGCGGTGTTGACCGCGCGGGCGGCCGAGGCCGGTTCGTGAAGCGGCGGCACGGTTCGTGACGCGGTGGTACGGGTTCGTGGAGCGGCGGCGCGGGTTCGTGAAGCGGCGGTGCGAGTGGCGCGGCGGCACGGTTCGTGGTGCGGCGCTATACCGGCTCGTTGCGCGGCGGCACTGGCATGGCGCGGAGAGTTCGGCTCTCCGCGCCTGCCGATGCGCTCAGCGGGCGAGTGCGGTAGCGGGTCTGTCTGGCTGCTGGCCAGGTTCGAACCAGTGAAGAGCCTTGCCCGCGGTAAAGAAAATGATCGCGAGCATGCCGGCCACACTGATGCCCCAACCCATCGTCTTCATGGTCGCCCGCAGCGAGTCAATGCTCGCCTGCATCGTCACAGACCCCGCATGCACGCTGTCTCGCAGGGCGGCCAGCTCGCCACGAACGGAACCCAGTTCGGATTTGACCTCGCCGCGGACGGCGGCGATCTCGGCTTTGACCTCGTTTCGGAAGGAAGCCATGTCGGCTTTGATCTCGTTTCGGAAGGAAGCCATGTCGGCTTTGATCTCACTTCGAAGCGAAGCCATGTCGGATTTGATGTCGTCTCGAAGGGAAGTCGTGTCGGCTTTGACTTCGCTTCGAAGGGAAGTCATGTCGGCTTTGACCTCGCTTCGAAGCGAACCCAGGTCGGTGTCGAGCTTGCTTCGAATGCCGCCCAGGTCGGAGTCGAGTTTGCTCCGAAGGGCGCCCAGGTCGGCGCGCAGCTCGCGCACGTCCTTCTTTATCTCGTCGACGCTGTCGCTGAGGGCATCGACCTTGACTTCAATCGTCTCAACGTTTGCCACTTCGACCTCGCGAAACATTGCTCGACGTACTGCGTTCATGGATGCGAGCGTTCACTCGGAACGTCTGGGTCAGGGGAGTTGGCCGCGAAGGTACAGCCTTGTCGGAGCGCCGTCTACGGCCACGAAAGTACGAGAAAGATAGACAAAAGTTGAGCGCCGAGACTCGAGTGACATGCGACCGTGCAGATGATCGGCGAAGCCAACTCGACGACTATTTGATATCGCTGTGCGACGGAGCTGCGTTTCTTGCGACGTGCTTTTTGCAGCGAAATTTCATGCGTCAGTTCGCACGAGCATCACGTGCACTTAACGACTAGTTGCCGAGTTCATTTGATGCGCTGACTCATCGCGAATTCATCAAAGATACGGGACACGAGCTCGAAAAATCCGACTACACTTCGAAGCATGATCTCTTCTCGCTGCGTCGTTGCCGCAGCTCGTCTCATGGATGCAAGGCAGTTTCGGCGACTTCTGTATTGGTGCGCCTACACGGTTATCTTGCCGATAGGGTTCGTTGCCTGGCTCTGGGCGATGTTCCTGCTTACCGGAAGTTCGCAGGGCTCCTTTGAGGAGATCTTCGGGAGGGTGTCAAATGGACCTTGAACAGACTGTATTCGCCGCGCGCGTTGCCATTCGCGTCCTGCTGGTCATGTCCGCCATCTGCGTGATCGGCACTGCGATCTGGATATTCCGCATCTGCCGGGAGTCACGTGACGCCCGAGCGGCGGAATCGTCGGCGACGCCGGGCGGGTAGTGCGCAGCAAGCCGCGTCTTATCGCGTGAAGAGCTCTTTCATGCCGCCCGCGATGAGCACGGAGACATCGACGAGTATGCGGGGAAGGGCGACGCCGCCGGGCGCGACGAGGTATCGCGGCTCCCACACCGGGTCGAACTTCGCCTTGTATTTGCGCAAGCCTTCGAAGTTGTAGAAGTGCTCGCCGTGGCGGAACACGAAGTTGCCGACCCGATGCCACGCGGGCGCGAGCGGGTGGCGTTCGAGCCCTGAAAGAGGCGCCATGCCGAGGTTGAACCATCGGTAGCCTTCCGCCCGTCCCCAAAGCATCAGCTCGGTGAACAGAAAGTCCATCGCACCGCGCGGCGCATCGGGCCCGAACCGCATGAGATCGACCGAAAGCTCATCCTTGGTGCCCGTAGGCCACAGATTCGCGAACGCCGAAGGCGACCCTTCACTGCGCACCAGCGCCACGGGGAAGTTGCTCAGATAGCGCTCATCAAACGCCCCCACCGAGAAGCGTTTCTCCGCCGTGGCCTTGTCCGCAAGCCACGCATCCGAAATTTTCCGAAGCGTCGGCAACAGCGCCGGCACCTGCTCCCGCGGCACGATTTCGAACGTCGCACCCCCACGCACCGCGCGCCGGTGCGCCTGCCGAAGCTCCGCCCGCGCCGGCCCCTCCAGCGAAAAGTCCGATAGCGGAACCCGACCCTCTTCGCCGATCTTCAGAGCCCCCAGCCCCAGGTCCACATACACAGGAAGTCGTTCGCCCCGTGCCTGGTAGAACACCGTGCGGCCGCCGTGCCGGTCGACCAATTCCCGGAATCGCCATACCAGTTCCTCGGACTTCGCGCGCGGTCCAACCGGATCGCCCAGCGAGATCCAGCTCCGCCCATTCACTTGGTACATCACGAACGCGTCGCTGGAGTCGTTGAAGAGCAGCCGCTTGTCCCCGGTGAGCGCGGCGTTCGCAAGCGTGCAATCACACCCGTCGATGATCTTGCGCGCCCGCTCCAATTCCTCTTCGTGCGCCACCGACGGTTCGGGCGTCGACGGTTGCAGAAGATTCCAGAGCAGGAATGCCGCCGCGAGCAGCACGACAGCCAGCGATGCCCGAAGCGCGCGCGGCGCATTCGCGTCAAACGCAAACGTCCACCAAAGCTCATCCGAATACTCAACGTGCCGATACGCGAGCATGAGAATCCAGATTGCAGCGACGATCACCCCGATCACGCTCACGATCCACACCGGCGTGAATCGCTCTTCGAGAATCGAAGTGGGTCGGTAGAAGGCGCGTTTCCCCAGCGTCAACACGATCAGAACGAACGTGAGGATGATCGCTTCCTCGAAATCCAGTCCCTTCAGCAGCGAAGCCGCGATCCCGGCTACCAGCAGCCAGAATGTGATGTGATACGCCGCCTGCACCCGCCGGAACAGCGCGCGCGCGAGAACAATGAGCGCAAGTCCGATCGCGCTCGCCGCCAGATGCGAAAGCTCCAGAACCGCGAGCGGCAACACATGCAGCAATCGAGAAAGGCGCGCGTCAACCGCCGGAGTGGCTCCCGAAATCAGCAGCACGACGCCGGCCACGAACGTCAACGCACCCGCCACTTGCGGAACGAGCGGCGCGACGTACAACGCGGCCAGCTCGTGCGCCCGTGCGAACGAAGCTCTCCGCGCTTGCAATTCCTTCGCGCCAAACAGGATGGCAGCGACCGCGAGCGGCACCAGGTAATACACCACCCGATAGATGAGCATCGAGCCTAGCAACGCGCTCGCGGGCACCTGCGGAATGGCGACGATGATCACCGTCTCGAAAACGCCGATCCCGCCCGGCACATTGCTGATCAGCCCGGCGGTCGCCGCCGCGGCATACGCGCCGAGAAACGCAAGGAACGTAATGTGTGCTTGCTCGGGCAGCAGCACCCACAGCACGACCGAAGCGATCGCGAGATCCGCAAGGCCGAGCGCGATCTGCGGAAAAGCGATGGACGGTCGCGGAACATGCAGCTGCCACCCCCGAAACTCCAACGGCCTGCGCAGGAGGATGCTGCAAAGGGCATACGCCGCCACGACGCCTATCAGCGCCATGCCGACGATGCGGGTCCACCAGACCGGCAAGTGAACCGCAGCTCGTAACTGCTCCGGCTCAAGCAGCAGCGAAAGACCGGCGAGGAGCGCCAACCCGACCGCGCTGGTCAGGCTGCAGAAACCCTGCACCGTAACGATGTCGACCGCCGTGAGCCCCGCGGACCCGTACAGCCGCATCCGTATCGCGCCGCCCGTAACCGCGGGTAGCCCCAGGTTGTAGCCGAACGCGTACGCGATGAACGAAGTGAAGAGGATCCGCGCATAAGCAAGGGACTTGCGCAGGTACCTGAGGGCGAGCAGGTCGTAGAAACTCAGCAACCAGTAGCTGATTGCCGTGATCCCGAGCGCAATGAGGATGGCGCGGGTCGGAATGGAACGCAGCTCGCGAAAGATATCCCGCAGATGCAGATGCGCGAGCTCGCGGTGAAGAACCCACGCGACGGCGCCGAACACAGCCAGCGCCGCCACGGGTCCGATCCAGCGCCGGATCGAAGAAGGCTCTCGCTCAACTTCGGCGGCGCTGGTGCTCATCGGAGGATCAGCGTGTCAGCGGTTTGTACTTGATCCGGTGAGGCTGGACGGCGTCTTCACCCTTGCGCCGTTTGTAATCCTCCACGTACTCCTGATAGTTCCCCTCGAACCACACCACCTCCGAATTGCCCTCGAAGGCGAGGATGTGGGTGGCGATGCGGTCCAGGAACCAGCGATCGTGCGAGATGACGACCGCGCAGCCCGGGAACGTGAGCAGCGCTTCTTCCAGCGCGCGCAGCGTTTCGACGTCCAGGTCGTTCGTGGGCTCGTCGAGGAGCAGCACGTTGCCGCCGGACTTCAGGACCTTCGCAAGGTGCACGCGATTGCGCTCGCCGCCCGAGAGCTCGCCGATGCTCTGCTGCTGCTGGTTGCCCCGGAAGTTGAAGCGGCCGACGTAACCGCGCGAAGGCGTTTCGTAGTTGCCGACCTTCAGCATGTCGAGCCCGCCGGAGATTTCCTCCCATACGGTCTTCTTCGGGTCCAGCGCCTGGCGCGACTGGTCCACGTACGCGAGCTTCACTGTCGGACCGATGCGAATCTCGCCAGCGTCCGGCTTTTCGGCGCCGGTGAGCATCCGGAAGAGCGTGGTCTTGCCGGCGCCGTTCGGCCCGATGATGCCGACGATGCCGCCCGCCGGCAGTTTGAACGACAGGTTGTCGATGAGCAGGCGATCGCCGTAGCTCTTCTTCAGGTTGTTCACTTCGATGACGAGATCGCCCAGCCGCTCGCCCGGCGGAATGTAGATCTCGTTCGTCTCGTTGCGCTCCTGGAATTCCCGCGCCTGCAGCTCTTCGAAGCGCTGCAGGCGGGCCTTGCTCTTCGCCTGGCGCGCCTTCGGGTTCTGGCGCACCCACTCGAGCTCGCGCTCGAGCGTCTTGCGAAGGGCTTCGCGCTCGCGCTCTTCGAGGGCGAGGCGCTTCTCCTTCTGTTCCAGCCACGAGGAGTAGTTGCCCTGCCAGGGGATACCGTGCCCGCGGTCGAGCTCGAGGATCCACTCGGCGACGTTGTCGAGGAAGTAGCGGTCGTGCGTGACGGCGATGACCGTGCTCGGGTACTCCTCCAGGTAGCGCTCGAGCCAGGCGATGGACTCGGCGTCCAGGTGGTTCGTGGGCTCGTCCAGAAGGAGCATGTCCGGGGCGGAAAGCAGCAGGCGGCACAGCGCCACGCGGCGCTTCTCACCGCCGGAGAGCGTGGCGATCTTCGCCTCCCACGGCGGCAGGCGCAGGGCGTCCGCCGCGATCTCGAGCTTGCGCTCCAGTTCCCAGCCGCCGGCCGCGTCGATCGCGTCCTGCAGCTTCGCCTGCTCCTCAAGGAGCTTGGTCATCTCCTCCTCGCCGACGTCTTCGGCGAAGCGGTCGCTGATCTGGTTGAACCGCTCGATGAGCTTGTACGTCTCGCCCACGCCTTCCATCACGGACGTGCGCACGTCGTGGTCCGGGTTGAGCTCGGGTTCCTGGGGCAGGTAGCCGACCTTGATGCCGCTCTGGGGACGCGCCTCCCCATCGATGTTCGTGTCGATGCCGGCCATGATCCGCAGCAGCGTCGACTTGCCCGAACCGTTCAGGCCGAGCACGCCGATCTTGGCGCCCGGGAAGAACGAGAGGCTGATGTCGCGCAGGATCGTGCGCTTGGGGGGTACCACCTTGGATACCCGGTTCATCGTGTAGATGTACTGAGCCATTTGCCTCGAATGGGGTCCTTTTCAGCGGGCCGCGAATTATCCATGAATGGACGGGGGGTGTGCGACCGTTACCCAAGG